>Ga0210112_1000045_pt1 | contig 30233 bp, 21 predicted proteins | sample Joice_ThreeSqC_D_FD_184875 | JGI IMG/M metagenome (GOLD analysis project Ga0210112, IMG submission 184875) | Wetland microbial communities from San Francisco Bay, California, USA, that impact long-term carbon sequestration - Joice_ThreeSqC_D2... | ecosystem: Environmental > Aquatic > Marine >... | reverse complement strand
TCTGCATGCACGTCGGCGTGACGACCGTCACGCGGTCGCCCGGCCGCACGAGTGTCCAGCACACGATGAAGTTGGCCTCGGCGCTGCCGATCGTCGTGGTGATCTGATCGGGTGACACGCCCGCGCAGGTTCCAGCGATCGCTTCACGCAGTGACTCGCTGCCGTCCGACTGGTTGTAGGCCAGACGGATACCCGCCAGCGTGTCCGGGCTGCTGCCGGTCAGGTCCAGCAACTCCCCAACCGACAGCGCGTGCACGCCACTCTCGGCGATGTTGTAGCGGACCCGCTTTTCCCAAGTGCTCTGCCAGCGCTCGAGCTCGAAGGGAACGAACGACATGCGTGGCGTCTCCGTGGTGAGGGGCGTCCGGCGGCGTCACGGTACGGTATCGGGGCCACCTCTTGCCGGCAACGGTGCGGCGGACTGCGGGCCCACCGCCCCAACGCCGCAGCCCCGCCACCCGGACGCGGGCGGTGAGGCCGCGCGACCTCCCGTTGCTGCCGTCAGCCGCCCCTGACGATCCGGATGCTTCCCGAGCCGGTCTCCACCGTGAGCCGGCCGGCTCCGCTGCCGATCACACCCTGCAGATGGTCCCGCTCGATGCGGTTGGTGGTGACCGGAAAGTCGGACTCGATGCCGCCGCTCGACGTCTCGAGGTCGATCTCCGCCCCGAACGATGCGGGAACGGTGACGGTGACCGAACCGGACCCGGTGTCGATCGACACGTTCGTGGGGTTCGACGTGAGCGCGAGGGTCACGCCGCCGCTGCCGGTGTCGATGCCGATCTCGTCGGCGCTGGACGCGGAGACCGAGACGCTGCCCGATCCGGTGTCGATGCTGAGGTCGCTCACACCGAGGTCCGAGGCGGTCACCGACCCCGATCCGGTGTCGATCTCGAGCGCGTCGCCGCGCACGCCCGTCGCGCTGACCGAGCCCGAGCCGGTGTCGATCGAGACGTCCCCTTCGGCATCCGCCACCTCGACGCGGCCCGAGCCGACGTCGATCTCCAACGATCCGCGGGTGCCGCTGGTCCGGACCGGGGCGCTGTGCGTATCGAGGTGCAGCTCCCCGTCGACGTTGGACACGGTGACCTCGCCGGCCGCCAGGTACACCTCTACGGTCCGCCCCGCGGGAATCCGCACGCGGAGGTCGGCGCTCGCGGCCAGGCCGCCTCCGCCGCTGCCGATGCGCACCTGACGCCCGGCATCGCCGCCCCCGTCGCCGAAGGTCCCGTCGTCTCGCACGCGCAACTCCGTGGAGCCCGACAGGCCGGGGACCGAGACGCGGTCGGCGGGATAGACGACGCGCAGCGTTTCGCGGTCGCGCACTTCGCCGCGCTCGATCCGCAGCTGCGCAGCATCCCCGCCGTGGCGCACCACGTCGACCGTGACGTCACCGCTGCCGCCTTCGAGCGTCATCGTCCCCACGAGGTTGTAGATCGCGACGTGCTCGCCGGTGATCTGGTAGCGCTCGCCCTGCGGGCCGCCCGCGGTGAATCCGACGCCGAGCACGCCTGCCGCGGCGACGGCGAGTCCTGTCCTGAGGTTGGATCGCATCGTCTGCTGCCTCCCGAAACGGGTGTTCCGTGTCGCTGGTCCCCGTTGTTGGATGCCCCTCCCTACGGAAACGCTGCAGGCGAAGTGTCAGGGCCGCTGGGGCGGCGACGCCGGGATCGTGCCCGGCTTCCCTTCGAGGCGGTTGTCGTAATACCGATAGGTGGGATAGGCGAAGTCGATGTCCTTCTCGCGCGCGAACGCGTCGAGAATCTCCTCCCAGATCGCCTCGGCCGTGCCCCGGCGCCGGCGGGGGGCGCAGAGGTACCGGATGGTGAGCATCACGCCGCTGTCGGCGACGCTGGTGTACACGGTGGGGGTGAGGGTCGGGTAGAAGATCATGAAGCGGTGCGACACCTCCCGGATCTGCCGTTCCGCCTCTTCCGTGAGGTGGGTGGCGTGACGGGCCGCGATCTCGGCGAGCAGCGCCTTGGCCTTGCGCCAGTCGCTCTCGAACGTCACGAGTACGGGCAGCTCGTTCCAGATGTAGTCGAAGCCGCGCGTGTAGTTGGCCAGGGTCTCGCTGAGGACCTTGCCGTTGGGAACGTGGAGGATCCGTCCCGTGCTCTGATCGGCGTCGACCCAGTTGCCGACCTCGAGCAGCGTGAACTGGAAGATCCGCAGGTCGATGACGTCGCCGACGTGTCCGTCGATCTCGACGCGGTCCCCGACTTCGAACGGCCGGCGCCACAGGATGAACCCCCACCCCGCGAAATTCACGACCAGGTCCTTGAGGGCGATCGCGAGCCCGGCCGAGACGAGGCCGAGGAAGGTGGCGACGGAGCCGATCCCCTCGAACCAGATGCGTCCCACGATCAGCATCCCCGTCGGAACGAGGAGATACGTCGTCGTCTTGCGCCAGCGATAGCGAAGCCGCACGTCGTCGATCCGACGCCAGGCCACGGCGAGCACCAGCCGGCGCAGGGCCCAGAGGAGCAAGATGGCCAGGAGGGAGCCCAGCAGCCGGGACTGCGTGACGGGGCTCAGCCCCAGGTTCCCTTCGAGCCATTGAACGACGCTGTTCATGTGGTCAGATCGCGAGAGGTCTGCCTACAAGGTGCGGCGCGGGGCGGCGTCCGGCCAGGTCCTCGCCTCGCCTCATGCGGCCGCGCCTCCGAACTGCAGGAGATCGGTCGGGGCGCCGATCCAGTAGTCCGGCGCCTGCGCCTCGAGCTGCTCGGGCGGGAACGGCCCCCAGGCCACGGCGGCCGTCCGGACGCCGGCAGAGCGGCCGGAGGCCAGATCGTGCGGTGAATCGCCGACGAACACCGCGTCGCCCGGGGCGACGCCGAGCAACTCGAGCGCGTGCAGCACGGGCTCCGGTTCGGGCTTGTGCCGTTCGACATCGTCGGCGCCGACCACTACGGCGAACAGGCCGTCGAAGCCGCAGTGGCGCAGGCCGCGCTCGGCACCGTCGTGCTTCTTGCTGGTGACGATCCCCAGCTTCCGGCCACCGGCGTGGAGCCGACGGACGGCGTCGAGCACGCCGGGATAGGGGTGCACCATCCCGTCGTGGTGCGCCAGGTTGTGTTTCCGGTACGTCTCGACCATCGCGGTGATCTCGGCCTCGTCGGTGGTGAACCGGCGGAACTGCGCGCGCAGCGGGGTGCCGAGCCCGGCGAGCCACACGTCATCCGGCGGGATCTCGCCCCGGTGCGCGAGCAGCGTGTGGCGGTAGGAGCTGAGGATCAGCGCGATCGAGTCGATGAGCGTTCCGTCGAGGTCGAACAGGACGGCGGCGGGGATGGCGGTCGGCATGGCTCCCAATATAGTCCTCGGGTGCAGGTGGCGGTCGATGCGCGATCCGATCACTGCCCCCCGCGATGGGAGCGGGCCCGCGATCGACGGCCGGCATTGACGCCCCGCGGGCCGCGCGGATAATTGGATGGTCCGATCACGTCAGCCTGAGAGGATCCCCGCGATGAATCGACGCCCGTTCGCCATGCTCGCGCTGTTCGGCTGTCTGGCCGGGATGGCCCGCCCCGAGGGCGCCGCCGCGCAGGACCCGGCGCGCGACGCACTCAAGGACGAGGTCCAGCGCGAGGTGGCCTCGATGGAGAAGCGCTCCCAGGAAATCGTCGACATGGTGTTCAGTTTCTCGGAGCTGGGCTTCCAGGAACGGTGGACCGCCGAGTACCTGACGGATCTGCTGCGCCGGGAGGGGTTCACCGTCGAGAGTGGCTGCGCGGGGATGCCCACGTGCTACGTCGCCACCTGGGGACAGGGAACGCCGGTCATCGGTTTCATGGGCGACATCGACGGGCTGCCGGAGACGTCGCAGCGGCCCGGCGTGGCCTACGAGGATCCGCTGATCCCCGGCGGCCCCGGGCACGGGGAAGGTCACAATACCACGCCGTCGGTCGATCTCGTGGCGGCGATCGCGGTGAAGCGGGTCATGGAGCGGCATCACCTCCCGGGCCAGATCCGGGTGATCCCCGGGGTGGCCGAGGAGCTTGTCGCCAGCCGCACGTACATGGTGATGGACGGTATGTTCGACGACATGGACGCGATGCTCTCGACCCACGTGTCCAGCTCCACGGCGACGGCGTGGGGCGTCAGCGGCTCAGGCCTGGTTTCGACGATCTTCACGTTCCACGGGACCACGGCACATGCGGCCGGACAGCCGTGGTCGGGGCGCTCCGCACTCGATGCCGTCGAGCTCATGAACGCGGGCTGGAACTACCGCCGCGAGCACCTGCGGCTCCAGCAGCGCTCGCATTACGTGATCGTCAACGGTGGCAACCAACCGAACGTGGTGCCGTCGGAGGCGTCGGTCTGGTACTACTTCCGCGAGCTGGACTACCCCAGGATCAAGGAGCTGCACGAGCTGGGACAGACGATGGCCAACGCCGCGGCCATGATGACGTCCACCACGGTCGACGAGCGCATCCTGGGCTCGGCGTGGCCGCAGACGTACAACCGGCCGATGGCCGAGCGCATGCAGCAGAACATCGAGACGGTGGGCATGCCCGAGTGGTCACCCGAGGACGTGCTCCTCGCGAAGGCCGTCCAGCAGATGCTCGGCGAGGATACGGTCGGGCTGCCTACGGACGTCGACTCGCTGCGCGAGGCCCGCCAGGGGATGGGAGGCGGGAGCGACGACATTGCCGAGGTGACGTGGAAGGTGCCGACGGTGCGGCTCCGGTACGCGGCGAACATCCCGGGGACGATCGGGCACCACTGGTCGTCGGGGATCGCGTCGGCGACGCCGATCGCCCACAAGGGGTCGAACTACGCGAGCCGGATCATCGCGCGTACGGCGATCGATCTGCTGACGGATCCCGATCTCCTCGCGGAGGCCCAGCGCTACCACCGGGAGGTGCAGACCAAGGACTACCAGTGGGTCTCGCTGATCCCCGAGGGTACGCCGCCGCCCGTGTACCTGAACGACGACAAGATGAAGGAGTATCGGCCGCGGCTCGAGGCGCTCCGGTACGATCCGTCACGCTACGCGACGTATCTGGAGCAGCTCGGGGTCGGGTATCCCGTCCTGAGCAAGCCGGAGCGCTGAGTGAGGGGTCAGGATTCAGGCGTTCGAGGATCGATCGCCGCCTTCGGACGTCCGTGTCTGACTCCCGACTCCTGACTTCTGTCTCCTATCTTCCCCCGATCGGCGTCCCCGGCGGCGTCGCGCTCGGCGCGCTCCGGGGGGTGCCGGCGTCGCGCCGGTTGAGGAACCGCTCGATGTCCGCCCAGGCGAGCGTGCGGTGCGCCTGGTCCTCCGGCAGGCGCGGCTCGCCGGCCTGCACCAGGTCGAGGAGGCGGCGGAGCCCCCACTCGGCCGCGGCCCTGGACTCGACCGTGGCAGCCGGATCGGCCGCGAGATCGAGCAAGCCGTCCACCACGACGCGCTGGACGACGCGGCGCAGCGGCGCGAGCGTGTCCGGGGTGTAGGTTTCCCACGTGCGCTCGATGAGCCGGCCGATCACTTCTTCAGCCGACGGCAGATCGGGGTCGCGCGCACGCAGGGCGACGAGCCGAGCCACGCGCCGGCGATCGAGGAGGTTGTCCACCACCATCGCGGAGAGCGTGCGCGCCGCGCCGACCTGATCGAACGCGGGATAAGCGTCGGAGGCGAAGAACCAGTCGTTCGTCGAATAGCCGAACGCCCGCGGCGCCATCAGGGCGAGGACCCGTTCGGGGATGGCCAGCTCCTGCGGCTCGAGCGCATCGAGCACCAGCTCGAGCGCGCGGCGCTGGCGCGACGGCGCGATGATGGTCGTGGGTGGCAGCGTGTCCCCCATCACCGCGTAGCGGAACTCCATGCCGCCGATCACCTTGATCCCCGCCTCGAGGGCGTAGCGGTGGTGGAGGTAGACGGGGACGAGGCGGTAGTTGAGCCACACCATCGGCTCGCCGGGGCGCAGTGCCGACGCGTCGAAGTGGGCAAGCAGGAACCGGCGCACCGTCTCGACGCGAGCCAGTTCCTCGACCGCGTCGGCGCCGTTGATCCACTGCGTCACTTCCGGGTACGAGCCCCACGTGTCGTTGTCGCCGTCGGTGTTGAACTTGATGCCCCGCCGCATCGCCTCATCGACGATCGCGCGCAGGCCCGCCTCCTCGTCCCCCTGGAACTCGGTGTAGGCGTAGCGGATCGCGAGCGAGTCGTACGCACCGGGCCCGTTGCGGTAGGCCTCGCTGAGGTCGACGTGCCCGTCCACGACGCGGATCAGCGGTCCCGGGTAGTCCATCACCGACGCGCGGCCATACGCGGAGGCGATGAAGTTGTGGGCGAGGCCGAGCGTGTGTCCCACCTCGTGGGCGGCGTGCTGCCGCCGGCGTGCCATGGTGAACGCCTCCGCGCTGACCTGCGGATCGAGGGAGGCCAGCCAATCGGCCTCGTCCAGCGCCTCGGGTGCGGCCGAGGCGGGCACGGTCCCGGCGTAGATGTTGTAGTCGGTCAGAGAGCGGTAGGTGTCCATCCGCACCGCCGCCTTGATGATCTCCCCCGTGCGGGGATCGACGAAGCTCGGCCCGATCGAGAAGCCGGGGTCGCTGCGGTGCACCCACTGGATCACGTTGTACCGCGCGTCCATCGGGTCCATGTCGTCCGGCATGTCCTCCACGCGGAAGGCGTTCACGAATCCCGCCGCCTGGAACACCCGGTTCCACCAGGACACGCCTTCCCGGAAGGCGGAGCGATACGGCTCGGGGATCGCCCGGTCGAGGTAGTACACGATCGGCTCGACCGGCTCCGACCTCGCGGCCGACAGGTTCTTCTTCCGCAGGCGATGACGGGCGACGTAGCCGTCTGCGTAGCGCTCGGCGAACGGCCGGGCGAAGTCGAAGAACGGCACGGTGAAGACCCCAATCCGCGGATCGCCCCGGCGCGGTGTGAACCCGTCGTCGAGGAGCTTGACCAGGGAGTGGTGCTCCCGGAGGGTCACGGCGCTGCCGTCGGGCGCGTGGCTGCGGACGATGCGGCCGGGGTCCGAGGAGGTGAAGGTGAGGCTCACCTCCACCTCCGTGTTCGCCGGGAACCCCCGGGTGCGGGGCAAGTATGGGTGGCTACGCTCGCGGCTCAAGGCGAAGCTGCCCTGGCCGCCCCGTCGGAGGGTTTCCGTCACCCCCATCTCGTCGGCGAGGAAGTACGGGGTTGCATCGACGAGCAGCCGTTGTCCGTCCGTCGCGAGGATGTCGAAGGCGGCCGCGGTCGAGATGGGGAACGACTCCTCCACCGAGCGGCGCAGTGCCGGGCTGGCGGTGCCCGCCGCCCGGAACCGCGGGTTGGTGAAGACCAGGTACACCTTCGGCCCCACGCGGTCGAACCGCGCGATCAGCCCATCACCGATCATCCCGCGGTCGAGCCCGATCTCCGTGCTGCCGAGCCCCGTCGCGAGCGAGGTGAGGTAGAGAAACTCCTCACCCGGCCGCGTAACCTCGAGTAACAGCCGTCCCCCAGCCGCGTCCCAATAGAGGGGGAAATAGCCGTCGATCTTCTCGAACCCGGCGGTGTACTGAGTGATCGACTGCTGCGCGCGGCCGGCGGGGGTGAGGATGGCGATGGCTGATAGCGCCAGAACGAGCGCCCTGGGCATGCGGTCCTCCGGAGCGTAATCTGGGGATGGGTCGATCGCGAAACTTGGCACGACACGCGCGTTGGAGGAAGAGACGTGGCGAGCCTGATGGGGCGTCGTCGTGGGGGTCGGTCTGCGCGCGGCGCGCTCGTGACTGCGCTGGCGCTCGCGGCCGCAGCGCCGGCCGCAGCCCAGTTCCGTGGGGTGTCGGGTGGCCCCCTGCTGGTGGCCCCGCCCCCTGCCGTCGGGGTGCGCGGCAGCTACGACTTCGACACCGAGGCATTCGGTGCCGGGGTGCAGTTCCGCTATCCGCTCGCGCCGATGGCCGAGATCGCGCTGACGGGGGACTACGCGTTCGGCGACACGACGTCCGGCTGGCAGGTGGATCTCGATCTCACCAGCGGCATGATGCTGCCTGGCGTGTACCTCGGCGTGGGCGCCGCGCTGGCGCACCGCGCCTTCCTCCTGTTCGACATCCCGACGCAGCCCAAGCAAACCAAGATCGGGTTCACGGTGTTGCTTGGGGGGACGCTGCCGCCGATGGTGCGCAGTCCGGTGATTCCGTACGTCGAGATGCGCTGGACGCTATTCAGCGGCTACGATTCCCAGGCGGCGCTCGCGGTCGGGATGAACGTTCTCCTTGGCGAGCCACCGCCGCGGCCTCACCGGCGCCGGCGCTAGGCGAGCTGCTCGATCGGGAGGCGCCGCACCGGGGTGCCGGTGAGCGCGGGCAGCGCGGTGAACAGCGCCGGGGTGGACAGTCAGGCAGCTCTCGACCCGTGGGTACATCGAAAACGGCCGGGACCCCGTGAGGCCCCGGCCGTGCGGGTACTGCAGCAGCTCCGGCGCTACTGCGGTGGCAGCAGCACCTTGTCGATCACGTGGATCACACCGTTCGATGCCCGGACATCCGCCTGGATCACCTTCGCGTTGTTGATCATGACCCCGTTGCTGGTGTCGATCGCGATCATGGCGCCCTCGAGCGTCGTGGCCGACGTGAGGTTCGCGACGTCGGCAGCGAAGACCTCACCTGCGACCACGTGATACAGGAGGACGGACGCCAGCGCCTGCGGGTCCTGCAAGAGCGCATCGACGCTGCCCGCCGGCAGGGCCCCGAAGGCCTCGTCCGTCGGCGCGAACACGGTGAAGGGGCCGTCGTTCGACAGGGTCGTTGCGAGACCGGCCGACTGGACTGCCGTCACGAGGGTGGTGAACGATCCCGCAGACACGGCGGTCTGGACGATGTTCGGCAGCTGCGCGGGACCGTTGTCGTCGCCGCAGGCCATCGCTCCCAGCGAAAGCACGGCCGCCATGGCTGGGAGTGCACGTGAGATCCTCATCTGGATTGCCCTCCTGTTGATGTAACTGGTTGTCAACAAAACACTTGCACACTACAGGCACGCCGCGTTGTCTTGCTGTTGTTCAGAACAATAACGATACAGTGGGAAGTTGTCAATGAATTGTCATGGGCATTACATATACAACACCATCGTTGTCGATCCCGGCCGGGGCGCTACCTTGATCGCCTACCCAGGCGGGAGTGTTTCGCCGTGCTGACGACCGTGCTCCTCGTGATGACCGTAGTCCTGGCGGCAGCCATACTCCTGTTGCTCCTCGCACGTGGCCGACAGACGGGCGAGCAGCTGCTCCAGCAGCAGCTCGTCGAGGTGCGCGGCCGGCTCGATGCCCTCGCGGCGAGCCAGCAGGAGCTGCCGCGGACCGTGGCCGAGAGCTCGGCAGTCCAAGCCAGATCGCTGGCCGACGTGCGTGAGCGTCTCGGCCGCCTGTCAGAGGCGACCGCCCGGCTCGAATCGCTCGGCCGTTCGGTGACCGAGGTCCAGGATCTCCTCCGGGTCCCGCGGCTGCGCGGCACCGTCGGCGAGGTCTGGCTGGAGGAGCTGCTGCGGCAGGTGTTCCCACAGGCGCTGTACCGAATGCAGTACGCCTTCCGGTCCGGTGAGCGCGTGGATGGGGCGCTCTTCGTCGGCGAGCGCATCGTGCCGATCGATGCGAAGTTCCCGCTCGAGGCGTGCCATCGCATGCTGCAGGCCGACGGCGAGGCGGCCGTGCGCGAGCGGCGTGCCTTCCGGCGGTCGCTGCGCGAGCGCATCGACGAAGTCGCCGACCGGTACATCCGTCCCGACGAAGGGACCTTCGACTTCGCCCTGATGTACATCCCGGCGGAGGCGGTCTACTACGAGGCGGTGGTCCGCGAGGAGTCGCTGGACGCCGACGAGAGCATCATCGGTTATGCACTGCGGCGCCACGTGCTGCCCGTATCCCCGAATACCTTCTATGCGTATCTGGCGGCCGTGCTCCACGGCCTGCGCGGCCTCGAGGTGGAGCACCGTGCCCGGGAGATCCAGGCGGCACTCGGCGGGCTGCGCCAGTTCTTTTCGGCGTTCCAGCGCACGTTCGAACTCGTGGGCCGGCACCTGGACCACGCGACCAAGCAGTACCACGAGGCCGAGCGGGCGTGGGAACGGGTCGCGGCACATCTCGAAGCGGTCACGGCCATCGGCAGCCCCGCCGATGCGGGGGAACCGGACGTGCTGGCATCGGCGGAGCCGGCCGCCCAATCGGAGGTCTGAGCCGGTCGGCGGAGGCGCCCGGGTCGGGGCCGGCGACCGCAAGGAATCCTTAAAGTCGCTTCATGTTTCCATCACGGTGCGGCCGCTAGGTGTGTACGTCGCGTTCGAGCCGGCTCGTCCGACGGATGAGCAGGGCTCGGGCGGTGCTGCCGCGGTTCCGGGCCGGGTACGACGGGGCGCCGCCAATCGCAACCCCGCAGCCGGGACGCGGCGTGCGCGACCGCGGTGTGGGTGGGAGAAGGTCGAACGAAATGACCGGTGCCGGACGTGGCGCCCATCGCGGAAGGTCAGTGGAGCGGAAATCAAACAAACCTTACTGGTGTCGTGGAGGAGATCCTCATGAGCGACTATGTCGCGCAATTGATGGCGAACGTAAAGGCGAAGAACCCGGCGGAACCCGAGTTTCACCAGGCCGTCCACGAGGTTGCCGAGTCGGTGCAACTGGTACTGGATCGCCATCCAGAGTACCGGGCCGCGAAGATCCTCGAGCGGATCATCGAGCCGGAGCGCGTGATCCTGTTCCGCGTCCCATGGGTGGACGACCAGGGGCACGTCCAGATCAACCGCGGTTTCCGCATCGAGATGAACAGTGCGATCGGGCCATACAAGGGCGGACTCCGGTTCCATCCGTCGGTCAACCTCGGCATCCTCAAGTTCCTCGCCTTCGAGCAGGTATTCAAGAACGCGCTCACCACGCTCCCGATGGGCGGTGGCAAGGGCGGGTCGGATTTCGACCCGAAGGGCAAGAGCGACGCGGAAGTGATGCGGTTCTGCCAGAGCTTCATGACCGAGCTCAGCCGGCACATCGGCCCGAACACGGACGTGCCGGCTGGCGATATCGGGGTCGGGGGGCGCGAGATCGGCTTCCTGTTCGGTCAGTACAAGCGGATCCGCAATGAGTTCACCGGCGTCCTCACCGGCAAGGGGCTCAACTGGGGCGGCTCGCTGATTCGGCCGGAGGCGACGGGCTACGGCGCGGTGTACTTCGCCGCCGAGATGCTGGCCACCCGCGGTCAGACCCTCGAGGGGAAGACCTGCCTCGTGTCCGGCAGCGGCAACGTGGCGCAGTACACCTGCGAGAAGCTCCTCGAGCTCGGCGCGAAGCCGGTGACGCTCTCCGATTCATCGGGCTCCATCTACGATCCGGACGGCATCGACCTCGACAAGCTCAAGTTCGTCATGCAGCTCAAGAACGTCCGCCGCGGCCGGATCCACGAGTACGCCGAGAAGTTCAAGAAGGCGGAGTACTTCGAGACCAAGCCTGATCTTGGCTACCATCCGGTGTGGAATCACAAGGCGGACTGCGCCTTCCCGTCGGCGACCGAGAACGAGATCAACGGTAAGGACGCCCGCAACCTGCTGGCGAACGGCGTGTACGTCGTCTCCGAAGGCGCCAACATGCCGACGGTGCCCGAGGGAGTGGACCTGTTCGTGGAGAAGGGGATCCTCTACGGACCGGGCAAGGCCGCCAACGCCGGTGGCGTGGCGGTTTCGGGGCTGGAGATGGCGCAGAACAGCATGCGGTACTCGTGGACCCGGGAAGAGGTCGACCACCGCCTGCGGATCATCATGCAGTCGATCCACTCGGCGTGCGTGCAGACCTCGGAGCGGTTCGGCGTCAAGGGGAACTATGTGATTGGGGCCAACATTGCCGGGTTCCTGAAGGTCGCCGACGCGATGATCGACCTCGGGATCGTGTAGCGGCATCGGCTCGCTGCCATCCGCTGGCGCGGGACGGCGCGGGGATTTCTCGGTAGATTCGGCGGGGGGGAGGGATGTCGTCCTCCTCCCCGCCCACGCATTTGGGGGGATCGCGATGCCCGCAACCAGTCGAGGTGCGACGCAGACCGTCGAGCACCGGCGCCGGACGAACCGGTACCAGTACTTGATGTCGCATCACGTGCAGGACGTCCTGCTCGTCTCCAGCCTCTACGATTCCTTCATCCTGGCCGAGGACGGGAACCTCGGCGAGCTGATCCTCGCGGAGTTCCTCGACCTGAACCTGCGCCACACGCCGGAGTTGACGCACGTCTCGACGGGCTCCGAGGCGCTGGCGATGGCCACGGAGCAGCGCCGCTACGACCTCATTATCGCGAGCCTCAACCTCGGTGACATGACCGTGCTCGAGCTCGCGCAGCAGCTGCGGGAAGCGGGACTGGACACGCCGGTGGTGCTGCTGGCGTACGACCAGCGCGAGCTGCGCGACTTCACCGAGAAGCACGACCTCTCGCTTCTGGAGCGGGTGTTCCTCTGGCAGGGGGACGTGAAGATCCTGCTCGCGATCGTCAAGTACATCGAGGATCGGCTGAACCTGGCGCACGACACGGGGCAGGTGGGGGTGCCGGCGATCATCGTCGTCGAAGACAACGTCCGGTACTACTCCTCGTTTCTCCCCGTGATCTACAGCGAGCTGATGCATCACGCCCAGAACCTGATGCCGGAGGGGCTGAACCTCGCGCACAAGCTCATGCGCATCCGAGCCCGGCCCAAGATCCTGTTGTGCGAGACCTACGAGGAGGCGTGGGCCTTCCTCACCGAGTACCCGGACGAGATTCTCGGCGTGATCTCCGACATCGAGTTCCCGCATGACGGCGTGCTGGACCAACTGGCGGGGGTGGAGCTGGCCCGGCAGGTCCGGGCGCTGCGGGACGACATCCCGATCATGCTGCAGTCGAGCCTGCCGGAGAACGAGGGTCTGGCGAGCGAGGTGGGGGCGTCGTTCCTGCTGAAGGACTCGCCGGTGCTGCTGCACCAACTGCGCGACTTCATGGCCAACGGGTTCGGGTTCGGCGACTTCGTGTTCCGCATGCCGGACGGCACAGAGGTGGCGCGGGCCTCGGACCTCCAGAGCCTGATCGACAAAGTGCGGATCGTGCCCGCGGAGTGCATCGCCTTCCATGCGTCGGGGAACCACTTCTCCCGCTGGCTCAAGACACGCACCGAGTTTGCGCTGGCCGAGGCCCTGCGGCCGCGCACGCTCTCGGATTTCGCCAGCGTTGAGGCGCTGCGGGACAACCTGATCGAGTCGGTTGAGGAGTACCGGCGGGACCGCAATCGTGGTGTGGTGGTTGACTTCGAACGGGATCGGTTCGACACCAGCGTGCCGTTCATGCGGCTGGGCTCCGGATCGATCGGCGGCAAGGCCCGCGGTCTCGCCTTCGTGAACTACCTGCTCAGCGCCTACGGGGTGGCCTCCCGCTTTCGCGGGGTGCGCGTCACCGTGCCGCCGGCCTTCGTGCTCGGCACCGACATCTTCGACAGTTTTCTCGACCGCAACGACCTGCGGGACTTCGCAATCGAGGGTCAGGACGACCGCGAGCTGCTGCGGCGATTCCTCACCGCGCGGTTCCCGGAGGAGGTGGAGGAGGATCTGGCGGTGATCCTCCGCCAGGTGCAGTACCCGCTGGCGGTCCGCTCCTCGAGCCTGCTGGAGGACAGCCAGTACCAGCCGTTCGCGGGGATCTACGAGACGTTCATGCTCCCGAACAACCACGACAACCTCGGAGTTCGCCTCGCACAGCTCGTCGCGTCCATCAAGCGCGTCTACGCGTCCACCTTTTCCTCGCACGCGAAGGCGTATCTCGAGACGACGCCGTACCGTCTCGAGGAAGAGAAGATGGCGGTGATTGTGCAGCGGCTCGTGGGGGCGCAGCACGACGGCCTCTTCTATCCGGATTTCGCCGGCGTGGCGCGCTCGCACAACTTCTACCCGACGCCGCCGTTCACCTCGGAGGACGGCATCGCTGCCGTCGCACTCGGGCTCGGGCGAACCGTCGTCGACGGCGAGCGCTGCCTCCGGTTCTCCCCGCGGTATCCCCAGCACATCCTGCAGTTCTCGTCGGTGCAGGATTTCCTCAAGTACTCCCAGCGGGAGTACTGGGCGCTCGACCTCGGCCTCGATCCCGAGGGGATCCACGATCCCGAGGACATGCGCATGGTGAAGCTGACCCTCGAGCGCGCGGAGCAGCACGGCACGCTGCTGCAGCTCGGGTCCACCTATTCGCCGGAGAATGGGGCGATCTCCGACGGACTGTCGCGCAGCGGCGTCCGGCTGGTGAGCTTCGCACCGATCCTCAAGCACGCCTCCTTCCCGCTGGCCGAAATCCTCGATTACCTGCTCGAGATCGGCGTGCAGGGAACGAGTACGCCGGTCGAGATCGAGTTCGCCGTAAACCTCTCGATCGTTCCGGGCGCGCCCCGCGAGTTCGGGTTCCTCCAGATGCGACCGCTCGCGCTGTCCCGCGAGTTCGACGAGCTGGAGATCGGCGACGTCGACCGTGGCAGTCTCGTCGCCCAGAGCGACAGTGTGCTCGGACATGGGAGGATCGACACCCTGCGTGACGTCGTGGTCATCGACTTCGACCGGTTCGACCGCTCCATCAGCCACGAGGTCGCCGGTGACGTGGCCCAGTTCAACGCCGAGCTGAAGCGGGCCGGCGTCCCGTATCTGCTGATTGGGGTGGGCCGCTGGGGGTCTGCCGACCCGTGGCTGGGCATCCCGGTGACGTGGGACCAGATCGCCGGTGCGCGTGTCATCGTGGAGGCGGGGTTCAAGGACCTCCGGGTCACGCCATCGCAGGGAACGCACTTCTTCCAAAACCTGACATCGAGCAACGTCGGCTACTTCACCATCAACGAAGATCTCGGTGAGGGATTCGTCGACTGGGGATGGCTGGCGGGATGTAAGGCCGTGCGGGAAACGCGGCTGGTCCGCCACCTGCGGTTCCCCGAGCCGCTCGTCGTCACCATGAACGGCCGGACCAATCAGGGGGTGATCTTCAAGCCCGGAGCGGGGCCGGAGGCGGAGACACTCTTCTGACGCCGCCGGACTCCGGCGCGTTGCAGCGCGGTCCTAACCTCCGGCCGACAGCTTCCGGCGCAGCTGGGTGAGCATGTCGGCGGTCATGGCGTCGAGATCGTATGTCGGCGCCCATCCCCATTCATCCCGGGCCGCCGAGTCGTCGATCGAGTCGGGCCACGAGTCCGCGATGCGCTGCCGCACCGGGTCGACGGCGTAATCGATCGAGAACCCGGGCACGTGCCGGCGAATCGCCGCGGCGACCTGCTCAGGCGTGAAGTTCATCGCCGTGACGTTGAACGCATTGCGGTGCCGCAGGTTCGTGGGATCGGCCTCCATCACTTCGATCGCCGCCTTGATCGCATCCGGCATGTACATCATGTCGAGACAGGTCCCGGCCCCGAGGAAGCACGTGAAGCGCCCGTGCCGGATCGCCTCGTAGTAGATCTCCACGGCGTAGTCGGTCGTGCCGCCACCCGGCGGTGCCACGTGGGAGATGATCCCGGGGTAGCGTACCCCCCGGGTGTCGACCCCGAACCGCTGATGGTAGTAGTCGCACAGCAGCTCCCCCGCCACCTTCGTCACGCCGTACATAGTGGTCGGCCGCTGAATCGTGTCCTGTGGGGTATGATCACGGGGCGTGGCGGGCCCGAATGCGCCGATCGAGCTGGGGACGAACACCGCGCAGCGGTTCTCCCGTGCCACTTCGAGCACGCGGTAGAGGCCGCCCATGTTGATGTCCCACGCGACCTGGGGCTTTTGCTCCGCCACCGCGGACAACAGGGCGGCCAGGTGGTACACGGTGTCGATCTGATGGCGGTGCACGGCCTCCTGGATCTGCCGCTGTGACGTGCAGTCGAGCAGCTGGAACGGGCCAGCCACCTCCGAATCCGCCTCCGCGACGCGGATGTCCGACGCCACGACATGGTCCGCTCCATACCGCTCCCGCAGCGCCGGCACCAACTCCGACCCGATCTGGCCGAGCGCTCCCGTCACCAGGATTCGCTTCACGTCCCCTCCACGTCAGTGCGCGGCGCGCGGCCGCGGCGAGTCATGGCAGGAGCTTCCGCTCCTTTGCCGCCCGCTCCAGATCGTCCTGGAAGTCGGGGTGCGCGATGCTGATGAGCAGCTCCGCGCGCTCTCTGAGGTTCTTCCCGAACAGGTTCACGACCCCGTGCTCGGTGACGACATAGTGTACGTCGGCACGGCTCGTGACAACACCGGCGCCCTCCTTGAGGAACGGGACGATCCGGGACATCGCTCCCCCCTTGGCTGTCGAGGGGATCGCAATGACCGGGCGGCCACCCTTCGAGCGCGCCGCACCGCGGATGAAGTCCACCTGCCCGCCGAACCCCGAGTAGATGTACGGACCGATGGAGTCGGAGCACACCTGGCCGGTGAGATCCAGTTCGATCGCGGAGTTGATCGCCACGAGATTGTCGTTCTGCGCCGCGATTTCCGGGTCGTTCGTGTGGTTGACGGGGTGCGCCTCGATCATCGGGTTGTTGTCGAGGAAATCGTACAGCCGCGCGGTACCGAGCGCGAAGGTCAAGACCACCTTTCCCGGATGCAGCGTCTTGTGCACCCCCGTCACAACACCCCGCTCGATCGCCCGCATTGCCCCGTCGGAGATCATCTCCGTGTGAATCCCAAGCTCCAGCGGGCCCTCCATGCTCTCCCACACGGAGTCGGGGATGCCCCCGATACCCATCTGCACGGTGCATCCGGGTGTGATCAGTTCCAGCGCGTGCCTCGCGATGGCCCGTTCCACGTCGGTCGGTGCTCCCAAGTGCAACTCCGGGAGCGGCTCCGTCGCCTCGACGATGGCGTCGACACGGCCCACGTGCAGAAAAGAGTCGCCGAGGACGCGGGGCATCTTCTCGTTCACCTGGGCGACAACGGTCCGGGCCATCTGGCAGGCCGCCGTCGACGCGAGCACCTCGACACCCAGACTCATGAATCCGTGTTCGTCAGGGGGTGATACCTGCACCATGGCCACATCGAGCGGTACGATGCGTTCCCGGAACAGGCGAGGGATTTGGCCTAGGAAGATCGGGACGTAGTCCGCGCGCCCGTCGTTCACCGCCTTCCGGTCCGCCGGGCCCACGAACAGCGAGTTGTGGCGGAAGTGGCCCTCCATGCCCGGCGCCGACAGCGGGTCGTCGCCGATGAGGAGCACGTGGTTGAGCTGCACGTCGTGCAGCTCGTCACGACGCTCGGCGAGGGCGCGCACCAGGGCCTGGGGAATCGCGGCGTTCCCGCCGTAGTAGACGCGGTCTCCGCTGCGGATCATGTCCACGGCGTCCGCGGGATTCCGCAGCTTCGATTTGTAGTCGTCCAGCCAGTTCATGGCGCGGTTCCTCGATCCATGGCCAGGAGGTCTTCGAGTGGGGTCACGGGAAGTCCGTGCAGCGCCGCGAGCTGTTCCTGCACCACGTGTCCTCGGTACAGATAGGCGCCGGCGGCCAGGCCGGGGTTGTCGCCGAGCGCGCCGCCGACACCCTTGGCGACGATCTCGTCGATCAGCTCCTGCGCGGCGTCGGCGAGCGCGCGCGAGGCCGTGCGGGCCACGTTGGCGGTCATGTTCGGCACGCAGTAGTGGACGACGTCGTGCACGATGTAGGTCGGATTGTCTGGGGTGCGTGGGCGGCTCGTTTCCACACAGCCTCCCTGATCGATCGACAGATCGATGATGACGCTGCCCGGCCGCATCGCCTTGACCATCTCCTCGGTGACGAGGAACGGCGCGCGGGCCCCCGGGATCAGGACGGCTCCGATCACCACGTCGGCGATCCGCGTGTACTGGGCGAGCCGGCCCTGCGACACCACCTGGGTCACGACCTGTCCGGACAGCTCCTGGCTCACCGCGCGCAGCTTTTCGAGCTGCTGGTCGAGCACGATCACGTGGGCGCCGATCGCGAGTGCCCGCCGCGCTGCCGTTCGCCCGACCGTGCCGGCGCCGAGGATCAGCACGGTGGGTGGGGCGATGCCGGGGACGCTGCCGAGGAGGATGCCGCGGCCTCCGGCCTCGTTCTGCAGGTAGTGCGACGCGAGGTAGACTGCCATTTGGCCCGCCATCTCGCTGAACGGCACGAGGATCGACCGCCGGCCGTGTGTATCCTGGATCAGCTCGTACCCGATGGCCGTGACCTCGAGCGCGCGGAGGCGCTCGACGGTGGACTTGGGGGCGACGGCGAGGTGGTGGAACGCGCCGATGACGAGGCCGGGCTTCACGAGGTCGAGCTCCTCGCTGGAGATCACGCCGACCTTGCAGACGAGATCGGCCCGCCGGTACGCCTCCTCGCTGCTGTAGACGATCTGCGCGCCGGCTTCTTCGTACTCCCGGTCGGTGAACCGGGCGGTCAGCCCGGCAGATCGCTCGACCACCACCTGATGGTGCTGGCTCACGAACCGGCGGACGGCGAAGGGGGTCAGCCCGACACGGTGCTCATGACGGTGCGTTTCCCGTGGTACTCCGATGATCATTATCCCTCCCGGATGCAGGTCCTGGCCGGCGCGCCCGGGCGCTCCGGCGTGCGGGGCCGCCTTGACCGGGGCCCCCGGCGCTCCAAAGTTGACACCGATCCGCCGCGCCTGCCGTTCACGCTCCGACCGATCGGGTGTCTCCCATGCGTGCTGTGCGCTTCGACGTTTCGATTCCCCGCTACCTCCTCGGGCGCACCCTCGGACGGCACTCCGATGCCGCCGTGTTCGGATGGCCGAGCGGCCTGCGGCTCGCCGACATCCCGCTGCCCTCGCTCCCCGGGCCACGCTGGGCGGGGCTGGAGGTGATCGCCGGCGGCATCTGCGGCACCGACATCGGGAATCTGACCTTCAGCGCCTCCACCGCCCTCGAGCCGTTCGGCTCGTTCCCCGCGGTGCTCGGGCACGAGATCCTCGCGCGGGTCGTCACCGTCGGCGCCGCGGTGGAGTCCGTGGTGCCGGGTCAGCGCGTGGTCGTCGATCCGCTCGTGTCCTGTGAGGTGCGCGGCTTTCCGCCCGACGCCTGGTGTCCGTCGTGCCGTAGCGGGCGACCGGCGAGCTGTCATCGGGGGGGGGAGGAGGGGCCGGTGGCGGTGGGCGGCCACCCGCTCGCTGCCGGGCTCACGCTTGGCTATCACCGCGACCTCCCCGGCGGATGGGGCGAGCGCATCCTGGCGCACGAGAGCCAGCTCGTGCCGGTGGCGGCGGAGACTCCGGACCGCCTGGCGGTGCTGATCGAGCCGCTCGCGGTGGCCGTGCACGGCGTGCTCGGCGCGCCGCCGCCACTGGGAGCCGAGGTGCTCGTGATCGGCAGCGGTCCGGTGGCGCTGGCCACGGTCTGGGCGTTGCGCGCGCTCGGACACGACGGCCCGATCGTTGCCCAGGCGAAGCGCGCCAACGAGCAGGCCGCCGCCCGCGCCCTCGGTGCCACCGACGTCGTGCCGCCGGCCGCCGCCCGGGCCCGGCTGCTGCGCACCGGCGCGCGGCCGTATCGGCCGATCGTAGGGCCGGAGGTGTACGCGGGAGGCGGATATGCGACGATCTACGACTGCGTGGGATCCGGCGAGACCGTGGTGCAGGCCCTGCGGTCGGCGGCGACCCGCGCCACCGTGGTCGTGCTCGGCTGCGCGGCGAAGGTGCGAGCCCTCGACCTGACGATGGTATGGGCGCGGGAGCTCACGGTGCGGGGTGTGGTGGGGTACGGGCGCGAAGCATGGAACGGCGAGACGCTCCATACGTTCGCCCTCGCCCAGCGCCTCCTCGAGGCCACGGAAGCCCCCGTGGCCGATTTGGTCACGCACACCTACCCCCTGGATCGCTACCGCACCGCACTGTCCGCCGCCCGCAACCGCCGAGTGAGCGGCGCGATCAAGGTCGTCCTTACCCCGCCGTCGGGCTCGCCGCTTCGGTGAAGGCGCGCCCGCCCTGGGCGAACGCCTCCTCGTTCAGCTCGAGGAGCGCGCAGTCCTTCTGCAGCATCTGCCGCAGCACGCCGATGAAGCTCTCGGCCGGGAACAACTCCGTGGCGGCCTGCAGCGCACCGAGCGCCACCACGTTCTTGACCATCTTCTTGCCCAGATCGGTGGCGATTCCGGTGAACGGTACCCCGATCGCCCTGACGCTCGGATCGAGAGTTGGGACGGTCGCGGTCACGGAGCTGTCGTAGAGGATCGTCCCGCCCGGCTGGACCGACGGGCCGAACTTCTCGAGGCTCGGCTGGTTGAATGCCACCAGCACGTGCGGGTCGGGGCACGCCGGCGAGAGCACCTCGCCCGCCGCGACGTGCACGTCGGCGTACGAGGTGCCGCCGCGGGACTCCGGCCCGTAGCTCGGAATGTACGTGGAGTCGAATCCCTCGTTGATCGCCGTCCGGGTGGTCACCAGCGCGATTGTCTGGGCGCCGTCTCCGCCCGCGCCGGCGAATTTGATCGAGACGTCCTCCTCGTCGAGGTGGGCGGGGAAGCCCTGCCCGAACTTCTCGGCAGACGTGGTGCCGCCGCCGATGACGTCGGCCACCTCGGCCGGCTCGTACACGGGCGCGGCGAGCTCGAACCACGGCTCCACGGTGAGGTCCTTCTTCACGCCCAGCGGGAAGACCGGGACCATCTGCTCCCGGACCCATGCCTCCGCCTCGAGCGGGGTCATGCGCAAGTGTGTCGGGCACTCCGCCAGGACCTCGACGAATCCGAGGCCACGCCGCTCGACCTGGAGCTGGATCGCCTTCTTGATCGCCTTCTTGGCCCGCGTCCGCTGCTTGTTGTCGTACAGCGCCACGCGCTCGACGTACACCGGCCCGTCCATCTGCCCGATCAGCTCGGCCATCTTGAGCGGTGCGCCCGTGATCCGTCCGCGCCCCTCCGGGGTCGTTGTCGTGCGCTGGTTCATGAGGGTCGTAGGGGCCATCTGGCCACCCGTCATGCCGTAGATGGCGTTGTTGATGAAGATGAACGTCATCGGCAGCCCCATCTGTGCGGCTTGGATGATCTCCGCGAGGCCGATCGAGGCGAGGTCGCCGTCACCCTGATAGCTGATCACGATCGAGTCGGGGTTGGCCATCTTGTGCCCGATCCCGACGGCAGGCGCCCGTCCGTGGGCCGCCTGCGTGTTGCCCACGTTCAGGTAGAAATACAGGAAGACGCTGCAGCCCACGGGCGAGATCGCGACGGTCCGGTCGGTCACGCCGAGCTCCTCGAGGGATTCCGCGAGGAACTTGTGTGCCAAACCGTGCCCGCACCCGGCGCAGTAATGCGTCGCGAGGCCCTTGAGGCCCTCGCCATGGGCGTGGCGCTCGAACTTGTCATAGAACACGCTAGTCATGATCTGCCTCCGCGAGGGCCGCGACCTTCTCCACGATCGCGTCGAGCTGCGGGAGCACGCCGCCGTGTCGCCGCACGTGATGGATGGAACCCGGCGGGACGACGTCCGCGTGGCTCAGGGCGAGTCGCATCTCGTCTTCGAGCTGTCCCGGGCCCGCTTCGACGACGACGGTGCCTCGCGTGCGCCGGATGATCGGGACGAGGGCATCGATCGGGAACGGCCAGAGCGTCACGGGCCGGAACAGCCCGGCCTTGATGCCACGCGCGCGGAGCGAGCGAATGGCCCCCTTGGCCATCCGTGCCGGTGTGTTGCACGCCACGATCAGCCATTCGGCGTCGTCGCACTGATAGGCGTCGGACCGCTGCTCCACCGCCATGCGCGCATACTTCGCATTGAGCCGCTCGTTCCGGGCTTCCTGGTCCACCTCGTTCAGCTCGATCGAGCAGATCAGGTTGCCCCGGTGGGCGGCGTCGCCGTACACCGCCCACGCGGGCAGCCCCGGAACAGTGAGCGATTCCGGCAGCGTCACCCGCCCCGTGACCTGGCCCAAGTAGCCGTCGCCCGCAATGATCACGGGATTGCGGTACTTGAACGCCAGCTCGAACGCCAGCATCGCGAGGTCCAGCATCTCCTGCGGGGTAGACGGCGCGAGCACGATGCCGTGCGTGTTGCCGTGCCCCAGCCCGCGGCACACGAGCTTGATGTCGCCCTGTTCGGGCGCGATGTTGCCGAGCCCGGGCCCGCCGCGCATCACGTTCACGAACACGCCCGGGACCTCGGCCCCGATCATGTACGAAATCCCCTCGAGCATCAGGCTGAAGCCCGGCGAGGAGGTGAAGGTCATGCACCGCATCCCCGCGCCGCCGCAGCCGTACATCATGTTGACGGTGGCGACCTCGCTGACCGCCTGCACGAACGCCCCGTTCAGTTTCGGGAGCAGCTTCGCCATCAGCTCCGCGCCCTCGGTGGAGGGAGTGATCGGATAGCCGAAGAAGTGACGGCATCCCGCGAGGAGCGCGCCGATCGCCGCGGCGTGGTTTCCCTTGAGCACCATCGGCTCGAGCCGTGGCAGCCGCTCCTGCCGGTCCGGAACCGGTTCCGGGGTCGGTAGGGGGGCCGCCTCCGCACCGAAGAACGTGAACGGGTCGGACACCACCATGTCGACCCCCTCGAGTTCATCCGGGGTCGCCATCAGGCCGTGCGGCTCCGGACAGGCCGCGATGCACAACCCGCAGCCGTTGCAGGTCTCGAGGTGGATCGTCACCGGCGTGAACCCGGTGACCGGGTCTATGGCCGTTCCCAGCTCGATGCAGTCCTTGGGGCAGGCCTCGATGCAGCGGCCGCACGCCTTGCACAGGTGCGGGAAGAGAAATGGTTTGGGACGCGTCTTCACGTTTGCCGTAGTCATGCGTGAACTCCCATCAGGATCCAGCAACGTCACCGCGGCGGACGGCACGGCCGTGCAGCCGGCGGCGGCAGTACATGTCGAAGAGGCGCAGCGCCCGGTCGGCCGTCCGGAACGTCGGCACCCCGTGTGCCAGGAGATCCTCCACCATCGGGTCGTACAGCGGTCCGGCGTCCACCACCGCCACCCAGGCCTTCGGTGACTCCTGCCGTACCCGAGCCAGCCGGCGAACCACACCGTCGTCCCGGGTGAGGTCCTCAGCATGTCCCGCTCCGGCCGCCAGGGTGTTCAGCGCGGGGGTCAGCGGCACGCAGCCGACGATCGCGACATCGACGCCGTCGTCGTCCAGCACCGTCCGTACCGCCGCGTCGTACCCCGCATCGGCCGTGATCGGGGTCAGGTCGACGGGGTTCCTAGGCTCCATGACGTCGTCCAGCCGAGCGGAGCGGAACACCTCCCGGAGACGGCGGGTACCGGCAGCCGACAAGGGCGCCAGCGTGAACGCGCCGAGACTGTCGGCGATGGCGACGCACTCGAAGCCGGCGTTGGACACCGCACCAAGCCGCGTGCCTGCGACCTCCTTCGTATCAAGATAGCTGAACAGACGGATAAGGTCGTCGAAATCGTCAAGCGAGTCGGCCACCACGACCCCCACCGACTCGGCGAGCTCCCGCAGCACCGCGTAATCGCCGGCGACGGCCGCCGTGTGCGAAGCCATCGCCTCGGCGCCGGCGGGGGTGCGGCCGGCGCGGTAGAGGACGACCTCGCGTCCCGACGCCACGATCTCCGCTGCCGCCTCGAGCCATCGCAGACCGTCGAGCGGCCGGAAGCCCTCCACGTAGAAACCGAACACGCGCACCGCGGGATCGTCCCGCAGGTAGGTCAGGTAGTCGCCCACGGTCAGGTCGGTCTGATTGCCCACCGAGATCACGTAGCGGGGATTGAGACCGAGGAGCTTGCTCGACCGCGACACCGCGAATGCGCCGCTCTGCGACACGATGGCCAGCGGCGCCGGGGTCGCGCGCGTCGGTGGCAGCTTGTGCGGCGGGATGAACATCGTGTCGTACCGGCCAGGAACGGAACGGATGCCGAGACAGTTGCCGCCGTTCACCACGGGCCCACCCCAGGCGGTGCCTCGTGCCCTTCGCAGCGTGTCGCGCAGCCGGGACTCGAGCGGCTCGGTGCCGCGCCGCTCGCCGAGGCCGCCCGGGATGACGATGAAGGCCTCCGCTAGGCGGCCCGCGATTGCCGTCTCGAGTATGCCCGGAACCTGAGCGGCGGCCACGGCCACCACGAGCAGATCGACGGGGGCTGGGAGATCGGTGACCCGTTCCAGGCAGGGAACGCCATCGATTGCGCCGCCACCAGGCTTGATGACCGCGAGGCGCTCGGCGGGAAAGCCCGCGCGCAGCATGTTCCTGAGAATTGTCCGTCCTGGGTTCTCCGCGCCGGAGACCCCGATCACCGCTGCCGTGCGGGGCTCGAGCAGCGAGTGGATCCTGGCGATGGGGCGGGGAGCGACGGGTGCGGCCGCCGGGGAATGCCGGAGGCGGCCGAGGACGTCGAGCGCCACGGGACCGGCGGGCGTGAGAGCCAGCGGGTTGATCTCGAGCTCGGCGAACGCTGCGCCATCGGGCGTGTTCGCGAACGCGATGAGCCGGCGGACTACGTCGGCCAATTCGGAAAGGCCGAGATACGGCGGCGTGCCGCGAACGCCGCCCGTCACCAGGGCGGAGAATGCCTTCGAGCCCAGTACGCGGCGCACGCCGTCGGCGTCGTGGACGCCGGGGGCGAACACGGCCGCCCCGCGCCCGCCCTCGAGGTGCCGCGCAAGGAATTCGGTCTGGACACCGCCAAGGCCGACGGTGATCACTGGCCCGAAATCGTCGGTACTCCGCAGCCCGACCAGCAGCTGCGCGCCGAGCCCCGTTGCATGGGGCACGAACTCAGTGAGTGCATACCCCCGAATCGACCTGCCCGCCAAGGTCGCCGCCATGTGCTCGACGGCCAGGCGAGCCGCAGCCGGCTCCCGCGGCACGACCGCGATGGCGCCGACATCGGTCTTGTGGAGGATGTCGGGCGAGACCGCCTTCACGACGACGCTCTCGCCCGGCAGCGACGCGAGTCGCGCTGCCGTGATCTCGGCCGCGTCCCGCACGAGGACGAAGCGAGGCGCCGCGAAGCCCAGTGCGCCGGCCACAGTGTATCCCTCGTGCTCGAGCAGAGAGTCTCGGCCTTCCGCCCTCGCCCGTTCGAGGATCTCCGCAACGGTGGGGGCGTTCTCGGCAGGCACCCGGCTGTCCTCCTCGCTCGTTCGATGGAGGCCGCTCGGATGCGATCGGTGAGCTACCTCCCACCAAACTTCGCCGGGAGGCGGTAACCCGACAATGAAACTTCTTTAAAGCATCCTTAGAGGGGCGTCTACCGGGTCGGCAGGCGTTCGCGGCTACTCGCCCGGGGGCCGGTAGGACGCCGCGTAGCGCTGATCGGCCTCTGCACGTTCCGTCCGGTCGCCGAAGATCTTCTCGCCGTCGTGCCGTCCGTTCTCAATGAACACCTCGGAGATGGCACGCCCCGCCGTGATGCTGCCCGCCATGAAGATGCCGGGGACGTCGGTCTCCAGGGTACCGGGGTCGAGCGCCGGCCGGCCCGTCTCGGGATCGAGCGCGATCCCGATGCGCCGGAACAGATCGAAGTCCGGCTGGAAGCCGGTGAGGGCGTAGACCCGATCGGCCGGGATGCGCACGGTGGCCCCGGCCGCCGTCCGGACGGCGACGTCGCGCTCGGTGATCTCCACGACTTCGGCCCCGCGGTGCGCCGCGATCTCGCCGGCCGCGATGCGGTTTTCGATGTCGGGACGCAGCCAGTACTTCACGGTGCGGGCAAACTCGGCGCGCCGGTGCACGAGGGTCACCCGGGCCCCTGCCCGGAACAGTTCGAGGGCTGCCTCCACCGCCGAGTTCTTGCCGCCGACAACCACTACGTCCAGCCCGAAGCCGAGGTGCGCCTCGTCGAAATAGTGGGTGACGTGCGGGAGATCTTCTCCGGGGACGCCGAGGCGGTTCGGCCGCTCGAAGTAGCCGGTGGCCAGCACGAGCCGCCGGCATGCCACGGACGCCTCGCCGAGGCGATGCCGGACCGTGCCGACGAGATGCGGGTCCCGGCGCTCCGCCGTCACCAGGCGCGTGTACGGCCGGACCCGGAGGCCCTCGGCCCGCGCCACAGCGCGGTAGTACTTGAGCGCTTCTTCCCGGGTGGGCTTGGCGCCGTGACAGACGAAGGGATGGCCGCCGATCTCGAGCCGTTCCGGAGTGGTGAAGAAGCGCATGCCGATGGGATAGCGCACGATGGAGGCGCCCAGCGGCCCCGCGTCGATCACGAGCGGATCGAGGCCGCGGCGCACCGCCGACACGGCACAGGCGAGCCCGATCGGGCCGGCACCCACGATGAGGGCGTCCTCGACCTTCATTTTTGACTCCATTGGCGATAACCTCTGCTGTTGGTTCCGCGGCCGCAGGGGCACGCCTCGGAATCTAATTCCGACCGACGGGTGACCGATGAGCCGGACGATCCTGCTGCTGGGTGGCTACGGCAATGCCGGCGAGCGGATCGCCCGCCTGCTGCTCCGTGAAACCGATGCCCGCCTCATACTCGCGGGCAGGTCGGGTGCCCGGGCCACGCGGGCGGCCGATCGGCTCAACCACGAATCCGAAGGCGAGCGCGTTTCGAGCCTCCTGGTCGATGCCGCGGATCCGCGATCCCTCCACCGGGCGCTCGAGGGGGTCGATCTGCTGGTCAATGCGGCGAGCACGGTCGGCCAGACGGAGACGGTCGCGCGGGCGGCGCTCGATACCGGCGCGGACTGGTTCGACATCCTGCCGTCCCACCACAAGCTCGCCTACCTCATGTCCATCCGGGAGTCCATTGCCCAGGCAGGCTGCTGCTTCATGACCGAAGGCGGGTTCCACCCGGGCCTGCCAGCGGTGCTGGTGCGGTTTGCGGCGACCTTCCTCGACCGCCTGCAGCGAGCATCGGTAGGGATGGCATTCCGGCTGGACTGGGGGGGGCTGGACCTTTCGCCCGGTACCGTGACGGAGTTCGTCGAGGAGCTGGCGGTGTACCGATCGGCCGTCTTCGATCACGGGAGCTGGATCGGGCAGCCCTGGTGGCGGTCACGACGGATGGACTTCGGGGAGCCGCTGGGGGTGCGGTCCACGGTGCCCGCCCGCTCGGCCGAGCTCGAGCAGCTCTGCGTGGGCCATCCGTCGCTGGTCGAGCTTGGCCTCTGGGTGGCCGGCTTCAACTGGTTCGTGGACTGGGTGGGGTTCGGAGCCGGCTCTTTGGCGCTGAGGCTGTTTGGGCGCCGGGCAATCAGGCCCGTGGGGCGGACGATCTCGTGGGGCCTGCGGCGGTTTTCCCGTCCGCCATGGGGAGCGGTTATCTTGGTTGAGGCCGGTGGGTGGAAGAAGGGGCGGCTCGTTGGCGTGCGGGGCGTGGTTTCCCACCGGGACGCGTATGATCTGACCGCAGCTCCCGCCGCCGCGGCCATCCTGCAGTACCTCGACGGTTCGGCGCGGCGCGCCGGGCTGTGGCTGCAGGGTCTGGCCGTGGATCCCCGCCGATTCATGGCCGATCTCGAACGCCTCGGCGCTGCTGTCGAGTACGGCCTCACGGTGCAAACGGGGCGCGGCCAGATGGCCCCAGCTTCCGGCGGTGGCGGCGAGTAGGATGCCGCCGGAGGCTTCCACAGTCTCGGGATGGGTGTTATGACGCAGAGGGTCGTGATTCTCGGAGCGGCAGGCAGGGACTTCCACAACTTCAACACCTACTTTCGCGACAACCCGGCGTACGAGGTGGTCGCGTTCACGGCGACGCAGATCCCTGACATTGCCGGGCGCCGCTACCCGCCGGAGCTGGCGGGGGAGCGGTACCCGAGCGGGATTCCCATCGAGTCGGAGAGCGTGCTGGCGCGCCTCATCCGCGATCAGAAGATCGACATCGCGGTGTTCAGCTATAGCGACGTGTCGCACGAGCACGTGATGCACGTCGGCTCACGCGCCATGGCGGCCGGTGCCAGCTTCATGCTGCTCGGGCCCCGGCAGACGATGCTCCAGTCGAAGGTCCCGGTCGTGGCCGTTTGCGCGGCGCGGACGGGGGCCGGGAAGAGCCAGACCAGCCGGCGCGTGGCCGGACTCCTCCGGGCGCGGGGCAAGCGGGTGGTGGTCGTGCGGCATCCGATGCCATACGGCGACTTAGCGGAGCAGGCGGTCCAGCGCTTCGCGACATTCGAAGATCTCGACCGCCACCACGTGACCATCGAGGAGCGCGAGGAATATGAACCGCACCTGAGCGCCGGATCGATCGTCTACGCCGGCGTGGACTACGAGCGGATCCTGCGGCAGGCGGAGCAGGAAGCGGACGTGGTGATCTGGGACGGCGGGAACAACGATCTCTCGTTCTATCAACCCGACCTCCTCATCGTGGTGGTGGATCCGCATCGGCCGGATCACGCGGCGCGGTACCACCCCGGGGAGACGAACGTGCGGATGGCGGACGTCGTCGTGATCAACAAGATCGGCACGACGACGCTCGACAACGTGGAGCTCGCGCGGCGGGTCACGGAGGAGTTGAACCCGGAGGCGGTGATCGTCGAGGCGGCGAGCCCGATCTTCGTCGACGACGGGGCATACATCCGCGGCAAGCGGGTCCTGGTCGTTGAGGACGGCCCGACGCTCACGCACGGCGGGATGGCATATGGCGCCGGCTGGGTGGCGGCACGGCGGTACGGCGCCTCGGAGATCGTGGATCCCCGGCCGTACGCCGTCGGGTCGATCCGAGCGACGTTCGAGAAGTACCCCACCACCGGCGATGTCCTGCCGGCGATGGGGTACGGCGACGCGCAGATGCGGGAACTGGCGGAGACGATCCGCGCGACGCCCGCCGATCTCGTGTTGATCGCCACGCCGATCGATCTCCGGGGCCTCATCGAGTTCGAGACGCCCGCGCTCAGGGTGCGCTACGAGCTGCAGGAAATCGGCGAGCCGAACCTGGAAGCGATCGTGGACGACTTTCTCTCCCGCGCGACCACTCGGGAGTAGCGCGGGGAAGACGGTGGCGGCCGCCCCGGTGGCGGCTGGAGGGCAAGGCGCATCATGGCAGGCACGATCAAGGGAACCATCGGGATCCTCACCGGTGGCGGCGATGTGCCGGGGCTCAACCCGGCGATCCGCGCGATTACGATCCGGGCCCTGCGGGAAGGGTACCGGGTCCTGGGCATCCGTCGGGGCTGGGCCGGGTTGGTCGATCTCGTGCCCGACAAGGACGCCGACAACTCGCAGCACGTTCAGGAGCTCACCGAGAACGTGGTCAACCGCGTGGGCCGAACCGGTGGCACGTTCCTGCACACCTCCAGGACCCGTCCGAACCGGCTGCCGGGTGCGGTGGTGCCGGATCACCTGCGGGACCGGTACACCGACGAGATCAACGACGTCACGCCGTCGGTCCTCTCGAACGTCGAGTTCCTCGGCCTCGACTTCCTGGTGCCCATCGGAGGCGATGACACACTGAGCTATGCCCAGCGGCTGCACGAGGCCGGCGTGCGCGTCGTCGGGGTGCCGAAGACGATGGACAATGACGTGCCCGGCACCGACTACTGCATCGGCTTCAGCACGTGCGTCACCCGCACGATCGAGATGACGCACAGTCTGCGCACCACCGCCGGGTCGCACGAGCGGTTCCTCGTGATCGAGGTGTTCGGGCGGTACGCCGGGTACACCGCTCTCCTGCCGACGATGGCCGGGGCGGCGGACCGATGCGTCATCCCCGAATACCCCTTCAGCCTCGAACACCTGTGCGAGTTGATGCACTACGACCGGTCGCGGCACCCCAGCAAGTACGCGGTGGCGCTCGTGTCGGAGGGAGCGCGGATGCTCGAGGACAGCGACATGTCATTCGAGGGTGACGAACGGGATCAATACGGTCACCGCAAGCTCGGTGGGATCGGCGACCGCGTGGCCGCCGGGCTCAAGGAGTGCTCTCCACGGTTCAATCAGGGACGCCGCGTGAACGTGGTGAGCCAGCGCCTCGGCTATCTCGTACGCTGCGGCGACCCCGATGCCCTCGACTCCATCGTCCCGATGGCGTTCGGCAACCTGGCGCTCGATCTGGTGCTCTCGGGGACATCCGGGCGCCTGGTCTGCTTGCGTAACGGGGTCTACGACTCCGTGCCGATCGACGTCGTCACCGGTCGGAAGAAGGTCATCGACGTGCAGAAGTACTACAACCGCGAGCGGCTCCGGCCCCGCTACGAGACGTTCATTCGGCAGCCGCTCTTCATCATGACCAGCGATGTCTGACGCCCTTCGCCGCGAGGTCGAGGGCCTCTGGCCCGAGTTGGAGTGGATCCGCGACCCCGCCCTGCGGGAGCAGGTGACGCGGACGTGGGTCCTGGCCTTCGAGCGCAGTCCGCTCGAGCCCGCCGACCTCCTCGAGATCCCGTTCACACTCCTGGTGCCGAATTGCCCGGCCTCCTTCATGGAGCACAAGCGCTGCGTCGTCCACATTGCGAGGGC
>Ga0210112_1000043_pt1 | contig 31251 bp, 24 predicted proteins | sample Joice_ThreeSqC_D_FD_184875 | JGI IMG/M metagenome (GOLD analysis project Ga0210112, IMG submission 184875) | Wetland microbial communities from San Francisco Bay, California, USA, that impact long-term carbon sequestration - Joice_ThreeSqC_D2... | ecosystem: Environmental > Aquatic > Marine >... | reverse complement strand
CGGGCAACTCGGGCATTTTGTCTTCGAGGGTGGACAAAATTTCCACGCGCTTGATGGAATCAATACCCAGTTCAGCCTCGATGTCCATGTCCAATCCCAACATTTCTGCCGGATAGCCGGTCAACCGGCTGACAACCTCCAGCAGGGTTGCCTCAATTGTTTGTTGAACCTGATTGAGTGGTTGGATTTTTTCAAGGGCGGAGTCCCGGGTTTCCGGGGCCTGGGCATACCCATTGGCCGCTATTTCTGGTGACTTTTCTCCGGCCGGAAAAGTCGGTGCGACCTCCGGATTAGCGGCCATTGGCGGACTCATTCGGCCGTCAATATTGTCGAAGTTCAGCGATGGGCTGACGAGTTCCTGGGCCGGGGGGTGCTGGTGCGGTTCGGTGCCCAAGGGCCGGGAGGAAACCGGCTGCAACGGTTTTGAAGAAAGGCCCAAAGATTGTTCTGCCAGGCGCTGAGCATTTTGCATCATTTCCTGCAGTGACCGATTAGCCTCTGTTTGGGTTTCCAAAAACTTCTGGTGGGCGGCAGCTGTCTGGGATTGAAGATGCTGCATTGACTTCAAGCCTTCCTGAACCACCTTCAAAGCATCCAGAATAAATGCTGATTGTTTGTTGTTATCTTTGCTCATATTGCTTTTTTGCTCGTTTGTTTGTTTGGATGGTTTCGATCGTTGGAATCGTTGATGATTTTCGGTTTCCGGCGATGGCGCATTGCTTTTTGCCCTCAGTAACATGTCCGTTGCGCGACGGAGCTCGTCGCCGGCTGACATTTGTTCTCTGCCTGTCGAAATTCCGCCTTCCCTCCGGGGCGTATGCCCCTCCGGGCCGGAGGCCGCCTTCCGCATTCCCAATTCCTTTGCCGCGGCATTCTGTTCTTTGTAATTCGCACCGCTCAAGAGAATATTCATACGGGATTTTCGAGCAGCTGGAAGGGTGTTTTCCCATTTTGGCAATGCGACCGGATAGCCCAAAGATGCAAGGCTGCCCAGCAGCCTGGCCAGATCGGCGATTCCGTATTTTTTCCCGGCCGAAGCATCCAGGGCCCAGGCATTGATGTCGCGCTTCTGCAGGATGGCAGAAATCAATCCGGTCAGGGCCGATTTGGGGCCGATCTCCACAAACGTTCGCACGCCGGTTGCATACAAATTTTCAATCTCACTGACAAAGTCCACCGGACGGGATAAATGGTTGCCTAGCAGAGACCTTATTTCGCTTGCATCGTCGGGGTAGGCTTTTGCGGTGGTATTTGAAAATACGCTGACGGCCGTCGGGTTTACTGCTATTTTTTTAAGCGCAAGATGAAAGGGCCGGGCGGCGTTTTTTACCTGATCACTGTGAAAGGCGGCCGAAACAGGCAGGCGCATGGCATTGATTTTCTGTTGGATGCATTTTTTCTCGATTTCAAGAATGGCCGGGGCCGGTCCGGATAAAACGCCTTGGTTGGGACTGTTGCGATTGGCCAGGACAACTTCGGGGCTTGAATTTTTTAACAGGTTTTCCAGGTCCTCCAGGGGTGCCTGAACCGCCAGCATAGCCCCGTTTGGTGGATCCTGGTTTCCGCCGGCTTCATCCATGAGACGGCCGCGTTTGATCGCAAGCTCCAGCAGAGCATCTTCATCGATCCAGCCGGCGGCGCACAGGGCCGTTAATTCTCCGAAACTATGCCCACAGACGGCATCGGGGCTGACATCAAAACTTCGCAAAACAGAGAGCATGGCCAGGCTTATGGCGCCGATAGCCGGCTGGGCAATATTGGTTTTCCTTAAGGTCGCTTCCTGCTGCCTGCGGTCTTGTTCCCCGGAGGAGGTCTTTGGAAAAATCAGATCGCTGAGAAGACCCCTATTGTCAAATTTTTTGTTGGCCCTTTCCAAAATCTGCATGGCCCGGGGGAATGTGCAAACCACATCACGTCCCATATTCAGGTACTGGCTTCCCTGACCCGGGAAGACAAAGGCCAGTTTACCCGGGATTTCAGGACCACCGAAGAAGATATTTTCTGATATAATTTTATCACCGACATCTCCGGATTCCAATACCTCCAGGGCGCGGTCAAAAAGATCAGATAGCTCCGATTCCTGATCACGGACAATCAGGAGCCGGTAGGGATGTGCAGATGAAAAGCGCCTTCTCGATTCAGCCGCTTTTATACCAGGCTCTCGATGGGAAAAACTTCGGGCAACCGCATCTTTATAATGTCTGACATTACGGGCGAGTTTGCTAATGGTGTCGGCTGAAAAAGCGATGATATCAACACTTCCATCCCAGGATATTTCTGACTTTTCAGGCCGATATTCTTCAAGAACAACATGAAAATTGCTGCCGCCAAAACCAAAAGCGCTAATCCCGGCCCGGCGGGGATTGCCGTTAGATAAAAACCAGGGTCGGGTCTTGGTGTTCAGGTAGAAATGACTGTTAGCGATGTCCAACCGGGGATCCGGGGTTTCGGCCTTCAAAGTGGGAGGCAACACTTTGTGATAAAGACTCAAAGCCGCTTTAATCAATCCCGCAGCGCCGGCCGACGCTTTGGTGTGACCGATCATTGATTTAACCGAACCCAGGGCGCTTTTATAGCCGTTGGCGCCGGATTCCGCAAAAACTTTGTTAAGCGCTTCAAATTCGATTTTGTCGCCCACCCGGGTCCCCGTGCCGTGGGCTTCAATGAGCCCGATGGTGGCAGGATTGATGCCGGCGTCTTCATAGGCTGATCTCAGCGCTTTGGCCTGTCCTTCCGCTCTGGGTGAGTATATACTTTGTGATTTTCCATCACTTGATGAACCCAGGCCCTTGATTACGGCATAAATCCGGTTGTTGTCTTTTTGAGCATCTTCCAGGCGCTTTAATACCAGGATTCCGATGCCTTCTCCCAGAACGGTTCCGTCGGCATCCTTTGAAAACGGCCGGGCGTCGCCGGTGGCAGACAGCGCCTGGGTTTTAGCAAAACACATATGCATAAAAATATCATTTAAGGTATCGACACCGCCGGTAACCACCATATCGCTTCTGCCGGCCTGCAATTCGAGAACGGCTAGATTGATGGCGCTCATTGAGCTGGCGCAGGCGGCATCCACCACGCAATTGGTACCTCTCAAATCCAGACGGTTGCTTATTCGGCCGGCGACGACATTGCCCAGAAGGCCCGGAAAGGAGTTTTCCTGCCAGGGGGTGTAAGAATCCGAAATTCGTTGGATGACCTCTTCGGTTTTATCCGGATCAATCGCAGAATCTTCGAGCGCTTTGCGCCATTTGGGGTAGCCGAGCCTTGAACTTAAAGGGATAACCAACTCCTGGGTACCGGTGACTCCAAGGATGACGGAAGTGCGATCCCGGTCAAAGTCTTGATCTTCACCGTATCCGCAGTCCTCGAGTGCCATCCTGGCGGCCAGTAATCCCAGCAACTGGGAGGTGTCCGTTGCTTCCAAAGATGCAGGCGGAATACCGAATTCTGAAGGATCAAATGCGACGGGTGATAGAAAGCCGCCGCGCTTGCAATATACGCGATCCGGGCTTTTGGGATCTGCGTCAAAATATTCAGACGGTGACCAATGCGACTCGGGGATATCTGTGATGGCGTCTTTGCCGTGGTACAGCAATTGCCAGTAGTCTTTGAGATCAAGGGATTTAGGGAACAGACATCCCATTCCGACAATGGCCACAGGGTTTTTATCAGGCATACAAAAGGTGTCCTTTAACATTCAAAATCAATATATCTAACCGCATGTGATTGTGGTTTTTGGAATAACCACTTCTCGGCCGGTTTTTGTTCGGTAAACCTGGCGGGTGAGTTTTAAAAAACCAATATAATATTAATCCAAATTAATTTCAAGGGATTGCTTTAAAATATTTAGTTGTTATATTGGTATATCAACTTCCCAAGCGATTTGGGTTGATAGTGTGGGTTGCGGGTTGCGAGGAACGGGTTTATCAAATCGTTTTCGTCCTCAGTTAATTTAGTCCGCCCGAGGCGGATCAATTTTACCATGATCAAATTCTATACCAACCAGGAACTATCTCAAAAGCTTAATATTACCCTGGCCCGCTGGAAGCGGTGGTCACGGGAATTTTTACCGCCGGACCCACTGGGTGGTTTACAGTCCGGTTATGCGCGGCAATACAATCCAGATGAAGCGTTTATCGTTTTCCTGGGGGGCTATCTGGTGGGAAATCTAAAGTTTACGATACCGGAGGCCAGACGCATCCTGCGCGATTTGCACCGCTGGTTGGCAGAGCACAAGTTTTATTTTGATTATGCCGGGAGTGCCCATTCAATAAAGGAGGACAGCTTCAGCATTCAATATTATCAAATTGCGATTTGCCGGCCTGCGGATGTTGACCCCAAGGATTCCGGTTTTTTTTATTTTATAAAAGGTCTCATCGCGGATGAATTGATGGCTGTCGAGGGCAAGGCTATCCGTCAGGAACGCTTTATTGAATCGTCCATCAATTCTGGAAAAAATGCAACGCAAATAAATGAGGCGGCAAGCTATCGCGTTTTAAATATCAGTATTCTTCGTAATAGATTTTTACGCTCCCTGTCTTTCTTCCAATAACTGTAAAATTTCCGGCAATTTAAGGGGATAAAACCGTGCTGCCCCGGCGGGCAGGCAAATCCCCTGTTGTCGCAGCCAATTCGCCCGGGTGGCGGCGGCCGCCCCCAACATCAGATTCATGGCGACGGTAACGGTTCTTCGATTTTCCCATTTTTCAAGAAAAGTGCCTTTTACCCAATGGTTAAAGGCGCCAATGGCCGGGCCGCACCATATTTGATAGTCAATCTTGCGTGTTTGGTCGCCTGCATTGGCCCAGTTCGAGGAGCGTCCAAGGTAGGATCGAAATACGAGGGACATTTTGTGTTTGGGTTTCTTCTCGGCCAGATCGATTTGCCTGGGATCGCGCCGGATGAAAAATTGTTTGGTCTGCTCCCATTCGTCGTCAAAGCTGCATCTGAAAAAATCCCGTTCAAGAACTTCACGTTGATCGGAGGGTATTTCTTCATAGCTGTTGTAACGGGTATAAAGTTCATAAAGTTTGCCGGCCCGCTGAGGGAACATGGTGCCCCGCTTTAAGACCTGGACTTTAACGCCCAGTTCAAACATGTCGGCTGCAGGCGCCATGGTAACGTCCGCCTGGTCGGCTTCAGCCAGCATCTGGCGGACCGTGTCTGATGTGCCGGCCTCCACACAGGATTGATTTATCGAACCGGTAAGTACATAAGCCGCACCCATTGCAAACGCTGCAGCGGTTGAATCCGGTGTTGCAATTCCGCCGGCAAGCCCCACCCGGACAGGGTTTCGATAACCATTGCGGGTTGAGATTTCATCGCGCAGAGCGAGCATGGTGGGCAGCAACGTTAGGGCCGGTCGGTTGTCCGTGTGCCCGCCGGAATCAGCTTCGGCCGTCAAATCATCGGCCATCGGGATTTCAGCGGCCAATTCAGCCTGATCCGAAGAAATCAGGTTGCGTTGGATCAGCTGTCGTAAATATTTTTCCGGGGGCGGTTCCAGGAATTTCCGGGCAACCTCAACCCGTGACACTTTGGCAATGATTTTGTTTGGGCCAACCACATTTCCGTTGCCATCCCGCTGCAGGTTGTTGACCCGGTAATAAACCAGCGGAAGCGTAATCCCTAAATAGGCCGAGGCGCTGACCAGTTTAACTCCGTATCGGAGGTACAAATCGACGGTGGTGGATTCAAGCTCGGGATCCGTAGGGCTGTGTATCAGGTTGAACCCGAAGGGAAGGGTACCCATCCGTTGTTTCAACGCGTTAATGGACGCTTCAATTTGATCGGGTAAAAGACCGGCGGCACCAAAAAAACCGATCATTCCAGCGCGACCGATTTCTTCGACCATTTCAACGGAAGTAATACCATTGGCCATGGCACCGGCGATGTAAGCGTACCGGAGATTGTGAGCTTTTTTAAAGGCCGGATCACCCAGATTCCGGGGATGCAAAGCGGGAGCATATCCCAGCAGCGGCAACCCTCCGCCGGATCCGGACGGTCTGATAATACTGCCAAGGGTTGCGGTGCCGTTTTGGGCGACGGCCGTCCGTCCGGCGAGGTTAACAACGTATAAAGGACGGGTAACCTGGCGCAGGGCCTCCTGAAAGGCGAGATCATCAGATTTCGGCTGTTCTTTTTCCGGATACCACCATCCCTGCAGGTTTTCACCTGAATCTTGTGCGGGCACGATTAATTTTTCCTGTAAGCTCAAGTTGATCGATTTAGTTTGTTATTTCAGAATGATAAATGATCTCATTTAGATGAAAATGTGCTGGCTGTCAAGGTAAAAGAGGGCGCTGCCTGCTGCGGATCAACCCCATAAGCACTAAGTTGTCTTTGCCCAGGAAGTGATAGGAAAAGAACATCGAACATCAAACGTCCAATCCGCCTCAGGCGGATTGAATGGGAAAAGATGAAGAAACAGAAATAGTAAACAAATGAAATTCAATTGCGGAGCAGAGCGACATCATCATTCGATGTTTCCGCCTCAGGCGGATTGGACGTTCGATGTTAAGTCCTTTCGATGCAGAACGCTCATCATTACAATATAACCTACTATGGCATCGATGCAACCTGTGAACGCTTAACAAATAACTTTGCACTTATGGGCGTTATCCCCGCGGGTGAAATTTCTGGTGCAAATCTTTGAGGTGCTTGCGGGTAACGTGGGTATATATTTGAGTCGTCGATATATCCACGTGACCGAGCATTATCTGCACGGCTCTCAAGTCGGCGCCACCTTCCAGCAAATGGGTTGCAAATGAATGCCTCAGGCTGTGGGGAGAAATTTTTTTATTTATTTGCGCCTGATCGGCGTAGCGCTGCAACAGCTTCCAAAAACCCTGTCGGGTGATGGGTTTGCCTGCCCGGGCAATGAACAGGTAGGGGCTGAGCTGATTTTTTAAAGCGGTTTTGCGGGCATTCTCAATATAAAACGCAATCTTTTTTTTGGCAGGCAGTCCAATGGGGACCACCCGCTCTTTGGCCCCCTTGCCAAACACCCGCACAAAACCGGCCTCCAAATTAATGTCCTGTAATTTCAGAGACACCAACTCAGAGACTCTCAAGCCGGCCGCATATAATAGTTCAAGCATGGCAGCGTCTCGCGCCCCGACCGGTTTGTTGGTGTCAGGTGTGTTTAGTAACTGGCAGACTTCATCGACTGCCAGAACATCGGGCAGTTTAAGGCTTAATTTGGGAAGGTCAACCAGTTTGGACGGGTCATGTTTAAGCAGCTTTTCCTGGACAGCAAACCGGTAAAGCCCTCGAATGGAGACCAGGTGTCGGGCTCTGGACCTGGCTCCCAATCCGGAATTTCGCAGGCTGATCAGGTGCTTTAGGATGAGGGGGGTATCGGTATCAGAAAGGCGTTCCACACCATTTTCGTGCAAAAATTCTTGATATCTGATCACATCTTCGCTGTATGAACCCAAAGTGGCCTTAGAAAGTCCTTTTTCGATGAGCAGATAGTTTAAATACTGATCGATCAGCACATCTATGGAAGGCATGTTTGGTGAACTCATTTTTTCTCAGAAAAAACGGATGGCAGATTACCCAAAAAAGTATTTTGAGCCAGATCCTTCAAGGCTTTGCCGGGTGTGCTGCCGAGCAGTTTACCGTAGTGACCGATGAGTGCTGTGTTGTTGTACCAGCAGCTGCACGGCCGGTTGCTCGCCAGCCGTTTGCGTTCCTTGTCAAAATTATCTGAGTTCCAGATGGTTTGAAAATCATTTTCACGTACCGATCCAATGCACACATGCTGTTCAAGACATGGATAAACATTTCCCCAGGGATCTATACGGGCCATTAATACGCCGGCATAACAGTTTTGATGCGGAAAAGAGTCGCTGGTTTTAAGGCTGTTAATCAGGCGATTAATATAATTGTCATTGGCAAACGGGGTATCGACTACCTGGCGGGCAAGTATTTCAGGATCGATTTTTAGATCCGTTTCATCCATGCCGGTGTAAAAAGCATCCGTGCAATGATGGACCGGTTGCAGCAAAACGTCATCGGCGATAGTATGCCATCTTTCGTAGAAGGGGCCGATCTCCCGGGCGTTGTGGTTTGAAACCGTCATTCTGACTCGAAGGATCGGCCTTGAAGATCTGGGGGTTTCGAGGAGATGTTCAATGCCTTCTTCAATCTGCTTATAGGACCCTGGAATTCCTCTGATTTTATCATGACTGGCCGCCGTGGCCCCGTCTAAACTAATGGTCACGCACGTCATGCCACTACTGCGGACTTCATCGCGATATTTTTTTAGCAACAAACCGTTGGTGCATAAATTAACGGACATCCCCCGTTGGGCAAAACTTTCTATGATTTGAAACACATCGCCGCGCAGGAGGGGTTCACCGCCGGAGATGCTAATCTGATGCGATCCCATGGCGTGCAGGTCATCGGCAAGTTTTGAGTATTCTTCGAAACTCAACTCGCCGCGGCGGGGATCATTCCAGCGCTGACACATCTGGCATCGACAATTGCACTGATACGTAATGTCCAACTCGGCCATATAGGGCCCGGCTTTCAACGGACGCTTCTGATGGTAGGCCACCACGTTTTTTCTTGAGTTCCAAACCGCAGATGCAAAACCCCTAGAAAATAGAATTCGACGATAGCACCAAAAATTATTTAATCGCATTTATACCGCTTTCCATGTGTCATGATATTTCTGTTTTATGAATAATGACCGAGTTGTTTTGGCGTCTGACTCCCAGGGCGTAACCATACACATCGCGTTGTAGACACAATACGGGATCTTCGGGTGGGAACTTCGGCTCATTGGCATTCAGAAATCTTTGGGCCGTTTGGCTGAACAAAATTTCCCGTAAGGCCTGATTGTGGTTGTATTCGCCGACTCCGAGCAAGTGCGCGATGTAGCGGGCGCACCAGTCATCTTCAGGTGCCCTTTCCTTTAAATCCCAGCCCATGGCCACCAGGGTTACCTGGGCCGGCTGCTTCGACAGAATGTATCGCGCTGTTGCCCGGGCGATATTATAGCTGGCCACCACAACTTCATCGGCACATTCAAGGGCAGTCAAAGCGCCCTGAACTCCGGACGAAGTCCTTTGTACCGCTGTCTTATCGCTAAAATAGGATGGTTTTTGTTTTAAAATTTCACTGGGAGAATTTCCCAAATCAAATCCCTCAATCGGAAGTCCACCGACTTCGCCAACTAGAATATAGTCCTGATGGCGGTGCTTGAGCGCCAGCGCTTCATGGGGCTGGGAAACCAGGATTGATTTTTTTATACCCAGCGAAAACATTAACGGCGTGCAGGTGAAGGCCCGGAATACGTCTATTATCACAGCCATTCCTCTGGCGGCTTTGGCCCCCGCCAAAAGATATCCATAGGTTACATGCATCGCTTTATTCCGTTTTCAACTGTTCTAAGCAATTGTTTCTAGTAGCGAATATAGAAGGTTAAATCAAGTCCGACCAAAGCCGCGCCCAGCGATTTGATTTTTTCTGAAATAACACCCGGGGACTAAAGTTTCAATGGGGAATGGTCTGGTTGGTTTAGATTTTTTATAGATTTTTTGAAAGGGCCATGACGTTTTTGTTAATCGCGATCTGATAATCGTGTTGAATAAACTCATGGTGTTCTTCGCTAAAGGGCACGAAAACAAGGGTAAAGCTCTTTGCATCGATATCGATATTGTAGAATTTTTCCATCAATGTTTGGCGTGGTTTCATAAAATCGGCCAAGGTAATTGCCAGGCTTTCAATGGCCTCTTTGACCGGCAGCGTGCAGGGATGAATTCGATTGGCGGGCAATTCCGGTATCAGCTCTTCCCGGGGCTGGGATACCGTAAGGTGGCTTGCCAGGCGCAGGAAAAGCCGGGGACGAACTTTAAAGGCCGGAATCCAGAACCGAAAGGGGACCTCGTCCCAGCCGCTTTGCATTGCTTTGGGAAGGTTGGCTGTCCGAATCAAATCGGCATAGGATTTAAGGCTGATTCCTGAAATATCAGCCCGGATGCGCCAGAAGGGCAGGTAGATGGCATTATCATCCGTGCCCGGTATCTGTGCAAATTTCAACCGCTTCAGTTTTTTCCCCACCGGATACCAGGAAGAATTGCAGTTTTTGCATAGCAACACCAGGGCATCGCGCTGGCCTTCCAAGTCCCAGCCGCAGTTCGGGCACAGGGTTGACACAAAGTGAATTTGCCATTGCGGGCTGCCGCCGGCGAAATCATTTAAGTTAAAATCCTTCGAGGTTTTCGCTGATAGCGGTTTGTCAAGGATGGCATCGTATAATTGGTCTTTCAGATAAAACGGTGAATAGATCAGGCTGAGGGATTCTCCGATAATCGCCTGGTGAAGAATGGGTTTAGGTAAGGACTTGCCGAACCGTTTTTCAAAATTGGCAGCGACCTCCTCAAACGGCAGTTGGGGTTTCAGAAAGCGGCCCTGCATATCGGCCGACAGGAAACGCAGCTTCATCGCCTGACTGCGTACACCCACCGATATGGGGAAATAGGGGGTTACGATGGCCTGATGACTCACGTCAACAAAGCGGTTCGTTATACCCGCCGGGCCGCAGAAAAAAAGCATTCCCTTAAATCGCCAGTACGGGAAAAACACAGTCTCTTGCTTTTCTTCGGCGTTGTGGGGCAGGACGTAGCGGAAAAAACTGTCAGCCATCAAATACGAATTAACCCGGCAATACGGGCAGGCAAAAAGACGGTCGGTCTCCTCTAAAATTGCGGGCGCGCCACACTGGGGGCACTGATGTTCGATCAGAAAATTAATACCGGCCTCCGGACAGATTCGTAATACCGTTTATAGATTCAGGATTGACTGTTCAGGGTTATATCAAGACAGGTTCCGATGTTATAGGCCAACTGTTTAAGGTTATTCTGGAAGCCTCGAATCTCTAAAAAGCTGAACCTTGGTCGCCTTCGGCGCCGCCAAAAGTTTTATGCGCCATTGGCGTGCGGGCAAACCTTTGAACCCATAACCCTGAACCTTGGAACGATTTTTAGAGCTTTTCCCCACATTCATTACAATACATCGAATCAGCCAGGTTGTCATTGCCGCAGGTTGGGCAGGATTTGATTTGAGGTTTGTTTTCGACTGATTTTCCGCAACGCGAGCAAAACTTGGCACCCGGGGTCAGGTTTTTATTGCATCCGGTGCATTGGTTGAAAACCAGTTGCTGATGCCCGCATTGGTGACAGAACTTGGCGTCAACCGGTATGGGTTGATGGCATTCCGGACAGGAAAAATTCTGCTGATCTTCCGTTTTCCCGGATTGCGGCAACCCACCGGCAAAATACTGGGCAAACATGGCCGGCATCATCAGGCCTATCCCGGTGCCCATGCCCATGCCGGATCCGCCTTCGGCTTCCGATGCCTTTTCCATGGCCATGGCGGCTTTCATTTGCATGAGCTTATTCATGTCATCAAAGACACCCATCCGGCTGCGATCGTCTATGGCTTCCTGGACTTCGGGAGGCGGTGTGATGGAACTGATATAAATATGGGTCAGGTTTATACCAAAATGCCCGAAATCCTCCTGCAGCCTTTCCGAGAGACCTTTTGAGAGTTCGTCGTATTTAGACGGCAGGTTCAAGATTGAATCGATCGTTGCGCCCATATAATCGTTGAATCGGGATATGATCACGCGGTTTAAATATTCCTCAATTTCTTGGGCCGTATATATCCCCTGGGTTCCGACCAGGCGGTTGATAAACAGGACCGGTTGAGCCACTTGAAGATTAAATACACCAAACGCCCGCAGGCGGATGAGGCCCAATTCGGAATCTTTGAAAGCCACCGGATCCCGGGTTCCCCATTTGAGATTGGTGAAAACCTTCAAATTTACAAAATATACTTCTGCTCTAAGCGGACTTTTCATTCCCCAGGGCAAGCTGGCAATTTTTGTCAGCAGCGGAATGTTGGCTGTTTTTAGGGTGTGGCGTCCCGGACCAAAAGCACCGACCGCCTTGCCCCTATAGTAAAATACACCGGCCTGGCTTTCACGCAAGGTCAGCTGGGCGCCGTATTTTATTTCGCCGGATCCTTCTTCCGGTAAACGGTGGACCAGTTCCTGCCCGGTTTCATCAAACCATTCCAGATTTTCCAAGAAAATAAGATTATTGCTTCCCATATCAAATATCTCCTTCGGCTAGGATTTTTTATTCACCTTAAACCAATGCAATTTCTTGGTATTATATCGGTAATACTTCAAAAACCTTAAATATTGCCGGCCGGTGTCTAGGGCTGTGCGCCAAACAGGTCGTACTCATTTTTTTAATGACCCTAGCCGACTCGAATTTAGCGGGTTGTGCTAAATACTATCAGACCCTCATCAAAGAAGCCTTTCAATCAGAAAATAAATCAGCGGCAGGCCTATGGCGGCCAGAATTATCAGGCCCGGCACAGATAAATACGGTTTATACCATGGTTGCTGTTTGCGGTTGTTTTTTTTGACTTCAGCCAGAAACCAGTTCCCGACAATTATAGCCGCAATCAAAACCCCTCCGTATTTGACAAGCGTAAACCAGCTAAAACCAGCCATATCCAAACCACCTTTGCAATCTTGTTATGAAATTCACCCAATTCGTTATTATCCGTGGACAATCAGCTGAATATAACATTTCAGATCCAATTTGCCCATGACTCCAATTGAACATCCAGGCTAACGTCATAATAAATCCCAAACAAGTTGAATGCAAAGGATTAGAGGCTGGATTGTGCGATAAGAGGGCAGGGGAGAAGCGAACCTTGACTTTTGATGGGAATAAAGGTACAAAAATAGCCGCAATACGGATTTGGGAAATTACGGCAGGGTTCCGACTTTTCTTGACATTCTTCTCAATTTCACCTACATTCATCGTTTTGTTTTAACATCAAAGATTTATTGTAACTTTTTGATCTGAGCCACACTCTCAGTAAGGTAAGGAAAACTGTTCGAGACAGTCAAGAAATAATAGCTGGATAGGGGTCTATTCGCGCGGCTTTCAGTTGACTTCGAGTTGGCTCCAAGAAGCAAAAAGGTTTCAGTCGAAGTCACCTAAAGTCCTGGTAAGTCTGGTACGCCTGGCAGGATTTGAACCTGCGGCCTACGGATTAGAAGTCCGTTGCTCTATCCAGCTGAGCTACAGGCGCACGTGGAAAGATCTCATATCACACGCGCGGACCGGTGTCCACCTGAAATATGGAAACGCAAGCGGCAAGTTCAATCCCAGGAACGATAGTTTTGAATTATGACTGCCGGAGGTTACGAATTGAAATTTGCCGGTTTAGTGGACGGAAATTATGAAAAGAAAAACGGTTAGAAAAAAGAGAGCTGAAAAAAAGCCGCCTGTCCCAAAAAAGGTCGAACCGGCAAAAAGCAAGGGCAAATCAACTGTGCGGTCCTCCGATAGAGCGCTGGTCAAATTCGATCCGCTTCAAAGCTATTTGTCGGAAATAAGCAAATATAAACTTTTGACCAGAGAGCAGGAAAAAGAACTCGGAATTCTTGTCCGGGAACACGGTGACAAGGATGCCGCTTATCGATTGGTCACCTCCAACCTGAGATTGGTCGTTAAAATTGCCCTCGAATTCCAGCGCGTATGGATGCAGAACCTTCTGGACCTCATCCAGGAGGGCAATATCGGCCTGATGCAGGCGGTCAATAAATTTGATCCCTATAAAAATGTCAAATTTTCTTATTATGCCTCCTTCTGGATCAAAGCCTATATCTTAAAATTTATTATGGACAACTGGCGCCTGGTTAAAATCGGAACGACCCAGGGGCAGCGAAAATTATTCTTCAAGTTGAAGAAAGAAAAGCAAAAATTAATTGATATGGGTTTTGAGCCAAGGCCCAAACTGCTTTCGGAAAGACTGGGGGTCTCTGAAAGAGAAATCGTTGATATGGACCAGCGATTAGATGGCTGGGATGTTTCCCTGGATGCGCCCTTAAAAGATGATTCAGATACCGAGCGGATCGAATTTTTAAGTACATCAACCGAATCCATAGAAGACCAGGTTTCGAAAAAAGAAATAGAAGTTTTGCTGCATAACAAAATTACTGAATTCAGAAAGAAGATGACGCCTCGCGAAATTGAAATATTCGACCTGCGGATTTTTTCCGACAATCCTGTTACCCTGCAGGAAATCGGTGATCGCTACGGAATCTCACGGGAGCGGGTCCGCCAGGTGGAGAAAAATATCATTAAAAAAATGAGCGAGTTTTTTAAAAAGGAAATACCCGATTTTGCCTCTTATACAGAAGATGGTGCTGTCGATTAGAAATGGAGCAACCGTTCAAAGGTTTACCCGCCTTTGGCGGCGCCGAAAGCGGGTAAACCTTGAACCCCTGAACGGTTACGAAATGGATAGCTGACCTATGAAGATGTTTTGCCAGAAGGAACTCATATGGGTATTTGTGATATTGGTCACCGCAGCCTGCACCGCAAATATGCCCAATCAAACGCCGGTAGAAGCGCCGGTGGAGCACAACTCCTACCACGGTCCGGAAAATCAATATTACTACTTTACGGCGGCTCAGGTGCAACGCAAAAAGGGCGATCTCGACAGGGCGGTTTTACTGCTGCGCAAGGCCATCGGGCTTGATCCGGAATCGTTTTACCTTCAGCGCGAGCTGGCCACGGTATATATACAGAACAAAGAAGATGAGAAAGCTCTGGAAGTTCTGGAGGGATTACTGCAAAAAAATCCCAACGATTTAAAATCACTCATAATTTATGGTGGTGTCAAACAGGTTCGCAAAGAAACAAAGGCGGCCATTGCAGCCTATGAAAAAATCCTGACCCTGGACCCCGCGAATCAGAGAATTTATTCGCTGCTTGGCGGCCTGTACATGGATGCCGGTGAACTTGACAGTGCCAAAGACATATTCAATCGAGAGGTTGAAAATTTTCCCGGATCCTATGTCGCTCATTTTTTTCTCGGCAAAATTCACGCCCAACAGGGCAATGGTCAGGCTGCGGAGAAGGAATTTAAAAAAGCCCTCGAATTGATGCCCGATCGCCAGGAACCGCTTTTTGAATTAATAAATTTGTACCAAACCCAGGGAAGGACAGAAAAAGTCATCACGCTCTATGAGAATATCTTGAAAAAAGATCCCGATAATATACGCGCCTCCATGGAACTGGCTTATTATTACTATCAGAAGGGGAAGAAAAAAGACGCCGAAGACATGCTTGTGAAGCTGGGGTTAAGAAGCCAGAATGAATTCGAGGTTATTGTTGCCGTCATTCAGCTATATGTAGACCAGAAAAAATATGATGATGCCCTGATTATCCTTAACGGCATGTTGAAGGGTCTACCGGATAGTCCGGACTTGAACCACCTGGCAGGTGTCGCCCATTACGGGCTTCAAAATTATGACCGGGCGATTGTCCATTTTGAAAAAGTAACCCCGGAATCCAGATTCTTTCAAGACGCGGTGGTCCATGTGGCCTTTATCTATCAGGAACAGAAAAAAAACGTCACTGCCGTTAAGTTTTTAAAGTCAGCCATTGAAAAAGATCCTGACAATCCCGACTTTAAATATTATCTGGGCACTTTCTATGAAGAATTGGAAGATTATGAAAATGCCGCCCTGCTTATCAACCAGGCCATTGAAATAGAGCCCGACAATCCCCGCTATTACTTTCGCCTGGGTGTTGTCTACGACAAGTGGAACAAAAAAGAAGCTTCGATGGAAGCGATGCGAACGGTGATATCATTAGATCCCAAGCATGCCAATGCCCTGAATTATCTCGGCTATACCTATGCTGATTTAGGGCAGAATCTGGATGAAGCCGAGCGCCTGATCAAAGAGGCCTTAAAATACAAGCCCGATGACGGGTATATTACCGATAGCCTGGGTTGGGTATATTATAAAAAGGGAGAATTTGATAAGGCATTAAAATATTTAAAAAAAGCAATTGAGCTGGTTCCCGATGACCCCATCATGCTGGAACACATGGGCGACGCATATCTAAAACTGGACGACAAACCCAATGCGCTGAAATTTTATCTGAAATCGCTTAAATTTAAGGATAAAGATACAGAAGCCCTGAAAGAAAAGATCCGGCAGCTGAAAGGCAAGACCTGATCCCGTTACGGGTTACGTGGTACGGGTTGCGAGTTACGGGTTGCGAGTTGGCGTTTGCGGGTTCTTCGCCACGACTGGCCGCTGAAGCGACCAGTTTGATCAAAATCCAAAATTCCATATCGAAAATCCGCCGTCGGCGGAAAACCTTCATTTTCTGCCAACCTGTTGTTAGAAAAAATGGACTTTGCCCCTTGTTTGATTCCCGGCCATTTTCCGGAGACCAAAATCCCATGAGAATTATAGTGCGCAACCTGAAGAACATGATGTGCCTATTTGGCGTGGCGGTTTTATTTGCCGGTTGTGGTAGCCTCTTCCGCCAACCTGAAAATCCCCTGGAATTGGCAGCCAGGGCTGAGGTCCAGGGGGTGATTTCTTTATTGAGCAACCAGAATCGTGAGCTGAAGAATTATAAAGGCATCGGAAAAATACAGGTTCGGCAAAATCAAGCAACCAGAATTGATGAACGGATTGCATGGGTCGCATCGGGAACTGCCAAAATAAATATCGTTGTTCTGGTATCCGGCCATCCGGCCATAAAAATGGCAAGTGATGGAAAATGGTTTTATTATTACGAAGTCCGGGAGGGCAAGCCGTTTTATAAAAAGATCCCGGCCTCCGATGACAACCTGAAGCGGATAACGGCCATACCCGTTAAGACCTCTGATGTCATTCATCTGCTGGCAGGTCGTGTACCACTGCGTGAACATCACTCTGCCATACTTGAACGGCCGACTTCCGGCAAGGGCTATGTGCTGGTGCTGAAACGAAGGTGGTGGGGCGTCACCGAGAAGATATTCCTCGATGAAACCAAATCCAGGGTCTATCAAACCGAATTTTATAATAGGTCCGGGTCATTGGTTTATCTTGCAAGATTTAACGAAATGCAAACCATAGGTGGATACCAGGTGCCCGCATTATTGAGCATTACCGATGGTGATGGGACCGATCTTGAGCTTATGGTCAACCGTTACTGGGCCGATGTGGATGTATCCTCATCGATGTTTGTCTTGAATCCGCCGGAATGAGCACAGGAAAGTGCCTAAAATGCCTAAAGCAACTGTATTCTATCTATTTTATGAAAATAGAAACTCACGCTAAGTTGTCATTTCATTGTTCTGATTTCTGGCCTTCCATACTGCCAGCGTCAACGACTTATACAAAAGACGGAGCGAAGCGACGCCATAATTTTAGGCACTTTAGTCCGCCTCAGGCGGATTAGTGCACTTTAGGCATTTCTTCAAATAAGAGTCTATGCTATGATCGCAGAAGTTTTAGCCACCGGAGATGAAATTCGATCAGGGGCAATGGTGGACAGTAATTCCGCCCATATTGCCCGGAAATTGGAAGAAGCAGGGCTTGAGGTCGTGCGACATAGTTGCGTCGGAGACGATCCGGAATCCATCGTATCCATCCTGCAGGAAATTGCCTGTCGATCAGATATAGCTGTTGTGACCGGCGGTCTCGGCCCAACGGATGATGACCTTACAACCGCAGCGGCTGCCAGAGCCGGGGGCGTTGAAGTGGTCCTGGATCAACTGGCCCTGGATTCGGTTGAGGCATTTTTTAAGACTCGCCAGCTGCCGTTGACCCCTTCCAATAAAAAGCAGGCGTTGTTGCCGGCCGGTGCCAATTGCCTGATCAACACGGTCGGCACGGCACCGGGTTTTCAATTAAAAATAGAGCGTTGCGAGTTGTTCTTTTTACCGGGGGTACCATATGAGATGCGGCAAATGCTGGCCAATCAGGTAATGCCCCGGTTGATGCAACTGCAGGGCCAGGCTCGAAGCGTTCGTCTGGTCAAGACCCTGTCCACCTTTGGTTTAACAGAATCGGCAACTGCCGGGCACCTGAGCGGGTTCGAAGACCACTTTCCCCAAATCAAGCTCGGCTTTCAGGCAAAATTTCCGGAAATCCATGTCAAGCTTTACGGCAGTGACACTGATGAGGCCAAGCTGCGGTCCCGATTGGAAAAAGCCGAACACTGGGTTGTCCAACAGCTGGGAAATAGGATCTTTTCGAACACGGGTGATTCCCTGCAAGAGGCCGTGGGAAATTTATTGCGGGCCCGCAATGCGACGCTGGCCTTAGCGGAAAGCTGCACCGGCGGGCTTATTGCCGATTTGGTAACCGACGTGCCCGGAAGTTCGGATTATCTTATGCTATCGGCGGTAACTTACGCCAACCAGGCCAAAATAGACATCCTTGGGGTTGCCTCCGGGATATTGGAATACCACGGCGCTGTTTCTGAAGAGACCGTCAAAGAGATGGCCCAAGGGGTGCGGCGCATCTCCGGCGCAACCTACGGTCTGGCCACCAGCGGAATTGCCGGGCCCGGGGGGGCAACAGACGGCAAACCGGTTGGAACGGTTTGCATCGGTTTGGCCACTCCTGATTTCGTCAGCGGACGTCGCTACAATTTTATCTTTGACAACCGACGAATGAACAAACGGATCTTTGCGGCTGCGGCCCTTGAAATGTTAAGGCGGGAATTGTTGAAACCTTAAGAAATTATTGACATATAAGCTCTTTTAGCTGCAACCATCCAATATTATTTATTAATAATGATACCTGCAATTTTATATAGTGTCACCGGTGTGCTACTGCTGTACCTGCTTTTCACTTTGTTTCTGACCTACCTTGTGCAGCAAATTCCACGCAAGCCGGTGAAGGATATACCGGATTGGGGCCAAACCACCGACACAAAAATACCATCAATTGACGGTGGTTTCCTGGAAGTATGGCGAATTGAGCCTGATATACCATCCCGCGGGACGGTCATTTTTGCCCACGGGTGGGGCCGAAACCGGGATCGAATGGTTTCCCGGGCCAGGTTTTTCGGTCAGTGGGGATTTACCGTGGTCATTCACAGCGCCCGGGACCACGGGAATTCCAGCCCCCGGCGTTTTATGAATGCCGCCAAGTTTGCCGAAGATATTGAAGCCGTTCTCAATTGGGTCCAGGAACCGGTTGCCCTGTATGGCCATTCGGCCGGGGCAGGGGGGGCTATTATGGCTGCTGCCGGAAATCAGGATAGAATAAAACTTCTGTTTCTGGAAGCATGTTATGCACACACCCAAGAAGGGCTGCTGAGCCTGTACAAATGGTTCAATCCCTTTTTGGGAATGCTTTTCGGTCCGATGATTATTTTCTGGTTGAATCTGTTTTACGGCAATAAACTGGAGGCCGTGAGCCCCGCGCGTTTGGCCCCTTCACTAAAAATGCCTGTGATGCTGGTGCATGGCGAAAAAGACAGACGTTTTCCCTTGGCATTTGCCCTGGCCCTGAAAGACAGCTTTTCACCCGGGCAGGCGGATCTTTATGTGGCCAAGGGCGCCGGTCACAGCGAATCCAGTCAGACGCCGGGTTATCCGGATGCAGTTAGGTTTTTTATTGAAAATAACTGGAAGAAAGAAGATCTAACGAATAACGGTTAACGATAATTTCCAATTGATGGTTACATCAATTGAAGCAAGACAGTCAGCCCAAAAGATGCATCGCCTTGAGCAGCGGACGCGGGTCCACCAGATGTCTTGCGAACCATCCTTTATGCTCGTCTATGCCCCCCAATCCCAAAGCCAGCGACAAAATCTCTGAAAAATGCAGAACGGGCACTTGCTCCTTCAGGGTGCTGCGCACCTCCAGATTCATATGGCACATGGCACAGGCAGTAACCATGCAGTCCGCCCCGGCATTTAGGGCCCCCTGGATAATTTCATTAACCATGGGGGTGACCACTTCGGGGCGTGCAACCGTCAAAAAGGTTCCGCAGCAACGGGAAGAATAGCCCCACTTCAACGGAATGGCGCCCAGAGAACCGAGAATTTTTTCCATTAAACCGTAATAGTTTTTTTCATGTTTCAGTGCCGGGGGTCGGGCCAGCATGCAGCCATAATAGGTAACGAATCGGAGCCCGGCCAATCTTTGAGCGTGCTGTTTCGAAAATTCCAGCAGGTTCAGCGAGTCCAGGATTTCAAAAACATGCACGATTTCAAGATTTTGATCAAAAGGCTGGCCCCATTTCTTTTCATAATGGTCCCGGGCCGCGGCATCCTCGGCCAATTTATGATGGGCATGCCGCAATCGCAGAAGACAGCTGGGGCAGGCAACGAGCAGGGGTCGGTCCGGAGGCGCCAGAAATAAGTTGCGGCTGGCCAGATCGAAGGCCAGTTCCTTGTTGATACTGTGGGCCGATGAACTGCCGCAGCAATTCCAGTCCTCCAGCTCAACCAGGTTAAAACCAAGGTGCTTGAACAAGTAGATGAGTGAAATGTTGTTTTCTTTGGCGGTGGTGGCCAGGGAACAACCGGGGTAGTAGGTTAGGTCTGTCAATGGTAGTTTAATCATAATTGTTTTCAAACAATTGGGCTCGACCGTTTGTTTTTGAAAAGTCCTTTAATGGTTTTCATGTCTTTGCTGCGGGAGGGCAGCAGCTCCAGTTTGCGTTTGGCAAACATCTTTAATCCCACGGCCGCGTCTGTGAACCAATCCCACCGTCGCAGCTTGTACCTGAGCATGATTTCAAACTTATGGGTTCGACCGTAGCGTTCGATGGAGTTGAGCACTTCCTGATGAAATTGCAAAATATTCGGCTCAGCTATTTTCACACCTTCCTCCAGCGCCATCTGACGCAGGGTATCGTTGACAGCCGGGATGTCAATGGCATGCGGGCATTGCACCGAACAGGTGTTGCAACCGACGCAGATCCAAATGCCGGAGCTTTCCAGGACCTCTTTTTTCAAGCCTAGTTGGGTAAGCCGGATCACGCGGTTCGGGGGGTAATCCATGGCGCTGACAAATGGGCAGCCTCCTGCGCAGGACTGGCAGTGCCAGCACAAATTGATATCCACACCGGATCGGCGCTTGACCTCTTCTCCAAGATTTTGATCTCGCCGGCTAATGTCCGTAAACTTTATCGATGAATCAGGTGTTTTGTTTTTCATACTGTAAATATTGGCACAAAGAAAAGGCCGCCTCCTTGACTTGGGTCAAAAATCAACGTAATACCAGGCTGATTTTAATTGAATGCGTGAAAAAAATAAAGATTGCAGGGGCCTGCAGATATTTATTCATGCACCGTAATAAAAAGTAGCTACTACAATGTGGTAATTTAAGTCAAGTGCTAAATTGGGGTCTGAGATTTGAATACAGTGGTGAGCAAACTTCAGATAATTAAGGCCGGATGGCTGATTGACTGTGGTGGAAATTCGATTCGAACAAAGGACCAGAAACCAGCTGCCAGCGACCAGTGTCAAGATCTTTTCAACCCCTGCTTGAACCAGAAAGCTGCTTCGCGGACAAATTCTTTCTGGTGTTCCTTGTTACTCATCGGGTGGTCGCCCTGTTTCTGGATAATAATCTTTTTGGGTTTGCGGGTTAATAGGTAAATCTCCCGGGCGTGGGAAACCGGGACGATGTCATCGGCTTCGCCGTGAAAAATCAGGATATTGCTGATTTTTGCAAGACCCTCGGTGATGTCGAATTGACGTCTGGCGGCATCAAAAAAGATATCCGATCGGGAGATTTCAGATCGGCCGCCCCTCAGATTGCTGCGAATTGGTGCGGCAAAGGTAACCACTGCATCGGCGGCCACTCGGGCGGCAGCACTCAGGCAAACGGTACCTCCCATACTGCTGCCGAACAATCCCAGGCGATCCTCTGTATCGATTCTGTTGTTGATGGTCTCTGCGGCCGCGATAAGGTCTCTGCAGCGTGCTTTAAGGGAGGTTACCAGGTCAAATTCACCTGCACTGCTGCCGCACCCGCGATGATCGAATCGAAAATAGGCAATACCGAGGCGGTTGCATTGTTCGGCCAGGGCGATTTGCTTGGGTGAGCTGCTGCTGCTGTATAACCCATGGGAGCCGATAACCACCGGCGGCTGACTGTCATCGGGCAGATGTAAAACTCCCTTCAATTTAAGGCCGTCGGAGATGAAGCTGATATTTTCGTGGCGGAATGGTTCAGCGGTCATCATCGTCTCTTTCTTTTTTGATTGCTTTAGGATAAACCATTGAACCGATACTAATGCTATAAAAATAGTTTGAAATCAATACCTGTGTTTAGGACCGTCAGTCATGGAAATAAAAAAGGGTCAGGTAGTTGAGGTTGATATTACCGATGTTGCTTTTGGCGGCAGGGGATTGGTGCGGTTAAACGGCCTGGCGGTTTTCGTAGACCAGGTCATACCCGGAGACCGGGCAGCTATCCGTATTTACAAAAAGAAAAAAAATTACGCCGAAGCCCGGGTGGAGGAGCTGATCGAATCCTCGCCTTTCAGAATAAAGGCGCCCTGTGCGTACAGCGGTTTCTGCGGGGGCTGCAAGTGGCAGTTTTTGATGTATGATCAGCAGCTTATTTATAAACGCCAGCATGTTATGGAATCTCTGGAGCATATCGGGCTCATCAAGGACGTAATGGTCCATCCGACCATCCCCTCCGAGGTTCAATTTGGTTACCGTAACAAAATGGAGTTTTCCTGCGCTGACAGACGCTGGCTGTTGCCTGATGAACTCGGCCGCGAGGATATCGATCGGGGATTTGCCATCGGGCTTCACGTGCCCGGAACCTTTCACAAGGTGATAGATACCAAGCAATGCCTGCTGCAACCGGATCTTGGCAATCGATTGCTGGGGGATGTCAGAGCCTATATGCGATCGTCCGGGTTACCCGTTTATGGCTTGCGCAGCCATGAAGGCTTCTGGCGATTTCTGGTGTTAAGGCATTCTGTGGCCCTTGACCAGTGGATGGTCAACATTGTTACCGCTGCAGAGGATGTCCAGGCGGTTCAGCCGCTGGCAGATCGGATCCTGCAGAATCACTCCCAGGTGGTGTCTGTCATAAACAATGTGACCTCCCGCAAGGCCGGGGTGGCGGTGGGCGAATTTGAGCGGGTTCTTGCCGGAACCGAGGTCATCGAAGACAAAATCGATGATTTTGAATTTGAGATTTCAGCCAATTCTTTTTTTCAGACCAATAGCCGCGGAGCGGCAATTCTATATGGCATCGTAAAAGAGTATGCCGGCCTTACCGGAGCCGAAACCGTCCTGGATCTTTACAGCGGCACCGGAACCATCCCCATTTTAATGTCCAGGCGTTGCCGGGAGATCATCGGAATTGAGATCGTTGAAAGTGCGGTGGCTGATGCTGAAAAGAATTGCCGTAAAAATGGGGTGAACAACTGCACCTTTATCCGGGGCGATATACGCCGGTGTCTGTCCCAAATCAAGCAGCGGCCCGATGTGTTGATAATCGACCCACCCCGGACGGGGATGCACAAAGATGTTGTCAAACAGGTGCTGGAGCTGGGTGTAGAGCGCATTGTCTATGTATCCTGCAATCCGGCAACCCTGGCGAGGGATATCGGGATGATGGCAGACAGGTACCGGTTGATCGAGGTCCAGCCGGTGGATATGTTCCCTCACACCTATCACATCGAAGCAGTCGCCAGAATCATCAAGGTCTGACAGTTAATTATTTTTTATCCAAAACGATTACCTCGGATGGCACACCGCAAGGAGTCGGTACATTCCGGTATTCTAATTGCCAGCGATGGGGATCTATATATGGTTCAAGACGAATCGGACGACAGCCGCCAACTAATGAGGCGCGCATGTGGAATACAGCCCCCCAGAGGAACGACACAATCCGAGATGGAACGGTTACGCCTTTCGTGAGGCTTACAAGGCAGAGCTTGCCTCCTGGCGTTAGTACACGATGCGACTCAGTAAAAACCATTTCTATATCTTTCGTGCAAAGGAGATCCAGAACATAGTTTGACACTACATGATCGACCGAATGGTCGTGAATAGGAAAATGTATAGATCCATCTGACCTAATTACCTTTGCCCGTTCTGCATAGTCCATTAACCGCTGTGTGGCGAGGCCGACCATGGTTGGGCTGACATCGCAGCCAAAATATGTCGCTGAAGAAGACATATATTTAGCCAAGAGGCGTTCAGCAAATTTTCCGGTGCCACATCCGAACTCAAAAATCTTGTGTGAGTCTTGGAAGGCGGCGTGGGCAATTAGATCATCCAATGCAGGATCTTCATAGAACCCTTGAGCGTCCTGCTTCTTGCCGAACTTATCATAGAAAGCCTGGGCCTCGGATGAGGTCAGGGCCGATTGTTTCGCTTTCATTAGTTTCGTCCTTCGTCCAACATTAATAGCTCCCATTAATACGATGAGCTACCGAACTGTTTAGGTGTTCCTCCACTATACAAAAAACTCCACAATGTATCGAACAGATACAAATAGCACACACCCACAAAGTATCCCCTTAATGATTTTTGCCGGCACAAACTTCTGAGTTCGGGCCCCTAAATACATCCCGAAAAGCCCACCAAAACCAAATAAGACCCCCAGCATCCAATCCGGTGCTATAGACATATCCGTATATAACCACGAAAGGTATTGATAGAAAGCCACACCGGCTACGGATGTGATGAAGGTCCCCATCAAGGCAGCTCCGGCCACGGTATAGACAGGAAGCCCGATAATGGCTACAAAGAAAGGTGCCACGATTGATCCACCGCCGATTCCATATATCCCGCCAATTATGCCCACCAGAAAACAGATTATATAGACAATCGGGGGTGAAAATCTGTGTGTTTCGCCATCGTAATCAAACTTTACCTGTCGGATGGTAGATTCAATAAGCCTTACTGTGTGGCATTCTTCTAAAGATTGCGTTTTATTGGAAACCTTTTTGCGTCCTTTGTTTTTAATAATGTCCATAAGCAACCGGAACCCGATGTAACCAAGCACCGTTCCAACAAACAGTTTGAAGTTCCTGGGATCTGGCAGATACTTGATTCGAATCCAGGCACCGATGAATACCCCCGGCAAAGTTCCGATAATCACCGTCAAGGTTAATGGCCACAGCATCCGCCCTTCTTTGATGTACCTATAAACGCCGCTTGGTATCGCCACCACATTGAAGACTTGATTTGTGCCGCTGACGGAGGGTGCCGTATATCCCAAAAAACTGACTTGAAAGGGGAGCAGGAGAAAAGCTCCAGATACTCCGCCCATCGATGTGAAAAATGAAACTGCAAAGGCCACAAGGAATGGTATGAATGGATTAATCTCGATCCCCGAAACTGGGAAAAGCATAATGTTGACCTCCGCTTTTGCGAAGTTTGTCTTAAAATCGTGACCGTATATTTGTGGTTCCAGCTGTTATTTTTGGTAAACATAGGTCATTTCTGATCTTCAACAAATGGATGCTTTTGTCAATCGAAAAGTATAAGTTACCAATATTTTTTAGAAATATAAGAATTTTGCCCTCCTTATTTTATTACAACTTGGAACCCTTAGCCTGCCAGGATAGCCATATCAGCAGCTTGCGGAAAGGGGACTGCAATATCGTTGATCTCGCGGTCATTTGGATACCGAAGACCGGCAGATTGAAATTATCGAGGCGATACTGGCCATCCACCAACCGATATTTTGGTTTTTGAACACCACCTCCCTCGACCCTCGGAAGCGATGGCCTTATATAAGACGGGGGTGGAGCATCTAATACCTTGCCATTCAGAATTTAAACCGGTATTGTAAACTTGATTAATCGGCCGCCCAATATATATTTCCCTTTTTTGTTTACCTGCGCCTCCAGCCGTCAAGAAGGCAAGCGGTATGCCAAAACCGAACTTGCCCGGAAGCGGGAACTGATGGAACGGGAGGTCATTCGTTTGCAGGATCGCGGGGTAATTGCGGGATAGAATCTTGACAATAAACTTGTAATAATTTAAGGTAGATATGGCGGAAGTGCATGGGAATCGAACCCACCCGGGACGGTATTAACGCCCCACACCGGATTTGAAGTCCGGGAGCCGCACCAGCCAGCTGCGCACTTCCGTTAAGAACTGATGATGCCTAAGTTGAGCGATGTTGGGTAATATTAACTTGGCATATTATTTTGTCAATAATTTTGTAATAATATCATTTGGTGTGACATAAACCGGGATAAGGCTAATCACGAAAGCACGAAAACCAGCTGGGATCAATTTCGTGCTTTTCAATTTTCGTGTTTTCGTGATGGAAAAAATTCTCAAAAAAAGCAAAAAGCTAGGGTTAAGGTTCTAATGAGGGCAGCTTATGTTGGCGTATTTTGATTGTTTTTCCGGGATCAGCGGAGACATGACGCTGGGTGCGCTCCTTGACCTGGGAGTTCCTCTAAAGTGGCTAAAAGAGCAACTGCACCGGGTTCCGCTGGCAGATTTTGATATCATTGTCAGTCCGGTCCAGCGCCACGGCATCCATGCAGCGTCGGTTCAAGTAGACATTCTGGACAGCAAAACATCCCGAAATTATTCTGATATTCGATCTCTGATCGAAAATTCTCCGCTTTCGGAATCGGTCAGATCAACGAGTTTAGCCATATTTAACAGGCTTGCCGAAGCCGAAGCCCGGATTCATCACTGTCCCGTCGATCAAGTGCATTTTCATGAGGTCGGCGGTGTCGATGCCATCGTTGATATTGTTGGAGCGGCCCTTGGCCTCGATTATCTCGGGATCAAAAAAATTGTCGCTTCGCCTGTTCCTCTCGGGAAAGGATTTATTGCCTGCAGCCACGGCAACCTTCCGCTACCGGCTCCGGCGACGCTGGGGATTCTGGAAGGCGTGCCGGTATATGGTGCGGATATCCCCTATGAGCTGGTTACCCCCACCGGTGCAGCCATTATCCGCAGCCTGGCCCAATGGTTTGCACCCATGCCGGAAATGGTCATTGCCCGGATCGGTTACGGGGCCGGGCAGCGTGATCTCGAAGATAGACCGAATCTTCTTAGAATCATTTTAGCGGCTGAGCCGGAATCAGCCGCTGATTTGGACGGAAAGCTGCAGGAAGATCAAATTACCATCGTTGAAACCTGCATCGATGATATGAATCCGGAGTTATTCGGCTACCTGATGGAGCGGCTATTTGAAGACGGGGCCCTGGATGTATACTGGATCCCGGTTTACATGAAAAAAAATCGACCCGGCACCATGCTTCAGGTGCTATGCAAAGATGACAGCCGGGATCGTCTCATCGGCCGCGTGCTGGCGGAAACAACCACCACCGGGGTTCGGTATTATCGATCCCAGCGACGATTGCTCTGGCGGGATCAGCTTAAAATAAAGACGACTTACGGGGTCATACCGGTAAAACGCATCGAGGACCCCCTGGGCAATATCCGTCTGGTACCTGAATATGAAGTGTGCCGGCAAATTGCCCTTGAGCAAAATATTGCGCTAAGATTGGTTTATGAAACAGTTGCCAGGGAAGCGGCTCTAAGCCATGACGAAGGCCAATAGAGTATAGCGAATGATCCGCCTGCGGCGGACCATTCGACATTCGAGTAAGTAGCTTGACAAAAGCTGACCCAGATTATAGACACGGGCCATGAATTTTAGCGAAAAAGCGGCCGTATTCCTGGCTACGGGATTTTACGTCGGCAATATCCCGTTTGCGCCCGGAACCTTCGGGTCATTAATCGGGCTTGCGCTTTGTTTTTTATTGGCCGGAGTTCAATTATCGGCGGCAATTATTGCCGCCTTGCTTATTATCGGTCTGGCCATCTGGATCGCAAACGTTGCCGCGCGAACATTAAAGCGTAAAGATCCCGGTTGCATTGTAATCGATGAGATTGCCGGGATGGTGGTAACTTTAATCGGGTTGCCCTTTAATCTTACAACTGCGGTGACCGGTTTTATCCTTTTCAGAATTCTGGACATCCTGAAACCCTTTCCGATCAGGATCCTTGACAAACAGGTGTCAGGCGGCCTGGGAATTGTTGCCGACGATGTGGTTGCCGGTATTTTTGCTAATTTATTATTGAGAATATTATTATTTGTTTTAGTAAGATACTAAAGAAAGGTCATGTAAAATTTGAAAAAAAATAATTCAACCGTAAAAGAAGAGGCGGCCCCCCAAAGAGGTCATATTCGAGAGAATATTGAGGCCATCCTGGTGGCAATTCTGATTGCGCTGTTCATACGCACATTTGTGGTTCAGGCCTTTAAAATACCGTCCGGTTCCATGAAGCCGACTCTGCAAATCGGTGACCATATTCTGGTTAACAAATTTATTTTCGGCGTTAAAATACCCTACTGGAACAAAGCCATCATTCCTCTGAAATCACCCCAGCGAGACGATATCATTGTATTCAAATATCCGGTGGACCCAAATAAAGATTTTATCAAGCGGGTTATTGGTGTCGGCGGTGACCTCGTTGAAAGTCGGGATAAACAGCTGTACGTGAACAGCAAACTCGTGAATCATGATTTTGGTGTTCACAGCGACCCGCGCATTCTTTCAGGAGAAAACAGACCAAGGGATAATTTCGGTCCCATTACCGTCCCCGAAAACTCGCTTTTTGTCATGGGAGACAACCGGGATGAAAGCTTTGACAGCCGATTCTGGGGATTCGTAAATCTTAAAGCGGTCAGCGGGAAAGCCTTTATTATCTACTGGTCGTGGGACAAACAAAATTTTGGCGTCAGGTGGAATCGCCTGGGGCGATTATTGAAATAATGGCATGCTTATTGAATTAACTGTTGGGGTTCGCCCTAATTCTCTCAAGCAGTCACCTGGACCCCATGGTTAAACTCTTGCGGGCGATATACCATGCAAATCCGAATTAATTGCGGTAGATTAATTGATCCCGGACATTTTGACGGCATTGCCGACCTCCTGATCGAAAACGGAAAGATTGTCCGGATAATTGAAAAAGAGGCTGAGTCCCAGCGGGATCCAGCGTCAAACACTCAACATCCTGAATTCCGAATAATTGACGCATCCGGCAAAATCGTCATCCCCGGTTTAATTGATATGCATGTTCATCTGCGGGAACCGGGGCATGAATATAAAGAGACCATCGAGTCGGGCTGCCGGTCGGCGGCTTGGGGCGGTTTCAGCGCTGTTTGCTGCATGCCGAATACCAACCCCGTCAATGACAGCCGACAGGTGACCGACTATATCAGAGCCCGGGCGGAGCAACTCAATCTGGTGCGAGTCTTCCCGGTAGCAGCCATCAGCAAAGGAATTGAGGGCAAGATCCTGTGTGACTATGAAGAGCTGAAGCAGGCGGGTGCGGTGGCTGTTTCAGATGACGGCAACCCGGTAATGAACAGCCGAATGATGCGCACTGCAATGGAAGCTGCCCGGGATATGGGTCTGAAGGTGATTTCGCACTGCGAAGACATCAGCCTGGCGGCCGGCGGTGCCATGCATGAGGGCGCCGTCGCAAAAAAACTGGGCTATGCGGGAATTCCCAGTGCCAGTGAGACTATTATGGTGTTGCGGGATATCGCCCTTAGTGCATTGACCCGGGCACCGGTTCATATCGCCCATGTCAGTGCCGCGGAATCCGTGCGCGCCATCCGTGATGCCAAAGCCAGAGGCATCAGCGTCACTGCTGAAACTGCTCCGCACTATTTTACGATCACGGAAGAGGCGGTTAACGAGAGCGGCACCAATGCCAAAATGAACCCCCCGCTGAGCTGCGAAGCCGACCGGCAGGCCATTTGCGAAGGTCTCGCAGATGGAACCATCGATGCAATTGCCACCGATCACGCCCCGCACTCGAGCAAAGAAAAGGATGTTGTGTTCGGAGAAGCCGCCAACGGCATTGTCGGATTGGAAACATCCGTTTCCCTGGGCCTGAAACTGGTTCAAAATGGGGTGTTGTCGCTCAGCCGACTGGTTGAAAAGATGTCCACCAATCCGGCCCGGATTTTAGGGCTTAACAGCGGGTTGAGGGTCGGTCAAGCAGCGGATATCACCATCATCGATCCTGAATTGGAGTACACGGTAAATTCAGTTAACTTTCAATCCCTTAGCCGCAATACACCGTTTGAAGGCTGGCAATTAAAGGGCCGGCCGGTTTTCACCATAGTTGACGGCCGGGTAGTCTATGAATTCGATAAAATTTGAAGTAAGGCGTGATTTTAGCCGTTAAAGCATTTGTTTGCAACTAATTGACACGAATGATCACGAAATATTTCAATCGTTAAAAAGCAGTTCTACTTAAAATGAAATAATATTCGTGAAAATTCGTGTTCATTCGTGGTTTCTTTTAATATTAGCAAGAATATTCCGGATTAAATCCTATGACTGAAAACACCCCCCAGATTCTGGTGGTAGACGATGAGCTGAGCATGCGTGAAGTGCTCGAATTAATGCTGATTAGAGAGGGCTACAGGGTCACCTGTGCCGAAAACGGCCGCACCGCGATCGGGTTGCTTGAAAAAGACCAGTTTGATCTGATGCTCTGTGACATAAAACTCGGAGATATTTCCGGCCTCGACGTGCTGCAGGCCTCTAAAAAATGTAATGCGGACACGGTCGTCATCCTGATTTCGGCCTACGCCTCCACCGAAACGGCCGTGGAGGCCATGAACGCAGGGGCCTATGATTATGTCCCCAAGCCTTTTGACAAGGATGAATTGATGCAGACCGTGGCCAAGGCATTGGATTTAAAGACCATTGAGCATGAAAAAGAGCTGCTCGATGATCAACTGAAAGAAAATCTGCATTTCGGGGTGCTGGTCGGCAACAGCCCCGCCATGACCCACATCTACAAGCTGATCATGCAGGTGGCCAAAACCAAAACAAATGTCCTGATTACCGGCGAGAGCGGCACCGGTAAGGAACTGATCGCCCAGTCCATTCACCAGCAGAGTGACCGCAGTGATGATCCTTTTGTGGTGATCAACTGCGGCGGCATCCCGGAATCGCTGATGGAAAGCGAACTTTTCGGCCACAAAAAGGGATCGTTCACCGGTGCCACCCAGGATAAAATGGGGTTGTTTGAAGTTGCCCATAAAGGCACCATATTTCTGGATGAAATCGGAGAACTCAGCCTCCCGATTCAGGTCAAACTGCTGCGGGCGGTCCAGGAGAGAGTGTTCAAACCCGTGGGGGGCAATGAAGACATCTCCGTCGATATTCGCATTATTTCGGCCACTAATAAGGAACTGGAAAAAGAGGTGATTGCCGGCAACTTTCGTGAAGACCTGTTTTACCGCTTGAATGTGATCGAAATCAAGGTGCCGCCTCTGCGGGAACGAAAAACGGACCTAAGGATCCTGGCCCAGCATTTCCTGGAAAAATACTCCAGGGAAATGGGCAAAGAGATCAGTAAATTTTCATCCTATGCCATCGATTTGTTAAACAAATATGATTTTCCCGGCAATAT
>Ga0210112_1000040_pt1 | contig 31696 bp, 26 predicted proteins | sample Joice_ThreeSqC_D_FD_184875 | JGI IMG/M metagenome (GOLD analysis project Ga0210112, IMG submission 184875) | Wetland microbial communities from San Francisco Bay, California, USA, that impact long-term carbon sequestration - Joice_ThreeSqC_D2... | ecosystem: Environmental > Aquatic > Marine >... | reverse complement strand
CACCATGATAATGGTATGCCTGGGATAGGTTCGCACTAATGTTATTAAAAGGCGCATGGCATTAGTTCAATTATTTTCAAGTATTTTTTCGGTCCGTAAATCATCCATATTTAAACTTCGACATTCGAAATTCGTCGTTGCTCATACCCTGGCTTCCGTAAACGATTTGCAAATATGCGCCATTTGCTCCCGGGTATGTGCGGCACTGACGCTGCAGCGCAATAGCGAGTGACCATCCGGTGTGGCCGGCGGCAGCACCAGGTTGACGTACACCCCACGCTCCAGCAGGCCGCTCCAGAGAGCAAATGCGTCTTTCTTATTTTCGTGCCGCGCCGCGATTATCGGGCTTACCTCCGGGCCCACATTGAGACCCAGACCCTGCAGGTGTTGATACAGCAAGTCGGCATTTTCCCACAGCTGCCGGCGCAGGTCCGGCCGGGTCCTCAATATTCCTAAAGCCTGGCGAGTTGAGGCGATAATCGACGGGGACGAAGAAGCCGTGAAAACATAAGGACGGCTCGCATACCGCACCAGGTCGAGCTCCGGGTGATTGCTGACACAAAAGCCGCCGATGGCCCCCAGGCTTTTGCTGAAGGTGCCGACGACAAAGTCCACCCCGTCCTCCACGCCGGCCTCCTCGGCCAGGCCGCGACCGTTATCGCCGAGGACACCCAGGGAGTGTGCCTCGTCAACCATTAAATAGGCACCGTAATTTTGCTTGAGGGCGACGATGTCCGCCAGTGGTGCGCGATCGCCCAGCATACTGTAAAGACCTTCGGCGACAACCAGCACATTGGTTTTGCGTTTTTCAAGGCGGCCCAGGCGCTTTTCCAAATCCGCAACGTCATTATGCCGGAAACGGATGATTTCGGCGCCGCCGAGGCGACACCCGTCATAAATACTGGCGTGACAGTCGGCATCCAGCAGGATAATTTCCCCGGGGCCGACGACGGTGGACAGGATGGCCAGATTGGCAATATAACCGGTGGAAAAGACGATCGCCCGCCGGCGACCGAAATATTCAGCCAGTTCCTGTTCCAGGGCTACGTGACCGGAAAACGTGCCGTTGGCCATTCGCGATCCGGTGGTGCCGGTTCCTTCCCGGCGGGCGGCACGGCAGGCTGCCTCGATGCAGTCTGAATCAAACGACAGTCCCAGGTAATTGTTGCTGCCGGCAAGGATCATGCGGCGTCCATTGACAACAGCTTCGGTGCCGGAAACGATTTCTTCCAGCACGACATTAAAGAAGTTGCTGGCACTTTTTTCCAGTTCCCGTCTGGCTTCTGCCAGCGGTTGGAATTTATCAAAAATAGTCATTATTATCCATCCTTGCTGATTTTTTCTATTTGCAGGACAAAATCTTCGACCGTACGAACCTCCGGAAGTATATTTAAGGGCACCGAAATATCAAAGCTGTCTTCGACGGTTTCCACCAGTTTCATGACCTTTAAAGAATCAAGGCCGAGATCTGCAACCAGATCAGTCTCTGCGGTGATTTTTTGTCCCTCGGGGACCAACGGCCTGAGTATCTCACAAACCTTTTGCAAAACGCTTTCGTAAGTTTGCATACGCTCTAATTTCCTTTTTTATACAACCCCCTATACCAGCCTTCCGTACTTCGAAACGTATTTTTAAAAGCGGTATAATTATAACCAGCTAACCCTCGTTAATTGTGGTTCATTGCCAGCATGCGTCGCAGGCCCTCTTTCAGGTCGATTTTTGGCGACCAGCCGGTGTTTTCGCATATGGCGGCATTGTCAACGGACCAGTCGCTATGGCTCAGTTCACGAACCTTGCCGGGGGTCAGCATGGGAGCATACCCGAGGCCGCGCGCAAATGCAATGTTTAGCGCCGCTGCCAGTTTCACAAGGGTAAGCGGTATTCTCAGGCGCACTACCGGCGCGCCGCGCAAACAGGCAACCGTATCGATTACGTCATGCCATGAATAGCCCGCGGGATTCCCGTCGTGCAGTTCGTAGGTGCTGCGCTGACCACGGCCGCAATCCAGCCACCGCACGATCGCATCTGCCAGATCGGCGATGTAAATAAAGGAATACCGTCCCTGACCGGATCCCAACAAAGGGGCGACACCTTTGGCCATCCAGCGCAGGACAGGCATCAACTCGCGGTCGCCCGGGCCATATACAGCGGTTGGTCGAAAAATGGTCCAATCCAAATTACCGGACGTTTGCATCAACGCACGTTCACCCTGTTGTTTGCTGGCTGCATACGCAGACAGCTGGGGCTCCCGGGCTGCCAGGGAAGAGATCAATAAAAAGCGCGGCGCCGGCTGCTGTTGGCTGACCAACTGTGCCAAACGCGCTACGCCGTCGGCATTTACGCGGTTAAACTGTTCCCGGGTGGCACCGCGAACCACTCCGGCGCAGTGCACGACCGTATCGGCGCCGCGAACCAGGTGCCTGAGGCTGTCCGCGTCATCAAGATCGCCCTGGATCCACCTGGTAGTCCCATCGAGCGGTTGTTTATGGACCGATGCGGGGCGGATCAAAGCTTGAATCTGCCTGTCGGTGGAAGCCAGCCGCTTGATCAAGGCGCCGCCGATAAATCCCGTGGCACCGGTTATTGCAATTACGTTTTCCATTTTGTTTTCCGGCTGGCCTTTCCTTTAGCCCGGGTTGTCAGATTCGTACCTTTTTTGAAAATAGCCATCCTGTACCGGTAGGTTAAGGTGATTTGACCGGCTGATCGTTCATTTGATAGATGGCAAATGGCTTTAAATTTTAGGCTAGACGGCCCGTTGGCGGAGCGAGGCGGCGTAAGGGTCTCCCTTGGACGCTTCAAACTGTTCGGCGTTAACGCGTTTTAGGTACTCCTTCCGTGCTCCGGAGCGAGATAGCTTTCCAGAAGTCGTTCGGGGTAAGGTGTTTCGAGGTACCAATTCAATCAGGCAGTCAATGCCAAACTCCTGGCGGACCTGACTGTTTAATCGCCCCTGCAAATCGGCGCGTTTGCTTTCATCGGTTTCACGGCACTGGACCATCATAACGGCGTTTTCTTCTCCATCTTGACCCGGTATGGAGAAGGCCGAGGCGTCTCCTGTGCGCACTTCAGGTTGCTTTTCCGCCAGAAACTCCAGGTCCTGCGGCCAGATATTGCGGCCATTGATGATGATCAGATCTTTCGCCCGCCCGGTAATCAAAATGCTGTTGCCAACCCGGTAGGCCAGATCTCCGGTATTCAACCAGCCATCGGGTGACAAAACTTCCCGCGTGGCCTTGAGATCACCAAAGTAGCCGGACATGACGCTGGGGCCACGAACAAAGAGGGTCCCGCAGCAGCGTTCCGGCAATACCCGGCCCTGATCATCTCTTACCTCCGCATCAAATCCCGGCAACGGCGCTCCGCAATTGGTAAACGGACTTGAGGTCGTCGTCGCGTTGTTTCGGGTTGGATGGAGAGGCAGCGCTTTCTGCTCTTCAGCAAGGGCATCACCGTTGACATGATCGACATCAACCCCTTGCCCCAAGGGGGCAAAGCTCACCGCAAGGGAACATTCCGCCATACCGTAACACGGCACAAATGATCGCCGGTCGAATCCACTGGGAACCAAAAGGTCGGCAAACATCTCCAGGGATTCGGTGCGAATGGTTTCAGCTCCGACGCCGGCGATACGCCAGGCGCTGAGATCGAAATTATCGACTTCTTTCTCGCGCACGCGCCGGGCAGCCAGTTCGTAGCCGAACGGCGGGCTGAAGGAAAGAGTGGCTTTATTTTGGGACATCAGTGTCAGCCATAGCCGTGGACGCATGGCAAAGTCGCGGGTATTCAAATAATCCACGGTTATCTGGGCAGCCATTGGTGCCAGTACAAGGCCGACGAGCCCCATATCGTGGAAATAAGGCAGCCAGGATACGCCCCGATCCCCCGGCCGAATCTGGATGCCGTATTTAAGGATGGCAAACAGGTTGCTCAACACCGCTTTCTGGGTGATCATCACTCCTCTGGGAAAACGGGTGCTGCCTGAAGTATACTGCAGGTAGGCGATTTCATTGGGTTGCGACGGACGCAACTGTCCATCGGATTCCGGAAGATCGTCGAACTCTTTCGGACTGCCTGAAAAACGCAAGTTCATGTCTGCGGTGGCATCGACCAGGTAGGGCAGAAAATCCCCGGGCGCCATGGCGATGTCGGCCTGGCAAATCGAAAGGAGCCTCTTCAACTGGGAAACGTAGACATCCCGACCTCCCAGGTGAATCGAAGCCGGTAGGGGTACGGGTATCAAGCCTGCGTACTGGCAGGCGAAAAAGAAACGCATGAAGTCCGGCTGGGTATCTGCAACGATTGCAACCCGCGATCCGCGACTGGCCCCCAGTCCGATGAAACGGCGTGCCAGTGCCAGCGCATCTTCCCGAAGTTTTTGATAGGGGAGTGCCGCATACAGCTTGGCGGCACCATTATAATAATTGTAGCCGGTATTACCTTGAGCAGCGTAATCGAGTGCTTCTGCTAGCGTCGAAAAATCTGCAACTCTTAACGGCAGATTATTAGCCGCAGGTGTAGCATCAATAGCAACCATAGCAACTATAGCCTCCTGTGTGTATCAGGTCCGTGCGACCATCCAGCCTCCCCCGGATTTCCGCGCGCATATCGCATCTCACCTCTGGTTTCCCAAAATCTTTGCCATTTTGGAAAAGGCGATTTTGCCGATATTGCCTCTTACCTGATTTAAATATAAATGTCAAATCCCTGATGTTAAAATTGATTATTTTTGATTGTTAGCAAACCCGCAAGGTCGTTGCGCACAGAAGCCGTTTTTTTCGATCAGATGACTTATAAAAATGACAGTGTCTATCTTTGCCTGATTCTGTTCGTTCAACCCTTGCGCCCGGCAATATTTTTCTATCAGCCGGTTTCACCTTATGATTTTCGAGTAATAAAAGCCTAACACGAATTTCACAAACTGTAAAGCTACTGCAACATTTATGTTGATTTTATTTTAACACCCCAAAATGATTTAGTTATTCTATAATCTTGTTTGCAATTCGGTTTTCTATATATTCTGCTTCCTAATTGTTCAGCAGGTTGATCAAATAATAAGTAATCAATTTATGTTGCCAAAAGTTTTTTTTATAAAATCTTCTAATATAAATTATTGAAAATATATTAACGTTTTTAATATTGAAATGTTTTGTTTTTTTCTAATTATAGCCTTATATTTCTCTTTGTCAAGCGTTTCCTTGAAATATAGTTCAGAAAAAAAATATTAAATAATAGAAAAGTTAAAATTATAAAAACTTTACATAATATATATTTTGTAATTTAAATATTTAAATTAAAAAACCATCAAAGGGGAATAGATGATAGAGGTGACAGAAACGATGATTTACGACCTGGCTTTTAGAGTGCGGCTCTACATTGCTTCAAAACCATCAGAAGAAAAGCGGTTAAACGATTTGAGTGAGCGCGGGGCAGGGCAAACGTTTATGGCCCCTGACCGCTGACAATCCGAAACGTCTATTAAAGAATTAATATGATCAGACAATTCGCTCGGAAACCAAGTTCGCCCAAAAGAACCTACCCTGGTAAGCTTCAGGTGTAGGATGAATACTCAATTCTGAATTGTCATCTGTCCTCTGTTCTCCGTCTTCTGTTCTCTGACCTCTGACCCGAAACAATCTCCTCCACCAGCTTCCAGTCTTTGACCGAATCCACATCAATGGCTGCTTCCGGAAACGGAATGATCACGGTACCGGCCTTGAATCCGAGACGCTGTGAGACTCGCTCCAGAGCTTCTGCCAGGGAAAGTTGTCCCAGCAGATAGCGCAGCACCGCCATCACACCCAGGACACGGATGACTCGCAGGGGCTTTTTGCGTTGGGTTTCGACCTGGCGCCAGAAATCAGCAGCCAGGCGGGCCCGGGGAGTGAGAAAGGCAAACAGGTTGCAGCCGCAATAGGATCCGTCCTGCAAACGGGTGGCGGTTCTTTGCGTCTGGGGATAGGCTTTTGCCACCACTTCATGGCGGGCAACACCGGCGACAACATCACAACCGGTGTCGCGCGCCTGGGCACAGAAATAATCAACAATACGGGCGCTCAGCATTGCATGATCGGCGGTGGTCAACAAAACCGGTGTTTGTTCCGGCAGAGATTGCAGGACATGAAATGCACTGGTGCTGGGGGTTTGTTGATTTTCCATCCATCCCACATCACCTGATCTGATGCGGGCACCCAGCGCGGGTTCCAGTTCTACAATAGATTGGGGCGGGCCGCAGAGGATCCGTGTGTTTATTTCGGTTGATGCCGAAAGGGCGTCCAGCACGCGAAAGACCATTGGGGCACCGTCGATGGGAGCCATTGATTTGCACCGTGAGCCGGCAGCCCTGGCCACAGGATCATCCGGATCACGGTCCGCAGCCAGCACGACGGCGGTAAACTTTTGTTCGGTCTCGTTCATACGCGGTTAATCTGGATAATGGTGGCTTTCCTCAACCAGGAGCTCCAGCCGGGAATTTGCCGAAAGGTTTCAGGTGTCAGGTTTCAGGTGTCAGGATCCAGATGACGGATAACAGATGGCAATTGACAATTCAGTTGCCCTCTGACGTTGGTTTCCTGTACTCTGACCACTGTCGCCTAACACCTGAAACCTGACACCTGAAACCTTTATTTGAGCTCCTTGCTGTAGATGCGATAGGTTTTATAGACCCGGCCGCTGAGGGCCTCGATAATATTGCGCATTGCCATGTTGTCCTCAAGGATCCAGGAGAGCTCCACTTGTTTTATACCGTGCTTGCTGGCAGGCGCTTGCAAGGAGGCAAACATGGAGAAGGCGAGGGTCGCGCCCAGGATGCTGTCATGGTAACGGCAACGGACGCCCATCAAGGGGATCCTCGCGGTTTTAGGGTATTTCACTTTAAGACGCCAGAGAAGTTTGAGCCACCCGAAAGGCAGCAACCTTCCATTAAGATCCTTGATGGCCTCGTTGATATTCGGCAATATGACCATAAAGGCAGCCGGTTCGCCGTCCAATTCAGCGATTGCTATAAGATCTTCATCCACCAGCATTTTCAGGTCTTTGCCCAGATGCTGGAATTCCGGATCTGTGAAGGGGATAAACCCCCAGTTGTGTGACCAGGCGTCATTAAAAATGTCCCGGATAATGTTTACTTCCTCTTTGAAATCAGATTTTCGTATAGACCGCGTTTTAACACGATTTTTGGCCCTGGCCATAACGGCTTGCATTGCGCGCGAACGCTTAGAATCTACGTCTATGATGTAGGCCAGCAGGTCCTTTTCCTGGCGATACCCATTTTCCTCGATGCGCCCGGCATAGTATGGCCGCGCGTGCCCCATCATGACCACGGGCGGGGTGTCAAAACCCTCCACCAGCAGCCCCAGTTCCTGGTTGATGGACAGGTTATACGGTCCGGCCACCCGGCGCATTCCCTTTTTGCGCAGCCAGTTTTCGGCTGTGGCCAAAAGAGTTTTGAAAGTCTCAGAATTGTCTTCTGATTCCAGCATCCCGAAAAAGCCTGTGGCGTCCTGGTGTTGCTCGAGATGGAGCTGGTCAACCTGAGCGCTGATGCGTCCCACCGGTTTTCCGTCCCGGTAGGCCACCCAGGAGGAAAAGGCGGCATGCTCGAAATAAGGGTTGCTCGGGGCAAGCTGCATGCGCCGATCCAGTATCAACGGCGGCACCCATGCCGGGTCGTCCTTATAGAGTGGCCACAACAGACGAATAAATTCATTGAGGGTTTTTCGATTTTCGACTTGGACAATGTGCAGCGGGCTTGAATTGTTATTCCGGGCTGATTGTTGCTCCTGAGCAGAATTCATGGCAATCGTCTCGCGTAGGTTGTTAGAGGTTTTACAAGCATCCGGGAGTCCCTGGAACAGGATGATACACAGGTTGTTTATTCAGGTCAACACGGAAAACTGCCGCCGCATCGCTCACATTCCGCTGACATGACCCAACCCCAATAACCCGATGATCATCATTGCCCCGACGATTATTTTATTTGAAATATTTTTCATTGCTAAAGCCTCCAGGCGGGCCCTGATATATCAGAGCTTTTCAGGGCAGGAAATAATTTGTCCCTATTTTATTGACAGGCGAGAAAGGTTTTCCTATATTCCAGAGCCAGATATGCACGGGTCGTTATTATCTCTTTGCCACGATCAAGAGGATAAAGAATCCGGGTTTCCGATAGTTCCCTCTTCCTGAGGGAGAGGGTGAGGGGGAATATAATAGGATAATTCCTTTTACATACCCCGACCGCTTGCGGCGGGGTGGTTTGTTTTATAAAAATTACTAAAATTAAATAGTTTTAAAATAGAAATATTATAAAAATTTTAATTTCCTGGAAGACAACTCTTTACAAATCATATTTTTTGTATTATAAATAATTCCGTGAAAATGTATTAGGGATAATTTTAGACCTGCCAAGAGGAGCCGATGAAACATAATACAGAAAAGCTGATTTATGATATGGCTTTTAGGGTGCGGTTGTATATAGCCTCTAAAATTTCAGAACACAAAGTGGGTGACTTAACCGACCGCGAAACTCTGATACTGGAACTTGTGGGCATGAAGGGCGACATGAGCATATCTGAAATAGGAAGCCTTTACCCCACGGTCAGCAACAGTACGATTTCCACGACCATTACCAGGCTATGGAAGGATAAAAAACTCGTTGATAAAAGAATAGTTCCAGAAAATCAAAGAGTTACAACTGTTTCTTTAACTGAAAAAGGTAAAAAAGTGCTGGAAGAAGTAAAACGCACCCAGTCGGAGGTATTCAGCACCGTGACCGTGTCCCTGGGCCTGTCTCCGGATCAAGTCGAATATTTCCAGGAAATTTTGGTTAACGCCATTGGCTTTTTTGACAAAACTCTCGGACTGAGCCTCGATGGCAGTTAAATTTCAGCGCTTGAAAATCGGTTGCATTTTTTATTTGAATAGGCCAATTTGAGGGATACTAACTGAAAAAACGGAAGTTTAATTATGAAAGCCGTAATTCTAAGTGCAGGTCAAGGCAAGCGATTGCTGCCGCTTACCGCCGATCGCCCCAAATGCGTTCTTCCCGTTCAAGGCCGGACCATGATTGAGTGGCAGGTTGATGAACTCGCCAAATGTGGAATCGACCAGGCGACAGTGGTGTTGGGATATGGCGCCGACAAAGTCGAAAAAATTTTGCGCCGGCGCTATGGTTCAAATCGAGTGAAAACCGTCTACAACGCAGCCTACGCCGTATCCGACAACCTGGTCAGCTGCTGGACGGCCCACGATGAGATGAGCTCAGACTTTGTTTTGTTAAACGGCGACACCCTCTTTGAGGCAGCCGTACTGAAACGCCTGCTTGATACTGAGAGCCAGCCGGTGACCGTGGCCGTGAGCCATAAAGATCGGTATGATGCCGACGATATGAAGGTCGAACTGGACGGCCGGCGACTGGTCAAAATAGGAAAGGATCTTTTGCCGGATCAGGTTAACGGCGAGTCCATCGGAATGATCCTGTTTCGTGACCGGGGGCCGAGGCTGTTCCATGATGCGATTGAAAAGGCTTTGCGCGACCCCTCATCACAGTCGAAATGGTATCTGTCGGTGATTGATGAATTGGCCCAGAAAATGCCGGTATGGACCTGCTCGGTTGAGGGCCTGCAGTGGTGTGAGGTCGATTACCCGGCGGATCTCAATTTGGCCGGAGACGTTGTGGCGGCCTGTGATAGCCCCCGCCGGGACGGGGAAGATGAAGACAACTGCCGGGTAACCGAGGTGAATCTTTTATAGCTTCCCACGACCTCCACTGAGGTCAAACCATAACTTGATTACAACCGGAGCAACTGGCTGCCGCTTCGCGTATGCCGGCAGTGGTTTATCGTCCCAAATCCGATGAAGCGTTCTGAGCCCGTGATGCGAAGGAACGCTTTTTTATACCGCTTTTCCGAAATACGTAAGGTTGGTATAAGTGGTTGTAGAAAAAAACGCTCAAAAAGCGGATCGTTTTTTTTAACAACCCTATAAATGGTAAAAAGTTGATTATCGACCGTTACATAATGCGGGAAATCGTAAAACCCACGGTAACCATCTGTGTGGTTTTGATTTTCATTTTTGGATGCTACACCGCCACCCGCTATCTGGCGGATGCCGTCAGCGGTCAGCTTCCGGGCACCACGGTGTTTTTTTTTATTTTGCTTAAAATTGCCATCGCCCTGGAGGTGCTGCTGCCAACCACCCTGTACCTGTCCGTGGTGATCGCTCTCGGACGGATGTACAAAGATTCCGAGATGACCGCTCTGTCTGCCTGCGGCGTGAGCAAGACCCGGGTGCTGCGGCCGGTTTTTTTGGTATCCCTGGTGATTGCGGTGATCGTCTCCTGCCTGTCCCTTTATATCCGCCCCTGGGCCTACAGCCAGTTTTTCCTGTTAAGGTCCCAGGCCAAAGCCAATTTTGATCTCACCCGAATGAAAGGTGGAACTTTTTATGAAATAGAGGACGGTGCGCGGGTTATTTTCGCTGAAAGGGTGGACCAGCAAAAAGATAGAGCCAAGCGGGTCTTTATCCGAACCGAGCGCGACGATAACCTGCAGGTCATTTATGCCGAGAAAGCCAGTCAAGTTACAGAACCAGCCACCGGTAAACAAATCATCGTCTTTACCAATGGTTATTTGTATGAATTTTCCCGCCATGGGGAAAAGGGCCGAATCATACAATTTGAGCAATCCGCCATGCCCCTGGAACCCAATGGGGAAATCAGGCCCGAGTACCGCATCAAGGCGGCCTCAACCGGTTCCCTCGCATTTTCGGATAATAGCGAAAAGATTGCCGAATTGCAGTGGCGGCTGTCCACACCGCTGGCGACCATATTGCTGGCATTGATCGCTGTGCCCCTGAGCCGTTCGTCTCCCCGGCGGGGTAAATACGCCAAAGTGATGACGGCCGTGGTAATTTTTGCTTTGTACTACAACCTGAGTGCCATCGTCAAAAAGTGGGTGGAGCGGGGTGTCCTTGACACCCTTCCCGGCATATGGTGGGTTCAGCTGCTGTTGGCAGGATTGCTGCTGCTGCTGTTATGGCAGCCGCCGCTGGTGTTCCGCCGGCGCCAGAGATAAAGCCCCGGTTCCAATGAAAACTCTTGATCGTTACATAGGCAGCTCCTATTTACGAAGCTTTGGACTGATAATCTGCATTTTGCTGGTGCTGTTCAGTTTCTTTGAGTTGATGGCCCAGCTGGATGACATCGGCAAAGGCAGCTATCAAGTCTTGGATGTGATCGTATTTATCGGTCTGACCCTGCCCCGGCGAATGCTTGATTTAATGCCTGTCAGTGCCTTGCTGGGGGGCATTATCGCGCTGGGTTTGCTGGCGGATAACCGGGAGCTTCTCGCCATGCAGGCCGGTGGCATGTCCGCCCGGCGGATATGCCTGTCGGTGCTGGCCACCGGATCCATCCTGATGCTGGTAACATTGATGCTGGCCGAGTTGGTGGTGCCCCCCATGGATGAGCTGGCCCGTACCCGGCGCGCCCTGGCGCTTTCCGATACCGGTGTCACCGTGACCAAACAGGGCTTCTGGGCCCGCCGGGGGAATTCATACATCCACGTGGGCAAGACCCTTTACGGTGGGGCCGCCGCTGACATAGATATATTCGAAACCGATGCCGGGGGACGACTAAAAAAATTTACCCATGCCCGGGAGGCTAACATCCTGGATAATAGCCAATGGTTGCTCCGGGGAATCACCTTAAAAACCTTTACCGATCAGGGTATTGTGACCCGGGCAATTGCAAGCCTTGCACTGGATTCGTTTTTGAGTTCAGCCCAGGTCGATATTCTGGAACTTCCGGCCAGCAGCCTGTCCGCCGCCGATTTGCACCGCTATATCCGGGCACTCAATGAGAGCGGACAGAATTCAGACCGTTATGCGCTGGCCCTGTGGCGTAAATTGAGCCTGCCGCTGACCACCGGGGCCATGATTTTGCTGGCGCTTCCTTTTATTTTCGGATCAAGCCGCAATGTGACTGCCGGAAAGCGCATCGTAATAGGCTCCTTTGTGGGGATCGCACTTTATTTTGCCGATCAGCTTTCCGCCCACCTGGGGCTGCTGTTGAGCCTGCCTCCGGTTATAACAGCCATGGCACCGGTGGTGCTTATCGCCGGTATAGCCGCGTGGCAGCTGCGCCGCACGCTTAGGGTAGCCGGTTAAACGGATGCCCGTGCTCCGCGATAAATCGATTTTCATCAGGTGAATAAACGCGTACGGCCAGTCGCAAGCGCCAGCCGGAGGTTCGGGGTGTGATGTGATAGGTAAAATACCGCGCCAGGCGCCGCGGCCTGCGACTCAGCGCCGACGCCGACGGTACACCGATGACCGCTGCATGGCCGTCCGGGGTTTTTAGCTGACTCAGGTCGGTTTTATGGGCATGGCCGTGCAGGACCAACTCCGCTCCGCACCGGGCCAGCAGGGACTGCAGTGCGGGTGCATCGGTAAGCCGCTTGCGCCAGCCGACCGCGCCGGATGTCGGCGGATGGTGGATCAGCAATACTCTGAAAAGATCCTGATCGGCGGTGTTGGCCAGAAGGGTTTCCAGCTTTTGCAGCTGCCGGTCCCCGATGGTTCCCACGGCCAGATGCAATGGCGTGGGCAGAGCGCTGCAGACACCAATCAGGGCAATACGCCCCCGTATGCGCAAACTGGGAAAGATGCTTTCAAGGCTTGACGCGGGGTTGCCTCCGATATCCGCGCCATCCGAGAGCATGTAATCGGTCCAGTGGGCCAGGGTCTGCTGCCAGACGGTTTTGACATAGGTATCGTGGTTGCCGGGGATAACCGTAACTTTGTCAGGAGTTCCCAACGATGCCAGCCATTGGCGGGTTTGGCGAAATTCAGCCGGCAGGCTCAGGTGGGTCAAATCGCCGGTTACCGCAATATGGTCGGGTTTGGTATCCGCCAGGTCGTCTTGCAGCGCCGAGAGTACGCTGACTTGGTGCCCGGCTCCGCGGTGCAGCCGCCATTTCAAATACCCGAAAAATCGTTTGCCCAGAAGTTCCCCAAACCGGATATCGGCGCTACAGGCTATATGCGGATCGGAAATATGGGCCAGCGAAAATGCGGCGCCACCGTCAGGACCACCGGCCATGTCAGCATGATCAAATGTTACCGAAACCATTCGCGGCTAGACCCCGAGTATTTTATAGTTGGTTGAAAATAATAGCATACAAATAGTTCCGAGTTTATGCTACGTCCATGGAATGATGGAATACTGGAAAACTGCAATATTGGGTCAAAAACAGTATACCCAAGCTTTTGTATAAGAATTGTGATTCTATTGCAACACCTTGATGGGATAGCCTGATATGACAATACTGGCGCACTTTATCAAAGATTGTCCGGTGCAACACTGGGGTCTGACGTCCCGTCAGCGTATCCTGCGTGTCCTCAACAGTGCCGGTATTAGGGATATCGTCGATGATATTGCGTCACTGCCGGAAAGCGGCACGGTTATCTTGCTGCGGGGTGATTACCTGTTTGACGATCGGGTGATCAAATATATGGTTGATTCCCGGGATTTGCTCCTGCAGGTCCTGGATGGCCCGACGCCGGCGATTGCGGCTGCCATGGTTCCTGCGAATCTGGCCGGCCGGGCTGCCCAAATTCTTGTTGGAACCGCCGGTGCAGAATCTTTGCCGCAGGTAAATATAGAGACCCTGGAAACCCTTTCCATATCTTTTCAAGAGCGTTTACTGAAGTTCGAGCCGCCGTTCGTACTGCCGATAACCGCTGAAAATCAGCGAGACCTGGAACGCAGGCTTTTTGACTGGTCGTATAAGGGGGTAACCGATCTGGTCACCAAGTGGGCCTGGCCGCGTCCCGCTCGCTGGACGGTCGGCCAGTGTGTGCGTTTGGGGCTGCGGCCGAATCACGTTACCATTATCGGGTTGCTCCTGGTCATCGTTGCCGGCTTTTTTTTCGCCCGCGGATGGTATGGCTGGGGGCTTCTGGCAGGCTGGCTGATGACCTTTTTAGATACCGTGGACGGCAAGCTGGCCCGGGTTACGGTTACTTCCAGCCGGTTTGGGCATTATTTCGATCACCTTATTGACCTGGTACATCCGCCGATCTGGTACATCCTCTGGGGCGTGGGTCTGGGCGTCAGCCGGCTGGATGTTATCGGGCTATCCATTGCTGCCGCCTGCTGGCTTATCGTTGCCGGATACATGCTCGGACGGCTGGTGGAAGGGGTGTTTCTGGGGTGGCTGGGCAAATTTGGGCTATTTTGCTGGCGGCCGGTTGATTCCTATTTCCGGTTGATTACCGCCCGGCGCAATCCCTGTATGATTTTTCTGACAGCGGGCGCCCTTGTGGGACGTCCGGATGGCGGCCTGGCAGCGGTGGCCGTCTGGACGGCGCTCACCACTGTCTTTCTTTGTATCCGGTTAGCCATGGCCATTTACCGGCAAAGGGTTGACGGCTCAGTACGTTCCTGGTTTCTGGATATCGATCCGGCCGATCCAACCCCATCACTGGCGGTGAGACTGTTTACGCGATATAAAACAAAATAAAGGTTCAGGGTTTGACGTTAGAGGATAGAGGAGCGCTTCGCTTTAGGTTTGAGGCCTGAGCTTTCTGCTTGTCAGCCTCAAACCTCTATCCTCCAACCTGATACCCAAACGATTGATCCATTTAGATTCAATATGACAGAAAGCAAACCGACCAACGCGCTAAAACCTGGCACGAGCCCCCACATCGGCGTGCTGATCAATCCATACAGCGGCGGCAATAAAAACGGTCTGGTGGCCATACGCCAGACGATTGCGCAGTACCCCCGGTTGTCCCAATGTGATGTCCGTAAACCCCCGGATGTTCAGGCTGCCCTGGCGGAATTTGCCCGTCGGGGAGTGGAACTGGTGGTTGTCAATGGCGGTGACGGCACCGTCCAGGCGGTGCTGACGGCCCTGTTTCATTGCCGGCCATTTGAAAAATTACCACTGCTGGCTGTGCTGCAGTCGGGCACCACCAGCATGACCGCCAGGGACGTGGGATTTTCCGGATCGCCTGTCAAAGCCCTGGAAAATATTTTCAGATGGGCGGATTCCGGAGTGGGCGATCCTCTGGTCCTCCAGCGTCCGGTATTGCAGGTGCAAGCGCCCGGTCACGATACCCGTTATGGGATGTTTTTCGGGACCGCTGGAATTTATCAGGGAATTCAATACTTCCATCGCAACGTCAATACAAAAGGGTTGAAGGGTGAGCTGGGTCCCGGTTTAACAATTGCAAGGTTTCTATGGGCGGCAGCATTCCGGCGCAATGATTTCATATCATCGGTTCCGATTGCCGTCGCCGTTGATGACAACCCGCCCCAGCAACTGGACTGCATGGTACTTCTGATCAGTACCCTGGAGCGTTTGTTTTTGGGCTTTTATCCTTACTGGGGTGATGAAAAGGCTGCTTTGCACTATTCGGCGCTTCGCACCCGGCCCCGTCATCTGCTGCAAACGCTGCCGTTTATCCTGCGGGGCCGAAAAAGCCACCACGCCAGGCCGGAAAACGGCTACTTCAGCCACAATGCCGGCAAAATCAGGCTCAATCTTGACAGCGGCTTTACCCTTGACGGACAGCTTTACACTCCGGAAAATCGACAGGAGCCAACCGTGGTGCAATCCGATGCCACAGCCTCTTTTTTACGGTTATAGTCATGGAAATATCTTCTGAGCTGATCAGCGCCATCGAGCGCCGGACGTTTCGCAAAGCTTCGCCGGCGGTGCAGGTTCTGATTGATGAAATTCTGGCGCGCCACGGCCTGGCCGCCCAGGGCATTTTATTTTACGGCTCCTGCCTGCGCACCGGCGATGACCGCGATGGGCTGGTCGACCTCTACCTGCTGGTGGACAGCTACCGCAATGCGTATTCAGGCCCAGGTCGTGGATCGGCGATCCTGAATGCCCTACTGCCGCCCAATGTCTTCTACCTGGAACGCGAGTTTGAAGGGCAGACCGTGCGGACCAAGTATGCGGTCCTGTCGCTGGCCGATTTTCAAAAGGGGACCTCGAAACGCTGGTTTCATTCCTATCTCTGGGGGCGGTTTTCTCAACCGACCGCCATCCTGTACGCCCGCAATCCGGAGGTGGCGCAGCTGGTGCTAAAGGGCTTTGGCCGGTCCGTGTTAACTTTTATCCATCGGGTGCTGCCCCGGATAGACGCCGAATTTACGGCCCGGCAATTGTGGGGCCGGGGGCTTGAACTCTCCTATCGGGCCGAGCTCAGAGCCGAGCGACCGGAAAAGCGCGCCCGCCTTTTTGATGCGGCACCGCAATACTACGAAGAAATCACCCGTCTATCCATGGCTGCGGGTTATTTTGCGGTTGCCGCTGTTGCCGGCACTGATCCCCCCCGTTACCGGTCCCTTATTTCCGACAGCGTGCGACGGGTCAGCCGTTTTACCTGGGGCCTGAGATCCTGGCAGGGCAAACTGCTTTCGGTTTTAAGGCTTGTCAAAGCCATGACCACATTTGAGGGCGGCGTTGATTATATCCTGTGGAAGATTAATCGGCATTCCGGCGTCACGGTCGATGTGGAGCCCCGTCTAAGGCGCCATCCGTTGCTGGCGATTTGGGTGCTGTCCTGGCGGTTGTACCGCCGGGGCGGATTTAGATAGGGATATGTCCCGGATTTGTTTTTCAGTCAACCCATCAAGAAGGCAGACAGGCCAGGATATTTTTTATAAATTCGTCCGTATTCCATGCTTTCCTGTCTGAGGTGGCACCGAAGCGAACCAGCACAAGTTTTTTGGAAGGGATCACAATGACTTTCTGCTCCTGAAATCCCAGGGCTGCAAATGCATCCCTGGGAGCAGCGGGCCATCGCCTGTCATTGGGGTCGGCGGCCGCGCCGGCATTGAGCCAGATGTGTGCGCCATACTCGCCGCGCGGCGCCGCGGGAGTAGGAGTGGTGGTGTACTGAACCCATCCTTCGGGGAAAATTCGCTCTCCCTGCCAGACCCCGTCCTGCAGGTATAGCAGTCCGAATCGAGCCCAGTCCCTGGGCGTTGCCAATGTATAGGACGATCCCACAAAGGTTCCGGATGAATCCGGTTCTAACAGGGCGCTGAACATCCCAATCTTATCGAACAATTCTTCATAGATAAAACGGTAATAGTAATCGTATTCCTTTTCAATCGTCTGGCGTACGATTCTGGCAACGATGTTGGCGGTGCCGCTGGAATAATACCATTTGGTGTCGGGCACTGCTTCAAGCGGTCTGTCGGCGGCGTAGGCCGCAAAATCGTAACTCCCGTATAACATATAGGTCGCATCATAAAGGGGTAAGTAGACCTCCCCGAATTTTAAACCACTGCTCATCCGCAACAGTTGGTCCAGGGTAATTTTTTGGCGGGCATCGTCCGCATTGTTCCATTCCGGCACCGGGGCCGGCTGCATGACATCAAGCCGGTTTTGTCTGACCAGTATCCCGACCAGGGCATTGGTAACGGTCTTGCTCATCGACCATCCCAGCAGGGGCATATCCTTGTCAAAACCGGAAGCGTATCGTTCTGCAATCAATCGTCCGTCATAAACAACAATCACAGCCCGGGTCTTGCGTGGGTTTTGCGGTCCGGGTTCGGCAAAGGCGGCATCCAGGGCTTTTTCAAGTTTTTGCATGTCAACGCCGGAAGCAGAAGGATTTGCCGGCCCCTGACTCCCGGCCGGCCAGGGTAGATCAGCCCGGTGTTGGGGCCGTTTTTTTGTGAAATCCGGCGGCACCAGTTTCTGCCGGGCCATTTCCTCGGCCGTCGTTCCGATGACCAGGGAACAGCCGCAGCCTTCACGGTAGATAGCGGTTAAGGCAAATAAACCAAATGACGTGGCGGTCACGGATTTTTGTTCGCGGTTTATCCTGAAATCGACAACTTTAGCCAGGGGATTAACCGGCGCAACATCTTCTTTAAACACAATTTCAGGATCTCGATTTGAAATAAAGGTGCTCGAACAGATATATTTGGCAACATAGCCGGTTCCGAGGGGTATGGCTTTACTGAACAGCCAGCCGCCGGTCGCCACAGTTGCGATCAATACACATGCAAATACGATTAGAATAATTTTTACGCCGCGCTTCATCTAGACCTCCATTCTTCGATCAAATCCAGTATCAAAAGGGTTACGGCCAAAAGACATTTTTGAGACAGCTTCTACCCTAATTGATCGAAAGTCGAGGGTGCGCCAGCTTCAAGGCGTCCAAGGGCAAGGGTGTAGTTGCCTACCCCGAGCCCTTGGCAACACAGAAGATGGGGCGGTATCGGCTTTCCCGAAGGGTAAACAAAATGAGATTTAAAATAGACTTTTGCAAATCATTTATAATAGAGTTAAGAAAATGCAGCTTAAATTTCAAATTGACGGCTTATTTAAACGATTATAAACCCATCTCATTTTGTTTACGATCATTTAGGGTTCTACTTAGTATTATGCCGGCTTCAATTCAACCTTTTCTTTCCAAAATAGAATGATGACAATCAGGCGTGAAATCAAGCCGATCATCCGGTCGTGATGATAGGGTGGTGAGCGTTGACAAACAGCACCATCATTTGTACCTTACAGAATAAAAAATGAACACCCCCGCCGCAAGGGGTGCGGATTAAGTCTTGCAGCCAATAGGATAACGCATATGCCCCGTCCGAAAAACGCCATGGAAATCTTTCAGTTGCTGGATAAATCCAACTGCCGCGAATGCGGCGAAAAGACCTGTCTGGCATTTGCCGGTGCGGTTTTTACGGGCAACAAGCAGCTCGACCAGTGCCCGAAGCTGGATCGGGAAATAATTGCACGTTTCGGGGGAGCAATCGGAAATCACCCTGCGGTTGAGCAGGAGCGGGATGAAACCATGCAGAAGCTGCAGGACAGGATCGCAAATATTGACCTGGCTGCAGCTGCTGACAGAATTGGCGCCGATTTCTCGGGCGACAGACTGACGCTGAAAGTTCTGGGCAAAAATTTAAGCGTCGACACCCGGGGCAAGCTTTACGCGGACATCCACATCAATGCCTGGGTTGCCGTTCCGTTTTTTGCCTATGTCCTTTACGGCAAAGGCCTGCCGGCTTCGGGCAACTGGGTGTCCTTCCGGGAGTTAAAAGACGGCAAGGAGCGCTATCCCCTGTTTCAGAAACGATGTGAAGAGCCCATGAAAAAGGTGGCCGATACCTATACCGACCTGTTTGATGACCTGGTCCACATTTTCAGCGGCAAGCAGGTGGAAGAGCAGTTCGAATCCGACATCTCGGTGGTATTGCACCCGTTGCCGCGCATTCCGATGATGGTCTGCTACTGGAAGCCCGAGGACGGTCTGGAATCCAGCCTCAATCTTTTCTTCGATACGGTTGCGGACGACAATCTCGATATCGGTTCGGTCTATTCGCTGGGGGCAGGGATGGCGCATATGTTTGAGAAACTCGCCCTGCGGCACGGATTTCCAGAGGCTTCGACGTTCAGCTAGCCCCCGCCGCAACCATCGAAACCGGGGTGCCCAGGAGAATTTCAACTGGCACGGCTGGCTGACCACCCCAACGATGCCGGAATTCATCCCCTCCGGGTGGTCTATCCGCTCCATCAATCCGACATACAAATTAATGGCGATATTTCACACCGAGCGTACGCCGAATAGGGCGGCCGGTCAAGACCGTCTCTTAGGGCGGCAGCCGTCGGTGACCGACCGCTGGTTTAACCGATTTTTTTTAACTATTATCCCAGACAAATGAAAACGCTTACATTTTTATATTTTGAAGGCGTTACTCATTTATCTAAGTCTTGTAAGCTAAAAAAAATTTGCTTTAACTCTTGACAATGATCTAAATTATAAATAAATGAAAGCGATTACATTTAGTTCAGGTCATGGATTGTTGCAAAAAGGTATCGGCGTGGTTGGCGTTTTTTGATTCGATCCAGCGCCAACCCTTCTCAGGAAGCCCACGACATTAACAGATCCGGTAAGGTTCCGGAAAAATGTGAAAGGAGGAAAGCCATGTCAAAAGTAACCCGGAGAGAATTTTTGGACAAGAGCGTGAAGGTTGGCGGATTGCTACTTGCATCCGGCATCGCACCGGCCTTTATCAGGCGAGCTTTTTCAGAGGATAAGCATGCGGCCTACCTGAATGCAAAGATCAACTGGCGTCAGGTGGAGGGCACCCGCATTAAAGTCCTGGTGACACCGGCGCACTATTTTAATAAATTTCGAGCAATTACACCTCAATTTGAGGAATTGTCCGGTGTCAAGATTGACTTTGATATTATTCCACCGCGTGAAATGAGGGAAAAGGCGGTTTTGGACTTCGGTGCCAAATCCGGAAACTATGCCAGCCACACCGCCGATCCCATGTACCTGTCGCTATATGAAGCCAACAAATGGGTGGAGCCCCTGGATAATTTCCTCAACGATCCCAAGTTAACCGACAAAGCATGGTTCGATCTGGAAGACATCATTCCCCTGTGGCGGGCCGCAGACTCCGTGAATGGAAAATTGTATGGGATGCCCGCCGAAGGCGAGGCGACGATCCATGTCTACAACCGCGAGCTGTATGAACAAAAAGGTCTTCAACCGCCCGAGACCCTTGCGCAATTCATGGAAACCGCCAAAGAGCTTAACAAAATAGACGGCAGAATTGCCGGTGCCGCCCTCCGCGGCTTCCGTGGTGCCGGGCAGAACATGTACATCTGGCCGTCTCTTTTCCTGGCCTGGGGGGGCAAATGGTTTGATGCCGACGGCAACCCATTGGTCAACAGCGAACCCGGCGTAAAATCTCTGGAATATTACTGCGAGCTTCTCCAGAACTATGGACCGGCCGGGGTTGAAAACTGGAACTGGCCGGAAATTATGGAGGCCTTTGCCGGGCAAAACGTCGCCCAGTTTATCGATTCAAACTCAACGGCGTCCATTATCGAAAATCCAAAAAAATCGAAAATGGCCGGTAAAACCGGTTACCAGCGATGGCCCAAAGGTCCGTCCGGCCGGCGGGTGTCCAGCATCTGGAACTGGACCATGCCCGTTAATGCGGTTCTGCCCGAGAAACAGAAGACGGCCACCTGGCTTTATCTTCAGTGGCTGGCATCGAGGCCGACCCAGTTCTCATCGGCGGTCTACAAGGAAAACCCGGACGCCGTCGTGCGTACCGGCGTCAACCGTGTCTCCATCTGGAGCGACCCCGAGTATCGTAAGGTCATCGATTTTACCCCTGATTACGCGGACGTCGTGCTGACAGCCATGCGAGAGGACACGGACTCCGACTGGAGGCCCCGGGTGCCGCAATGGCCGAAAATTGGCGAAGCCATGGCCGTCGCCATCCAGGCGGCACTGGTTAAGCAAAAAACGCCGAAACAGGCCCTCGACGATGCGAACGCTGATATTGCTAAAGTGATGAAGCGCTCCTAGCCCAAGATTTTTGATGGTATCATTCGGGGGCGGCCGGTTGACGGTCGCCCCCTAAAATCATTTCGTGCAGGGTTGATGTTATGCCGGCGATAGCGACTCCCCCAAAAGTCAAGTACCAGAAACAATGGGAACGGTTTGGCTATGCGATGATTTCCCCATCCATGATTTTTCTGGTTCTGGTTACAACTGTGCCCCTTGTTTCTTTACTGGTGATGAGCTGTTTTCGGATAGATTTGACCTACCCGCCGGGTAACGGCTGGATCGGACTGGAAAATTATCTTGAAATGTTCAAAGATGCTCGCTTCTGGTATTCGATTCGACTGACGGTCATATATACCGCCATCACCGTCGCGCTCCAGGTTGTGGTCGGTCTGGGACTGGCAATGGCCTTTTTTCGGGGATTCCGGGGGCAAGGCCTGATGCGCGTCAGCGTCCTGCTGCCCATGATTTTAGCACCGGTGGTCGTCGGTCTTGCCTGGCGGACCCTGATCCTGACCCCGGAATACGGCATTCTGGATTACATTGCGATTTTGCTGGGCTTTGGGTCAAAGCCCTGGCTGGTTGATCCCACCTGGGCGCTGATATCCGTCATCATCATTCACACCTGGCAATGGACGCCCTTTGCCTTTCTGGTGTTTTTAGCCAGCTTAAATGCCATGCCCCAAGAGCCCCTGGAAGCGGCGCTGCTGGACACGCGTACTTCCTGGCAGCGGTTTCGTTATATTATCCTGCCGATGCTCAGACCGGCAATCGTTATCGTGCTCATCTTTCGGACCATGATTGCCCTGCGTGCCTTTGCAGCCATATTTTCAGCCACCGGCGGAGGACCGGGAACGGCAACTGAAATCTTAAATCTTTACTCCTACCGGGTATCGTTTAATTCTCTGGACCTCGGATACGGAGCTGCATTAGGCACCGTGCTTCTCCTGATCACAGTAGGCGTTTCGATGATCTTTTTCAGGATGCGCCGGGCAAGTATCAGCTAATTGGGGAAATGGTGATGGTTAAACAAATTCATGACCGCAACCCTTTAAAATTGATAGGAATCGCGGTTAAGTCCATCCTTTTTATGCTGATGATATTAACCTGGGCCTTTCCGGTGCTGTGGGTCATTCTAACCTCATTTAAGACACGCACAGATATTTTTACCGTGCCGCCGAAAATATTTTTTAATCCCACTGTTGAGCATTACATCGAGGCCTTTATACGAACCAGTGACATCGCTTTTGGTACCTCCAACAGCATTGTAATCGCCACCGTCACGACCCTTTTAACATTGCTGGTGGCGGTTCCGGCCGGATATGCCTTTTCCCGGGTGACCTTTAAGTTCCGCAGCCAGCTGTCTTTTTTTGCCTTGATTTCTCAGATGGCTCCGCCCATCGGTATGATCATCCCTTATTTCTTTATCCTCAGTCGAACCCAGATGCTGGACAGCTATAGCGGCCTTATCGCGATTCACATGACCTTAACGGTGCCGTTCAGTATTTGGCTGATGATTACCTACTTCCAGGACCTTCCGGTCTCGTTGGAAGAGTCCGCAGCCATTGACGGCGCTTCGCCCTTTACTACTTTTTTCAGGGTCGTTCTGCCCACCGTCTGGGGTGGGGTCGGCGTAACGGCCATATTTGCCTTTATTGAATCCTGGAATGAGTTTTTATATGCGGTTGTATTAACCGGCAGCAGAACCAAAACGGTTCCGGTGGCTATTTTCAGTTTTCTGACCACTGAAGAAAGTCTCTGGGGACCGTTCACAGCCACCGGTGTTACCATCATGGCACCGGTCATTTTAGTTGCCCTTTTTGCCCAGCGTCAGATGATCAAGGGTATGACCCTGGGTGCAACCAAAGGCTGAGGTTTCATGAAATTATATCCAAATTAACCTTAAAAATAACATGAGGTGAAACTTATGAATCAACATAAAGCCAACCAAAAACTTCTAATGCTGGGCCTGGATGCCGCCCTGCCCGACCTGATCGCCAAATTTACCGAGGAAGGCAGCATGCCGGTGACCAAAAAGCTGATTGAAAAGGGCTGGTTTTCCAGAATGGTTACAACCTTTCCTCCCCTGACCGCCGCCGCCTGGGGGGCGATTACCACCGGCGCGGGGCCGGGAACCGCCGCCATCCCCAGCCTCATGGTTCACAAACCCGGAGAACCGCTGGATAAATGGCACACGTCGTTTTGCCGGCATATCCTTGAGGCCGAAACCCTGTGGGAGGCCGCCGGCAAGGCCGGTAAAAAAACCCTGCTGGTCAACTGGCCGGTCACCTGGCCCCTGGGTGTGGATAACGGCATCCAGCTGGCCGCGTCCTTGAACCCCCCGTTCCGATATTTCTATATGCCGTTGTGGGATATCGCCTCGTCCGCCATTTTTTCGACCGGTGTGCAGCGCTGCAATCAAATTCCGGGCCGATCCATTCAGGTCCATCCACAGCCGGCAAAAGATTGGATAAACATTCCCCGGCACAGCGGGACGCCGCTGGAGGTTACGATCGAGGTGCCGCCCACCTATGCCAGGGGTCTGAAGTATCATGTGCTGTTGCTTGATTCAAAGGGCAATGGTTACGACCAGGTCCTCATATCGCGGTCCAAAGATGCCGCCGACGTTGTCACCAGGTTGCATAAGGGAGAAAAAAGCGCTTGGATCAGTGAAACCTTTACGGATGCCAAGGGCAATTTTAAAGCCGGTCGATTTTATTTTTACCTGGTCAAACTCGAAGGACCGGCTTCATTTAAACTATATCAAAGCGCCATAAACACCGCCGAAGAGGTCACCCTTCCGCCGGAATTGACCAAAGAGCTCGACGAGGCGGCCGGTCCCTATATTGAAGTCGATGACCCCTGGGCCTATATGGACGGCTGGGTCGATATTGATTTTTACCTTGATCAGCTCACGGCCCAAAATGACTGGTGGGCCAAGGCCACCATATACGGGCTCAAAAGGATCGATTGGGATATGGCCTTCAGCTGGGTCGGAACCATCGATCATATTCAGCATGTTCTCTACGGCGGCATCGATCCCCAAAGCTGCCATTACAATCCGGAAGAAGCGCCTAAAGTAATGGACCACATCCGGCGCATCTATGCCGAAGTCGATGCGCGCATCGGCCGCATCCTCGAGCATGTCGATCTGGACAACACCCTGGTGTGTCTGGTGTCGGATCACGGGTTTTCCAGCCTGGAGCGAAGCCCCTATATTAAGCACCACCTGGCCAAAGCAGGACTGCTCTCTTTTAACCTGGATACCGAATCCGGTGCGATGGAAATCGATTGGTCTCAGACCAAGTGCTTTCCGCTGGAGCCCGGGCATGCCCATATTTTTGTCAATCTCAAAGGCCGCGATCCCCAGGGGATTGTCGAGCCGGAGGATTATGAAAAAGTGCAGGAAGAAATCATCGATGTGCTTCTGTCCCTGCGCGATCCGAAAACCGGCCGGCATGTTGTTGCCACCGCCGTCCGCAAAAAGGAAGCCGGGATGCTGGGTGTCGTCGAAAATCAGGGATACGAGCGCGTCGGCGATGTACTGTTTGCCCTCAAACCTCAATATATGGCCAATCCCTTTGTCTACCCGGCGGCCGTAAAATATCGCGACGGCACCGAGCGATTTATTCCCAATTCCGAAGATTTCGAACCGGCCGAGTTACATCGTAATTTTACCGGGGTCCATCTGTCCCTGCCTTCGCTAAAAGAGATGCACGCGGCCGTCGTGCTGGCAGGCAAGGGCATACCCAATTTGAAACGGAAAAACCCCATCAATGTTATTGATCTGGCACCGACCCTGGCTTATCTGCTGGGCACACCGACGCCCAGGGATGCCGAAGGCAACATCTTGAAAGAAATGGCCAAAAAGGATTAACCGAAAGGACTGACCATGCAGAAAATATTACTTGAATACGGGGACACCCGCATGCCGGTGGAACTTCCCGATACGGCCTGTATCGTGCGTTACGGTCAAACCTATTCTGATCCGCCCGAAGTCGACCCCCGCGAAGCCACCCGCAGGGCCCTTGAGAAGCCGTTGGGATTTGGGCCCCTCCGAGAGCTCGGGGGCCCGAATAAAAGGGTGGTCATCGGTTTCCCGGACCGGGTTAAGGGCGGGGTGCATCCGAATTGCCACCGGCGCGTTGCCATACCGTTAATCGTTGAAGAGCTTTTAAAAGGCGGTAGCCGGCTGGAAAATATCACCCTGCTGTGCTGTATGGGGCTGCATCGTAAAAACACCCTCGAAGAGTGGTACTGGTATCTGGGCAAGGAAATCGTCGATCAATTCTGGCCGGATCGCTTGCTCAATCATGATGTTGAGGCCCCGGATCTGTGTGATTTCGGTACCGATGAGATGGGCAATGCCGTCCAGTGCAACCGCCTGATGGCGGAAGCCGATGTGCCCATCGTCATCGGTCACGTTACGGGCAACCCTTACGGCGGGTTCAGCGGCGGTTATAAAATGATTGTCACCGGTCTTTCCGGCTGGCAATCCATCGCGGCACACCATGTTCCGGCGACCATGCACCGCCGGGACTGGATGGGCGCCTCGACCGACTCACACATGCGGCGGCAATTCACATCGATCGGCAAGGCCATGGAGGGGGCGATCGGCAAGAAATTTTTCGCGGTCGATGCCGTTCTGGGACAAAAATCCCAGATACTGGACGTGCAGGCCGGCGAGCTCCAGGCCGTTGAAGCGGCGACCTGGCCCCTGGCGCATCAAAGAACCAATATTCATCTGGACACCAGGGAACCCGCCGATATTCTGGTCTTCGGGGTTCCCCGCAATTTTCATTACGGACCGGGGATGGGAACAAATCCCATTTTGATGAGCCTTGGAATCGGCGGGCAGCTGTCGCGTTGCTGGCATGCCTTTCGAGAAGGAGGCGTTGTTATCGCTACATCGGTATGCGACGGCTGGTTTAATCCCCACTGGTTTCCTTCCTACGAAGAAACCTACCATGCGTTGCAGAAATATTGTACCGCCGCGGAGTTTATCGGCTCAGATGACGCCATGCAGATTGTTCGCAATTACGACTATCGCTACCAGTATTCGCATCACTTCACCTATCACCCCTTTCATGCCCTGTCCATGATAAGCGGGGGCAGCGCCGCGCTGCTCTGGTCGTCGGCGGTTTTTATCGCCGGTGCCGGGGCGCCGGAGTATGCGCGGGGGATGGGATTTGTCCCGACCGCGACATTTGAAGAAGCACTTGAGCGTGCCAAAAAAATTGTGGGCCCTAACCCGAGGATCCTGTGCACTCCGGAGTGTTTTACAGGAGGGGTGGCCGTCCATTTACACACCAGAGCTTGACATACTGCTGATCAATTTAAGGCGTAAATAGAGGCTTACCATGGCGGAAGTGATATTTAAAAATGTTTATAAAACCTTTGGCAAGACCACCGCAGTCAAGGATTTTTCCCTGAACATCGAAGATGGTGAATTCATCGTGCTGGTGGGCCCCTCCGGGTGCGGCAAGAGCACCACCCTGCGGCTGATCGCCGGTCTGGAAGTGATTTCTTCGGGTGAAATGTTTATCGGGGATCGTCTTGTTAATGATGTTCATCCCCGGGACCGCGATATTGCAATGGTTTTTCAGAATTACGCGCTGTATCCCCAGATGACGGTTTATGACAATATGAGTTTCAGTCTGAAAATGCGCAAAGTCCCCAAAGATGAAATCGACCGGACCATCAAACAGGCGGCCGATCTGCTTCGAATCGAACAGCTGCTTGCCCGCAAGCCGGGACAGCTGTCCGGCGGTCAACGCCAGAGGGTGGCCCTGGGTCGCGCCATCGTCAGGGATCCACAGGTGTTTCTGTTTGATGAACCCCTGTCCAATCTGGATGCCAAGCTTAGAATTGCCATGCGGGCCGAGCTTCTGGAACTTCACCAGAGACTCAAGACCACGATTATATACGTAACCCATGATCAATTAGAGGCGATGACCATGGGCAACCGAATTGTTGTCATGAAAGACGGTCTTGTTCAGCAGGTGGATACACCGGATACAGTCTACAATAACCCCGTTAATAAATTTGTCGGGGGCTTTATCGGGTCGCCGTCAATGAATTTTATCGATTGCAAAATTGCCCGGCGCGATGGCGATTGGGTAGCCCAAACCGGGGGATTTGAGCTTAAGATTCCGGACCAATATGCGCCAAGGGCTGAAAAATATCTTGATAATCAGGTCACCCTGGGAATCAGGCCCGAGCATTTGACGGATTCAGCCAGTATTCAAAATCCGGATCCGAAAAGCAGCTTTCGTGCATCAATCCGGGTGATTGAAAGCGCGGGCTCGGAAAAACTGGTTCATATTCGCAATCAGGATGACACCCTGGTTGCCAAACTCGATCCCCACGTCCGGTTGAGGGTCGGGGATGTCATCGATTTTACCGCGCGGATGGATTCGGCCCACATCTTTGATATAAATACCGGGCAAACCGTTTTCTAACGCTACGGGCATTCGATGGGTTGGTGTCAGAAGGACTGCGGTTCGACTAATGGCAGTGACCCGGTCTGCGTTTTATAATTGGGTGCGGAGGATAAAGTGGGCAAGATAACCATGGAGGATATTTCAAAAATGACCGGTGTTTCTCTGGCCACCGTGTCTAGAACCATCCATTCTCCGCATCTGGTCCGCAAAGAGACGCGGGAACACATCAACCAGGTAATGGAAAAAGTCAGTTATGTCTATCATGCCACGGCCGGCGATCTGTCCCGAATGCGTTCTTCGATTATCGGTGTGATCATCCCCACAGCCAAAAGCCTGGTATTCTCATCAACGCTTCAGGCGATCCAGGAAGCCGCGCAGCAGAACAATTTTTCATTGATTGCCGGCAGCAGCAAATATGATATTGGAACCGAGCTCAAATTATTGCAACAGTTCAAAGAAAGACGGCTGGCCGGTATTATCCTAACCGGTTTTGTGTTCGGCCAGAAGGATCTGATAAAAGAGCTGATCAAAGGCGGTATGCCCTGCGTGGTCATCTGGGACAAACTGGACGATCCGGATTTAAGTTATGTGGGATTCGACAATTTTAAAGCGACCTATACGATCACCGAGTATTTAATCGGTCTCAAGCACAAACACATTGGTCTTATTGTCGGGCCCTATACAAAAGTGGAGAGGGTCAAACGGCGCCTGGAAGGCTTCAGGGCCGCGCTTAAAGACCATGGACTCAAATATGATCCTGCGATGGTTATCGAAAAGGAACCGACCCTGGTCGATGGCAAAGAGGCCATGAGCCGACTGCTTTCTTTACCGGTCAGACCGACGGCCGTGCTTGCCGCCAGCGATACACTGGCAGTGGGGGCTCTGGCAGCGGCAAGGGACATGCGGGTGCACATACCTGAGGATATTTCGGTGGCCGGCTTTGACGATATTGAGGTTGCCGCTTATTGCAATCCGCCGCTGACCACGGTGCGGGTGCCGGCTTACGAAATCGGGCAGATCGCCTTTAAAATTCTTCTGGATATGATCAACCACCACAGCGATCAGGTGCAGCAATATTGCCTGGATACCAGTGTTATTATCAGAGGATCATGCCGTGAACTGGATAACGGTATGGCTGGAGGATCTTAGATTCCGCTGCCCATCGTGCAGCGGCGGTGCAATGAACAGAATGGAAGCGCCGCCGAGCTTCGGCAGGCGAAACTTCAGACAGGCGGCTTGTTGGGAGGCAGGAAAATGGAAAAGATTGGAATTATTGGCACCGGTGTTATGGGGCTTACCGTCGCTGAAAAAGTCATTGCGGCCGGCCACAGCCTGACGGTTTACGATGTCTCGGCGGATGCGGCCAGGAGAGCCGGAAAGTTTGGAGCACAGGTCGCCCAATCCCCGAAAGAGGTTGCAAAAAAATCAGCTATAATCCTTCTGTTTTTGCCCGGTCCGCTGGAGGTGGTCGATTGTGTTACCTCCGCCGACGGGTTGCTGAACGCTATGCAGCCCGGTACATCCATTGTTGACATGAGTACCTCTGACCCTGATATCTCCGCAAAGATGGCCGGCCTGGCAGAAGCAAAGGGGATTGATTTTCTGGACGCTCCGGTCCTCGGCCGTCCGATTACCGTCGGGCAGTGGGCCCTGCCGGTTGGCGGCAAAGAAGAGGCGATCGAACGCTGTAAACCGCTTTTTAAGATTTTCGCCCTCCATATTTTCCATGCGGGCCCGGCCGGTGCCGGACACAAAATCAAACTGCTGAATCAATTAATGTTCGGCGCCATCAACGCCATGACTGCGGAAATGATGGCCATCGCGGAGAAAATAGGTATTGAACCTCGCCGGCTGTATGAAATTATCACCGCCAGCCAGGCCGGGACGGTGAGCAATCTTTTCAAAGAACTGGGCAAACGGGTTGCCGAAGGGGACTACGAAAATCCGACATTCACGGTGGATTTGCTGGTAAAAGATATAAAGCTTGCGGTTCAGATGGCCAAAGAAAATAATGCGCCGCCGCTGCTTGCCCGCACGATTGAGCTTATCAACGAGGTCTCCCAGGTTCAAGGAATGGGGAAAAAAGATACCTCGATTATGTGGACAAGTTACCAGGGGATCTGGACCGGCAAGTAAGCACCGGCGAACATTGCGCCCGAACGACTAAGAGACTGCCCGGGTTTAAATAAAGGACCTGCCTTTCCGAGTCAATCCATGCTGGAAAAAATTGCGGACCGATTGGAGCCGGGGGAGACAATTGATGCAAGCCAATGGTGAAATGTCCAGCCCCGTAATCATTGGCGGGGTAGGCGGCAGCGGCACCCGCGTGGTGGCTGAGATAATCAGCCATCTGGGCTTTTATATCGGTGACGATCTTAACCCGGCCAAAGACAATCTCTGGTTTTTGCTGCTTTTTAAACGCCCCCGGTGGTTTCGCCGGGCGCGTCATGACAAAAAAAAAGTCTTCACCGGTCTGAGCCTGCTGTCAAAAGCGATGCTCCAGCGGACCGGTTTCGAGTGGCCGGAGCTGCGGTTTCTGATCCGGGCCGTGTTTGAGATAGCCATTTTCGGACATAATTATAAAGGCGACGGACGGGGGCTTTGGCCTTTTCGGCGAGGCTGGAATATGGTTGCCGGGCAGCCAAAGGTGATTTTGAATCAAGGCCGGTGGGGATGGAAGGAGCCCAACACCCATATTTATCTGGAATACCTTGCTGCCTATTTTAACAATATCAAGTACATCCACACGATACGGCACGGGCTTGACATGGCCTTCAGCGAGAATCAGCAACAACTGTATAACTGGGGCCCCAGCCTCGGTGTGGAATTGCCGCATTCGAGGTCCGGCGAACCCGCGGCATCCTTGAAATACTGGATAAAGTCAAACCGGCGTGTTCTGGCGATCGGCCAAAAACTCGGGGACCAGAAATTTCTGGTTGTCAACTTTGACCGGCTGTGCGTGTCGCCGCAATCAGAAATTCAAAAAATTTTGTCATTTCTGAATATCGCACCGGCTGCCGAAAATCTGGCCGGCGTGTTTCGCATTCCGAAAATACCGGAGTCCCTGGGGCGCTATCGGATGCAGGATATCGGCCAATTCGACCCCGCGGATCTAAACCAATTGAGCGATCTGGGTTTCTCCCTGGCCGCCGATGATTGATAACCGCTTATAGCGGGTAAAGCCATTTCGCGGCCCTTGAATCAAAATATTGAAATCGCACTTCGCCGGCGCACTCATACTTATTGTTGGGACGAGCAGTGGTTCTTTTTTTCTGTCTGACCATCATACTGGCGGTAATCTTTGGCCTTGGTTTTCCCCAAACCGGAAATTATGCGGTTTATATCCCCTATCTGATCGGGGTCATTCTGTTTTTAAATTTTCTGGACGTAAAGATTCAATTCCGCCGGGTCAATCCCGGCGTTTTGTTGATCTCGCTTTTCTTATCCGCCGTTGCCATGCCTCTATTGGCATACTATATCCTTTCGATCGGCTTCACGGGACCTTACCGCACCGGGCTGCTGCTGGTGGCCTGTGCTCCCACCGGCATCACAACTCTGGTCTTAGGCCGGTACATCAAGGGCAGCAACTATCATCTGGTGGTAAGCAATTTTCTGTGCACCACCTTCGCATCTATGTTTTATATCCCGATTCTCCTGAGATTGGTTCTGAGCGAGGCCCTCAGGTTCGAATCCGGCCCTTTCAGGCTGCTGGGACAAATGGCGCTGCTGGTGGTTCTGCCCTACATTCTGAGCCAAACCATCGTCCGTCTTTTACATCAACAGTGGTTGATCAAATATAAAATTATCTCCAAAGGATTTACGCTGCTCCTGTTGTTTTGCATCGTCGTGGTTTCAATCGGAAAAGTGGCCGGGCAACTGACCTGGCGCGCCGATTCTCTGTG
>Ga0210112_1000039_pt1 | contig 31739 bp, 26 predicted proteins | sample Joice_ThreeSqC_D_FD_184875 | JGI IMG/M metagenome (GOLD analysis project Ga0210112, IMG submission 184875) | Wetland microbial communities from San Francisco Bay, California, USA, that impact long-term carbon sequestration - Joice_ThreeSqC_D2... | ecosystem: Environmental > Aquatic > Marine >... | reverse complement strand
GGCAAGAAGGGCCAGCCGCGCTTCAAGCCGCCGTTCCCGGCCAACTTCGGCCTGTACGGCAAGCCGACCACCATCAACAACACCGAGACGCTGGCCTCGGTGCCGGCCATCATGCGCAACGGCGGCGAGTGGTTCATGAAACTCGGCAAGCCGAACAACGGCGGTGTGAAGATCTTCTCCGTGTCCGGCCACGTCAACCGGCCGGGCAATTTCGAGGTTCCGATGGGCACGCCGTTCCGCGACCTGCTCGAGATGGCCGGCGGCGTGCGCGACGGCCACAGGCTCAAGGCCGTGATCCCGGGCGGTTCCTCCATGCCGGTGCTGCCCGCCGACATCATCATGGAAACCGACATGGACTACGACTCGCTGGCCAAGGCGGGTTCCGCGCTCGGTTCCGGCGCCGTCATCGTGATGGATGATTCCACCTGCATGGTGAAGGCCGCGCTGCGCATCTCGCGCTTCTACTACGCGGAATCCTGCGGGCAATGCACGCCGTGCCGCGAGGGTACCGGCTGGATGTACCGCATCATCAAGCGTATCGAGGAAGGGCAGGGCCGTCCCGAGGACCTCGACCTGCTGCTGAGCGCGGCGGACCAGATCGCCGGCAAGACCATCTGCGCCTTCGGCGAGGCGGCCGCCTGGCCGGTGCAGGGTTTCCTGCGCCACTTCCGTGACGAGTTCGAATACCACATCGCCCACAAGCGCTGCCTGGTGGGTGGTACCAGGACGGCAGGGGAGGCGGCATGAGCGCGCAACCCGAAATCCCGGCGGAAGCCCTCGTCAACATCGAGATCGACGGCAAGCCGCTCAAGGCACGCAAGGGCGCCATGATCATCGAGGTGGCGGACGCCGCCGGCATCACCATTCCGCGCTTCTGCTATCACAGGAAGCTGTCGATCGCCGCCAATTGCCGTATGTGCATGGTCGAGGTCGAGAAGGTGCCGAAACCGCTGCCGGCCTGCGCGACACCGGTCACCGAGGGCATGAAGGTGTTCACACACTCGACGCTCGCCACCGGCGCACAGAAGGCGGTGATGGAGTTCCTGCTCATCAATCATCCGCTGGACTGCCCGATCTGCGACCAGGGCGGCGAGTGCGAACTGCAGGACCTGGCGCTGGGCTATGGCCGCGACATCTCGCGCTTCGCCGAGAAGAAGCGCGTGGTCAGGGACAAGTACATCGGCCCGCTGATCGCCACCGACATGACACGCTGCATCCATTGCACGCGCTGCATCCGCATGCTGCGCGAGGTGGCTGGCAAGATGGAGCTGGGCGCGACCGGGCGCGGCGAGAACATGGAGATCGGCACCTATATCGAAACGTCGCTTGAATCCGAGCTGTCCGGCAACGTGATCGATGTCTGCCCGGTCGGTGCACTGACCTCGCGCCCGTTCCGCTTCAAGGCGCGCGCCTGGGAACTGCAGCAGCATGCCACCATCGCCCCGCACGATGCCGTCGGTTCGAACATCTTCGTGCACACCCGGCGCGGCCAGGTGATGCGCGTGGTGCCGCGCGAGAACGAGTCGATCAACGAGGTGTGGCTGTCCGACCGCGACCGCTTCAGCTACGAGGGCCTGTACAGCGCGGACCGCGTGAGCACGCCGATGATCCGGGTCGATGGCGACTGGCAGCGCGTCGACTGGGAAAGCGCGCTGCAGGCCGTCGTCGACGGTGTGCGCAAGGTGATCAACAGCCGCGGCGCGGAGCAGGTCGGTGTGCTGGCCTCGCCCACGGCCACGCTGGAAGAACTGTCCCTGCTGCAGGCCGTCGCGCGCGGGATCGGCGTCGGCAATATCGATCACCGGCTGCGCCAGGTTGACTTCAGCGACCAGGAGCAGGCGCCGATGTGCCCGACACTGGGCCAGTCGCTGGCCGGGCTGGAAAGCGTCACGGCCGCGCTCGTGATCGGTTCGAACATCCGCAAGGACCTGCCGCTCGCCGCTCACCGGCTGCGCAAGGCGGCGCTCAACGGCGCGCAGCTCATGTTCGTCAACCCGGTCGATTACGAATTCCTGTTCCCCGTGCACGCGAAGGCCATTGCGGCGCCGTCGCAGCTGGTCACTACGCTGGCCGGCATCGCGGCCTGCTATCCGGACGCCGGTCGGAATGCCGTCGATGCCGTCCGGGCCGCCATCACCGCCGCCAGCCCGGACGACAGGCAGCGCGCCATGGCCGCCGCGCTGCGTGATGCGACGCACGCCACCGTGCTGCTGGGCGCGGTCGCCGGCGCGCACCCGCAGTACGCACTGCTCAAGGCGCTGGCCGGCGAGATCGCGCAACACAGCGGCGCCGTGCTCGGCATCCTGCCGGATGCCGCCAACAGCACCGGCGCCTGGCTGGCCGGCGCGCTGCCGCACCGCGGACCGGCCGGCGCCCGCATCAGCGCACCGGGCCTCGATGTCCGGGCGATGCTGGCGCAGCCACGCCAGGCCTACCTGCTGTTCAACGTCGAGCCGGCGCACGACTGCAACGACCCGGCGCAGGCCCTGGAGGCCATGCGCGCTGCCGGCTTCGTGGTTTCGATCAGTCCCTGGGCCAGCGAGACCATGAAGGAAGTTGCCGACGTGCTGCTGCCGACCGCGCCGTTCACCGAGACCTCGGGCACCTTTGTCAATGCCGAGGGCCGCTGGCAGAGTTTCCGCGGCGTGGCCAGCCCGGTGGGCGACAGCCGGCCCGGCTGGAAGGTGCTGCGCGTACTCGGCAACCAGTTCGGGCTGGACGGCTTCGGACAGAACAGCAGCGAGGCGGTCCGCGATGCGCTGCTGGCGCAGGCCGGTGTCCCCGATCTCGACAACCGGCAGCCGCCCGGACCGGTTGCGACCGGCGAGGCCGGTGACGGACTGGAACGCATCGGCGACGTGGCGATCAATTCGGCCGATGCGCTGGTGCGCCGTGCCGCGGCCCTGCAGATGACGCCGGACGCCGGGGCGGCCGCCCTCGTGCACCTCAATTCGCGCCAGGCGGAACTGAGTGGTGTGCTCGACGGTTATACCGTGACCGTGACCCAGGGCAATGCCAGCAAGGTGATGGATGTCTGCATCGATGAACGTGTAGCCGACGGCTGCGTCTGGATCCAGGCCGGTACCGTGGCCGCGGCATCGCTGGGCGCTGCCTTCGGACCGGTCAACATCGAGCGGGTTTGAGAACGGAGCCATGACCGGGACCACACTGCAAAAATCCTACAAGGGGCACTGGATCGCCACGCTGCTGGCGCTGGCCGTGCTGGGCGCGGCCGCCGTCATGCTCGGTGTGCACTTCTGGGCAGACATCAAGGCCAACGGGGTGCTGTATTCGCTGGTCAAGATCGTACTGATCCTGGTGCCGCTGCTGCTGGGTGTGGCCTACCTGACCTTCGCCGAGCGCAAGATCATCGGCTACATGCAGGTGCGCATCGGCCCGAACCGGGTCGGACCGCGCGGCTGGCTGCAGCCGATCGCCGACGCCCTCAAGCTGCTGTTCAAGGAAATCATCATCCCGACCAACGCCAGCCGTTTCCTGTTCGTCATCGCGCCCATGCTGTCTATCGCGCCGGCGCTGGCCGCCTGGGCGGTACTGCCGTTCACCGACACGCTGGTGCTGGCCAATATCGATGCCAGCCTGCTGTACATCCTGGCGCTGACCTCGGTCGGCGTATACGGCGTGATCATCGCCGGCTGGGCCTCGAACTCGAAATACGCCTTCCTCGGCGCCATGCGCTCGGCGGCGCAGATCGTGTCCTACGAGATCGCCATGGGCTTCGCGCTGGTCGGCGTGCTGATCGCCGGCCGCAGCCTGAACCTGGTGGACATCGTGCATGCCCAGCAGGGCAGCGTACTGCACTGGTTCTGGCTGCCGTTGCTGCCGCTGTTCCTGGTGTACTTCATCTCCGGCGTCGCCGAGACCAACCGCGCACCTTTCGATGTCGCCGAGGGCGAATCGGAGATCGTCGCCGGTTTCCATGTCGAGTATTCCGGCATGGCGTTCGCGGTGTTCTTCCTCGCCGAGTACGCCAACATGATCCTGATCGCGACGCTGGCCGCGCTGATGTTCCTGGGTGGCTGGCTGTCGCCGTTCGAGGGGATCTTCCCCGACACATGGCTCACGACCGGCATCTCCAGCCTGGTGCTTGGCTCCGGACCGCACTGGCTGTTCGCGAAGACCTCGCTGATGCTGCTGTTCTTCCTGTGGTTCCGCGCCACCTTCCCGCGCTACCGCTATGACCAGATCATGCGGCTCGGCTGGAAGGTGTTCATCCCGATCACCATCGTCTGGCTGGTGGTGGAGGGCGCGGCCGTCGTGCTCAACATCGCCCCGTGGTTCGACTGAGAGGCGCGACAGTATGGACGGATTCACCAACTTTCTGAAAAGCCTGGCCCTCTGGGAACTGATCCAGGGCATGCGCCTGACCGGGCGGCGGCTGTTTTCAGACAAGATCACGGTGCAGTACCCGGACGAGAAGACCCCGCAATCGAACCGCTTCCGCGGCCTGCACGCACTGCGCCGCTACCCGAACGGCGAGGAGCGCTGTATCGCCTGCAAGCTGTGCGAGGCGGTGTGCCCGGCACTGGCGATCACCATCGAGGCGGAGGAACGCGCCGACGGTACGCGCCGCACCACGCGCTACGACATCGACCTGTTCAAGTGCATCTACTGCGGCTTTTGCGAGGAGTCCTGTCCCGTGGATTCCATCGTCGAGACGCGCGAGTTCGAATATGCGTTTGAAAACCGCGGCGAGAACATCATGACCAAGGAAATGCTGCTGGCCATCGGCGACAGGTGCGAGGCGCAGATCGCGGCCGACCGCAAACAGGATGCGAGGTATCGCTGATGGACTTCGAACGCATCATCTTCTATATCTTCGCCGCCATCCTGGTGTTTGCCGCCGGGCGCGTGATCACCGTGCGCAACCCGGTACACGCGGCCATGCACCTGGTACTGGCGTTTTTCACCAGTGCCGGCCTGTGGCTGCTGCTGGAGGCCGAGTTCCTCGCCATTACGCTGGTGCTGGTGTATGTCGGCGCCGTCATGGTGCTGTTCCTGTTCGTGGTGATGATGCTCGACATCAATACCTCGCCGCTGCGCGAGGGTTTCGTGCGCTACCTGCCGGTCGGCGCCACGGTGGCGCTGCTGATCTTCGCCGAGATGTTCATGGTGGTAGGCGCGAAGCATTTCGGTGCGGCTGCGGTGGCCATTCCCGCGCGTCATGCGGAAGGCTACAGCAACGTGCGCGAGCTCGGCAGCGTGCTGTATACCGACTACGTGTACCCGTTCGAGATCGCCTCGGTGATCCTGCTGGTGGCGATCATTGCCGCCATCGCGCTGACCATGCGCAAGCGGCCGGAAACGAAATACCAGGACCCGTCGCAGCAGGTCATGGTGAAGCGCGCCGACCGCGTGCGGCTGGTCAGCATGCAGGCCGAGGAAAAGCAGTAGTCCTTACTGGATAAATGGCTCGCGCAAAGACGCAAAGGCGCCAAGAAAAGAAATTATGTATACAAACAGTACAGTCAATTTCGTCAGTATCGGTCTGTCGGATTCTCGTAGAGGGTCTGAATCACTTCATGGAAACCCATGGCGCCTTTGTGTCTTTGCGCGAGAAAAATATGTCAGCGAATACCGGGGCACCATGAAATGATCGCGTTATCCGACTACCTGATACTGGCGGCGATCCTGTTCGCGCTGAGTGTCGCGGGCATCTTCCTGAACCGCAAGAACGTCATCATCCTGCTGATGGCGATCGAGCTCATGCTGCTGTCGGTGAACATGAACTTCATCGCGTTTTCGTATTTTCTCGGCGACACGGCGGGTCAGGTCTTCGTGTTCTTCATCCTGACCGTGGCGGCCGCCGAGGCCGCTATCGGGCTGGCGATCCTGGTCGTGCTGTTTCGCAACCGCCGCACCATCAACGTCCAGGACCTGGATACGCTGCAGGGGTAACGGCATGAACGGTATCAGCAAAATGATCTATCTCGTCATCCCGCTCGCGCCCTTGCTGGGTGCCGTCCTGGCGGGCCTGCTCGGTCGCCAGCTCGGCCGGGTCGGGGCGCATACCGTCACCATTCTCGGCGTCGCTACCTCCTGCGTGCTGTCGTTCGTGGTGCTCAAGCAGTTCGCCTACAACGGTGCCGAGCCCTGGAACGGCACCATCTATACCTGGATGGTGGCCGATGGCGTGCGCTTCGAGGTCGGCTTCCTGATCGACAAACTGACCGCACTGATGATGGCGGTGGTCACCTTCGTCTCGCTGATGGTGCATATCTATACCATCGGTTACATGCAGGACGACCCGGGTTACCAGCGCTTCTTCAGCTACATCGCGCTGTTCACCTTTTCCATGCTGATGCTGGTGATGTCCAACAACTTCCTGCAGCTGTTCTTCGGCTGGGAGGCGGTCGGCCTGATGTCCTACCTGCTGATCGGTTTCTGGTACACGCGCCCGAGTGCGATCTACGCCAACCTGAAGGCCTTCCTGGTGAACCGGGTCGGTGATTTCGGTTTCCTGCTCGGCATCGCCGCCATCTACATGGCCTTCAACAGCCTCGACTACGCCACCGTGTTCGCCGCCGCGCCCGCGCAGCAGGGTACCCTGTTCCAGGTGATCCCGGGCGTCGACTGGTCGCTGATGTCGGTGATCTGCATCCTGCTGTTCATCGGCGCCATGGGCAAGTCCGCGCAGGTGCCGCTGCACGTATGGCTGCCGGATTCCATGGAAGGTCCGACGCCGATCTCGGCGCTGATCCACGCGGCCACCATGGTGACCGCCGGCATCTTCATGGTGGCGCGCATGTCGCCGCTGTTCGAGCTGTCCGAGACGGCGCTGGTCTTCGTCATGGTGATCGGCGCGATCACCGCGCTGTTCATGGGTTTCCTCGGCATCGTGCAGAACGATATCAAGCGCGTGGTGGCCTATTCCACGCTGTCGCAGCTGGGGTACATGACCGTGGCGCTGGGCGTGTCGGCCTATGCCGCCGGCATCTTTCACCTGATGACGCATGCCTTCTTCAAGGCGCTGCTGTTCCTCGCCGCCGGCTCGGTGATCATCGCCATGCACCACGACCAGGACATACGCAACATGGGCGGGTTGCGCAAGTACATGCCGATCACCTGGATCACCTCGCTGGTGGGCACGCTGGCGCTGATCGGCACGCCGTTCTTTTCCGGCTTCTTCTCAAAGGACACCATTATCGAGGCCGTGCACCATTCGCACCTGCCGGGCGCGGGGCTGGTGTATGCCGCGGTGCTGGCCGGCGTGTTCGTTACCGCGCTGTACAGCTTCCGCATGTACTTCCTGGTATTCCACGGCGCGCCGCGCATGGACGCGCACACGCGCGAACACCTGCATGAAACACCCTGGGTGGTGACCGTCCCGCTGATCATGCTGGCGATCCCGTCGGCGCTGGCCGGCTACCTGATCGACCCGGTGGTGTTCGGCAACTGGTTCGACGGCGTGATCCACGTCGCCGCCAGCCACGACGTGCTGGGTGAAATGGCCGGGCATTATCACGGCCCGCTCAGCTTCGTCCTGCATGCCTTCGGCGGTCCGGCCATCTGGCTCGCTATCGCCGGCGTGCTCACGGCCTGGTACGTCTACATAAAGAACCCGCGGCTCGCGGACGACGTCCGGCAGCGCTTTCACGGCATCTACCAGCTGCTGGTCAACAAGTACTATGCCGATGATTTCAACGAGATCGTGTTTGCCGGTGGCGCGCGCGGTATCGGCCGGCTGCTGTGGCGTGTCGGTGACGAACTGCTGATCGACGGCGTGCTTGTCAACGGCAGCGCGCGCGTGATTGGCTGGACCGCCGGCATCGTGCGCCGGATCCAGACCGGACACCTCTATACCTACGCCTTCAGCATGATAATCGGCCTGTTGCTGATGCTGTTCTGGTTCGTGTTCCGTACGACGGGGGCAGCGGCATGATCGAATACCCGCTGCTGAGTCTGCTGGTCTGGCTGCCGATTGCCGGGGGTGCCGTGGTGCTGGTTATGGATGCGCTGGGCAACACGGCCTGTCGCCAGACGGCGCTGATCGTTTCCATCCTGACCTTTATGCTGAGCATCCCGCTGTATTTCGGCTTCGACACCAGCACGGCATCGATGCAGTTTCAGGAAATCATCCCCTGGATCGAGGCATTCAATGCCAACTATCACCTCGGTGTGGACGGTATCTCCATGCCGCTGATAATACTGACCACGTTCACGACGATGCTGGTGGTGCTGGCCGGCTGGCAGGTGATCAAAGACAAGACCGCCCAGTACATGGCCGCCTTCCTGATCATGGAAGGCCTGATGAACGGCGTGTTCTCGGCACTGGATGCGGTGCTGTTCTACGTGTTCTGGGAGGCGATGCTGATCCCGATGTTCCTGATCATCGGCGTGTGGGGCGGGCCGCGTCGCGTGTACGCCACCATCAAGTTCTTCCTGTACACCTTCCTCGGCTCGGTGTTCATGCTGGTCGCGCTGATCTACATGTACTTCAAGTCCGGCAGCTTCAGCATCCTCGATTTCCATCTGCTGCCGCTGGGCATGACCGAGCAGACGCTGATCTTCCTGGCATTCCTGATGGCCTTTGCCGTGAAGGTGCCGATGTGGCCGGTGCACACCTGGCTGCCGGACGCGCACGTCGAGGCACCGACCGGCGGCTCGGTGATCCTGGCGGCCATCATGCTCAAGATCGGCGGCTACGGGTTCCTGCGTTTCAGCCTGCCGATCACCCCGGATGCCAGTCATGCACTCGACTGGCTGATCATCCTGATGTCACTGGTCGCGGTGGTGTACATCGGCTTCGTCGCGCTGGTGCAGAGCGACATGAAAAAGCTGATTGCCTATTCATCCATTGCGCACATGGGTTTCGTCACCCTGGGCATCTTCCTGGTGTTCACGCTGCTCGACAACAGCGGTTCCGTCGACGGTGCCGCGCTCGGCATGGTGGGCGGCATGGTGCAGATGATCTCGCACGGCTTCATCTCGGGGGCGCTGTTCCTGTGCGTCGGCGTGCTGTATGACCGCGTGCACAGCCGCGAGATCAGCGCCTACGGCGGCGTGGTCAATACCATGCCGGTATTCGCCGCCTTCATGGTGCTGTTCGCCATGGCCAACTCGGGTCTGCCCGGCACCTCCGGTTTCGTCGGCGAGTTCATGGTGATCCTGGCGAGTTTCAAGGCGAATTTCTGGTTTGCCCTTCTCGCCGCCACGACGCTGATCCTGGGCGCCGCCTACAGCCTGTGGATGGTCAAGCGCGTGGTGTTCGGCGAAGTCGCCAACGACAACGTACGCCAGCTCGAGGACATCAACGGGCGTGAGTTCTTCATTCTCGCCAGCCTGGCGCTGGTCGTGCTGCTGTTCGGTCTGTGGCCCGGTCCGCTGGTCGAGGTAATGCATGCCAGCGTCGACAACCTGCTGCTGCAGGTGTCCGTGAGCAAACTGCCGCCCGCCGAGACCGGGGTGGCGCTGTTGCAGGCCGTGCGGCCATAAGGTGAACACGATGGATATTCCGCTGAGCGATTTCATGCTATTCCTGCCGGAGGCCTTCGTGCTCTCCATGGCCTGTGCCATCCTGGTGCTGGAGGCGTTCTTTGGACAGCGCAGGCCGCAGCTCAGCTACGTGCTTGCCCAGCTGACCCTGCTGGCCGCCGCCCTGATCAGCGCCGGTACGCTGGATACCGGGCGCACGCTGGCGCTGGGCGGCATGTTCGTGCACGACCCGATGGCGGCGCTGCTCAAGACCAGTATTTTCCTGGTGGTTGTCGGTGCCTTTGCCTATGCGCGCAGCTATCTGACGGCACAGGGTGCATTGCGCGGCGAATACTATGTGCTCGGCCTGTTCGCGGTGCTGGGCATGCAGGTGATGGTCTCGGCACACAGCCTGCTGACCATCTACCTCGGGCTGGAACTGCTGTCGCTGTCGCTGTACACGATGGTGGCCTTCGACCGTGACTCCGCGCCGGCGTCCGAGGCGGCGATGAAATATTTCGTGCTCGGTGCGCTGGCCTCCGGCATGCTGCTGTACGGCATGTCCATGATCTACGGCGCGACCGGCAGCCTCGATATCACGCGTATCGCGATGGTGATCGGGGAAAGCCGGGACAAGGGCATGATTCTGGTGTTCGGCCTGTGCTTCATCGTGGTCGGCCTGGCGTTCAAGTTCGGTGCCGTGCCGTTCCATATGTGGCTGCCGGACGTCTATCACGGCGCGCCGACCGCGGTGACCCTGTTCATCGGCAGCGCCCCGAAGATCGCCGCCTTCGCCATGGCCATGCGCCTGTTGACCGAAACGCTGGGCGGGCTGTCGGTCGACTGGCAGGGCATGCTGGCCATCCTGTCCGTGCTGTCGCTGGCCATCGGCAATGTCGTCGCCATAGCGCAGACCAACATGAAGCGTATGCTCGCCTATTCGACCATTTCGCATGTCGGCTTCCTGCTGCTCGGGATTCTGGCGGGGACCGTGGCGGGCTATTCCGCCGCCATGTTCTATGCCATCACCTACGCGCTCATGGCGATCGGCGGTTTCGGTGTCATCATCCTGATGAGCAGGGCCGGTTACGAGGCCGACAGCCTGGATGACTTCAAGGGCCTGAATGACCGCAGTCCCTGGTTTGCCTCGATGATGCTGATCCTGATGTTCTCGCTGGCGGGCGTGCCGCCGACGGTCGGTTTCTACGCGAAGCTCTCGGTGCTGCAGGCAGTGATCCATGTCGACATGCTGTGGCTGGCGCTGGTCGCGGTATTCTTCTCCATTATCGGTGCCTTCTATTACATCCGTGTCGTCAAGCTGATGTATTTCGATGCGCCGGAGACGGGTGAGCCGCTGACGGTCAGCACCGACCTGCAGATCGCTGTCAGCCTGAACAGTCTCGCCGTGCTTGGCCTCGGACTGTTTCCGGGCGGGCTGCTCGCCCTCTGCAACAGCGTGCTGGCCTGAAAGGGGCCGGATACATTTTCAAACAGAAAATGTATCCGGCCCCTTTTGCTGGTAAGATGCACCGGCCCGCTAACCGGGGCAGCTCTGTTCAGGTCGGGATCAACCATGTCAAGCGGAAACATCGAAAAGTTCAGCCTTGAGGACACCATCGGCTTGCCGATGATCGAATCGGCGGGCGGGCTGGTGTGCAGCGATGACAACTGCATCCTGATGATATTCAAGCGCGGCAAGTGGGACCTCCCCAAGGGCCGCGTCGAGGCAGACGGCTACGAGAAGGCCGCCTTGCGCGAGGTGCACGAGGAAACCGGCCTGAAAGAGGAAAAGCTCGTGATCACGGGCAAGCTGGTGCCCACCTGGCATACCACGCGCCACGGCATGCAGAAATACCTCAAGCAAACCCACTGGTACATGATGCATTACAACGGGCACAACGACGATGTCCGGCCACAGGTGGAAGAGGGTATTATCGAATGCCGCTGGGTGCACCTGTGCGACCTCAACCAGTTTCGTGAAAAGATTCACCCGCGGATCAATTACGTGGTCGAGTTCTGGCACAAGAACCTCGCCTACGTGCCGCGCCGCTAGCCAGGGCCTGCCGCCGACGTCACCGGCGCCAGCCGCCGCCCGCGGCGACCCCTCCACCAGCCTGGCTACCCGGTAAGGCGCCGCGCCGGATTGCCGGGCCCGCCTGCCCGGTCTCAGCCGGCAAATTCAATGCACCAGGATTTATACTGATTTCTATTGGTTTTTATCACTGCGGCACTTGAAAACGCCCGGGTCAGTCGCTACACTTCATCGCCGTTGATGCGGGGTGGAGCAGTCTGGCAGCTCGTCGGGCTCATAACCCGAAGGTCGTAGGTTCAAATCCTACCCCCGCTACCAATTATTTTGACAGAACCCGTTATGTGGTTCGTGTAGCCCGGAACGGATTCCACGGCGTGAGATTTGGGCTGGAGTATAGGATTTTGCTATACTTCCTGAAGAACAATTTCGGAGTTCATGGAGTGGGCCTTTGGCCCATTTTTTGTTTCCGGAGATCGGCATGCATCAGGACCCGCTACATATCGGTGAATTGCTGGAACCGGGTATCCGGTCGATGGGCTACGAGCTGGTCGGGGTGGAATACCACGGCGGCAAGGGCGGCGGCCTGCTGCGGGTGTATATAGACAATGAGCAGGGCATCTCCGCGGATGACTGCCAGCGCGTCAGCTACCAGGTCAGTGGCGTGCTCGACGTGGAGGACCCGATACCCGGGCACTACACGCTGGAGGTGTCGTCACCGGGGCTGGACCGGCTGTTGTTCCGGCCCCCGGATTTCGAGCGCTTTGCCGGGCAGGTGGTGCGCGTGCGCATGCGCTTCCCGATCGACGGGCAGCGCAAGTTCAAGGGACGCCTGCTGGGCTTGCGGGATGACAGGGTAATGATTGAACAGGATGGAGAGCAGGTCAGCCTGCCCTATGAACAGATTGAACAGGCGCGTCTGGTACCTGAATACTGACGCGCTACGTGGAGGTCGTTAATGGACAGTAAAGAGATTCTGATGGTCGTGGAAACGGTATCCAATGAAAAGGGTATCGACAAGGAAGTGATCTTCGAGGCCATTGAGAGTGCGCTGGCGACGGCGACGCGCAAGCGTGCCGCCGGCGATATCGACGCGCGCGTGGCGATCGACCGCAAGACCGGAGACTACCAGACCTTCCGCCGCTGGCAGGTGGTTGACGAGACGCTGGCCGAGGCCGAGGGCGCTGACGAGGATGTGCTGGTATTCGACGCACCCGAGCGCCAGTTTACCCTGGCCGCCGCCAAGGAAATGGACCCGGCACTGGAACATGGCTCCTGGATCGAGGAACCCATGGATAACATCGAGTTCGGCCGCATCGGCGCCCAGACTGCCAAGCAGGTGATCGTGCAGAAGGTGCGCGAGGCGGAGCGTGCCATGGTGGTCGAGGCCTACAGGCACAGGCTCGGCGAGCTGGTGACCGGCCTCGTCAAGCGCGTCGAGCGCGGCAATGTGTACCTGGACCTGGGCAGCAACGCCGAGGCGATTATCCTGCGCGAGGAGATGATTCCGCGCGAGGCCGTGCGGCCGGGCGACCGCCTGCGCGGCTACCTGCGTGAAGTCAGCTCCGAGCAGCGGGGTCCGCAGCTGTTCGTCAGCCGCGTGGTGCCGGAATTCCTGCTCGAGCTGTTCAAGCTGGAGGTGCCGGAGGTCGGGCAGGGTCTGATCGAGATCCTGGCCGCCGCCCGTGACCCGGGCCTGCGCGCGAAGATCGCGGTGAAGAGCAATGACCCGCGCATCGACCCGGTGGGCGCCTGTGTCGGCATGCGCGGTTCGCGCGTACAGACCGTGTCGACGGAGCTGTCCGGCGAGCGCGTGGATATCATCCTGTGGGACGACAATCCGGCACAGTTCGTGATCAACGCGATGTCGCCCGCGGAGGTGGCCTCCATCGTGGTCGATGAAGAGACACACACCATGGACATCGCCGTCAGCGAAGACCAGCTCTCGCAGGCAATCGGCCGCGCCGGGCAGAACGTTCGACTGGCCAGCCAGCTGACCGGCTGGGTACTGAATGTGATGGACGAGGCGCAGGCGGAAGAAAAGAGCGAGGTCGAGGCGCAGCGGCTGCAGCAGTTGTTCGTCGAACAGCTCGACGTCGACAAGGAAATAGCCGAAATCCTGGTGCAGGAAGGCTTTTCCACCATCGAGGAGATCGTTTACGTACCTAACAGCGAGCTGCTCGCCATCGAGGAATTCGACGAGGATATGGTCAACGAGCTGCGTGGTCGTGCGCGCGACGTGCTGCTGACGCAGGCCATCATGAAAGAGGAAAAGCTGGGTGATGCCGAGCCCGCCGAGGACCTGCTCGGCATGGAAGGCATGGATACGGCGCTGGCCTTCGAGCTGGCCGGGCGCGGGGTGATCACCATGGAGGACCTGGCGGAAAAGGCGGTCGACGAACTGATGGAAATCGAGGGCATGGATGAGAAAAGGGCAGGTACGCTGATTATGGCGGCGCGCGCGCCCTGGTTCGCCGCCGAGGCGACTGACTGAAGCATCGAGGAGCAAGACAGGCAATGACGAATGTCACGGTAAAACAATTCGCCGAGGTGGTCGGGGTACCTACTGACCGGCTGCTGACGCAGCTGAGCGAGGCCGGTCTCGAGATCAATGACGAGAATGCGACGATCTCGGATACCGAGAAGACGCAGTTGCTGGATTTCCTGCGCAAGAGCCACGGCAAGCGCGGCGCGCTTGCGACGGCGGGTCCCAGCAAGATTTCGCTGAAGCGCAAGACGCAGAGTGAATTGCGCGCGACCGTACCCGCCGGGCGCGGTCCGGCGAGCCGGGGCGCCTTGCGCACTGCACGGCCCGAGGCGCGCACTGTGACGGTGGAAGTGCGCAAGAAACGCACCTACGTCAAGCGTGCCGACCTGGTCGCCGAGGAAAAGGAACGGCTCGACCGCGAGGCCGAGGAACAGGCAAAACAGCAAGCCGAGATACAGGCGCGTGACGAGGCCGAGCGCAAGCAGCGCGAGGATGCACGTCGCAAGCTGGAGGAGGAAAAGGAGGCCGAGGAACGGCGTTTGCAGGCCGAACGCGAGGCCCGGCAGGCAGCAGAAGAGGCGCGCAAGCAGACGCTGGCCGCGGCAGAGACGCGCGCGCGCGGCGAGGTTGACGATGGACGCCACAAAAAGCCGGCTGAAGTGGAGCGCAAGTCACGTCATGCCCGCGGCGACAGCGAGGAGCGCGGTACCAAGTACGGCCGCAAGGAATTGCATGTCACCGCCGGCAAGGGCGGGCGTCGCAAGAAGAAGACCAAGACATCGCGGCGCGTCACCATCGAGTCGACCGGCGAGCACGGTTTTGCAATGCCAACCGCATCGGTCGTGCACGAGGTCGGTATTCCGGAAAGCCTCTCGGTGGCCGAGCTGGCGCGCAAGATGTCGGTGAAATCCGCCGAGGTGATCAAGACGCTGATGAGGATGGGCGTCATGGCCACCATCAACCAGGCGCTGGACCAGGATACGGCCACGCTGGTGGTCGAGGAAATGGGACACATCGCCAGGCCGGTGCAGCAGGATGCGCTGGAGCAGGAACTCAAGCAGCAGATCGAGGAAGTCAGCGGCGAGCGGCTGCCGCGTCCGCCGGTGGTTACCATCATGGGTCACGTCGACCATGGCAAGACATCGCTGCTCGACTATATCCGCAGCACCCGCGTCGCCGAGGGCGAGGCCGGTGGCATTACCCAGCATATCGGTGCCTACCACGTCGAAACCGACAAGGGCATGATCAGCTTCCTGGATACACCCGGCCATGCCGCCTTTACCGCGATGCGTGCACGCGGCGCCAGTGTGACCGACGTGGTCATCCTGGTGGTCGCCGCCGATGACGGCGTCAAGCCGCAGACCAGGGAGGCCGTCCAGCACGCCAGGGCAGCCGGTGTACCCATGGTGATTGCGGTCAACAAGATAGACAAGCCGGGCGCGGACCCGGAACGCGTCAAGAGCGAGATGGCCGCGCTGCAGGTCGTGCCGGAAGACTGGGGCGGTGACACCATGTTCGTACCGGTGTCGGCCAAGACAGGTGAAGGCATCGACAACCTGCTGGACGCGGTGCTGCTGCAGGCTGAGGTGCTGGAGCTGACTGCCGTGCACGACTGTCCGGCCACCGGCATCGTGGTCGAGTCCAGTCTCGACAAGGGCCGCGGTGCCGTGGCCACCGTGCTGGTACAGAACGGTGTACTGAGGAAGGGCGACCTGATCCTTACGGGTACCGAGTATGGCCGCGTGCGCGCGATGTTCGACGAAACCGGGCGTCAGATAGACGAGGCCGGGCCGTCCATACCGGCGCTGGTGCTGGGCCTCTCGGCCGTGCCGGGCGCCGGTGACGAGGTGATGGTGGTGGCGGACGAGCGCAAGGCGCGTGAACTGGCCCAGTTGCGCCAGGATCGTTCGCGCGATCAGCGCCTTGCCAGGCAGCAGCAGACACGCATGGAAGACGTGTTCTCCGCGGTCGCCGAGGGCGAACGCCCGAGTGTCAATATCGTGCTCAAGGCCGACGTGCAGGGCAGCGCGGAGGCGCTCGGCGAGGCATTGACCAATATTACCTCCGAGGCGGAGGACGTGAAGGTCAAGGTGGTTTCCGCCGGTGTAGGCGGTATCAACGAGTCCGATGTAAACCTCGCGATGGCCTCCAACGCGATGATCATCGGTTTCAACGTACGCGCGGATGCCTCGGCGAAACGCCTGATCGAGGATAACAAGATCAATCTCAAGTACTACAGTGTGATCTATAACGCGATCGATGACGTCAAGGCGATTGCCAGCGGTATGCTGGCGCCCGAAGTGCGCGAGGACATCATCGGACTGGCCGAGGTCAAGGAGGTGTTCAAGTCCCGCAAGCTGGGTGACATCGCCGGCAGTATCGTGCTCGATGGCGTGGTACGGCGCAGTTCACCGATTCGCGTGCTGCGCGACAACGTGGTGATCTTCGAGGGCGAACTCGAGTCATTGCGCCGCTTCAAGGACGATGTCAACGAGGTCAAGGCCGGCACCGAGTGCGGTATCGGGGTGAAGAACTACAGCGTCAAGAGCGGCGACCAGATCGAGGTGTTCGAACGCGTCGAAGTGGCGCGCACGCTGTAGGACGGTCGCAAACAGCCGGGGACAGAGCGGCTGGGGACAGGCCACGATTATTGCATAGCAATAAACGTGGCCTGTCCCCGATAAACGGGGTCTGTCCCCGATTAAATTGAATCATGCCAAGAGAATTCCCCAGGACACACCGTGTCGGCGAGCAGATCCAGCGTGAAATCGCCACGCTGGTTCAGAACGAGCTTAAGGACCCGCGGCTGGGCATGATCAGCATTTCGGCGGTAAGCGTCTCGCGCGACCTCAGTCATGCCAAGGTCTATGTTTCGGTGCTCGGCAGCGACGAGCAGACCACCGAGTCGATGCGCGTGCTGCACCACGCGGCAGGCTACCTGCGTCACAAGCTGGGCAAGAGCCTGCACATGCGCGTGATACCCGAGCTGCACTTCTTTCTGGACCATTCACTGGAAGAGGGGGCGCGGATCAGCGCCCTGATCAACCGGGCCATCGCCAGCGACAAGGGCAACAAGGGCGAGGACTAGCTGTATGCGGACAGATATTCAAGGGTGCACTGGCCCTTTTCCGTCATGTCCCGGAATTTCCAACGTTGTATGAAAGGGCGGGGGGCGACCCCTGCAAGGTGACATGGCCAGACATCACAAACGCAGTAACCTGCGCAACGTCAACGGTATCCTGCTGCTGGACAAGCCCGCCGGCCTGACCTCGAACGCGGCACTGCAGGTCGTCAAGAAGCTCTATCAGGCGCGCAAGGCAGGCCATACCGGCAGCCTCGATCCGCTGGCTACCGGCCTGCTGCCGATCTGTTTCGGCGAGGCGACCAAGATCTCCGGCTTCCTGCTGGACGCCGACAAGCGTTACCACGTGTTCTGCAGGCTCGGCGAACGGACCACGACCGGCGACTCCGAGGGTGAGGTCATCGAACGGCTGCCGACGGATGCCGTGACCGTGGAGGGGTTGCGCGCGGTCATGGCGGGATTCATGGGCGCTATCGAGCAGGTGCCGCCCATGTACTCGGCCCTCAAGCACAAGGGTGAGCGGCTCTACAAGCTGGCCCGCCAGGGCGTCGAGGTGGAGCGTCAACCGCGTACCGTCACCATTCATGCCCTGGAACTGCTGTCCTGTCACGACGACATCGCCGAGATCAGCGTGCATTGCTCCAAGGGCACCTATGTGAGAACGCTGGTCGAGGATATTGGTGCGGCGCTGGGTTGTGGCGCGCATGTCGCCGGCCTGAGACGGCTCGGCGTGGGGCCGTTCGATGACAGCGGCATGTATGACCTGGAGGCCCTGCAGGGGCTGGCCGCCGAGGGCTTCGCGGCGCTGGATCGCGTCCTGCAGCCGCTTGAAAGCGGCCTGGCCCAGTGGCCGGGAGTGCGCCTGAGCGGGGACGCGGCCTTCTATATTCGCCAGGGCCAGCCGGTCCAGGTACCCCAGGCGCCCACGCAGGGCTGGGTACGGCTGTATGAAGGCGAGCGGCAGTTCATGGGCATGGGCGAGATCCTGGACGACGGGCGGGTCGCGCCGCGCCGGCTTATGGCCGTGGGACGCTAGGAATCCGCCGGATTCGGGCGATCGTAGCGAGCCGTGCGGGACAGCAGATCAGTGGCGAATCCGGCAGGCTCCTGGCCCGGATACCACCTCGGTATGACTTGTGGCCGGCCCAAACGGCAGTTAGAATACGCAGCTCGCTCAATTTTGAAGAAATTATCGTAATTTCACGGAGTTCACTACATGGCTTTGAATGCCGAGAAAAAGGAACAGATCGTCAAGACGCACCAGCGCGGCGCGGCCGATACCGGTTCGCCGGAGGTACAGGTAGCCCTGCTGACCGCCAACATTACCGATCTGACCGACCATTTTGCAAAACACAAGGCTGATCATCATTCCCGCCAGGGTTTGCTGCGCATGGTCAACAAGCGCCGCAAGCTGCTTGACTACCTCAAGCGCAAGGACAGCAAGCGTTACCAGGACCTGATCGAAAACCTGGGTCTGCGCCGCTAGCCAGCGGCGCTCGCGCGCAACTCGCCCGACCGATGACCATCCAATCAAAGGAACCTACTCGTGAGTGTAATTAAAAAGTCCTTCCAGTACGGCGACCAGACGGTCACGCTGGAAACAGGTGAAATCGCCCGCCAGTGCAGTGCGGTCATTGTCAGCATGGGTGATACGCAGGTGCTCGCAACCGTGGTTGGCGACAAGAACGCCATTGAAGGACGGGACTTCTTCCCGCTCACGGTCGATTACCAGGAAAAGGGTTATGCCGCCGGTCAGATACCCGGTAACTTCTTCCGCCGCGAAGGCCGGCCCAGCGAGACGGAAACGCTGCTTTGCCGCCTCGTGGACCGTCCGTTGCGCCCGCTGTTCCCGAAAGGATTCACACACGAGGTCCAGGTCATCCTGACCGTCATCTCCTACGATCCGCAGATCAACCCGGACATCCCGGCCATGATCGGCGCCTCTGCCGCCATGTCGATTTCCGGGCTGCCGTTTGCCGGTCCGATCGGTGCCGCCCGCGTCGGTTATATCGACGGTAACTACGTGCTCAACCCGACCACCACCCAGATGGAGTCATCGCAACTCGATCTCGTCGTGTCCGGTACCGCGAACGCCGTGCTGATGGTGGAATCGGAGGCGAAGGAACTCCCGGAAGACGTCATGCTGGGATCGGTGGTATTCGGCCACGAACAGCAGCAGGCCGTGATCAGCGCCATCAGGGAATTTGCCGCGCAGGTGAATACCCCGGCGATGGAGTGGACGGCCCCGGCAGAGAACACGACGTTGCTTGAAACGGTCGCCGCGGCCGCTACCGACAGCATCAGTTCCGCCTACAAGATTGCCGACAAGATGGAGCGCTATGGTGCGCTTAACGCCCTCCGTGCGGACATCGTCGCGAAGGTGGCCACCGAGGACAGCGGTTACACGGCCGACGAGGTCAAGGCCGCGATTGGCAAGCTGGAAAAGAAGCTTGTGCGTGGCCGCATTCTCGCCGGCGAGAGCCGTATCGACGGACGCGATACGGCCACCGTGCGTCCCATCACCATACGCACCGGTGTGCTGCCGCGCGCGCACGGTTCCGCGCTGTTTACCCGCGGCGAGACCCAGGCGCTGGTGGTGACCACGCTGGGTACCGAGCGCGATGCGCAGCTGATCGATACCCTTGCAGGCAATAGCAAGGAATCCTTCATGCTGCACTACAATTTCCCGCCCTACTGCGTCGGTGAAACCGGCCGTATCGGCGGCACCAAGCGCCGCGAGGTCGGCCATGGCAAGCTTGCCAAGCGCGGCGTCATGGCGGTCATGCCACCCAAGGACAGCTTCCCGTACACCATCCGCGTGGTATCCGAGATCACCGAGTCGAACGGTTCCAGTTCCATGGCCAGTGTGTGCGGCAGCAGCCTGTCGATGATGGATGCCGGCGTGCCGATCAGTGCGCCGGTCGCCGGTGTGGCCATGGGCCTGATCAAGGAAGGCAATGACTACGCCGTTTTGACCGATATCCTGGGTGACGAGGATCATCTTGGCGACATGGACTTCAAGGTCGCCGGTACCGGCAAGGGCGTGACCGCGCTGCAGATGGATATCAAGATCCAGGGCATTACACGCGAGATCATGGGCAAGGCACTGGCGCAGGCCAACGCCGGGCGCCTGCATATTCTCGGCGAAATGAACAAGGCGATTGCCACGCCGCGCGAGGAGGTGTCCGCGTATGCCCCGCGCTACATCACCATGAAGATCAACCCGGACAAGATCCGGGACGTGATCGGCAAGGGCGGGGCCACCATCCGCTCCATCACCGACGAAACCGGTGCCAGCATCGACATCGATGACGACGGCAATGTGAAGATCGCCTCGGTCGATCTCGAGGCCGGCAACGAGGCACGCCGCCGCATCGAGCAGATCACCGCCGACGTTGAGGTGGGCTCGATCTACGACGGCAAGGTCGCCAAGCTGATGGACTTCGGCGCGTTCGTCACCATACTGCCCGGCAAGGACGGGCTGGTGCACATCTCGCAGATCAGCGAGGAGCGCGTGCAGAACGTCAGCGACAAGCTTGCCGAGGGCGATATCGTCAAGGTCAAGGTGCTGGAAGTCGACAAGCAGGGCCGTATCCGCCTCAGCATGAAGGCGGTGGGGCAGGACAACTAGGGCTCTACGGTCCGGGCAGGATTAAAAAGGGGCCAGCGGCCCCTTTTTTATGTATGCCGTTTCAGTGCCGCCGGGACAGGCTCCTGGCCGCCGCCAGCCCGTTCGGTCACTTGCCGATGCCGTCCTGACTTCCGGCGAAGATCCTGTCGGCCAGGTGCAGGCTCGCGGTCAGCACCCTGATACGGCGTGCCTCCGCCAGCGCGATGATGAACTCGGTCCGGACACGGCTGCAACAGATTTCCGGGTGTCGCTGTACCGTCTCCACCAGTACGGCGATATCGCTGTCCTCGCCCAGCAAGCGGCCGAGCCTGTCCAGATCGTCAATCACCGTCCTGAATGCGCCGGGTTCCAATTTGCGTATCAGCCGCAGCTGGTTCCATGCATATTTGACCTGTCTGCGCAGATCATGGCTGTTTTTCGAGACGGGTTCGGCATGCAATCTCCGCAGCCAGGTCCGGCAACGCCGGTATGTCTTCCGGATGCCCGCCAGCAGCATCGGGCGCGAACAGGCTTGCAGGTCAAGATCCCTGACCTGCTGTTCGATAGCGCCGAATCCCGACGCCAGCGACAACGCATCGTTGCGCTGCAGAAAATCTTCCAGAGCAACCTGGTAACGACAGCGCAACGCGTTCCTGGCCGGTTGCAGCGCTGCTTCGTCAGGATATGGCTTGAAGCGTGCGAGCAGTGAATCAAGCGTGTCAACGAGCACGGCGCTGTCACGCACACGCCCCAGCTCCCTGCCGAATTCGCGTATCAGCCGGTCGAGTTTCCGGAAGGATTTCTCCTCTAGCGCCGGCCGGACGATCCGCAGTATTGCCCGCAGCTTCTTTACCGACTTGCGCAGTTCAAAGACCGTGCTGTCAGTCGTGGCGCCGCCGCTTTCGATCGTCTGCCGGGCGCGCTTGCACAGCTCGCGATTGATTCGCGCTATGCCGTTACCGGCGGACTCGCTTTTTAGGAGATGGAATTTCATTCCGCAAAATATGGAGCAGGGGTCTGCCTGTTATTATTAAAACCGCTTTATCGTGATTATTGTATTCCAGGGGCATTATCCCGTGTTTGCGGTTGCCGGACAAATACCGGCGGCTGGTCCGGGGCGAGCCCGGGGGTGCCTTGCGTGATCCACTCAACAATGCTGCACGTTATCCGGGGGTTGAAACAAAACAGTAACAATTCTTCGCCAGTTTCTGCCGGCAGGCGGCCCGGGATTATAACGGCCGCCACAAGCCGGATATGACGTCGTGATTTATCTCGCCAGGAGAGCAGCCGGTCATGACCCGCTGCAGGATTCCGCCGCTGTCCCGGAAGGCTGGCGGTTTGCGATTCGTGCCGCTCCGATGCGTAGCCACTGCGTGTATTTCGTTATGTTCCGGCCGGCGCTGCCGCGCCGGCCGCGCTCTTGCCTTGCCGCCGCATGAACGAATATGATCCTGATCAATACGACTGCGATGCTGCCGGTATAGGGTGATTGCAGGACAGACCGAAATCAGGGAATGCAACCCGGAGGGGCGTTATGTCAAATCACTGGATCGTGGTGGCAGACAACAGCAGTGCGAGAATCTTCACCGTTGACGATCCGCACGGCGAATTGCAGCAAGTGGACATACTGGAACATCCGGAGGCACGCGAGCATGCCCGTGACCTCAATGCCGACCGCCCCGGTCGCAGCTTCGACTCGAAGGGCGAGGGCAGGCATGCGATGGGTGTTTCGGTGGATCCCGTGGAGCAGGAAATCATCCGCTTTGCCAGGCAGGTCGTTGACCACCTGAAGGCCGCCTGTAACGACGGGCGTTGCAACCGGTTGCTGCTGGTCGCCGGTCCGCACCTGCTCGGCTTGATCAGAAAACACCTTGATCTGCCGCGGGATGTGCAGGTTACCGAGCTGGAAAAAAACCTCGGGCAATACAACGCACATGAAATACGCGGCCACCTGCCCGCGAGACTGTAGCGGTCTTTCTGCCGCGGCAGGCGGTGCAGTACCTCAGCCGTGACCCGCAAGCTGCGTTACCAGGCCAAGCATCTTGCGTGCATGGTCCCTGGGTGTCACGCCATATTCGACGTAGGCGAGCTTGCCGGTCGGGTCGATAACGAAGGTTGAGCGGACGATGCCGAGCTTGCGCACGCCGTTCTTTTCCTTTTCCTGTATCACGCCGTACAGTTCGCAGGCCTCCTTGTCGACATCCGCGAGCAGGACGATCTTGAGGCCGTACTTCTGGCGAAATGCCTGGTGACTGAAACAGTCGTTGGCACTGACGCCCAGAATCTGTATATCCGCCGCCGCGTAGTCGTCGACCAGATCGGTAAACTCGTTTGCCTGGATAGTGCAGCCGGGCGTGTCATCCTGCGGGTAGAAATAGAGGACCACGTATGAACCGGAAAATTCCGCCAGCGAGCGAATCTTCATATCCGAATCCGGCAGCTCGAAAGCCGGTGCAGTGCCGCCTGTTGCAAGCATGTCTTTCTCCCGTCTCCTGGTGCCTGCTTGTTATGAAAGCCGGCAGCCGGCGCAGGCCGCCGTGCTGTCCGGTTGATGCAATGCAGATGCCGGTATGATGCCCGGGCCGCGCGGTGCTGACAATATCCGGCGGTTACGCGGGTATCACGGGAAAGACCGGAAGGTTCGGCTATTTTCCGGTCGCGAGGGTCTGTGGCGAGGTCAGCACGAAGCTGTGTGACTTGTTTTTCAGGCAGTCGAGGGTGCTGCTGTCCTTGAACCGGCACTCCAGCATGTGTGGTGTGCCCCAGCCGGTCTTGACTGTGTAGGCTGTCTTCACGTTGTTGCCGTTGGCTGCGTCGTCCTCTGATTCCACGGATTCGATACGGGTGGAATCTATAACAAGATTGCGGTAGGTGACTTCGAATGTGCCCTTGCTGCTGAAATTCTCGATGATTGCCTTGGTCTTGTATTTTATAAGGTTCATGGCCGTGCGTCGTGTCTGGTCGTCACTGAGGCAAATGAGCCTGTTCTCCTCGATCCTGCAATTGCTGACCGAGGATGGCAGATAAGTGACCGGGTCGTTGTCGCGATACCAGGCCGCGAGCATCAGGTCCTCGATACTCCAGCTCCTGCTTTTGGGTTTCTGTTTCGTGGTCTTGTGGCTGTCGCCGGTTCCGGACGACTTGCCTGCCGAGGCGAGCTGTGCCGGACGGGGAGCCGCCGGTACGGGTTCGGCAGCCTGTGGTGCAGCGGTCGCCATGGCCATGCTTTCCGAAATATCGATCATCGTGCCGCGCGCCTGGTCGAAACCGCCGTCAACCGCCTTGCCCAGCCATTCCAGTGCAAGGGCATTGTCTTTTGCTGTGCCCTGTCCGGCAGCATACATTTTCCCGAGGTAATACTGGGCGGCCGGGTAGTTGTTTGCCGCGGCGCTCCTGAACCACTTGAAAGCGGTTTTCATGTTTGACGGGACGCCGGAGCCTTCGAAGTAGATCAGGCCCAGCTTGTAGGCGGCCTTGTCGAATCCCTGGCCTGCCGATTTTTCATAGGTGGCGATGGCCTGCTGATAATCGACATCCACTCCGATTCCCTTTGTATACATGTTGCCGAGTTCATACTGGCTTTCCCTGTCCCCACGTTCGGCCTCAACCAGCGTTTTCCTGAAGCGTACCTCGTTTTCGTTCATCAGCTTCAGCCGGGTGATCGCTTGCGGGTTCTCCTGGGCCGCGGCCCTGTTGAACCATTCAACTGCCGCGGCGCGACTGGCCCTTACACCGCGGCCATTCTGGTACATCGTGCCGACGTCGTATTGTGCCTCGCTATTGCCCTGGTTGGCCTCGCGGAGTTTTTCCTGAAACAGGTTGTTCCAGATGTCGCCCTGTGCCATGCACGTGGTGGACGCGAGCAGCAGGCTGATACCGAGAATGACATTGTGCATGGTGGATCGCCTGTGGATGATGGATTCAGGAGCCGGAATACCTTATATGGGTGCGTTATCGGCACTGGGCTTAACCGCTTGAGAGCACCGGCGAAGGGTCGGGAGATTCCGGCCCGACTGTCCTGATATACTGCCTGGCGAGAGTGAGTGTGTCCGATGCTGCCGGCGGTCCGGCAGTCATTGCCGCCGGACATCAGGTATAGTCGGCGAGGTGCGCCGTGATGCGCTGTTCCAGCCAGAATACCGGTGCGGCCGGACTCGTCCCGGCAACAAAGCCGACATGGCCGCCGTGGTCAGACAATTCCAGCGTCACGGCCGGGCTGATCTCGGATTCGCCGGGCAGGGCATCCGCCGGAAGGAAGGGGTCGTCACGCGCCTGCAGGATCAGGGTCGGTATGCAGATCGATTTCAGGAACTTCTTGCAGCTCGAGCGCGAGTAGTAGTCGTCGACCCCGGAAAACCCATGCAGGGGCGCGGTGACGGCGTCATCGAACGCGCGAAAGCTGCGCAGCCCGTCCAGCTCATGCAATGGCAATGGCGGCTTGTGCCTGGCCGACTTCGCGACGACTGATAGCCGCAGTTTACCAAGCAGGTGATCCCGGTAAATGCGCGAGAAGCCGCGTTCCAGGCGGAGTGCCGCACTGTTCAGGTCAAACGGCACCGAGATCGCGATCGCGGTACGGACTGGCGCATTGCAGCCTTGCTCACCCAGCCATTTCAGCAACACGTTGCCGCCCAGCGAGAAGCCGACCACGGCAATGTTGCTGTGCGGGTGGGCCGTGCGCAGTGAGCGAATGACATAATCGAGATCTGCGCTGTCACCCGAGTGATAGCTGCGCGGCAGACGATTGACCTCGCCGCTGCGGCCGCGGAAATACATCAGTCCGGCATGCAGGCCCGCGTGCGACAGCCGGGAGAGCAGAGCACCTGCGTAGTGGGATTCGAGCGAGCCTTCCAGGCCGTGCAGTACCAGCACCCGCGTACCACCGGTTGCGTCTGTCCAGTCGATATCGAGAAAATCACCGTCCGGTAATTCCAGTCGCTGGCGCGACAGGCGCGGGATGACGCGCCTGCGAAACAGCGACGGGTAGAGCGTCTGCAGGTGCGCCCCCGGCAGCCACCAGGCCGGTCGGAATGCGCTGGTCGTGATCATGCGGCACGTGCGGCCGGCCGGTCATGCGGGCAGACGCTCAGGTGGCTATCCGGTTGGCGACGAGGTCATCAACCACGGCCGGATCGGCCAGGGTAGAGGTGTCGCCAAGTTCGTCCATTTTATTGGCCGCGATCTTGCGCAGGATGCGGCGCATGATCTTGCCCGAGCGCGTCTTGGGCAGTCCAGGCGCCCACTGGATGATATCCGGCGTCGCGATCGGGCCGATTTCCCGGCGTACGTGATTGACCAGCTCCTTGCGCAGCGCCTCGCTGGGCACGACGCCGTTGACCAGAGTGACATAGGCGTAGATGCCCTGGCCCTTGATGTCGTGCGGATAGCCGACGATCGCCGCCTCGGCGACGGCCTCGTGCAGTACCAGCGCGCTTTCCAGTTCCGCGGTACCGAGGTTGTGACCGGACACGACCAGCACGTCATCCACGCGGCCGGTGATCCAGTAGTAGCCGTCCGCGTCGCGTCGTGCGCCGTCCCCGGTGAAGTACATGCCGGGAAACGCTGAGAAATAGGTGTCGATGAGGCGCTGGTGGTTGCCGTAGACGGTGCGGATCTGCGCCGGCCAGGGATGGGTCATGACCAGGCTGCCCTCAGCCTCGCCTTCCAGGATATTGCCCTGGTTGTCGACAATGGCCGGTCGCACGCCGAAGAAGGGCATGGTGGCGGACCCCGGCTTCAGGCGCGTGGCGCCAGGCAGCGGCGTTATCATGTGGCCGCCGGTTTCGGTTTGCCACCAGGTGTCGACGATCGGGCAACGCGCGCCACCGACCTTGTGGTAATACCACTCCCATGCCTCGGGATTGATCGGCTCGCCGACCGTGCCCAGCAGGCGCAGGCTGCTGCGCGAGGTCCTGCCGAGCGGCTCGTCGCCCATGCGCATGAGCGCGCGCAATGCCGTCGGTGCGGTGTAGAATGTGTTGACCCTGTGCTTGTCGCATACCTGCCAGAATCGCGCGGCGTCCGGGTAAGTGGGCACGCCCTCGAATACCAGCGACATGGCGCCATTGGCCAGCGGCCCGTAGACGATATAGGTGTGGCCGGTAATCCAGCCGACATCGGCGGTACACCAGAAGACATCGCCCTCGTGGTAGTCAAAAACGTATTTGTGGGTCATGGCCGCGAACAGCAGATAGCCACCCGTGGTATGCAGGACGCCCTTGGGTTTACCGGTGGAGCCCGAGGTGTACAGGATGAACAGCGGGTCCTCGGCATCCATCCACTCGACCGGGCAGTCAACCGGCGCGTCCGCCACCGCGTCGTGGTACCAGATATCACGCTCTTCATGCCAGCCGATGCTGTCGTTGCCGGTGCGGCGAATGACAAGCACGGAATGCACGTCCGGGCAGCCTGTCAGCGCCTTGTCGACATTGGCCTTGAGCGGGACGGCCTTGCCGCCGCGCAGGCCCTCGTCGGCGGTGATGACGGTCCGGCAGTCCGAGTCGAGGATGCGGCCCTTGAGCGAATCCGGTGAAAAGCCGCCGAACACCACCGAGTGAATGGCGCCGATACGCGCGCAGGCGAGCATGGCATAGACGGCTTCCGGAACCATCGGCATGTAGATGCAGACGCGGTCTCCCTTGGCGACGTTGCGCGCCTTCAGGGCATTGGCCAGGCGGCAGACATGTTCGTAAAGTTCACCGTAGCTGATGTGCATGTCGTCGGCGGGATCGTCGCCTTCCCAGATCAGCGCGGTCTGGGCGGAGCGTTTTTCCAGGTGCCGGTCGATGCAGTTGTAGCAGGCATTGAGCTTGCCGCCCTCGAACCAGCGGATATGTCCCTTGCTGAAGTCCCAGTCCAGCACGTTGTCCCAGCGCTTCTCCCAGTGGAGGAATTTGTCCGCCTGCTCCGCCCAGAACCCGGCAGGGTCCTCGACGGACTGCCGGTACATGGCCTGGTATTGTGCTGCGTCGAGGTGTGCTGTGTTTGCGAATGATTCCGGTACATCGTAGATCTTCGTATCGGACATACTTTGCTCCGCTGCGGGTTTCGGTGGATTGGGAAGTTTCGATTATAGCCTTGCCGGTATGGCTTGTTGAAATATCTTCGGTGCCGTCAGCTGTTGCCGGGCGGGCAGGGCATGCCTGTCCCAGTGTGCGCTGGCCCACTGCAACAACTCGGGTGGGCTGGCGTCGCGGGCACCGACGGGCAATGGCTGGTTCAGGAATGCCAGTACCTGCAGCAGCGTCTCGACGGCACGCCCGGGTGAAAGCGCCGGTGCGAAGGTTTGCTTGCCGAGCTTTTCCAGGTTGGCATTGACGGCAATCGGCAGGTGCAGGTAGGCGGGTGTCGTGTAACCAAGCAACTGCTGGAGGTAGACCTGGCGTGGCGTGGAACCGAGCAGGTCTGCGCCGCGCACCACGTGACTGATGTGCTGCCCGGCATCGTCGACCACCACGGCAAGCTGGTAGGCGAACAGGCCGTCGGCGCGCCGCAATACGAAATCGCCGACTTCCAGACCCAGCGCCTGGGTTATGCTGCCCTGCAGCAAATCGGTCATGTCGATGACCGTGTCATTGACGCGAACCCGCACGGCGCGCGCGTACCGGCCGGGTGGGAGGCCGTTGCGGCAGGTGCCCGGGTAAACGGCATTGCGCTCCGGCCCGTTGCTGCTGTCGGCGATTTCCCTGCGCGTGCAGGCGCAGCCGTACAGGCAGCCGTCCCGCTCCAGCTGTGCAAGCGCCGCCTCGTACCGTGACGAGCGGCGGCTTTGATATTCCACCGCTTCATCCCATTCCAGCCCGAATGCCTCCAGTGTATGCAGGATCTGCGCACCGGCGCCTGGCATTTCGCGCGGCGGATCGAGATCTTCCATGCGCACCAGCCAGCGCCCGCGATGATGGCGCGCATCCAGGAAGCTGCCGACGGCGGCGACCAGGGAGCCGAAATGCAGGGGGCCGGTCGGCGAGGGCGCGAAACGGCCGCGGTATCCGGAAGTGTTGTTCATCTGTACTGTGTACCGGGCTTGTCGATCCGGAGGATCAATGAAAAAGCCGGCACAGGCCGGCTTTTTCCATGCGCCACCCCGGCAGGACGATCAGCCCATCTGTTTTTCGCGGATCTCGTCGAGGATCTTGCAGTCGATGCACAGCGTCGCGGTCGGCCGCGCCTCGAGCCGCTTGACACCGATTTCCACGCCGCAGGCCTCGCAGTAGCCGAAGTCGTCATTATCGAGATGGCGGATCGATTCCTCTATCTTCTTGATGAGCTTGCGCTCGCGATCACGCGCGCGAAGCTCCATGCTGAACTCGGATTCCTGTGTCGCCCGGTCATTCGGGTCCGGAAAATTGGCGGCGTCGTCCTGCATGTGGTGCACGGTACGGTCGACTTCTTCCATGAGGCTGCGCTTCCAGGTTTGCAGGATATTGCGAAAGTGCGCAACCTGGCGCTCGTTCATGTATTCCTCGCCCCTGTTTTCTGTATACGGGGCGATTCCCGGCACCGGTCCGATCTGACCTGTGGTTCTTTTCCGCGCCGGCCTTGCCGCGCTGTCCGTTGCAGCGGTCTTTTTCGGCGCAGCCTTGCGTGCTGTGGCGGCCTTCTTCGGCGCGGCTTTTTTCGGTGCTGCTCTCTTCGGTGCGGCTTTTTTCGGTGCGGGTCTCTTCGGTGCGGCTTTCTTCGCGGTAGCTTTTTTTGCAGTTGATTTCTTAACGGTGGTTTTTTTCGCGGCGGCTTTCTTCGCCGGCTTCTTCGCCGTTGCCCTGACGGCGGTCTTCTTCTTCACTGCCTTCTTTTTTACAGCCATCTGGATGTTCTCCGCGTGGTGCTTTTTAACTCACTGTTTGAGTTGATGATTTGGTTCACAAATTGCCGCACTCAGGTATCATATCCGGCGGGGAACCATTACAGGGGCGTTATTTATACGCCACTTTTACCATTAGTCAAGGATGCCGGCAGGCCGAAAAACGGCCTGATTACCGCCACATACCGGGTACTGGACGTGTCGGTACCTTTGCAGCTGGAGTCACCGATGAAGTATGAACTGCGGGCCGTGTTGCTGGACGTGGATGGTACGCTGGCGGATACCGAGGAGATCCATCGCCGGTCGTTCAATGCGGCGTTTGCCGCCGCAGGGCTCGACTGGGAATGGGACCGCGATTTGTATCAGGAATTGCTTGCTGTGACCGGCGGCAAGGAGCGTATCCGCTACTACCTGCAGCGCGAGCGGCCGGAATTCGAGCTGCCCGTAAACGCCGATGGCTTCATTGCCGGGCTGCACGGGAGCAAGACCGGCTATTATGTCGTGGCGCTGGCCAGCGGCCAGGTGCCGCTGCGTCCAGGCGTGGAGCGCCTGTTGCGGAACATACGCACCGCAGGGTTGCGTCTGGCCATTGTCACCACGACGACACCGGACAACATCACCGCGCTGCTGGAGCATTCGTTCAGCGAGCGGGCGCATGACTGGTTCGAGGTGATCGCCGCCGGCAGCGTGGTGCCGAGCAAAAAGCCGGCACCGGATATCTATGAATACGCGCTGGCGCGGCTTGACCTGCCGCCGCAGGCCTGCATCGCCATCGAGGATTCGCTCAACGGCCTGCAGTCGGCGCGCGCCGCCGGGGTGGTCACGCTGGTGACCGTCAATCCCTATACCGCGCAACAGGATTTCACCGGCGCGGCACTGGTGCTCGATCACCTGGGCGAACCCGGCATGCCCTGCACGGTGCTGGCGGGCGAACTGCGGCCGGACGGCATGGTCGATGCCGCCTTCCTGGTGCGCCTGCATGCACAGGCCGTGAGTGACTGAGGCGGCGCGACTCATGGCGATTGCACGGCGCATGCAGGTCATTCAGCCGTTTCATGTCATGGCGCTGCTGGCGCGTGCGCGGCAACTGGAGGCGGCCGGGCGTTCCATCATCCACATGGAGATCGGCGAGCCGGATTTCGTCACGCCGCAACCTGTCATCGATGCCGGCCATGCTGCGCTGACGGCCGGGCACACACATTACACACCGGCGACCGGGCTGCCCGCATTACGCCGGCGCATCGCGGATTTCTACCGCGTGCGCTATGACATCGGGGTCGAGCCGGCCCGCATCGTCGTGACACCCGGCGCCTCGGCGGGCCTGCAGCTGGTGCTGGCGTCACTGGTCGATCCCGGCGAGCGTGTGCTGCTGGCCGACCCGGGCTATCCCTGCAACCGCAATTTCGTCTACCTGTTCGGCGGTACGCCGGTCAGCCTGCCGGTCGATGCCGCATCCGGCTACCAGCCGACCGTGCAGCAGGTGCGCGATAACTGGAACGCGACAACCGCGGCCCTGCTGGTGGCCTCACCCTCGAACCCGACCGGCAGCCTGCTGGACCTCGCCACGCTGCGTGAATATCAGGCGATCGCGCGGGCGCAGGGCGGCCACCTGATCGTCGACGAGATCTACCACGGCCTGGTGTACGACACGGCGGCTGCCACGGCGCTGTCCGTGTCCGACGAGGTCGTCGTGATCAACAGTTTTTCCAAGTATTTCGGTATGACCGGCTGGCGGCTGGGCTGGCTGGTGGCGCCGCCCCTGCTGGTTCCGGAACTCGACAAGCTGGCACAGAACATGTTTCTCGCGGCACCGACACTGTCACAGCACGCCGCGCTGCGTGCGTTCGATCCGGACACCATCGCGATCCTGGAGGAGCGGCGGGCGATCTTTCAGCAGCGCCGCGACTTTTTACTGCCGGCACTGCGCGAGCTGGGCTTCGGGATCCCGGTGACACCGGCCGGCGCCTTTTACCTGTATGCCGATTGCAGCCGTTTCACCCGGGACAGCTACACCTTCTCGCAGCTGCTGCTGGAGGAGGCGGGCGTGGCGATCACACCCGGGATCGACTTTGGTACCAACCGCCCGGAGCAGCATGTGCGCTTCGCCTACACGACCTCACTGGACAAGCTGCAGGAAGGCGTGCGGCGTCTGCAGGCCTATCTGTTGTAGGAGCGGACCGCGTCCGCGATTTTTTTACAGGCCGCGCGCACGACTCCAGGGATGGAGGAGGTAGGGCAGCGCAGGGAGCAGCTGCCGAGAGACGCAGAGGACGCAGAGAAAACCCTTTCAAGAAAACA
>Ga0210112_1000038_pt1 | contig 32035 bp, 30 predicted proteins | sample Joice_ThreeSqC_D_FD_184875 | JGI IMG/M metagenome (GOLD analysis project Ga0210112, IMG submission 184875) | Wetland microbial communities from San Francisco Bay, California, USA, that impact long-term carbon sequestration - Joice_ThreeSqC_D2... | ecosystem: Environmental > Aquatic > Marine >... | reverse complement strand
GAGGTGCCGCGCCGGCTGCAGAATCCGAAGCGCAAGACCATCGGCATCCGCGTGCCCGATCACCCGATCTGCCAGGCACTGCTGGGTGAACTCGGCGAACCGTTGATGAGCTCCACGCTGATATTGCCGGGACGCGACGTGCCGGAGACCGACGCGCACGAGATCCGCGATCGGCTGGAGCACGAACTCGACCTCGTCATCGACGGCGGCAACTGCAGCCTGGAACCGACCACGGTGGTCGACATGGTCGACGGTGTGCCCGACGTGGTGCGTGTCGGGCGCGGCCCGACCGGAGGCCTTGCGCAGTAATGCAACCACCGTCCACAGGGTTGCCAACAGGGCTTGATGCACTGACTCCACCCCATGCCGCCCCCTTCCAAGGGGGCGCTGAGCCGGGCCAGGATGTCGGGCTATTTTTCTGCGCCTTGGTATAATCCGCCGATGTTCGATCTCAGCCTGGTACAAAAGATAGCGGTCTGGATTGTACCGGTGTTGCTCGCCATTACCGTGCACGAGGTGGCGCATGGCTGGGTGGCGAGCAAGCTGGGCGATCGCACCGCGCTCATGCTGGGGCGCCTGACACTGAACCCGTTCCGGCACGTCGACCCGGTCGGGACCATCCTGATCCCCGGCCTGCTGCTGCTGATGCAGGCCGGTTTTATCTTCGGCTATGCAAAGCCGGTGCCGGTGGACTGGCGCAACCTGCATCATCCAAAGCGCGACATGGCCATCGTCGCCGCAGCCGGGCCGCTGGTCAACCTGTTGATGGCCATCGGCTGGGCATTGCTGATTCGCGCGGGCTACCTGCTGGGCACAACCGGCGCTGCGCTGGTATTCATGGGGGTGGCGGGCATCTTCATCAATACCGTGCTGATGACGCTGAACCTGCTGCCGCTGCCGCCGCTGGACGGCGGCCGCGTGCTGACCGGCCTGTTGCCGGGGCGCTGGGCGTGGTATTTCAGCCGCATCGAGCCCTACGGGTTCTTTATCCTCATTGGCCTGATGGTGACCGGGATACTGGGGATGATCCTGTGGCCGCTGATCAACCTGGTCTGGAGCGCGCTGTTGCCGGTGTCCGGCATGCCGGCGGATGATTTCCAGGTCGTGCTGCTTTCACTGATGGGAAAATAGGAGAACCGCTTGGTCAGTCTGAACACCAGCAGCCGGGTGCTGTCCGGCATGCGACCCACGGGCCGCCTGCATCTCGGCCATTACCACGGCGTGCTGAAAAACTGGCTGCGGCTGCAGCAGGAGTTCGACTGCTTCTTCTTCGTGGCTGACTGGCATGCGCTGACCACGCACTACGAGGAGTCGCACATTATCGCCGGGCACGTCTGGGACATGGTGATCGACTGGCTCGCCGCGGGCGTCAATCCCGGTCGGGCGCGGCTGTTTATCCAGTCGCAGGTGCCGGAACATGCCGAGCTGTACCTGCTGCTGTCGATGGTGACACCGCTGGGCTGGCTGGAGCGCGTGCCGAGCTACAAGGACCAGCAGGAAAAGCTGCGCGAGCGCGATCTCGCCACGTACGGGTTTCTCGGCTACCCGCTGCTGCAGAGCGCCGACATCCTCATCTACGGCGCCGACAAGGTGCCTGTCGGCGAGGACCAGGTTGCGCACGTGGAACTGACGCGCGAGGTGGCGCGCCGCTTCAACCACATCTTCGGGCGCGGCGAAGGCTACCAGGCCGCCGCTGAGGCCGCCATCAAAAAAATGGGCAAGAAGAACGCCAGGCTGTATCGCGATCTGCTCAAGCGCTACCAGGAGCAGGGCGATCATTCGGCCGTGGCAGTTGCGCAGGCCCTGCTCGCCGAACAGCAGAACCTGGCGCTCAGCGATCGCGAACGCCTGCTCGGCTACCTGGAAGGCGGCGGCCGCATGATCCTGACCGAGCCGGCCGCGCTGCTGACGCCGGCCTCGAAGATGCCCGGTCTGGACGGCCAGAAGATGTCGAAGTCCTACAACAACACCATCAGCCTGCGTGAGGCCCCGGAGGCGGTGCAGGAAAAACTGCGCACCATGCCTACCGATCCGGCGCGCGTTCGGCGTACCGATCCAGGCAACCCGGATATCTGCCCGGTATGGCAACTGCACCAGGTGTATTCGAACCACGAGGTGAAAGACTGGGTGCGCGCCGGTTGCAGCACGGCCGGCATCGGCTGTCTGGACTGCAAGCAACCGGTCATCGATGGCATCCTGGCCGAGCTGAAGCCGATCCAGGAACGTGCGCGCGAGTTCGAGCAGGACCCGGGGCGGGTGCGCGCCATCATCCACGACGGCTCGGAGGCCGCCCGTGACGTGGCCCGTCACACGCTGGAGGAAGTGCGCCAGGTGATGGGTCTGAAATATTACTGACCGGCCCCGTGACACCGGCAGAAAACGCGACATTCAAACGTGAATGGGGTAGTATTCCGCGAACGGCTGCGGTCGTTCACTCGAATCCCGACACCAGGGTAATCAATGAGCGAACATCCAGGACACGAAGTCTCCCCCGATATCCAGCGCCAGGAAGAACTGCCCCTCGCTATCGTCAAGGGTCGCGCCATCGACTCACTGCCGCACGACCTCTACATCCCGCCCGATGCGCTGGAGGTATTCCTCGAGGCCTTCGAAGGGCCGCTGGACCTGCTGCTGTACCTGATCCGCAAGGAAAATCTCGATATCGTCGATATCCCGGTCGCTGAAATAACGCACCAATATGTTGAATATATAGAACTTATGCAGGAGATGCAGCTGGAACTGGCAGGCGAGTACCTGGTCATGTCGGCGATGCTGGCCGAGATCAAGTCGCGCATGCTGCTGCCGCGTCCGGCCGGCGTGGAAGAGGACGAGGATGACCCGCGCGCCGAACTGATCCGGCGCCTGCAGGAGTACGAGCGCTACAAGCAGGCGGCGGAGGACCTCGATGCACTGCCGCACCTGGGGCGCGACGTGTTTCAGGCCGAAGCCGAGGCACCCGACCACAAGCTGGTCAGGCTGCCGCCGGAGCTCGACCTGAAGGACCTGATCGCGGCCTTCCGGGACGTTATGCAACGTGCCTCGATGTACGCCCATCACCATGTGCAGATGGAGGCGCTGTCGGTGCGCGAGCGCATGTCCAGCGTGCTGAGCATGGTCAGCGGCAGCCGCTTCACCAGCTTCACCGATCTGTTCACCGTCGAGGAAGGGCGCATGGGCGTGGTGGTGTCGTTTCTGGCGGTGCTGGAACTGGTCAAGGAATCACTGATCGAGCTGACCCAGGCGGAGCCCTTTGCGCCGATCTACGTCAGGGCCGCCACGCGTAGCGAACAACCCGATGAATCAACTGCCGCAGCGGTTGCCGACGAGCCGGCCACCGCCTGAATCACCCGACATCATGGAAAACGAACAGCTGAAACTGATCATCGAGGCCATCCTGCTGGCCGCCGGACGTCCGCTGGGCATCGACCAGATCCTGGCCATGTTCGAGGAGCACGAGAGACCCGAGCGTAACGCCATCCGCGAATCGGTCGGGCTGCTGCAGGCGGATTACATGGGCCGCGGCATCGCGCTGGTCGAGGTCGGCGGCGGCTACCGCGTCCAGGTGCGCGAGACCATGCAGGCCTGGGTCGGGCGGCTCTGGGAGGAGAAGCCGGCGCGTTATTCACGCGCACTGCTGGAAACTCTGGCCCTGATTGCCTATCGCCAGCCGATCACGCGCGGCGAGATCGAGGAGGTGCGCGGGGTTACCGTCAGCACCAACATCATGAAGACCCTGCAGGAGCGCGAGTGGGTGCAGGTGGTCGGTCACCGCGAGGTGCCGGGTCGTCCGGCGATGTACGGCACCACCCGTCAGTTCCTCAACTACTTCGGCCTGAAGAGTCTCGACGAGTTGCCGTCGCTGGCCGAGTTGCGCGACCTGTACGCCATTGGCAAGGACCTGCAGCTCGACCTCAACGACATTCCCGGGCTGCTGGTCGAGACGGCCGACGCCGGTGAAGGCGCCGGGGAGCAGACGGAGGCCGTGGAACTGGCGCCGGCCAGCGAGGCACCCGAAGGCGAGAGCGGTGCCACGCTGCACTGATACCCGGCCCCAGCGGGGCACCGGGGCAATCCCATGGCTGAACGTCTGCAAAAAGTCCTGGCCCGTGCCGGTCTCGGTTCGCGCCGCCAGATCGAGGACTGGATTCGCGCCGGCAGGATCACCGTGAACGAGCAGCCTGCCGAGCTCGGGGTCAGCGTGTCCGCCGTTGACCGCATCAAGGTCGACGGCCGTCCGGTAACCCTTGCGCCGACAGAGCAGACGCCGCGCACACTGGCCTATCACAAGCCGGCCGGCGAACTGACCACGCGCAAGGACGAGGCCGGCCGGCCCACGGTGTTCGACAGTCTGCCGCGCATCAGGAACGGTCGCTGGATCACCATCGGTCGTCTTGACTTCAATACCTCCGGCCTGCTGCTGGTGACCACCGACGGCGAACTCGCGCACCGTCTCATGCACCCGTCCTGGGAAATCGAACGCGAATACGCGGTGCGTGTGCTCGGCAAGGTGGACGAGCAGGTGCTCGCGCGTCTTCAGGAAGGCGTCATGCTGGACGACGGCATGGCCGCCTTCGGCACGATCCGCGACGCGGGCGGGCCGGGCGCCAATCACTGGTATCACGTGACGGTCAGGGAAGGCCGCAACCGTGAGGTGCGGCGGCTGTGGGAATCACAGGGGGTGCAGGTCAGCCGCCTGATCCGGGTACGCTACGGACCGGTGAGCCTGCCGGGCGAACTGCGTGCCGGGCGTTTCCGCGACCTCACCCAAAAGGAGATCGAGGCCCTGTATTCCGCCGTGCAACTGCCGGCACCCAAACCGCCGCCGCCGCGGCGTGCGCCGGCCCGGCGCGGACAGCGCGCGCGCTGATGGCCGCGCGCAGGCGTGGCGAGCCCCCGCGCTGGTCGCTGCCGGCGGTTTACACGCAACTCTTCGGCACCTTCGGTCCGCAGCACTGGTGGCCGGCACAGACACCCTTCGAAGTGATGGTCGGCGCGGTGCTGACGCAGAATACCGCGTGGAGCAATGTCGAAAAGGCCATCGCCAACCTGCGTGCGCGCAACCGGCTCGATGCGCGCCGGATTATCGCCGCGCGCAGCGACCATCTCGCCGGCTGGCTGCGGCCGTCCGGTTATTTCAATATCAAGGCGGCGCGGCTGAAGAACTTCTGCCGCTGGTATCTCGACAGCGGCGGCCATGCCGCGCTGTCGTGCTGTGATACCGCAACGCTGCGCGCCGCGCTGCTGGGTGTTAACGGCATCGGTCACGAGACGGCGGACGATATCCTGCTGTATGCCTTCGACCGGCCGGTGTTCGTGATCGACGCCTATACACGCCGGCTGTTCGCCCGGCTGGAACTGTGCGCCGGTGACGAGCCCTATGACACTCTGCGGCAAGTAATCGAACACAGGCTCGGGCCGGACGTCGGCCTGTTCAGGGAATACCATGCCCTGATCGTGCGTCACGCCAAGGAACACTGCCGGGTCAGGCCGCGCTGTGGAGGCTGCGTGCTCGGCAGCCGTTGCCGCGTGCCGGTGGCGGGCTGCTAGAATTGGGTCAGAGGGTCACCTGGGGTGGGTTATGAAAGCTGACACGCAATCCCGCATGGCGGCGCAGCTCGCCAGCCTGCTGTGCCTGATGCTCATCGCGCTGCTGATCCCGGCCTGCGATGGCAAACCGCCGGAACCGGCGCCACAGGCCACCGTACAAGAACCGCCCGCCCCAGCCGCACCGGAAGGGGAACTGGCTGCCGGCATGGTGAATCCCGGCTACGAGGAAAAACCGGAGTGGTTCGCCAACTCCTTCCTCGACATCCGCGAGGACATCGACGAGGCGCAGGCGCACGGCAAGCGCGTGTTGCTGTATTTCTACCAGGATGGCTGCCCCTACTGCAAAAAACTGCTCGATACCAATTTCGCCCTGCAGGATACCGTGCAGCGCACGCGCGACCATTTCGATGTGATCGCCGTCAACATGTGGGGTGATCGCGAGGTTACCGACCTGAGCGGAAATCCCAATACCGAGAAGGAATTCGCCAAGGACCTGCGCGTGATGTTCACCCCCACGCTGTTGTTCATGGACGAGCAGGGGAAGGTGGTATTGCGCCTGAACGGATACTACCCGCCGCACAGGTTCAATGCCGCACTCGACTACGGCGCGCAATACAGTGGCAGCAATCCGGACTTCCGCGCTTATCTCGCGCAGGTCGACCCGGCACCGTCCAGTGGCAAGCTGTACACCGACCCGTCGTATCTCTCGGTCGACACCGATCTGGCCGCGCGCAGCAGCGGCAAGCCGCTGCTGGTCCTGTTCGAGCAGAAGGACTGCGCGCCGTGCGATGAGCTGCACCAGGATATCCTGCAGCGCCCGGAAAGCCGCGCCCAGCTGGCGCGTTTCGATGTGCTGGTGCTGGACATGTGGTCGACCGAGCCGGTCAGGCGGACGGACGGCCGGTCAGGCAGCGCCGCTGACTGGGCCCGGGATCTGAAGGTGCAGTACGCCCCGTCACTGGTGTTCTTCGATGCGGACAACAAGGAGGTGTTCCGTACCGAGGCCTATCTCAAGGCCTTCCACACCCAGTCCGCCATGGATTACGTCGCCTCGGGCGCCTATCTCGAACAGCCCTATTTCCAGCGTTACATCGCCGCGCGCGCCGACGCACTGGAGGCGCAGGGCATACACGTGGACTTGATGGAATAGCCGGCCGCCAGCGCCGGGCGTCGGCTTCCGCGGCGAACACCTGTCCGCCGTATCGGCTTGACGGGTACCGTCGCGCAAGCGGAAAATCCCCGCTGATATTCGACCCTGCCGGGAACAGGATAAACAGCCATGACTCACAGCCTGCGCGCTTGTCTTGTTACTGTGGTACTCGCCGTGTCCGGGTCCGCGGTTCATGCCGACGACGGCTGGCAGCTGCTGTTCGCTGGTCATGCACAGGGCTTGTCCGGGGCTGACCAGCAGGCGATCTACCGGCAACTCGGCCTGATGCGCAGCGCGGACGGCAGGGAACTGCTGGTGATGGGTGGAGAGGCAGCGGGGCCGGCGCGCTTCACGGTGCAATTGCAGGACATCAATGCGGACGGCCGGGTCGAGGTGTTTGTCAGCGGCGGCAACGCGTTTCTGTCCGGTGAGACCGGCAGCTCGGTCTGGCTGTTCATGCAACCGGTGCCGGACGGTCGCTGGCAGATGGATCTCGGTTTTCCGGCCGTGTCCTGGACGGTGCTCGCGGAAAGCCACGCCGGCTATCCCGATCTGCGCTTCACCGGTTACGGTTCGTGCGATGCCGTGTGGCGCTGGGACGGCACTGCCTACGAACATCACCAGGATGTCCCCATCCGGCCTGGCGGGTGCGATTCCCTGCCCTGAAATCAGCGCTGGGAAACCGGGGCTGAACCACTTCCATTACACCCCGGCGATGACGAGCGGTACGAGCAGTTCGTCATCGCTCAGGCCACCGTGCGCGCCGACCAGGTCAAAGCGCTTTTCCTGGGGCAGCCAGTCTTTCAGGGTGTAATTCGACTGCAGCAGCAGTACCCGGTCGCCGATGCGTCGTGCCAGCTCCGGATGCGGTTCACCCAGGCCGAACCAGTGATGGTCGATCAGCTGTGACGCGCTGAAGGCATGCGCGACGCCGGCCAGTCGGGACTGCACGTAGTCGTCGAAGCGTTCCTCGCAACCGGGCCGCAGGTAGCAATAGACCGAACGCGGTTCACCGCACAAGGGCATGGCGAGCATGTCGCGCAGTGCGGGATGATCATCCAGGCAGAGGCGGCTTGCCGGCGTGGTGTCGACCTGGCCGTGGTCGGCACACACGATGACCAGCGTATCGGTACCCTGGACCCGCTCCAGCAAGGTCATGAAGGCCTGGTCCAGTTCCAGCAGGTGGGTGCGGGCGACCTCGCTCCAGATGCCCTCGCGGTGTCCCAGGCTGTCCAGTTCCGGCCAGTAGGCATAGACGAATCTGCGCCCGTCCTCGTGCAGTGCGGCGCTGATCGAGTCAAGCAGGCCGCCCAGGCCCTGGTAGCTCGACAGTCGCGCGCGACCGAGGAGGGCGAGGTTGAAGTCGGAGCGGGCGATGGCGGCGGGGGAGATGGTGCAGGTGCTGACATTGATGCGGTCGGCAAACGCCACGTGGCCCAGCAATGCCGCCGGATCGATCCCTGCCGCGGCGAGTCCGACGCCCCCGTAGCGCGGCTTGCCCGGCAATACCGCCAGTATGCTGCCCAGTTCCCGGAAATACATGTGCCAGCCGGTCAGGCCGTGCTGTTGCGGGGCCGTGCCGGTGAGCAGGGTGGTAATCGCCGTGGCCGTGGTGGGCGGATAGACCGATGTCATGCTGCCGCGCAGGCAGGCATTGAGATGAACGGCCTGCGGATGAGCGCGCAGGTAATTGAACCCCAGTCCATCGATGACCCACAGCAGTACCTGGCGATGGGTTGTCACCTGCTCCGCGTCGAGCAGACCCAGCGCCGGGTAGGCGTGAGCGGGACCGCCCAGGCCCTGCTGCAGCGAGGCCATGAGATTGACGAGGCTGCCGCCATGATAATCCGGCAATTGCATGGCCCATTGTAGTCACAGAGTGGTTGCGCAGACCATGCGGGCAGTCAAACGGAATGACGGATCAGCGCTTGATGCGCATGGCCGTCAGCCGACTGCCCGGACTGAGCTGACGAAACGCCGGCGCACCGTGATCGTGCAGTCATGCCTGCTTGTGTGACATTTGTATTGCCTGCTGTGCGTCCGTGCATAATTCGATTGTTCGTAATTTTTGCACGTTCTAGAATAGCCCCCCAGCTTGCCAGTGAGGCAAGAAACAGCAGGAGGATGCACGGCATGAATGCAAACACCCCCTTTGACAAGGCTACCTACGAGTCGTCACGGATTTATCTCAAGACAGCACTGGAGCATATGCTTGTCGCCGGTCGCAGCGCCCGCGAACTCAGCGAGTTCGCACTGGAAAAATTCGGCGCCGGCTTTCTGCCCTATCTGCAGCAATTCCTGCGCGATGTCAGTCATGGACGGATTCTCATCGATGGCCTCAGCCGTTCCGCCAGGGACGCGGTGCTCGGTCATCACGTGACTGATGACCAACGTGACGAGATGATTCGCCAGGTCGCCTATCTGCGGGCCGAACGCCGCGGTTTTGCCGGGGGATCGCCGGAACAGGACTGGATCGATGCCGAGCGGGAGGTCGACGAGCAGCTGGCACGGCGGGCCGGGCTGGTGGTAAAGGGCAGCAAGGCACTGGCTTCGGTGACGGCAACCGTGGAAAAGGAACTCGTCAACAGCGGCAAGGTGGTGACACGCTGGCTGGACCGGAAATTTCCTGCCGGACCGGCGGTGAAGAAGAGCGCCAACGGCAAAAAACCGCCTGCCGGTGCGGGACAAGGCGGCAGTACAGGCAAGCAGGCCGCCAGTGCGAAGGGATCGGGTCCAGCGAAAAAGCCTGCGAAGAAAAAAACGCCGGCCAGGCAGCCGGCGCCGACAGCCAAAAAAGCCACGACCACGAAGAAAAAGGCAGCTGTGACGAAGCAACAGGCACCGGCCTCGGCCGGGCGCAAGACGGCGACAAAGAAGCAGGCGGCGGCCGGAAAGACCGCGCACAAGCGCGGCAGAACCGGCGCCGGCTAGCTGGCTGGCCGAATGTACAGCGGTGACCCCGCAGTGTGCGGGGCATCGATTCCACCAGCCTGAACGTTTTGCATGGATGCCTTTCCATGCGGCAGCAAAAAGCAGGTCGAACAGATATAATTTTCCATGATGAAGCGTTAAACCTGCCGGCATCCGGCGTCGTGCCGTGGTTCCCGCGCGTGGCGGGGGATACGGCGCAGAGGGAATTCCGTCATGGTGTCTGTTAAAAAGGTGGTTCTGGATGTGCTCAAGCCCCACCAGCCCAATGCGCTGGAGTTTTCGCGGGCCATCGCCGCAGTCGGGGATGATTATCACGTGACCCTGACCGTCCTTGAAGTTGACGAGAGTACCGAAACGCTGCAGGTCGTGGTGGCAGGGGATGCCATCGATTTTGAGGCCGTCCAAAACACGATCAACGACATGGGTGGTTCGATACACAGCATCGACGAGGTCGAGGTACAGAGCGAGGCAGACGCCGGCTAGCATGTTGTGAATCAGCTTGGCAAAGCAAGATACCTGCTGCACATTACCGGCACCCACGGTATTGTCCGCCGCTATTTCGTGGTCAACGGCTTCGATGGCGCACTCACCATGCTGGGGCTCATTACGGGATTTCTGTTCGGTACCCCTGCAGACCTGTCGGTGACCATCAATGCCTGCCTGGGTGCCGCCATCGCGCTGGGCGTCAGCGGCGTGAGCAGCGCCTATGTGAGCGAGGCCGCCGAACGGCGTCTGGCCCTCGGTGAACTGGAGGCGGCCATGGCCACCGACCTGCTGGACAGCGCCCATGGCGAAGCGGCGCGCCGGGTGCCGATGCTGATTGCACTCGTCAACGGATCGGCCCCGCTGCTCATATCCCTGCTCATCATGCTGCCGCTGTGGCTTGCGCACGCCGGCATGCCCCTGCCGGTCGCACCGCTGCACGCCGCGATACTCATGGCACTGCTGCTGGTGTTCCTGCTCGGTGTGTTCCTGGGCCGCATCTCCGGTATTCCATGGTTGCGCAGCGGCCTGCAGACCTTGCTGATTGCGCTGCTGACGGCCGTTCTCATCTACCTGTTTACCGGGCAATAGCATGCCGGCAGTTCACTGGCACACGCTCGATGCCGGGGACGTGCTGCAGCGCCTGGGGACGACTGCAGACGGTCTGACGCATGCAGAGGCGCAGCGGCGCCTGGCCCGGCTCGGTCCCAACAGCCTGCCCGAAACCCGGCGGCGTTCCCTGCCGGTCATGTTCATCGGTCAGTTCACCGACTTTATGATTCTCGTCCTGCTCGCGGCGGCGCTGATTGCCGGTTTTATCGGTGAACCCCAGGACACGATTGCCATCCTGGTGATCGTCCTGATCAACGCCATCATCGGCACGGCGCAGGAGTACCGCGCCGAGCGCGCCGTGGCGGCGCTGCGCGCAATGGCGGCCCCCGAGGCCAGGGTGCTGCGTGACGGCAAGGTCGTCACGCTGGACGCGGCACAACTCGTGACGGGGGATGTGGTGGTGCTGGAAGCCGGCAACGTGGTGCCCGCGGACCTGCGGCTGCTCGAGAGCGGGGACCTGCAGGCCGACGAGTCCGCGCTGACCGGAGAATCCGGTGCCGTCGGCAAGCAGGTGCAGCCCCTGCCGGAAACCGATCTGCCGCCCGGCGATCGCATCAACCTGGTCTACAAGGGCAGCCTGGTCACGCGCGGAGGGGGGCGCGGCGCCGTCATCGCTACCGGCCAGCACACGGAGATCGGGCACATTGCCCGGCTGCTGCATGGCGAGAAGGGGGTGCAGACGCCGCTGCAGCAGCGGCTGACACGCTTCGGCCGCCACCTGGCGGTGGCCGTGATGGGGATCTGCGTCGTCGTGTTCGTGGCGGGATTGCTGCAAGGGCAGCCGTTGCTGCTGATGTTCCTGACCGCGGTGAGCCTGGCGGTGGCGGCCATTCCGGAGGCGCTGCCGGCGGTGGTGACGATCTCGCTGGCGCTTGGTGCACGCAAGCTGATCCGGCACAACGCCCTGGTGCGCAACCTGCCGGCCGTGGAGACGCTGGGATCGGTCACCTGTATCTGCTCCGACAAGACCGGCACGCTGACTGAAAACCGCATGACGGCCGAGCTGTTCGTGGCGGGTGGCGAGCGCAGGGACAGCCTGCCCGCTGCGGGGGCGGGGACGCCGTGGGCGGACCTGGGGCGCGCCCTGGCCCTGAACAATGACGTGACCGGGATCGATGGCAGGCCAGCCGGCGAGCCGACCGAACTCGCCCTGCATCAGGCGGCACACGCCGCGGGTTACGACAAACGGCTACTGGAGCAACAGTTCCCGCGGCTGGCGGTTATCCCGTTCGACAGCGACCGTAAACTAATGACGACCCTGCACCGTGCCGGCGACGGTGTGGTGGCCTATATCAAGGGGGCGCCGGAGACCGTGTTGTCGCGTTGCATCAACAGGCAGGGGGCGGACGGTTCACAGGCCCTGCGCACGGAGGAGGTGCTCGCAACGGTCGCGCAACTCGCCGGGGAAGGCTACCGCGTGCTGGCATTCGCGTGGCGCGAGCTGCCGGAGCTGTCGCAACCGCTGCAATCCGAAACGATCGAGCGGGACCTGGTCCTGCTCGGGCTGGTTGCGCTGATCGATCCGCCGCGGGCGGAAGCGGCGCAGGCGGTGGCGGATTGTCTGGCGGCGGGGATCACGCCGGTGATGATCACCGGCGACCATCCCGGCACGGCGCGGGCGATTGCCGAGCGGCTCGGCATCATGGCGGACGGCGCGCGGCTGATGACCGGGGTCGAGCTGGCGCAGCTGTCCGATAAGGCATTTGCCGACGTTGTGGAGACGGTACGCGTCTATGCCCGCGTCAGCCCTGAGCAGAAGGTGCGTATCGTCAAGGCCCTGCAGGCCAATGGCGAGTTCGTGGCCATGACCGGTGACGGCGTCAACGACGCACCGGCGCTGAAGCGCGCCGGTATCGGCGTGGCGATGGGAAAGAAGGGTACCGACGTGGCGCGCGAGGCGGCGGACATGGTGCTGCTGGACGACAATTTCGCCACCATCGTCAGGGCGGTGCAGGCCGGACGCCGCATCTTCGACAACATCCGCAAGTTCATCCGATACACCATGAGCTCCAACTCGGGCGAGATCTGGACGCTGTTTCTCGCCCCGTTTCTCGGCCTGCCGATTCCACTGCTGCCCATCCACATCCTGTGGATCAACCTGGTGACCGACGGTCTGCCCGGTCTGGCACTGGCTGCCGAACCCGCCAGCCCGGGCATCATGGCGCGCCGGCCCCGGCCGCCGGGAGAAAGCATCTTCGCGCACGGCATGTGGCAGCACATCCTCTGGGTGGGCCTGTTGATCGGCGGCCTGTCGATAGTCTCCCAGGCCTGGGCGATAGCGCGTGGCGTTGAATACTGGCAGACCGTCGTGTTCACGGTACTCACCGTGTCACAGCTGTTCCATTCACTGGCGGTGCGCAGCGAATCCGAATCGCTGTTCACCATTGGCCTGTTCAGCAACCGGCCCATGCTGGGTGCGATTGCCCTGACAGTCCTGCTGCAGCTGGCCGTGATCTACCTGCCTGCCCTGAATGCCGTGTTTCACACACGGCCGTTGCCGCCGTTCGATCTTGTGGTGTGCCTGGCAGTGTCTTCGCTGGTCCTGTTTGCCGTGGAGATCGAGAAACTGTTGATACGCCGGCACCTGATCTACCGGGAATGACGGACTGACCCCGCTCGCCGGTGCGGTTTGTGTCAGTTCCGACAGTTGGCCGCCATGCTGCAGTTGTCACGGCGCTGTCAGGGCAGGTGCCGAATTCGTTGAATCGGGTGTTACTGACTATACTTTCGCAGCCGCCGGTCCCGTGTCCTCGCAGCCTGGTGTGGCAAAGGTGTCGAGCTTGTCGAAGAAGGTCTTGTGATCGATATAGTGCGCACCGTCGCAGGAGAAGGTCATCCCGATCATGCCATTGATCAGGTTGATCGAACCGTTGCGCAGATAGATGGTCTCGTCGGTGGTGCGCAATCGTCTGAATTCGTCCAGTATGGCGCGGGTGTATTCTGCATCGATCACCGGCTGGAGATGATCCAGGGAGACGTCGCGGAACTGGTCGATGAAAGCCGGTGCGAGCACTTCTTCCCTGACGTAGACACGGTAGCGGTAGGCATCGTCGCTGAACCAGCAGGTCAGCTGGCTGGAGGAATAGTGGACCTTGACGTGAAAGGCGCCTTTCCTTGTCAGCAGCAGTTCAACGATTTCATGGATGCGGTCCAGTTTGCTGTCGAACAGGCTTTCCACCCTGGACTGCTGAAACAGGAATGCCCGCACCGACGGGTCTCCCTTGATCTGCAACCATTTCTGCGGCATCGTGAAATCTCCTTTCCTGACGTTGTCGCAGGGACAGGCAGGGTGGCCGGTCATTGCGGCCGGTCCGTACTACCGGGGTCTGCGTCTGCAACCTGATCCCGGCCAGGACGGTCGGAATCAGGTTGCAGTATAAACAACCCGATCGTTGCATCAAGTTCTGCTACGGTGTTCGGCCTGCGTTACTCCCTGGTGAATATGTCCCGCAAGTCTTGTTTACCGGGACAAGCCTGTTGGTCGCGTCCTGCGGGCGCATGCCATCCGGCTCGACTGTTTCTCGACCTGATGTCTGGCAGGCAGTGCCCGATCGCTGCGCGGCTGGCATGTGGAGTGCCGGTGTGTTGCTACACTGCCGTCAGCATTGATCAGGGGTCATGGCCATGCAGTATCGCAAGTTCGGCAACACCGGCCACATATGAGTGTCATCTGCCCGGGCGGGGATGGGCAGAACTCGCATGCCGGGGTGTTTGCGCAGATGGACAACGCGCGGACTCCGTACCAGCCCGGCTGCCATGGTACCGCATGGCAGCCGGGTACCGGCCGTGGCCTGTCAGGCCGCGTATTTCTCCTTGGCCTCGCGGGCCGCCTTTGCCTCTTCCGGGCTGTAGGCCTTGCCGGACCAGAGCATCTCGTAGGCAATTTCCTCGTTGCCGTTTTCACACAGTTCCAGCACGTCGCTGAACAGCGGCTGGAATGTCGCGCTGCGATGCGAGCGCTCGTGGTCTGCAAAGGAACGCCAGAAGGTGATGATCAGGGCCTCGCGGTTCGCCAGCGGGCTCTGCACCGCCTGACCGATGGTGGACCCCTCGTTGGACACATCGCCGCTGTTCAGGGCCACGAAGCCGCCAATGAAGCCCGTATCCGAGTGATAGGTCTTTACGTTTTCACACAGCAGTGCGACCCGTTCCTGCAGATCATCAACCGTAAATCCTTCCTTGAGAATTACCCGGTTCACGGTCACTACGCCATCCAGCGGAAATCCTGGTATAAGGCTACGCATAATAACCTCCTATATGGGTATTTAACTAATTGCTAATGTATAATACTTGACTAAACTAGTCAAGATATATACAGCTGCAAGAATATGTTCTTAGTCATTGTTATTATTTATGTATATGCACGGCAATCCCGGCAGGACGGGCGCCCGGGGGCGCCTCTGTCTGCCAATGCCGGCCTGGTTTACCGGTCGGCTGTTTGCCGATGGATGCAGCCGCTGACGTCTGCATCTCCCTCCGCCCGTGATCCCGCGGTATGACTCGATCCCGAGAGCGACACATTGCATCCCCCGGCCGTTCATTCCGCTGCCTTGGCAGGGCGAGCCGTAACCGGTGTAACCCGGCTGGCATGCATGTGACACTTTTGTGACAATCACTGCCTCGTGATGGCCAGACACGGATGGTCGTCCAGCATCCCGCAGGTAACCGGAGCGCAGCGCATGAAACTCGAGAGGATTGCCGAAATTGAACATGCCACCTGGGTTGGACGCAGGGAGTTCCTGCGCCTGGGCGTGGCGCTGCTGTTCATCGTCGGCATCATGCTGTTTGTAGGTTCTCGTGCCGGTGAAGTCAGCCATATGCTGGTCATTGCGGGCATGATCGGCGGTTACATGGCAATGAACATCGGTGCCAACGATGTGGCCAACAATGTGGGACCCGCCGTCGGATCACATGCCCTGACCATGACGGGCGCCATCCTGATTGCCGCGATATTCGAGGCGGCCGGTGCGCTGATCGCCGGCGGTGACGTGGTCGGAACGATCAAGAGCGGGATCATTGCCCCGGACCTGATCGCCAATGCGGATATCTTCATCTGGTTGATGATGGCCGCCCTGCTGGCAGGTGCACTGTGGCTTAATATCGCGACGCTGCTCGGCGCGCCCGTGTCCACCACGCATTCCATCGTCGGCGGGGTGCTGGGGGCAGGTGTCGCAGCGGGTGGCTGGGGCATCGCGAACTGGGCAATGATGGGGCAGATTGCCGCCAGCTGGATCATTTCACCGGTGCTGGGCGGGATCATCGCGGCGGCATTCCTGTATTTCATCAAGCGCACCATCACCTACCAGGCCGACAAGGTCATGGCGGCAAGACGCATGGTACCCGTGCTGGTAGCCATCATGGCCTGGGCATTCGGTACCTATCTGGTGATGAAGGGCCTGAAGCACGTCTGGAAGGTGGATATTACGGCCGCCATGCTAATTGGTCTGGGTGTTGCCGCCGCCGTTTTTCTGCTGGCCAGGCGCCTGGTGGCAGGTGCAGCCGCGAACCTCGAAAACTCCAAACAGGGCGTCAACCGGCTGTTCACCGCACCCCTGGTCTTTGCCGCCGCACTGCTGAGTTTCGCGCACGGCGCCAACGACGTGGCCAACGCCGTAGGGCCCCTGGCGGCAATCAGCGACGCACTGGCCTCGGGGCTGATCGCCCAGAAGGCATCGATTCCCCTGTGGGTGATGATGGTCGGTGCCGTGGGCATTTCTGTCGGCCTTGCGCTGTACGGGCCCAAGCTCATCCATACCGTTGGCAGCGAGATTACCGAACTGAACCAGATGCGTGCCTTCTGCATCGCCCTGAGCGCGGCCGTTACCGTCATCGTTGCCACACATCTGGGCCTGCCGGTGAGTTCCACCCACATTGCGGTGGGTGCGGTATTTGGCGTGGGCTTTCTGCGCGAGTACATCAAGACCTCCTATGCACGTATGGTTGTCGAGATCGAGCACCATCATCAGGGCGCGGACCGTACCGAGGTCGAGGCCTTTCTGGCGCGCTTCGAGGCGGCGCCGCTGACCGGGAAGGGCGTCATGCTCGATCAGCTCAAGCGACACAAGGCTACTACCGAGCTGAACAAGAAGGAGCGCAAGGCGCTGAAGAAAATCTACCGCTATGAACTGGTGAAGCGCTCGGCGCTGCTGAAGATAGCCGCCGCCTGGCTGGTTACCGTGCCCGTTTCGGCCGTGCTGGCCGCAGTCATATTTTTCACCATCCGGGGCATGATGCTGCCCTGATTGTTGCCCGGCAGCCGGGGCGGGAGCTGCCTTGCGACAGCAGCGGCCTGCTCCTGAACAGGGTATCCGGCATGGCGACATCCACTGTCCGGCAGTGGCGGGAACTGTTTTTCCCGCTCATGGGGTGCCGGCATCAGCTGTTTGTGAACAGCGCCGACGGCTTGCCGCGCGGCCGAGGTCGTCTACCGGTTATCACACTGTTCGCCGGGTCAGCCTGAAACGTCTCCGGGCAGCGATCCATTCGCCAGGCGGCGGGGTTTGGTATTGGCCGCCGGGCCAACACCCTCTAGTATGGTGCCTCTGCTGATTCCCTGAACGGAGCTACCCATGAGTGACGCACTGAACTACCTGGTGGCCGCGCGCCCCGATGCCATTACGCACTATTTCAAGTTTCTGAAGGAGGCCGGCAAGCATCTCGATGTGCGCACGCGCGACCTGATTTCGGTGATCACCAAGGTGGATTCACAGACCGAGGGCGGCTTTCGCCAGTATCTCACGCGCGCCCTGCGCAACGGCGCGACGCCGAACGAGGTGCTGGACGCGCTGCTGATGGCCTTTCCGACCCTGGGTCTCGCCAAGATCGTATGGGCAATCGATATCCTGCTGGACATGGATATCCCGGAATTCCGGCCGGAGAACCTGTTCGCTGAACCCCGCTGGCACAGCGTCACGAAGCTGGACAAATTGCCCTCGGGTGACGTGACATACCTGGACTGCGACGGGCGCAACCTGTTTGTCTACCGTGACGGCGATAAGCTGCGTGTCTACGACAGCCGTTGTCCGCACCAGGTCACCAACATTCCGCACCTGGCGCTGGAAGGCACGCGCCTGACCTGCCCGAAGCACCACTGGGCCTTTGATATCGCCAGCGGCGAATGTGTCGAGATCGGCAACCGTCCGTTGACCGTATTCGAACACCGCATCGAAGGGGACACCCTGCAGGTCTACTGGTAACGCAAGCGGTGCAGGCACACGCCCACGGGATGCGCGCTGCCTTCAGTTGCCCAGCATCCCGGCCACGCTCAGTTGCTGCGCGGTGATGCCCCGGCTCTCCGCGCTGGCCAGAAACAGGAACGGCTTCACCACGTCCGCCGGCATGTTCAGGTGTTCGCGGTCCTCGCCGGGGTAGGCTATACGCCGCAGGCCTGTGAGCACCGGGCCGGGATCGATACTGTTGGCGCGCACCGGCGTGTTGGTTTCCAGCTCGTCGGCGAGGATCTGCATGAAGCACTCGAGGCCGGCCTTGGCGACGCCGTAGGCGCCCCAGTAGGCCTTGCCGTGACGGCCGACGGAGTCGCTGGTGAAGATGATCGATGCGTCCGGGCTCGCATTCAGCAATCCGAGGCAGGCCATGGTGAGCAGGCAGGGGGCGTTGAGATCGGTCTGCAGTATCCTGAACCACAGTTCGGTTTCGAAATTGCTGATCGGAATCAGCGCGCCGAGCTCGGCGGCGTTGTGAATGATGCCGTCGAGCCGCCCGTATTCACTGTCCAGAGTCGCCGCCAGGCTGGTGTAATCTTCCGGCCCGGCGCCAGCGAGATCCATGGGATAGAGCGCGGGTTCGGGATGGCCGGCGGCGACGATATCGTCATAGGCCAGTTCCAGTCCGTGCACATCCTTGTCGAGCATCACGAGCATGGCGCCGTGTGCGGCCAGCGCATCCGCCAGTGCGCGTCCGATGCCGTTGGCGGCGCCGGTGAGCAGGATGATGCGATCCGCGAGCAGATCCACCGCAGGGGACCAGGCGGCCAGTGAGAAAGCTGTGTCGTTCATAAATGCCCGGCATTATAACCGCCTTCACCGGGCAATGCAGGCGCCGGTCGCAACCGGCTTGCGGGCCAGTTAGACGGCGGCGTCCGGGTGCCCTGCGTTGACCGGAGCATGTTCCACAGTCCGGGACACCCGCTGACAGCCTGCCCGCAATAGCACTTCGATCATTGCCAGGTAGGCAGGATCACCCGGATGCCTGCACGCGCGGGTCGGCGCTGCGCGCGGTTCTCCCCCGCGTGCTGCAGGAACAGCGCCCCTGCGGTTTTGCGACGCGGCAGTCAGGGTACCGACGGTCAGGGGCTGGTTGATGCCGTTATACTGAATTCCTGTGCTGGTCATGTTGGTGTCCTCCCGTTGCCTGCGGTTGATGAATCCGTCATTCAGGGTACTGCGCGACCTGCCGGAGCAGGACTTCCCGCCTGACCCTGCCATGTCGTGTGTTGACACAATTGAAGATATTCTGTGAAGTCGTTATGAACGGGTCGTATTCTATGACGACAACATCGCCGTACAGCTTGCTGAAGCAGGCGTGGGTCCCCCCCTCGGTGGAGCGTATGCCGTTTTCGATGCCGGAACGATACTGTTCGTTTGCCGACTCGGGCAGTTCCAGCTCCAGTGCCATCATGTGTGTCAGTACTCCCATGGTCGTCTTCCTGCGGGTGCATGTACCGGGATACGGTCGGCGGGGCTGTTCCTGTCGTGTATCCGCCCGTGTTGAATGCAGCTTAAACCGGGACGTGCGGGTGGGCTGTGAACTAACACCGGTGTGGTTGTGACATATTCACGCACCGGGGCGCGGCACCCTGACAGGCGCGCGGGTACGGGGTCTTTAAATGAGGCCGGAACTGTTTGCAGCAGGACGTCACTCCTGCAGGGCGGCGTCCTCTTCACGTGATGCGACACTGCGTGCCATGCGCTCGATCTGTTCCACCCTGGTCACTTCCTTCCTTGACGTGACGCCGAGTTCCGTGAACTTGCGCGCGCCGGGCAATACACGCGAATCGTAGGAGGCTGCCGCCTTGTTGAAGGCGTCCACGCTGCTGTCGAGGCTGCGGCCGAGTCTCGCCAGGTGTTCGGCAAAGGTACTCAGGCGCGCAAACATCTCCTGGCCGATTTCGCGGATGGTGTCCGCGTTCTCGGCCAGTGCCTCCTGGCGCCAGCCGTAGGCGATGGCGCGCAGCAGCGCGACGAAACTGGTCGGGGTCGCGAGGATGACGTGCCGGGCGAGCGCGTCCTCGATCAGGCCGTGGTCAATCTCCAGCGCGGCGCTGAGGAACTGGTCACCGGGGATGAACAGCACCACGAACTCGGGGCTGTAGCGGAGCTGCTGCCAGTAGGCCTTGTTTGACAGCTCCTTGATGCGTGCACGCAGGTTGCGGGCGTGGCGTGCCAGGTGACCCTTGCGTTCGTTGTCGTCGGTGGTCTCGATGGCGGACAGATAGGCGTCGAGCGGCGTCTTGGCATCAACCACGACCTCGCGCTTGTCGGGCATGCGGATCACCATGTCCGGGCGTTGCTGGCCCTTGTCGCCCTGCAGGGTTTCCTGTTCCACGAAGTCGCAGTGCTCGACCATGCCGGCCAGCTCGGCAAGCCGTTTCAGCGTCAGCTCGCCCCACTGGCCGCGCACTTCGGGACGGCGCAGCGCCTGTACCAGGTTGCGGGTTTCGTTCTGCAGCAGGCGGTGGGATTCGGCCATGGTCTCGAGGTGGGCGCTCAACACGCCCTGCGCCTGTTTGCGCTCGTTTTCCATGCGGCGGATTTCAGCCTCGGTCTTGCCCAGTGCCTCGCGGATCGGCTTTACCAGGTTTTCGATGGCCTGCTCGCGCTGCGCGAGTTCGTCCTGCGCGCGGATGCGGTGCTGTTTCATGTTTTCGTTGGCCAGCTGCAGGAATTGCGTGGTGTTGTCCTTCAGCGCGCTGCCGGCCAGCGAGCTGAAGGTGTCCTTGAGCGTGGCGGTGGTCTGCTCGAACATCGCCGTCTGCTGCGCGGATGCCTTGCGCTCGTAGCGGTAGGCCTCGATCAGGCGCGAATACCTGTACCGCAGCTTGTCGTACTTGCGGTTCTCCATCAGGTAGGCGGTGACGGCCCCGATTTCCAGCGAAATGACAATCACCAGTATCAGGAACGTGATGTCGTTCATTTGCATGGGCGGCAATGATAGCACCTAACCGGCCGGCTTCGCGGCCGCTGCGTTGCACGCAGGTCTAGTCCTGTTGCGCGACGCGATCCAGCCAGTCCAGTACCCCGGCGGGTGTGTCGATGGTGCCGCTGGCATTCCAGCCGTACGGATCGTCGTGCGCCTGGAGATAGCCGAACAGTGCAACCAGCGTATGCATGCCGGCATTGTTGCCGGCCTCGACATCCCGCCGGGCGTCTCCGATGTAGACACACTGCGCCGGCTCCGAGCCGGCCTGCCGGCAGGCGAGCAGCAGGGGCGCCGGGTGCGGCTTGCGCTCGTTGAGGGTATCGCCGCTGATCACGCAGGCGGCACGCTCGAAGAGTCCGAGATCCTTCAACAGCGGATCGGTCAGCCAGCCCGGCTTGTTGGTCACCACGCCCCAGTTCAGTCCGCGCGCCTCCAGCGCATCGAGCAGCGCGTCCATGCCCTCGAACGGCCGTGTCTTGCCGGACAGGTTGGCGCGATACACCGCCAGCAGGCGTTGCCGCAGCGGTTCGAAGGCCGGGTCGCCGCGCTCCAGCCGGAAACCCAGCTCGATGAGGGCGATGCCGCCGTGCGAAACCACCGGCCGGATGGTGGTGAAGGGCAGGGCCGGGCGGTCGTTCTCGAGCAGTACCGTGTTCAGGGCGTCGGCCAGGTCCGGTGCGGTGTCCAGCAGGGTGCCGTCGAGATCGAACAGCACGGTGCGGATGCGGACCGGCGCGGCACTACGTGCGGCGGGCGTGAATGTGGTGCCGGACATCAGGCCTTGCGGAACGCGGCGAGGTAGTTGACCGAGACGTCGCTGCCGAGCCGGTATTCCTGCGTGAGCGGGTTGTAGCTCATGCCGGTGAGGTCCGTGAGCCGCAGGCCGGCCGCGCGTGCCCAGTATTCCATCTCGGACGGGCGAATGAATTTCGCATAGTCGTGCGTGCCCTGCGGCAGCAGCCGCAACAGGTATTCTGCCCCGATGACGGCGAACAGGTAGGACTTTGGGTTGCGGTTGATGGTCGACAGCACGATCAGTCCGTCGTCCTTTATCAGTTGTGCGCAGGCGGCGATGGTGGCGGCCGGATCGGGCACGTGTTCGAGCATTTCCAGGCAGGTGACGACGTCGAATTCACCGGCATGGCGGACGGCCATGTGTTCCGCGGTGGCCTGCTGGTAGTCGATCTCCAGGCCGGATTCGTGCTGGTGCAGGCGCGCCACGCTGAGCGGCGCCTCGCCCATGTCGATGCCGGTGACCACGGCACCGCGTGCAGCCATGCCCTCGGTGAGCAGGCCGCCGCCGCAGCCGACGTCGATCACGCGTTTGCCGGCAAGCGGCACCAGGCGGTCGATGTAGTCGAGCCGCAGCGGATTGATGTCATGCAGCGGCTTGAACTCGCTGTGCGGGTCCCACCAGCGGCTGGCCAGCTTTTCGAATTTCCCGATCTCGTCGGGATCGACGTTGTGTACCGCCTCGTTCATGCTGTTGATCCGATACGTGCCTGCCAGTCACGGGTGCGTGCAAGGATATCATTATCGTCCAGTGTCGTGAGGCGCCGCTTCTTCAGCAGCTGCTGGCCGGCCACCCAGACGTCGGTAACCTGTTCGCGTCCGCAGGTATAGACCAGCTGGGACACCGGGTCGTACAGCGGCCTGGTCTCGAGGGTGTCCATGTTGATGGCGGTGATATCCGCCCACTTGCCCTTGACCAGTGAACCGGTCTCGCCGGCCAGGCCGAGCGCCAGGGCGCCGTTCAGGGTCGCCATGCGCAGCACGGCGTGCGCGGGCAGTGCGCTGGCGTCGTTGGCGACCACCTTGCCGAGCAGGGCCGCGGTGCGCATCTCGCCGATCATGTCGAGGTCGTTGTTGCTGGCGGCACCGTCCGTGCCCAGCGCGACGTTGACGCCCGCCGCGGCCAGCGCCTGCACCGGCGCGCAGCCGCTCGCGAGCTTGAGGTTGGATTCCGGACAATGCACCACGTGTCCGCCGGCCACAGCGAAGTCTGTGATTTCCTGCGTGGACAGCTGGGTCATGTGCACGGCCATCATGTTCGGCGCGATCAGCCCGAGTTCCTGCAACCGCGCCAGCGGCCGCTTGCCGGTCAGTTCCACGGCCTTGTCGATCTCCTCCACCGTTTCATGTACGTGCATGTGGATGCCGATGTCGAGCTCGTCGGCAAGCACGCGGATGTGCTGCAGCGGTGCGTCGGACACCGTGTACGGTGCATGCGGCGCGAACACTGTCCGGATCAGCGGATCGCTGCGGTAGTGATCGTGCACCGCGAGTCCCTTGGAGATGTACTCGTTGGCGTCGCCGGCCCACACGGTGGGGAAATCGAGCACGATCAGTCCGACGCAGGCGCGCATGCCGCAGCTGACGGCGACCCGCGCAGTGACATCGGGGTAATAGTACATGTCGTTGAAACAGGTGGTACCGCAGCGCAGCATCTCGGCAATGGCGAGCTGCACGCCGTCATGCACGAATTCCTCGCTGACCCAGCGCGACTCCGCCGGCCAGATGTGGTTGTTGAGCCAGTCGTGCAGTGGCAGGTCGTCGGCCAGTCCGCGCAGCAGCGACATGGCGGCATGGGTGTGCGCGTTGACCAGCCCCGGGATCAGCAGGTGCCGGTCGAGCTCGTGTTCGTTGTCGGCCGTGTAGCGGGCGCGCGCCTGATCGGATGGCAGCAGCTCGACGATGCGCCCTTCATGCACGACCAGACTGTGGTGCTCGTGCACCGTGTTGTCCGGTTCGACCGGCGCGACCCAGCGGCCGTGGATGAGGGTGTCGACAGTGGTCATGCCAGTGCTCCCGGGCTGCCTCAGGTCTGGGCAGAGTATAGCGGAGCCGGGCCGGATTCAGGTAGCCGGCAACGCGCGCGGCGTCGCCGGCCGCGGTTCAGGCAACGGGGTGCATGTGCACGACCCGTTGCGGTCAGGAGGTGCTGATGCCGTTGGCATCGAACGACTGCCTGAGGTATTGCAGCAGATTGGAGCGCACGCTCTTCCGGTAACCCGCGGAGTTTACCCGCGGGCGAATGGTCTGGTTGACGCTGCCGTTGGCCGGTTCGGCCATCGCTACCGCCGGCCCCGCGGAATGAGGCAGGTGTTGAGGATGGTCGGGATTGAGGTTGCCGCCGGTCCGTTCTACTGTTCCGGTGTGGCGACAATAAAAAACCCATCGCCTTTGCAGGCGATGGGTTGATTTGATGACAGCAGGATTACTCCTTGCGTTTTACGCCGACGCTGACTTCCACGCGGCGGTTCATGGCGCGGCCTGCCTTGGTGCTGTTATCAGCAACCGGGTTGGATTCGCCCATGCCGGTAACGGATATAATCTCGGGTTTGGCGCCCTTGCTGATCACGTAGTCACGCACGGTGTTTGCACGACGCAGGGACAGCGCCATGTTGTAGGCCTCGGTACCGGTGCTGTCGGTGTAACCGACGATCTTTACGTCGACGACGCGGTCATCCTTGGTGATCTTGTCGGCCAGCTCATCCAGCTGTTCCTTGCCCGCAGGCTTCAGGTTGTATTTGTCGTGGTCAAACAGTGCCTCGGACGACAGTGTTATGGTCTCGTAGGTCGGCGCTGGTGGTGGCGGCGGGGGCGGCGGGGCCTTGGCCTGTACCGGTACCGGGGCGCCGCAATCGATCGTCATCATGTCCTTGGTCCAGGAACCGGTCCTGACACAGTTGCCGTTGCTGTCCGTGATGTAATGACCGTTAATGTCACCGACATAGGCGTCGTTGGCCATGCCGGCCTCGTGTGCCATTGCCGTGCTCGTGAATAGCACGCCGGCAGCAACTGCCGTAATCACTCCGCCGAGTTTCAGGTTGTTGTTCATTGAATAGCCACTCCTGTGGTTTTGAATGGTAAAAAAAATCGGTCTGGCATTCTGGTTGATCTGACGACGTCATTCAAGGATGAATGGTCGAAAACCCAAGTGTTGCCATCTCAGGTGCGCACTTTACAACACTAAAATGCAAAAATGCAACAGGTATTTTCAGAAAAACCACATCTTGTTCGAAGTGTTGTTGATATGCGACAACGCTTCAACCGATGTGCCAATGAGCCGTTGCGCCAACCCTGTTTTGGTAAAGGCAATTTTAGACGTAAATGCGTCCTGGAACCAGATATCTCCGGATCATTATTTCCAGATTAAATAGGTACAATAATGCCCCCGCCATTGCAGCGAGTCGTGCTCCCATGTCCGTTCAGTCTGAATTCCGTGCCATCGAGTGGACCGATGCCGGCCTGCGCCTGCTTGATCAGCGCCTGTTGCCGGCGCGCGAGGAGTACCTGTTGCTGACCGATGCACCGTCCGTTGCGCTGGCGATCCGCGACCTTGTGGTACGCGGCGCACCTGCCATCGGCATCACGGCGGCCTATGCCGTGGTGCTGTCGGTACAACAGCATCTGCAGTCATCACCGGTCAACTGGCGCCCGGCAGTCGAGCGGGAGATCCGGGCGCTGGCAGCGGCGCGTCCGACGGCCGTCAACCTGGTATGGGCGCTGGAGCGGATGCAGGCCGCGCTGGAGGCGGCCGGTGACCGGCCGGTGGCGTCCATGCTGTCAACGGCCCGGGCCATTCACGACGCGGATATCCGCGCCAACCGCCGCATGGGTGATGCCGGCGCAGGCCTGATAAATAAAGGTGATTCCGTGCTCACCTATTGCAATACCGGGTCGCTGGCCACCGGTGGCTACGGCACCGCGCTGGGTGTCGTACGCAGTGCGTATGCGACCGGCAAGCTGACCACGGTCTTTGCCGGCGAGACGCGCCCGTGGCTGCAGGGCGCGCGGCTGACGGCCTGGGAACTGGTGCGCGATGCTGTTCCGGTGACGCTGATCACGGACAATGCCGCGGCCTTTCTCATGCAGCGCGGCAAGGTCCAGTGGGTCATCACCGGTGCCGATCGCGTGGCGGCCAACGGCGATGTCATCAACAAGATCGGCACCTACCAGCTGGCGGTCGCGTGCCGCTACCACGGGGTGAAGATGATGGTCGTGGCTCCGCTATCCACGCTGGACATGGCCATGTCCGACGGGCAGCAGGTGGTCATCGAGGAACGCCCGGCCAGCGAAATATTGACCCTGGCCGGCCAACCGGTGGCGGCCAGTGGTGCGACCGCCTGGAACCCCGTGTTCGACGTGACGCCGGCCGGCCTGGTCGACTACCTGGTCACCGAGGCCGGTGTGATCGTCGCCCCGGACCGGGAAAAACTGCACGCCTTCGCACTCCAGCATGTCGTGGTCTGAAAAACGGCCGTAAATACCCTGCCTGGCCGTAAACGGCGTCAGTTGCCCCAGAAATCGATATTCTTCGGCTGTAGTGGGGGAGGCGGCTATGCTAAAATGTCCGGCTTTAACGCTGCAGCCGCCGCCAGGCTGGCCACTCAGCCCTGAACCACTTTAACAGGGACGTACGGAACCTGTCCGAATGACCGAATTCGCGAAAGAGATCCTGCCCGTCAATCTCGAAGACGAGATGAAGCAGTCCTATCTCGATTACGCCATGAGCGTGATTGTCGGGCGGGCGCTGCCTGACGTGCGCGACGGCCTCAAGCCGGTGCACCGGCGCGCGCTGTACGCCATGAGCGAGCTGGGCAACGACTGGAACAAGCCGTACAAGAAATCCGCGCGCATCGTCGGTGACGTGATCGGCAAATATCATCCGCACGGCGACACGGCGGTATACGACACCATCGTGCGCATGGCGCAGCCGTTCTCGCTGCGCTACATGCTGGTGGACGGTCAGGGCAATTTCGGCTCCGTCGACGGCGACTCTCCGGCGGCCATGCGCTACACCGAAGTGCGCATGGCGAAGATCGCGCACGAGCTGATCGCCGACCTCGACAAGGAAACCGTCGATTTCGTACCCAATTACGACGAGACCGAGCGCGAGCCGGCGGTGTTCCCGACACGCTTGCCGAACCTGCTGGTCAACGGTTCCGCCGGCATCGCGGTCGGCATGGCCACGAATATCCCGCCGCACAACCTGCGCGAGGTGATCGGCGCCTGCCTGGCCCTGATCGACAATCCCGCCATCGAAATCGACGAGATCATGCAGCACGTGCCGGGTCCGGACTTTCCGACCGCCGGCATCATCAACGGGGTGCGCGGCATCCACGAGGCCTATCGTACCGGCCGCGGCCGCATCTACACCCGCGCACGCAGTCATATCGAGGGCGACGAAGGCAAGGGCCGCCAGAGCATCGTCATTACCGAGCTGCCCTACCAGGTCAACAAGGCACGCCTGATCGAGAAGATCGCCGAGCTGGTCCGCGAGAAAAAGATCGAGGGCATCGCCCAGCAAGGCCTGCGTGACGAATCTGACAAGGACGGCATGCGTATCGTCATCGACCTCAGGCGCGGCGAGGTCGCCGAGGTATTGCTTAACAACCTCTACCAGCATACCCAGTTGCAGACCGTGTTCGGCATCAACATGGTGGCGCTGGTCGACGGCCGGCCGCAGCTGCTCAACCTGAAACAGTGCCTGGAGGCCTTCATTCGTCACCGCCGCGACGTGGTCACGCGGCGTACGGTGTTCGAGCTGCGCAAGGCGCGCCAGCGCGCCCATATCCTGGAAGGTCTCGCGGTCGCCCTGTCCAATATCGACGAGGTGATCGCGCTGATCAAGTCCTCGCCCAACCGCCAGGTCGCGAAGGAAGCCTTGATGGGGCGCAGCTGGGAACCCGGCGTGGTCACCGGCATGCTGGAACGTGCCGGCGCCGCGGCCTCACGGCCGGATACGTTGGCGGAGGGATTCGGGCTGATCGAGGACGGCTATCGCCTGTCCGAGGAGCAGACCCAGGCGATCCTGGAGCTGCGCCTGCACCAGCTGACCGGCCTGGAACAGGACAAGATCGTCGGCGAGTACAAGGAACTGCTGGATCTGATCGATCGCCTGCTGGCGATCCTGCAGGATCCGGACCGCCTGATGGCGGTCATCCGTGACGAACTGACCGAGCTGCGCGACCAGTTCGGTGATGAGCGGCGCACCGAAATCCTGTCAGACCATCTCGACCTGTCCATCGAGGATCTGATCACCGAGGAAGACGTCGTGGTGACGCTGTCGCACGCGGGCTATGCCAAGTCACAACCGTTGACGGACTACCGCGCGCAGCGCCGCGGCGGGCGCGGCAGGACGGCGGCCGGCGTCAGGGAAGAGGATTTCATCGACAAGCTGTTCATCGCCAGCACGCACGACACGATCCTGTGTTTCTCCAGCCGCGGCAAGGTCTACTGGCTGAAGGTGTACGAGCTGCCGCAGGCCGGGAGCACGGCGCGCGGCAAGCCGATCGTCAACCTGCTGCCGCTGGAAGGTGACGAACGCATCAATGCGGTGCTGCCGATCCGCACCTTCGACGAGGACCACTACGTATTCATGGCCACCGCCAACGGTACCGTGAAGAAGACCGCGCTGGCCGATTTCTCGCGCCCGCGCGCCAGCGGCATCATCGCCATCGACCTGCGCGACAATGATTACCTGATCGATGTGGCGATCACCGACGGCTCGCAGGACATCATGCTGTTCAGCGATGCCGGCAAGGTGATCCGCTTCAGTGAAAACGACGTACGTGCCATGGGGCGTACCGCCTGCGGCGTGCGCGGTATCAAGCTGCTGGCCGGCCAGCGGGTGATTTCGCTGATCATCGCCAGCACCAGCCCGGTACTGACCACCACCGAAAACGGCTACGGCAAGCGCACGCTGGCGGAGGAATATCCGGTGCACGGACGCGGCGGTCAGGGCGTGATCGCCATCCAGGTGACCGAACGCAACGGCGCCGTGGTCGGCGCGATTGCGGCCGACGACAATGACGAGGTCATGCTGATCAGCGGCGGCGGCACCCTGGTGCGTACCCGCGTCAACGAGATATCCGTCATGGGCAGAAACACCCAGGGGGTGCGCCTCATCGCGCTCGCGGAGGATGAACGACTGGTCGGCATCGAGCGTATCGTCGAGGAACGCGATGATGAGGACGGCTCTGACGACGCGGCGCCCGGACCGGACGCCGGATAGCCTCTACAGCCACATTTACCAGCAGGTTTCACATGTCTGACATATTCAATTTCAGCGCCGGACCGGCCGTGCTGCCGGGGACCGTGCTCGAACAGGCGCGCGACGAGCTGCTGGACTGGCACGGCAGCGGCATGTCGGTGATGGAGATGAGTCACCGCAGCAAGGAGTATCTGTCGATCGCAACGCAGGCCGAGGCGGACCTGCGCACGCTGCTGGCGATCCCCGATAACTACAAGGTGCTGTTCCTGCAGGGCGGCGCGACCAGCCAGTTTGCCATGGTGCCGATGAACCTTCTGCGCGGGTGCACGCAGGCCGACTACATCAACACCGGCGCCTGGTCGAAGAAGGCCATTGCCGAAGCACGGCGCTATTGTGAAGTGAATGTCGCGGCCAGTTCGGCGGACAGCAATTTCACCACCATCCCCGCAACCGCCGGCTGGAAGCTGAACAGCGCGGCGGCCTACGTGCATTACACACCGAACGAGACCATCGGCGGCGTCGAGTTTCACGAGATACCCGATACCGGCGACGTGCCGCTGGTCGCGGACATGTCCTCGACCATCCTGTCGCGCCCGCTCGACGTGTCGCGCTACGGGCTGATCTACGCCGGTGCGCAGAAGAACATCGGCCCGGCCGGCCTGACGGTGGTGATCGTGCGTGACGACCTGATCGGAACCACGCTGCCAGCCACGCCGTCGATGTTCGACTACCAGGCACATGCCGACAACGGCTCCATGCTCAACACACCGCCGACCTTTGCCTGGTATCTTGCCGGGCTGGTGTTCGTGTGGCTGCACGGGCAGGGCGGCCTGGCGGCCATGGCGGATTTCAACCGGCGCAAGGCGCAACACCTCTATGACGCGATCGATGGCTCGGATTTTTACCACAGCCCGGTAGACCCGGCGTGCCGTTCGTGGATGAACGTCCCGTTCACGCTGGCTAATGCCGACCTCGACGGCGAGTTCCTGGCCCAGGCAAAGGCGGCCGGGCTGCTCAACCTGAAGGGACACCGTTCGGTCGGCGGCATGCGCGCCAGTATCTACAACGCCATGCCGGAGGCCGGCGTCGCTGCGCTGATCGACTTCATGCGGGTATTCGAACACAAGCACGGCTGATTTTCCGCTGATAACTTGCCACAGATTTACAGGTAACCATGTACAAGATTCTTACGCTCAACAATATATCCCCGCTCGGGCTGGAGCGCTTTCCGCGCGAGTCCTACGAGATCGCCTCGGAAATCCAGCACCCGGACGCCATCCTGCTGCGTTCCTTCAATATGCACGACATGGAGGTGCCGCCGTCGGTCAAGGCGATCGGGCGTGCCGGTGCCGGCGTCAACAATATTCCGGTGGCGAACATGAGCCGCGCCGGCATCCCGGTGTTCAATGCGCCCGGCGCCAACGCCAATGCGGTCAAGGAACTGGTGATCGCCGGCATGTTGCTCGCCTCGCGCAACATCTGCCAGGCATGGGACTTCGCGCGTTCGCTGAAAGGCGACGACGCCGGCATTCACAAGGCGGTCGAGGCCGGCAAGAAGCAGTTCGTCGGTTTCGAACTGCCCGGCAAGACGCTCGGTGTCGTGGGTCTCGGCGCGATCGGTGTACAGGTCGCCAACGGTGCACTGGCGCTGGGCATGAACGTGATCGGATTCGATCCGGGCATCACCGTGCAGCGTGCCTGGGAGATGTCTGCGCAGGTGCGCCAGGCGACCAGCATCGAGGACCTGCTCTCCAATGTCGATTACGCCACCTTCCACGTGCCGCTGATCGACGAGACCCGTCACCTGGTCAACCGTGAGCGTCTCAGGCGCATCCGCAAGAACCTCGTGGTGCTGAATTTCTCGCGTGACGGCGTGGTCGATGACAGGGCGGTGGTCGAGGCCATCGACGCGGGCAAGGTCTATGCCTATGTGTGCGACTTTCCGAACAACCTGCTGAAGAATCACCCGCGTGTCATCACGCTGCCGCATCTCGGCGCCTCCACGCTGCAGGCGGAGGAAAACTGCGCCGTCATGGTCGCCGGGCAGGTGCGCGAATACCTGGAAAACGGCAACGTGCGCAACTCGGTCAATTTCCCTGAACTGGTCATGCCGCGCGGCGAGGGGTTCCGCGTGGCCATCGTCAACGAGAATGTACCCAACATGCTGGGCCAGATATCCACCTGCATGGCCGATTCCGGGCTGAACATCCACGACATGCTCAACAAGTCGCGCGGTGAACTGGCCTACACGCTGGTGGATGTCGACTCCGAGCCACAGTCGGGATGCCTGGAAAAGATCGCCGCCATCAAGGGTGTGCTGGATGTGCGTGCCCTGTAGTTCGTACCCGTGGCTGTCAATCCGTGCCTGATCCGGTAGTATCGACAGCCATGAGTGACGACACCCGACTCGACGAGCTGCGCAAGCGCATCGATGCGCTGGACGGGCAGATCCAGTGCCTGATCAACGAGCGCGCCGCCTGTGCCAAGGAGGTCGCCGCGGTGAAACTTTCCCAGGACGGGGACACACATTTCTATCGCCCGGAACGCGAGGTGGCCATCCTGCGCCGTGTCAGCGAGCGCAATACCGGCCCGATGCCGGCCGAGGAAATGGTGCGCCTGTTTCGCGAAATCATGTCGGCCTGCCTGGCGCTGGAAAAGCGGCTTAGCATCGCCTACCTCGGTCCGGAAGGTACCTTCACCCAGGCCGCAGCGCTGAAGCAGTTCGGCCACTCCGTGAATACGCTGGCGCTGGACGGCATCGACGATGTGTTCCGCGATGTCGAGGCGGGCGCGGCCGATTACGGCGTGGTGCCGGTGGAGAATTCCACCGAGGGCGTGGTGCGCCACACGCTTGACCTGTTCCAGACTTCACGCCTGCATATCTGCGGCGAGGTGCAGCTGCGCATCCATCACCACCTGCTGGTGAAAGACAGCGGTACCCGCATCACGCACGTGCTGGCGCATCAGCAGGCGCTGGCTCAATGCCGGGTCTGGCTGGAGGCGAACCTGCCGCATGCCGAGCATGTCGCCGTGGCCAGCAACGCGGAGGCGGCACGACGTGTCAGCATCGAGCAGGGCGCGGCGGCCATTGCCGGTGAAACCGCGGCGGAACTCTACGGCCTCGCCATCCAGGCGCGCAACATCGAGGACGAGCC
>Ga0210112_1000037_pt1 | contig 32388 bp, 18 predicted proteins | sample Joice_ThreeSqC_D_FD_184875 | JGI IMG/M metagenome (GOLD analysis project Ga0210112, IMG submission 184875) | Wetland microbial communities from San Francisco Bay, California, USA, that impact long-term carbon sequestration - Joice_ThreeSqC_D2... | ecosystem: Environmental > Aquatic > Marine >... | reverse complement strand
GATGTTCAGCAGGCCAAAGAGGAAAACCGCAAATTGACCATGGTGACGGCATATGACTATCCGTTTGGATTGCTGGCGGATGAGGCCGGTATCGATATCGTTCTGGTCGGTGATTCACTGGGGATGGTTGTTATGGGACTGGCGGGAACCGTCGAGGTCAATATGGAACACATGATCCACCACATCCGTGCGGTTACCCGCGGGTGTAAAAACCCATTTATCGTCGGGGATATGCCGTTTATGAGCTACAATACCTCGATCCGGGAAGCCATAATCAATGCCGGCCGCCTCCTAAAAGAAGGGGGCTGTGAATCCATCAAACTGGAAGGCGGTGTTGATTTTGCTCCGACAGTTGAAGCTATTGTCAAGGCCGGAATACCGGTGCAGGGACATATCGGTCTGACACCCCAGACGGCCAGTGCGCTGGGCGGCTTTAAAATGCAGGGTCGTGATGCGGCGGCCGCCAAACAGATCATCGATGATGCCAAAGCCCTGGAAAATGCCGGAGTTTTCTCGATGATTTTGGAAGCCGTGCCGGCTCCCCTGGGAAAACTGGTGGCGGAAGCGGTTAAAGTCCCGGTAATTGGAATCGGTGCCGGTCCGGATGTTGACGGGCAGGTGCTGGTAACCCATGACATGATCGGACTGTTTGACAAATTTGTACCGAAGTTTGTCAAACAGTACACCAATACCAGAAAAGTTATCCTGAATGCCTTAAGCGAATACAAACAGGAAGTCCTGGATGTAAAATTTCCGGCACCCGAACATTCTTTTAAAATGCCGGAGGAGGCGCTCAATCAGCTCAAAAAGCTGATTGAGCGTTAGCAGTTATCCGTTAATCGTTATTAGAAAAAGCGACCGGAATTAACTAACGGAGGGGTCAGGGAACGTTTTTCAGACCCCCCCTTGTCATTCCCGCGAAGCAGACTGTGTCGCAATTCAAAAAACCGCCTAATTTCTGCCCGTCATGCCGGACTTGATCCGGCATCCAGTAGCGTAATACTCTGAAAAAGCACTGGATGCCGGGTCAAGCCCGGAATGACGAAACAGCAACAAATGCAGTATTGCCAATTGCGACACAGTCTGGAAGGCGGGAATCCAGATATTGTTTAATGGCTGCACTGGATGCCCGCCAACGCGGGCATGACAGCAGAAGTAGGGTCGGCCTCTGTGCCGACCGATTTCTGTAATGCGCGATGAGCTGAATCCGGCGGGCACTGTGGCCCGCCCTACTTTCTCGCTAGCGCCATTAACTTATAACGAATAACTGAGGTATTCCAAGTCAGATCCAGGATTCAGGGTTTACCGTTCAAGGTTAACAAAAAGCAAACCGCAGAATATCGAATATCGAACAGGTTAAATACGGTTCAGTTTAAGCGGATTATCTGCTAACGCCTCATTCGCCGCCTTTAATTGCTCTTCGCCCGAAATGACCGCAACGGCTTGCTTATCTTTATCTCCATTAAAATACTTTTCGGCGGATAGAATCACCTGCTTGCGGGTTAAATTTAAAAGCCTGCTTTTATATTGGGCACGCATGTCATCGGTTAAAGCAACGATGTTGCGGTAAAAAGCTTTTCTGGCAGCCGGACCGGGCGGATCGGGCTTGTCAATTTCCGAACACACTTGCAAAATCGCCTCATTCACATCTTCCTCCCCGAAACTTCCCGAACGAATAAAAGCAGCCGCATTGTCAAAGGCCTTCAGGGTCGCGACGATATGGGGATCCCGGTAAGAGGCAAAACAGAACAACCCGTCTTCGGGGCTGTACAGGGCGAATCCGCCATAGGCACCGCCTTTTTCGCGGATTTCCCGATGCAGATACATGGAACGCAATATTTTGCTGATAACAGATAAGGCCGCCGCATCTTCATGTTCCATGCGTACCGTTTCAAATGCCAGGGCAACAAAAGAAACTGCGGACGATGTGCTCCAGCCTTCTCTGATAATTCCGTCATCCAACGTGATATCGGGAGCTTTAAAACCATCATCCTGGCCGTCCCTAAAACCACTGGACAGCGATTGTGCAGAGGCGAGCGCATCCGCCAGGGTTGAGTCTTCTCCGATCAGGGCCATTTTAAAACTGTTGCGCCTGAAAAGTGCTTCTCCGACGGCAGCCAGATCCAGTGATAGCGATTTGAGTTTGTCATCGTTGAGCCCATCAACCAGACCCTTGATGGTTTGCAGCTGGCAAACCCCATTCCAGATCTCACTCAGCCTGCGGGTAGATGATAAATTCCTGGAAGCCAGCGAAATCGCCAGCCGATGGCCGTTTTGAATAACCATCGATTCAAGTCCGGCCCGATACTCGAGCAGAAGGTTCTTTAACCGGGTCAAATCGCAAAAATCAGACTGGTGCAGTAACTCCTGGATGATATCAAACATTTGATCCTGGTTTCGAAGGAGGCTTTTGGCGGTAAAAGAGACAAACGGTACACAATCCCCCGGCTCGTCAAATCTGGTGCGAGCATGGGTCGACAGACCGATACCGCCGGTGTACGCATCAATGCGCCGGGCCATCTCGGCATAGTCGCGGACGGCAGTTCCCATGCGCGAAGCCACGTAGCAAAAAAATGGTGCCAGCGGAATCAGTTGACCGGGCAGCCCACCACCGCCGGCTGCTGCCGCAAAGTAGAAAATTCCGGATGTCGCCTGGTTATACAGGGTGGCCTGCACGGCGTCATCCGTGGCGGTTTTTTTGACACTGGGAACAGACGGCGGAATGTCTTTGCGGCCAAGGGTCGGAAGACAGGAAATATCCTCTTCGGTTTCCTGCAATCTTATGAGCGCTTCTGCATCCTGCTTAATCCGGTCTATGTCCGATGGCGACAAATCTTTTTTGATGCGGTCAAGTTCAAGGCGCAGGCGATGGTTTTCATTTGACGCCATTTCCTGATCCGGGACCAGCGTCATGGTAACCCGATGGGGATTGTCCAAAAAATATTTTTTGATTCGATTTTCAAAAAATGCACCCCCGGCCAATTCTTTTTGCAGTCTTGCCAGATCGGCATCAAAATTCAAAATTTTTAGCGGATCACCGCCATGAAACCAGCTCCCCGAAAAGGTTAACAGCAATTTTATCCCGTAGGGATAGGGCGTATTTGTAATCTCCTTGCGATGAAATTCAATCTGATGAATGGCAGAGTCGATCAGCGTTTTATCAATGCCGTTCTCAGCAAGGTCGCGCAAGACACCGAGAATTATGCCTTCAATTTGATCAGCGCTGGATGACGCGACATCTTTCAGACCGCTGACAAACAGCGTATCCCGGTTATCGGCGTCAAAACCGGTACCGTCACACAGAGCGCTGCCAAGCCCTGAATCAATCAGGGCTTGGCGAAGGGGAGAGGCTGAATTGCCGAGCAGAATCTGCTCTAACAATGCCAGCACCAATACCTCAAAGGTGTCCTTAATATCCGCTGTCAGCCAGGCCACACACACCTGATATTTTTTTGCCGCATCCTCATTTTTGTCGAAGGGGTATGGATAAGATACTGACCGCGGCTGCTTCCAGCGGGATTGGGATGCAACATCCGTATCTGAATCAATCTGCTCGAAGCCCTTGAGGATCTTGGCTTCGATATAAGCCAGATGATCCTTCAGCGGCAGGTTGCCGTAAGTATAAAAAAATGCATTGCTGGGATGATAGTGCCGGCGATGAAATTCCTTGAGCCGGCCATGGGTCAGAGATGGAATTTCGACGGGGTCTCCGCCGGAATTAAAACGATACGTCGTCGATGGGTACAACGCTTTCAGGATGGAGCGCACCATCACCTGATCGGGGGAGGACATGGCGCCTTTCATTTCATTATAGACAACGCCTTTATACGTCAACTGATAGGCGGCAGGGTCGTCACTCTCCCCTTGTTCTTCTATTTCCAGGCGGTGGCCTTCCTGCTTAAAACTGAGGCCTTCCAAGCGCGGGAAAAACGCAGCGTCCAGGTAAATTCCCATCAGGTTGTAGAAATCATTTTGGTTCTGGGTTGAAAAAGGATACATGGTCCAATCCGAGGCCGTAAAGGCATTCATAAATGTGCTTAAACTTCTTTTAAGCATAGAAAAAAAAGGATCCCGCACCGGATACTGCTTTGAACCGCACAATACGGTATGCTCAAGGATATGGGCGACACCGCTGGAGTCTTTCGGCACAGTTTTAAAGGCAACGCTAAATGTATTTTCAGCATCGCTGTTGCTGATGTGAATGTGTTTGGCACCGGTGCCCATATGCTTCAATTCATAGAAAATCGAGGAAATCTCTTTTAGGGATTCGATACGTTCGATTCGGTAATCATTGATGCGCCCACCGACTTCGAGGCCGGGATTATTGGAATCTAGGATAACGTTCATATGTTCCTCAGTTGGCTAAGTGTTTTAGTTTAAAAATATATTGGCGGCCATTAAAATCCCAAATCTCAAGCACCAAATTACAAATAAAAAACAAATTCCAATCACCAATGACCAAAACCTACTCTGCAATTTCACCGAGTCACCAAGGAAACCTCATCGGCCGATTCATGTGTTTTGAATTTGGATCATTGGAATTTGTTTGGAATTTGATGCTTGGAGTTTGGAATTTATATAGCCGGTTTAAGGTTTTAGAATTTTCAGCAAAGAATCTATTAAAATGTCAAAGCCTATAAATCGCCCACCTAAGCGGCTATATATATCCCTCTTTGTTTGCGTTTAATTTTGCCGGTTTTATTCAACCGAAAAATTATATTGCGTATTTTTTTTTCCTCAAAACCGGTTTTGGCCTGTATTTCGACAAAGCCCAGGCCCTGGTTGGAGTTTTTGATGGTATCCAGAACAATATCAACGGCTGTCAGGGCTGTTTTACGGCGGGAATAATGGGCTCTGGCATTGTTGGCGCCTAATTCTGATTGCTGTATAAGGTTTTCCAAACGATCCAGTTTGGCCATCAGTTTTTCCACATCCTTTTTAGTCGGTATGTCATAGTTTTGCATAAAAAATTTAACCATGGCATCAAAGCTGATCGTTTTCCCTTTTTTTCTTGGCATGGGATCCTCCTATGTAGAAGGTTCAAGGGTTCACCGTTCAGGGTTATTCAGGATCCCCTCGGAACCTCTGAACCCAAAACCCTGAACGGTGAACCCTGAACCCTTACTAAGTAATTGATATCTGTAAAAAAGTCAAGATATCGGAAAGCGTTACAAAATTCGCGTTGAAATTGAAACGATTTCCTGATAGGTAACGCTCCAAAAAACTGAAACCCTGGAACATAATGACCTCACCCCGAAGCCTGCTTAACGCCTGGAATTTAAAGCCTAAGAAGCGCATGGGTCAAAATTTCCTCACTGATCCATCAACTGCCAGAACCATCATTGGCCGCGCCAATTTCACAGCTGATGACATTGTTCTGGAAATCGGCGCCGGACTGGGCGCTTTAACTATACCGCTGGCGCGGGTTGTCAAAAAAGTGCACGCAGTTGAAAAAGACGACCACCTTATCGAATTGCTCAAAACAGAGTTGCTTGCCAACCGGATATCCAACTGCGACATTATTGCACAAAACATTCTTGAAATGGATTTGCATGCCCTCGCAGATACAGTCCCAACTAAATTAACGGTCGTTGGCAATTTGCCCTACGGCATATCTTCACAAATTCTTATCAAACTCATACATTCGAGAGACACCATAGGACGGGCGGTTGTCATGTTTCAAAAAGAGCTGGCGCAACGGATCGCTGCCCAGCCGGGCGGCAAACAGTATGGCAGAATAACCGCCATGCTCAGATACTGCGCCGACATCCGAATTTTAGCGGACGTTAAAGCATCTGTCTTTTATCCGCCGCCAAAAGTGGACTCCGCTGTGATTGCAATAGAGTTTAAACCCACATCGATGTATGGTCCCCACGATGAAGCCATGTTGTTCAGGGTTATCAAGGCCGCCTTTGGCAACAGGCGTAAGACTTTGAAGAACGCTCTTGCGGCCTCCGAACTTCAGATTGATTCTCAAAGCATTCTGCAGGCCTTGTCTGCCGCCGGTATTGACCCAACCCGCCGGGCCGAAACCCTGAACCCATCTGAATTCGTAGCCCTTGAAATCAGCCTGAGAGAGGCCATGGATCGTCAAAAAGGTTCAGAGTTCAGAGGTTCAGGGTTAAACAGCGAACCGTAGAACCGCAGAATGTCTCCGCCGGACAGAATATCGAAGGGTGGTATCGCTCGCGCAGCGCAGGCGCCTGCGCGATGAGTGCACCGCGTGTCGCTCTATCATTTTGTTAAAATTGGCAGAATTCCTTGCTTCGATATTCGGCATTCATTATTCGATATTCGATATTCGCCTTTAGACAGAACCCTTGAACCCTGAACCTCTGAATCGTAAACCTATCTTAGCCCTTGACCCCACAGGAGACCGGCATTATTATAGAACTACTTCAACAGCAAAAAAGGAGGCCAAAATGGCAGTAAAAGTTTTTATTAAGCGCAGCGTTTCCCAGGATAAGGCCAAGGCGTTGATTCCGCTGGTCCGGAAAATGAGAGCATCTGCAGCGACACAAGCGGGCTATATCACCGGCGAAACCTTGCGAAGTCTGGATAATCCGGAGGAATTCCTGGTCATCAGCACCTGGCAATCATCAGATGACTGGAAGAAATGGCTGCAAAGTGAAGAAAGAAATAAGGTTCAGGACCAAATTGATAATTTGCTGGGGGGTGAAACCAAATACGACATTTTCCATTACGGATTTTCGGAATAGACAAAATTTCAAAGGGATTTGAAATTTTTATTATGGCCCACTATTGTCATTCCGGGCTTGATTCCTAAATCATCACTTTTCCAACGCCCTATACTACTGGATGCCGGATCAGGTCCGGCATGACAGGCCGAAATTAAGCGCATTTTTGCATCCTGGCACAGCCTCTTTCGCGGGAGTGACGAACTTCCGAAAGCCCTCAGGATTTTTTTGAGAGGAATTATAGAAGTTCAGCGATTGAGACTGTTCTGTCCCCCAGCATATTCACATAGCTGCCCATTTCATTATCATACCAGCCGTATATAACGGCCTGAGTAACCGGTATTCTGATCACTGTCCCTTCCCCCAGGTTGGACAGCAACTCTTTCTCGAGTCCCGGGACCTTGGACAGATCTATGGCCGCCTCTGCTGTTCGGCTGTGAGTTTCGTGTCCTTCAATGGTGGCAGCCACTTTGGGCATTCCGATAATATCACCGGAAACATTTTGTTTTTCGGTGTAATACAGATATCCCTCGGGGCTGTCTGCTGCCGCCTGCCGATAGATATCATTGATCATTTCTCGGGTCACGTATCCGCCGGTCGGTTCCTCCTGTAAATTTATCACCAGTATAATCAACGAGCCGGCGACAGTGGGGATCCTTACCGATTCTGCGATAAAGGCAATCTCCTCCATTTCAGGAATAACCAATCTAAGGGCATTAGCTGCCCCGGTAGTGGTAAGAATAATATTATTCATAATACTTCTGTTTTTGCGCAAATCGGTTTTACCTGCTTTGGGCAGTCGATCCAGAACTTGCTGGGAGCCGGTGGCAGCATGAACGGTTGCCATCGAAGCGGACATAATTTTCTTGGGACCGAAGGCATTGATCAGCGGTTTCATCATGTGGGCCAAACAGGTCGTGGTGCAGGAGGCATTGGAGATTATTTTGTGTCGCCGGGAATCATAATCATTGCCGTTGATTCCCATGACGGTGGTAACAGCGTCTTCCGGCGTTGGCGCCCGCTTGTCTTGAATTTTAAACGGCGCCGAAAGGATCACTTTTTCCGCCCCTGATTCCAGATGGCCCCGGGCCGAGCCCTGGGGATGGTCCGCTTCCAGGGTTGGGTCCAAAAATTGACCGGTGGTATCGACCACCACTTTGACGTCATGTTCATCCCAACCAATTTCAGCCGGATTCCGGTGGGTTCTTAACAAACGGATTTTGATACCGTCTATAATCATCGTGCCGCTATTTTCATCTATTTTACTGATAACCGACCGGCCCGTATGGCCGTAAAGATATCCATGGAGCCAGCCATAGGTGGAATCCCGTTCAACATAATGGGCAATATCCTCAAGCGACATCCCGGCCGGACGACCGATGTTGACCACAATTTCATCGAAATACTTGCGGGCTATATGATGCCATACGGTAAGCTTTCCGATTCTTCCGAATCCATTCACCCCAAGCTTCAATCCAGAGCCTTCAACGTTTGCCATGTTTTTGATCCTCCCTTAGTATGCGTTCAAAGGTTCTGGGTTCAGCGTTCAGGGGTTAAACAGCGAACCGCAGAACCGCAGAATAATGAACCGTAGAATATCGAAGGATGGTTTCGCTTCGCTCAGTCTTTTTTATAAAATAGACAGAATACATTCCTTCGATCCGCCTGCGGCGGAACATTCGATATTCATTATTCGATATTTGCCTTTAAACAGAAACTCTGAACCTTTGAACCCTGAACCCTTGAACCCTGAACCTTCTATGCTTCCTTCACCTTAATCAAGCCTTTAAATATGGAGCCCTCCTGGCCGTCAAGGCTGATGTGGTCGCCAGGTCTTAAAAGCACCTGATTAAACGAACAGCTTTTTCGCCGCTCATCGCAGATCAGATCCCCGCAGCCCACGACACATGTTTTTCCCAGTCGGTGCGCCACCACCGCTGCGTGGGAAGTCAAACCACCTCTGGCGGTCAACAATCCATCAGAGGCATGTATTTCACGGATATCATCCGGAACGGTATCCGCTCTGGCAAGGATTAAAAAGGTATCGGGTTCTTGACGGCGCCACTTCTCGATCTCATCAAGGTTAAACACCAGTCGCCCGCTCATAGCGCCGCCGCTCACCCCGATACCGTGGCCTAAATACAGGGCCTTAACCTGTTGATCGAAATCAAAGGTTAAAACTTTTTTGCTTTCCCGGATGGTCATATCGCGGGTCTGCAGCAAGTATAAATCCGCAACCGCCGGGCTTTCAAAGGTAAATTCCATTTCCTGGGGGCTCCAGCCCTTATTATCAATCAAGTCATGGGCCCAATTTTTTAAGGCTTTATAAATATCAGGAAAGTGGGTCTCAAGCGTAATATCGGTCTCACGCATTTCTATTTCCTGCTGAAAAATCGAAATGGGGTTGGTGTTGACCAGGCCTGAAACTACATCCTCACCCTGATTGCCAATGGTAAAATCTCCCCACAGTTTTAACGTATCCCCCGACCACCTGGGATTATGCGTAAAAATCACACCGGACCCTGAGCCGTTAGAGATATTGCCGTACACCATTTCCTGCACGGTAACGGCAGTCCCCCAGTCCTCTGAAATACCCATAATTTTGCGATAGGCCCGGGCTTTAGAGGATTCCCATGAATCCAGAACGGTTTTGATTGCCAGATACAGCTGTTCATAGGGCTTTCCCAGGATTTTAATTCCCGCGTCACTGATCATCTCTTTATATGCCAGACTGAGGGCTTTCATCTGATCGCCGCTGAATTCTCTTTTATAGGGAATGCCCAGTTTGTGCTTCCACTCGCTGATGATCGCATCGAAATCATCGCGCTGCAGGCCGCAAGCCATGCCATAGCATTGCAGAAATCTGCGGTAGTTGTCCCATGCAAACCAGGCGTTGCCGGTTGTTAAGGCGATACTCTGGGAAATTTCCTCATTGTTGCCCACATCAAGCAGTGTATCCATCATGCCGGGCTGGGAAATAGCCGATCCGCTGCGAACGGATAACAGCAGTGGGTTTTTAAGATCCCCAAAGTTCTTTCCGCTGGATTTTTCCAGTTTGGCAATGTTCAACGCCACCTGCTCCTTGAAGTTTTCAGTAGCCGGTGGATAACTGTCGATAATTTCCCGGCAGCGAAACACCTCCGTTGTAATGATAAATCCGGGGGGGACAGGAAAACCGAAATTTTTCAGCTGGACCATGTTAATACCCTTGTTGCCCAGCTGAATGATGCCGGTCACCCGGCTGCGAGCTGAATCAATCGGGGTCATTGCATTTTTAGGATCGTACAACAGCAGTTTTTGAAGTTGATCCTTGGGCAGCTTATTTGACTGCTGGAAAAGCGTTGTCAGAATCCGGCTTAAAAAAACATCCAGCTGCTGCAGGCCCAGGGACAGCGCAATCTGCTCGCGGAAAAAGATTTCGGATACGCGGTGCTGCAATTTTTCGCGATCCTCCAGGTATTCCCGGGGAAGGAACCTGGGAAGTATCCGCTCAAAGGGAATCTGGGACAGGATTCGATTCAGATTCTGGCCGTGGACGTTATGGAAATAATCATGAATAATGTTTTTGACCGCCTGGGCAAACCCTTTAAAAATATCCAGGTATTGAGTCTGGGTGAAGCCTTTTACCTCCAGCGAGTGGGCCAAAAACTCCAGCTGGCGCTCGAATTCAACGGACGCAATGCCGTCCAGCTTCAAGGCCTTGTCAAGCAGCCTCAACAAACTGTAGATTTGATAAAAGGTGGCCTTGGTAATTAAATTGAGGTCGATATCCCGGATCAGTTCTTCAAACAGAACGTTGACCAGAGTCTCGAGGCGAAAGGTGAGCCCCAGACAGTCAAATTTCATTTCGTGATAACTTCCATACATGGAAGGTATATCGATGGTGATGTGCCGCTTTTTATAGATGTCCTCTTTTATTTCAAACTGCTGATCGCTTAGAATCACGGCTTTAAGCTTTTCCAGATAATCCAGCAACATGAAAAGTCGCTTGGTGAGATCGGGCTCGGCTAAGGCTTTCTCCGCCCGGTTGAAATCCGGCAGAGCCTCCGTCCGCAGCTGGGCGATATAGCTTCCCAGTTCAATATAGTCAAAGCTGTATTTTTGATGGAGCAATTTATAAAAGGCTATGGAGAGTTCAACCCGTTTGCGATCAACATCAGTAACACCGGTGATCCCATCAAAGAGCCCTTTTATTTTTTGATCCGAGAGAGCAAGCAAGCCGCCGGGGATGCGGATGCCTTGTTCTGCAAAATAAGAGATAATCCGGTTTACGCCGTCAACATAGACACCGCTGTCGTCAATCTCTCTGTAGATGATCGGCGGAACATACGGTTTCAGCCCGGTTTTGTCGAGGGTCTTCCAGAAGAGCAAGGTCGCTTCCATAAAAGGAACAATTCGATTGCTGCTTTCAACGTGACTTTGTTTTCTTAAAAAATGAATGAGTCGATCCCGACGGTGGGTGATCTCATCCAACTGGGTGGAAATATCCCTTAATTGCCCTTCGGCGCCGATATCATTAAAAAAAGCCGGAAATAGTCTTGTAAGCTGTTTGGTCAGGTTATAGGCCGGACCGATCCTGCTGTTCAAAAACCGGGTGATATCCCGGGGGAAAATATCGATGTCTTTGATAAAAACGCCGCAAAGCGACAGGTGAATGATCAGACCCGAGAGCAGACGGGTCGACCATTTCGGATTTACCTCGATTAGTTCGAGCCAGGTTCTGATGTTTTGGATATGCGCGCTGTTAACCTTTATTTTCCAGTTATCGTCCACGCCCTCCAGCATGGGTGCCTGAAAGCCCAGATCAATGACGGAGTCGATGAAAAAATTGACAAGATCCAATTCATCGGTATTAAATACCCCTTTGCCCATGTTCAGAACACAATTCAACGTCGTGGCCTGGTACATCCGGGTTTGCTCTTTTAAAATCGTGAAGGTCTTACGGATCAGATTCTGAATGTTGCGATAATTTTCATTTTCAATGATCCAGGTCAGGGTGTGGTTGATCTCTCGCAGGGTTTCTTCGTGGATTAAGTATAATTCAGCCAGATTCATAATATGAAAAAGAAAAATTAATTTGAGGTGGTGACTCCGGCCGTCTTTGCCGTTTTTTTTCATAATTTTGCGGGGAATCTGCCTGTAGGCGTCCACCATCTGGCCAAAACCGGGAAGTTCCAGCAACCGGGTTGAATTCTCTTTAGAGCCAACCTGTTTATCATGGGTGCAGATTTCCAGCCGGCTCTGCCAGTCATTGAGCTGGCGGTGGGAAATGGGGCTAAAAATATCTTCAAAATTTATTTTGGCGCCGATTTCAAAGGCTTCTTTTTCAAACCAGGCCTGGGGGTCTACCTCGTTGAGCCAGTAACGGTAAGTATAACCATAATATTTAATCAGCAGGAGATTGAGTGCTTTAAAGTCGTTACAGGACTCAGGTGCCTTGCTTAAGAAAATCCCGGCCAGCCGGTTGATTGCATAATAACTGTTCATAAACAAAGAAAAATGGTCGTCCGAAAAATTTCGGATTTGATCAAAGCTGGCATCGACGACCGGCTGAAACTGCTCGAAGTGCGGCCCTGAATCACTCACTATTTTTTGTAAGAACAACAGCGCATTATCAACGGCGTCGCCTCTAACGTCCTCGTCTTTGCAATCTTCAATGGCGTCAAACAAAATTTCGATCAGCAATCCTGCCGCCTGGGGGCCTCCGGGATGGTTCTTAAGCAGGTGAAAATATTCCAGGGCATATCTTCGCATTTCCGTAACGATGAATCGCCAGTTTTTATAAGGATGGGAAAGTTCTTTTAAAAAAGTGTTCAACCCCTCTATCAGGCCATAATACTTGGACATTACCTCCTGAAGAACGGTGTATTTTTCATCGATGGCAACGTCAACGTGGTAGTCGGCCAGGTTGACCTCAAGGGCTTTGGATTTTATTTTCAACAGACGGATCTCCCGGGTAATTAATCATCAGTGCAAAGATGTTCGTCAAGAATAGCAGAGCAAGGGAGGAATTTCAAGATTGGGATGTTATTAATCATATGAATCGGTGAATGAAAATCCTTCTGTCTTTAACAATATTTGATGTCCCATTTGGACAGTTTGGTTTCAGGTGTCAGGTGTCTGGTGTCAGGATGGCGCCTCTGACAATAGGAAAAAGGGAAATCGAAAGTGTCGCTTATTGCAAAGGGCAAACAGGTAGGGCAATTATTCAATTTTGCGGTGTGGGATTCGAAAATGGCAGTGATTTGTGTCTGGCTATCTATCAGTTGTTCTTCGTTACTGACACCTGAAACCTGACACCTGACACCAAATTAAACCGAACTTTTCTTCACTTCTGGATCCAACACTCCAAGACTCCAGCACTCCAGAACCTTAACGTGCCAACGCCATCAACCGGTAAACCACCATCCCTGCCAGCCAGGCCACGTCTTCCGGTGAGAGGATCCGGCCGATGGTTTTATCGAAAAGGATGTTGGCTTCTGCCGGGAATTCATCGTCACCTTCCCACAGGATCAATTGCAGCGGCACTGCCGGTAACGCTCTGAATTCGAAACCCGCATCCCCGTTCTCAATTTTGCAGGCCTGAAGTTTTTGGGCTGCCTGGGAGAAGCCGGAAATATTTTGGCCGAAAACCTTTTTTAGCGGATCCACGGCCCGTTTTACAAAGGCCCCGAAATAGAAGGATGCCCCGGGGATTTCCCGGTAGGAAACCCAGTCCCCGGATAAATCGGGCACCTCAGCCGCCATCAGGTAGTGTAAAATCAGGACCTGCTCCTGGATCGGAATCTCTTGGGCGCTGTCAGCCTGATCTTTGAACTCAAAAAGAGGGCAGCTCACGAGGTAAGTTCGGTCCAGAAATGGGATACGCAATGATTGGCCATCCGATGGCTCGAAACCGGATCGCCCTGCAATAGTTTCAAATGACGCCTGGGACAACTTTGCGACGGCAAGCTTACGGGCGTTGATGTAATCGTCAATGCGGGGCATGTTTTGTCTTCCGGGTTGCGGGTTGCGGGTTGCGGGTTTGACCTTGGGGAACGAAATCTGCAGTTTCCTAAAAAAGCCCCTCTCCCATGGAGAAGGGCTTTTTCAGCTGTCTTAAATGAGGCTATATTTCTCGATAAGTTGAAATCCGGGTCGCATCTTGAACCACACGCGACGCGGAACCCGCGTCGCGAACCACCTAACGCGTAACCCGAACCTCGTAACGCGCAATACGTACCTCGCAACTCGCAACCCGTAACGCGAGACACGCAACGCCGCTAAATTTCGAGCCACGAATCCGAATACAGGGTTTTGCCGAGAATAACATCTACGGTCTTGACGTAGTCCTGCATCTCTTTGGACAGAGTTTCCATTGCCGGAGCGTTGCCGTCCATGGTGCTGTAGATCAGATCCACGACATCCTGGCGCTTGCCCTTGGCAATGGCGATAAGCTGATCATCCAGCGGATCGGCAATCACCGAATGCATCCCGTATCTCTGCAGCATTACCATGTAGGTCTGGTTGAGAATGGGGCGCAGGTTGTCAGGCGGTCCGTTGGAAATATTGGACAGACCGCAGGTGCTCTTTGCACCCGGTGCAATATCCTGCAGCATTTCCATAAATGTCATCAGGCTCATGAGCTGGGGCTGCTGAATGTTTACCGGGGTGACGATGCCGTCCACCCAGATTTTTTCATTGGGGATTCCGGCTTCATTGGCAAAATAAAGCAGTTCGACACACAGAGCAGCACGCTCGTTTTCATCGCGCGGCAACCCTTCCGGCCCCCACATCAATGCAATAAAATCGGCGTTGTGCTCCACCGCCATTGGCACCATGGGCTCATAACGCTCAGGGCGCACCATAATGGAGTTGACCAGCGGGGGTTGGGGGGTGTCCTTGTAGACTTTGAGGGCCTCCGAGATGGCGCCGATATTAGACGTATCCAGGGCCAACGGAATGTCATCAACCACTTCCTGGACCGTTTTAACCACCCAGGGCATCAGTTCATGTCCGTCTTTTTTGGCCGGCCCGAGATTGATGTCGATATAATCCATGCCTTTTTCGCGCTGGAAAAGGGCCTCCTTCTGGATCGGCTTGGGGTCGCGGGCCTTGTACGCCGCGCCGATTTTTTTGGATATTACGTTTAGACTTTCACCAATTAGTAGCATACAAAACCTCCCTGATAAAATTTTAAAAAATTTTATTTTGCTTTGAGGAATCCGGCCAGGTGCGCAGCTTCCCGGGGACCTACGACAATCTTCCAATCGGGCAATTCTTCTTCCACATCACCGGCAATCGCAGCAGCATACCCGGGGATGACCAGTTCATGGTTCTTGACCTTGTCTGCGATCCCGCTCTTTTTGACAAACAGGCCCACATCATCACCGGCAAATTTACCGGCCGCCCAGGCGGTCATAACGGACAGTCCTTCCGAATCCTTGATCAACAGCCAGGAAGGAACCCGGCTAGCCTCTATTTCACCGGAAACAATAAAATAGGTCAGGGCAAAGTTGGTGGTTACCAGCACCGGCGAGTTTTCATCCGGATTATTGATCTCATAGATGCCTTCGGTAACCGTCATGGGCCGCTGCGGATCGGTGAAGATATTCAGCCGTTCCAGCAGCAGGGGGAACAAATTTTCACCGCTAAAATCAGAAAGAACGACGATCCCGCCGTACTTGGCAATGAAGGTTGCCGCGATGAGGGTTTCCATGTCCAGGTTCGAGGCCATTTCACAGGGAAAGGTCATGGTTGGAAAACCCAGGGTCCGATTTCCGTCTTTAAGGGCCGCCCGCCTCAAGGCGATCTGGTCTTGATGGGATTGTTTAATTTCCCTGGATCCCGGGTCAATTACCAGGTCTTTGAGTCCCGCTGCGGTCAGTTTTTCAATCAATGGAACAAGACCTTCGATGGAGCCCGCTTTAACGGCCAGCGGCAGGTCATTTTCTTTGGCCAAAGCGCCATATGCGTCAACATTGGCTTCGGTTGCCGCATACATCAGGGGCCTTTTAAACTTACACGCTTCAATACCGGCTTTCATTACACCGGCATCTTCGGTCATCAAGACCAGGTTGAACTCCGAGGTTTCGGCGATTTTCTTGGCTGCGCCGGCAAATGCCGCACTGTCCCCACCGACGTCCTTGAGAACAATCAATTCAGGTCGGAGGTTTAAGCCGACCCTCTCGAACTGGAATGCATTCCAGGACTTGAGCTTGGTTTCAAGATCAGCGGCAGAGATGTCGGATCCGAGTAATGCTGCCAGCAGCGTCTGATTATAAAATGTTTTTTCATGCCGGTACTGGACCGTCTCACCGCCCGTGGTGGCGGCCCTTACCCCTTTTCCGATGGCCACCGGGCGAATCGGCGGTGCCGATGCCGCCGACAGTTGTTCTCTGGCCTCATCGGAAACATAAGGGCAGGCGTCCAACTCTGCCTTTCCGGAAGCTAGATTCATGGCAAAGGCCAGGCAGGTGGGAACCCCGCATTCTTTGCAGTTGGTCTTCGGCAGGAGTTTGAATATCTGAATACCCGTTAATGCCATTTTTATCTCCTTAATTCGTGTTGCGCGATTCGCGTTGCGTGTTGCGCGTTGCGTGTTTCGCGTTGCGTGTTTCGCGGTACGGGTTTCGGGTGGTGTTTTACGGGTTACGCGTGCTGTAATATGTGCATCGCGCAACCCGCAACTCGTAACCCGTAACCCGTAATTATCCGATGATCGGGTCCATATCCAGGGCCGGGTGCTTTTTTTCCTGGAGGAAGGGCAGAATTTCTTCCTCGGTAATGCCAACGGTTTCGTCGGCAATCCGATCGTATAAATCGGGAATGCCCAGCTCCTTGCCCCGCTTGATGATCCGGTCTTTGATCTCTTCTTTGAGAGACTTGGGCATCCACACCATCCGGGCCAGGCCGCCGTCCCCCACGATAAACTTACCCTGGGTGATATTGAACTTTGAATGACCCACAAAACCCGGGGAAGAGGCACCACCACCCATGACACCGGCCAGGGTCGTAAACTTCATGCCGCAGGGGGTTTCACCCATGTAATCGCGGTTGACCGTCATCACCCCGTTGCAGGACGGCAGCATGGCGGCAATGCACTCGCAGCATCCGCAGGTGGTCATGGGATCGGTCACCATGGAGTAGAAGTTATAATGGGTGACGGCTCCGCGGGAGGCTTTGTAGACAAACTCGTTGACCCCTTTCCACTGACCCAGCACCGGGTCCAGGCACTCGCCTTTTACGATCGGCTGGTTCGGTCCGGTGGGGTTGATCTCAAAGGAGGCCTTGCAGTCCATCCAGTTGTAGGCGCCGCACAGACCGGTCCGCTCGGGGCTGACCGTGCACACATGATTGGGTGCAAAGGACTGACACAGGGTGCAGGAGTAATAGGTTTCCACATCCTCGTCGGTCATCTTCTCGACCCGCTCGTCACGGGTCCTGTACTCGGCCCGGGCCCGCTTGGTCAGCTCATCGACATCTTTTTTATTGGTATAAAGCGTAACCTGGACCTTGTCGACGATCTTCTGAAAATCCTGATGAAATTTGGCGTGCAGGACGGTGCCGATGTCTTTTAAAGTAAAGCCCTTTTCGATGGCGGCTTTACTGAGCCGGACCCAGGAAATATCCCGTTGGCCGATATGCATGATCCCCTGAATGTAGTTGATCAGGTGATGAATCTGGCGCTCGAGGATCGGCTCGAAATCCGTCTGGAACTCGCGGCCGGCAATCTGAACATAGATACCCAGTGGAAAGGTGCCGCCCTCTTTGATGTCCGTGACATCGGGACCGACGACCTCGACCTTGCCGTCATCGATTTCATTCATCTCGGCCATTTTGACCAGCTCGGTGCACTGGGTCTTGCCGCCGCCCGTCTGGGCGTGAAGGTCGGCACCCCGGACCCGTTCACCTTCATAGGCCGGACCGAAGGACAGCGGAATATCGATTTCGGACACCGTCACCTTCAGTCCCCTGACCTCAACGGATCTCTGGACGATTTCATCGTGGGGCACATTGGCCACGACGTGCTCGTAGGTACAGATACCGGTGGGCAGGACCTCGGGGATGTCGGTGTCGGCCAGGGTCGGGAAACCCCAGTTGACACAGCCGGCTGCCGCACCGGCCCAGTCGGTGCCCACATCACCCAGGGCATTGACAAAGGCAAAGATGCGGTTTTTGTTGTAAAGCAGCATCTTTTTGTAGTCACCGGGCTGAACGTTACCAAAGGCCATGGCCGCGCGGTTGGCAAAACCCAGGGCAAATATGGCAGACGAAATATCCGGTCCGAAAGGAACGATCCGGGTATTCCAGCCGATCTGAACCCCGGCTTCGATCAGCTGCTGGGTGACGGAGGTGTTATTCTGATTGGCCGCCAGAAAGATATAAAGGCTGCGTCTCTGGTAGTCTTCGACGATATCCTTGGCGATCTCAATCGTCGGTGCAGCGCCGACGATGGCCGCAAAGCCCGGAGCGGTGCCGTCGACGAATTCCACGCCTCTTTTACGAAAAACGGTGTCGTCGGCAGCTCCCAGCCAGATTTTTCCGGCCTCAATATCAGGCTCCTCGGAATGCAGGTAAAAATCCGGCTCATTGAGATACCGCAGGGCTTCACGCATCTCAAAACAAAACAAAGTGGCCATACCGGCATCCAAAAGGGGCCCCAGATAGGGCAGATGGTTCATGCCCTTGATATGGGGCGGCAACAGCTTGCGGGCCACATCAAGTGGTTTTTTCAGGTCTTCAAGGGTTTCGACCTTGATGCCGAGCAGCGAGTAAATCACCGGCAGATAGTAAGCCGTATTGGGAAACCCGATCTTGGTATCTGCATCAAAGGTATCCAGAGCACGTTTATATTCCCCTTCGACCTGTGAAACAACATTATAGCCACCCTGGATGGCGGCAAATGCAACTAATTTTGACATATTTTCCTCCTTCATGGAGATTAGTAATTAAATATTGATGGATTCAGGAATTGAAGGAATCTTGTCATAAAATCCCTAAATACCTGAATCCCTAAATTTCTTCCCTTTAGACCTCAAGTGCCTGGCGACTGGCCATATCCATCAAGACGCGCTCTCTGGCTTTGTCGATGCCCAGTGCTTTGCGCTTCTTGTCGATATGGGCAATCATCTTGCGGGCATGTTTGATGGGATCAGCTTCCAGATCCCACATACCGCCGTAGATTTTTTCCATCTCATTGAAGAGATAGTCCTGAAATACCGGCGCGCCCGAGGTAGGGAAACTATAGCCGAAGACCGTGTAGACACCCGAGGTCACGAAATACTGGCCGATGCTGATGGCCTTTTCGCTCATCCACTCCGGTGCACTTCCGGCGGCCGGCAGATCCTGGATATCGTTGCCCAGACCACCTGCCTTCACCACTTCGGTGGCGGCCAGCAGGATTCGGCTGTTGTCCACACAGGAGCCCAGGTGCAATACAGGCGGAATACCCACGGTCTCACACACCTCGGTCAGCCCCGGTCCGCAGAACACTTTGGCCGACTCCGGCGTCAACAGCCCTTCCATGGCGCAGGCGATGCCGTTACAGCCGGTGGTCAAAACAATCACATCGTTTTTGATCAATTCTTTGACAACGGCAATATGGGCTTCATTGTGGCGGGTTCGGGCATTGTTGCAACCCACCACGCCGCCGATTCCCCGGATGCGGCCGTTAATGATGTTGTCGTTCAGCGTGTAGTAGGAACCGCGGAAGGTACCGCCCAGGTGATATTCGATGGATTCAACGCCGAAACCGGCGATTTGAGCGGCTTTCTGGCTTGGAATCATCACCTCGGCGCCCCGGTTTTGAAAATTATCGATGGCCATGGTCACAATCCGCTTGGCGTCTTCCATGGCATGGTGCTCATCAAATTCGATGTGAATCACGTTGTCCTGCTCCATCCGGGCAATGGGATGGGTGGTGATTAATTTGGTGTGAAAACATTTGGCCACATTGGCCAGGTTCTGGAATACACACTGGATATCGACCACCATGGCATCGCAGGCACCGGTGACGATGGCCAACTCCTGCTGCAGGAAGGTGCCGGCCGGCGGCACGCCGTGGCGTTGTAAAATCTCGTTGCCGGTACAGCAGATACCACCCAATTGAATGCCTTTGGCACCCTTGGATTTGGCGTATCCCACCATCTCTTGGGATTGAGCGGCGGCCACAATCATTTCGGAAAGCAACGGTTCATGGCCGTGGATGATGATATTCACGTGGTCTTGCTTCATGATGCCCAGGTTCGCTTCCGATTGAAGCGGGAAAGGGGTTCCGAACATGACATCCTGCAGGTCGGTGGCCAGCATGGAACCGCCCCACCCATCAGCCAAAGACGCCCGGGTACATTGCTTGACAATGTTTTTATAATCCTGATCCACGCCCATATGGGTGCGGTGCATGATTTCCACAACCTCCCGGTCAATATTGCGTGGCAGGACACCCAGCTTTTTCCACCTTTCATACAGCGGCTTCGGAGCGCGCTTCAGGTAGAGCAGTTCGCCTTCCGACTTACCCCATTCCGCAAGGGCTTTCTCGGCCACTTCAACCGCGATTTCATCCAGGTCCCGGTCCAACTCTTCGCCGTCGACCTCCACGGTGATGTCCACCCCAAAATGCGGGGCAATTGCCAGAAGTTTGTTGGGGTCTTTGATGCGGTAATCACCGGTTTCTTTTCTGGCAACCGCCAGAAAAACTTCCGCCACCGAGCGGCCGTGATCCGAATGGGCCGCACAGCCGGCGGCAACCATGCGGGCAAAGTTGCGGGCGGCAATGGTGTTGGCTGTGGCACCGCACAGCCCCTTGCGTTCGTCCGCGCCTTCGATTCCGCCCTTGGGCAGCGGCAGGCGGCAGGGTCCCATGGCACAGTTTTTACAGCACGTACCCTGGATTCCGATGTTGCAGGGTTTCATGGTAACGGCCCGATCAAAAATAGTCTCCACTCCCAATTCCTGGGCCCGCCGGATCATCTGCTGGCTGGCAACATCAATGGTTGCGGCCAGCGGATCGGCGCCTTTTTTTGTTTTTTCTGCTTTTACAGATTTATCATCGATTGTTTCTGCCATACGAGGTTCCTCCTCATAAAATTAAATTATATAAAAGTTTAATGAATAGCTTTAGAATCTCTTGTGGATCCAGTTCAGACTCTCAACCATTTTTTCGGTCATGGACTTCTGCATGGCAGCAGGCGTCTTCGACACTTCTTCTTCACCAGCGCTTGTCCGGCTGGCGGCCAGTTTTTCTCTTTCGGCAGCACGTTTTTGGCGTATTTCGTCAAGCTCGGACTCGTTCTTGGCCTTTTGCGCGGCGGTTTTGGCTGCGGCTTCTTCTTCGGCCTTGCGCTTGGCCGCTTCCTCAGCCTTAAGGCGGGCCTCTTCATCGGCCTTGGCCTTGGCCTCTGCCTCTGCTTTGGCCCTGGCTTCGGCTTCGGCTTTGACCTTGGCTTTTAACTGTTCGTCCTCTGCAGCTGCGGCCTTGGGGGCCTCATCTGCTGCAGGTGCTGTTGCAGGTGCCGGTGCCGCCTTTTTGGCAGGCTCTGGCGCAGCAGCCTTTTTAGCTTCCGGCGCCGCTTTCTGAGCGGGTGCCGGTGCCGCTTCTTTTTTGGCCGGTGCCGGTTTTTTGGTCTTTTCTTCTGCGATGGTCAAATCCGGTGCGGGAGATAAGGCTAAAAGATCAATATCCACCTCAGCCAGCTGTTTTTGAATCGGCGCCACATCAGTGGCCATGCCGCCCTCATAAATCAGATCAATGTAAGCTTTCACCAGTCGAATGGACTCGGGGTGACGCATCATGAGCACATTTGAACCGCTCATCAGATAGGCCACCGCTCCCACGGCTTCCATCAGAATGGGACGTTTTTCGGGATCACCCAGCAGTGGTGCCTCTTCGACCGACTGTTTGGCCTCTTTGCACTTCCAGACCTCGTTGCCGAGGTTGTTGATGAGCGGAAGCTGCAGTTTATCATCCCCCTGGGCCAGCGCTGCCATGCGCAGACGCTCCATCACGGAATAGGAATATTCCAGGCCGTAGCCCAACCCGCCGGTGGTGGGATCGATAATCATGCGATCCGTGGGCATTCCCAGGTTTTCAAGCAGAATGTTGCACTGTTTGGCAAGGTTCACATCAATCGGGGAAGATGCGATGACGGTGTGACCGAAGCCCATGGCGGCAGCACCGATACCCTTGTGATTTTTGTCCTCAACCGGGCCGAGAACCAGATTTTCCCCCTGGCATTCCTCGGCAATTTTTTTGAGAACTGCTTCATCTTTTTCCACGTTGGCTGTGCCCCAGATTATCAGGGGCACGGAAATAGCACCCAATACCTTTTTAACGCTGGCAACGGCATCATCCGCCGAGGCATCATTACCATTGGGATCGGTGCTTTTAAGCTGAAGCACGATCATATCCGCACCGTATTCCTCGACGCATTTCTTGGCCCATGCGGCAGGGTCCGCAAGGACGTCTTTAAAAGGACTGAGAGCTGCCTCCGGCCATTCATCGGGTTTCATATCCCAGATTTCCATGGCAATCTTAGGCTTGTTCGGCATTGCCCCTTCAAACTGGTAGAATGGATAGCAGGCCTCTCCGCCGACAGTAACGGCATTATCTCCCTTTCCCAGGGTGATTTTTTTTATACTGCCGGTATAGGATTCTTTAAAAAATTCAAAAGCCAATGTTACCTCCTTGTATACACTTACCGATTCGTGATTGCAGTGTTCGAATTTTAAAACATTGCAAAAGGTTAATCATCAATGGAACTGTCTCCTGACAATTGCCTTGAATTTTTATCATCCCCCTTTCATGATTTTTTTATTTAATCAATCTACAAACGGTAGATATATCTCCTCAATTTTATTTTTCTCATCCCTTGATTTCTGATATTGAATTCATACTGTATAAGTCTGCAATAATGCTCACCTAAAGACCTGCCTATCCTCATAAAATGCGGAATATTTTCATTTATATGGAGTCGCCGGTTTTGTCAAGAGAAGAGCGGACCTGAATTTCAATTTCTAATTAAATCAAATTCATTTCTTGATACTGTTCAGAGTTCTGGGTTCAGGGATTTTTGGGTTCTGGGTTCAAAGGTTCAGGGTTCAAAGGTTCGAGAGTATTTAATCCACAGCTAGTTTATTTAGAAATGAAATTTTCGCAGGGCGGGCCTCCGTGCCGGCCGGATTCAGGTCATCGTGCAGCCCGGAATATGGTCGGCACAGAGGCCGACCCTACTTGACAAGGTTATGCATATGCTATCCATGCACTATTGGTTTGTGGGATACCGTGAGAGGTGCCAAAGTTCGGCGGTTCCAGAAAAACCCTGAACGCTGAACCCTGAACCTGTGAACTGTTAGCCAACGGAATCCTGAATGGTGAAACCTGAACCAATGAATTAATTCTATTTCGATAACCCTTTTCGTATTTCCAGGCGGGATTTTAATCTGGGAAACTTATTCATGTCGGTGTGGGGCAAAAAGAGGGCGGCAATATAGTTATCCATGTAGGATGGGGTATCACTAAGCTCAAAATTGGTCATTTTTTTGGTAACTTCGACGACATCTCGGCGGATGCGGTTGGTCAGCGAACTCATTTTGGCGCCCAACAGGGAACCGTTGCCGATAAAGATTACTTTTTCAGGATCCATTTCCGGCAACAGGCCGATGGTCATGGCCTTTTCAAGATCGACATAGCTGCCGAACCCCCCGGCCAGAATAATCTTTTCGATGTCTTCGATGCCCATCCCGACTTCGGTCAGCAGGGTCATGCACCCGCTGTAGATGGCCCCCTTGGCCCGTATGAGATTCTCAAGGTCGATCTCCGTAAGGGTGATATCGCGGTCGATCTGGGTTTCATCTTTCCAGGCCAGCACGTATTCATAGACGCCGTTGTCCTCACGAATGCGGGGGGTTTCCAGGTCACGGTCAAATTTGCCCAGGTTGTTAATAATCCCCAATTCGAACATAACGCCTGCCATAATAATCAATCCGGACCCACAAATACCTTTGGGCCGGACATTGCCAATCGTGATGAGCATGGGCTCGAGGGTTACCGGGTCAATCGAGAAATCCTCGATCGCCCCCTTGGCGGCGCGCATCCCGAATTTCAACCCGCCGCCTTCAAAAGCCGGCCCGGCCGAACAGGCCGCACATGCCAGCCAGTCTTTGTTTCCGATCACAATTTCGGCATTGGTGCCCACATCCAGATAGAGGGTCAACTCATCGGTTAGATAAATCCCGGACCCCATTACGCCGGCGACAATATCCCCGCCGACATAACTTGACACCGCCGGGTAAACCAATGCGGCGACATGTTCGCCCAAATCCATGCCCAGGTCTGAAGCCTTGATGGGGGGGTAAAGCGTGGCGGCCGGCACATAAGGAGCGCGCCTTATGGAACGCGGATCAACAGCCAGCATCAACTGTGTCATGGTTGTGTTGCCGGCCAGCGTGATGGTCGAGATATTCTCCGGGTCTACACCGGATCGTTTAACAATCTTGGCTAAAATCTTATTGATGGTTTTCAGGACGACTTCGTTTATTTTTGCCAGGCCGCCGGGTCTTTCGGCATAGACAATCCGTGAGATGACATCTTCGCCATAACTGATCTGTCCGTTAAACTCCCCGTGCTCGGCCATAACTTCACCGCTGATAAGGTCGATAACCTGGCCATAAATTGTGGTCGTACCGATATCCATGGCAATCGCATAACTCTGGTTGGACGTATCGCCGGGCTGAACATTAATAATACGAGTTTTGCCGACATCCCGCACGGGTCGCACCAGGGTGGCCGTAACCTTGAACCCATCTTCGCGGATCACCCGGGGTATTTTTCGAATCACCGCCAGGGTGACATCCAAGCGATGCTCATCGTGTTCAAGCTGCAGGAAGCTGATCAGACGGGTGATGTCGGGCAGGTTGTCCTGGGAGGTGGGCTCGGGAAGTTCTGTATATATTTTTTCAACGGGTGCGACAAACAGCCCTTTTTCCTTCAATTCTTCAAAATTCATTTCCCGGATATGGGCGGTGCGCCGCGGCGCAGCTTGCAGTTTAAGCACACTGGGATCGATGGTCGATTCGACCGGAATCCGTACAACCAGATCGCTTTTCACGACCGCCTGGCAAGCCAGGCGATAACCCCTTTCCTGATCTTCCCCGCTGAGCTTTTCTGATATTCCGCCCTCGACCGTACCGTCTTCAATCAAGACCCGGCACTTGCCGCAAACGCCCTCACCGCCGCAGGATGCATTGACATGCACGCCGGCCGCCAGAGCAGCACGGATAACCGTATCACCATTTTCAATCTCAATTTCAGTTTCATAGGGTAGGAATTTTACTTTATGTGAGGCCATTAAGCTCTCCAAATGGATTTCAAAATCATACAACCCCAGTTAGCAGAGGACAGGGGACAGATGATAAGGTTTCAGGTGTTCCGCCGAAGGCGGATCAGGTGTCAGGACAAAAATAAATGAATACAGAATCGGAACCTAACTCCTAAATCGAAAGACCCGCAACCCGCAACTCGCAACCCTTAACCCGCAACTCGCAACCCGTAACCCGCAACCCGCAACCCGCAACTCGCCTTACAGCGGCTCATTAAACTTACAGTTCAGCGTCAACATATCGCCGTCAAAAAAGGTGGAAACTTTATAAGGTAATTGATTAAAAAGCTTAATCATTCCGCGGTTTTGAGGAGAAGTGTAGGCAACCAGGCCGGCGATGTCGTTTTCCACGGCCGCAGCCGCAAGCTTTTTTAAGAGAATTTTGCCCAGACCCTTTTTCTGGTACTCTTTGCTGAGGGAAAAGGCTACTTCAGCCACATTGGTGGCCGAATCGATCAGGTATTCTCCGATGCCCACCACCCGACCGAAACCGAATTCGCCGACAATCGCCACCACGGTTAGATCTTTTACATAATCGATCTGAGAAACGCCTTCAACCTCTTCTTGCAAAAAACTGTTTTTCTCATGAAAAAACCGTGCGATCACATCATTTTTGTCGAGGTTGTAAAAATGCTCCTGGATTCGGCGCGCATCGACCGGTTTGGCGGGTCTGACCGTAACCTGCTCACCATTAATTTCAAGGGTTTCTTCCAGATGAATCGGATAAACCCCATGCAGTGAATCATGCAAAGTTCGGTCGCTGCCCAGAAGCCCCATTTTTTTGGCTTCAAAAAAGAGCTCATCCCGGAAATCAGGATGCGCAATGCTGATCAGGGCCATGGCCCGCTCCTGGTAACTTTTGCCGAACAGATTGACCGCTCCATATTCGCTAACGACATAATGAACGTCGCCTCTGGGAGCGACCACGGCCGTGTCGTTTAGAAATGGAACAATCCGGCTTTTTTTACCCTGCATGGCCGTCGACGGCAGCATTAAAATCGACTTGCCCCCCGGAGACTGAACAGCGCCCCGCATAAAGTCCCCAATCCCGGTCACACCTGAAAAGTGCGTGTGGGGCGTGGCATCGGCTGCCACCTGACCGGTCAAATCAATGGCCATGGCTACGCTCATCGCGACCATTTTATTATGCCGGGCAATGATCGCCGGATCACACACATAATCGGACGGATGAAACTCAACAGCGGGATTGTCATTTAAAAACTCATATAAATCCACAGAACCAATCGCGCTGTTGGCAACCATTTTCCCGTCGTTGAAACCCTTCTTGCGGTTGGTGATCACCCCTTTTGAAAACAGCTGCATGACTTCATTGGTCATATACATGGTGTGGATGCCAAGATCGTTTTTATCCGACAATGCCAGCATGACGGACTGCGATGTCGTTCCCAACCCGATGGCAATCGTTGACCCGTCATCGATCAGCCGTCTGGCGATCTGTCGGCCGATGTCGTTGGCGGCCGCCAGTTCAGGATTCTCACCGATAGTCAGCAGCGGTTCATCATACTCCACAAAATAATCGACCTCATTGACGTGAATAAAGCTGCGACCCAGAACCCTGGGCATGTTGGCGTTGATCTGGGCAATCACCAGATCGGCAGATTGGGCCGCCGCCAACGTAATATCAACCGAAACCCCCAGGCTCATCCAGCCGAAATCATCCGGTGGCGACACCTGGATCAGGGCCACATGAATCGGCAGCAGGCGGCTTTTAAACAAACGCGGAATGGCCGACATGTTGATGGGGGTGATAAAACGCATATTGCGCGCGATCCCCTTGGGCTTGGCGGAACCCAGGTAAAAGGATCGAAGATTGAGGCTGTGGTCTTTGGTTTTATTGGCAATCAAGCTCAGGGGGGTGGTTTCCAGCGTCAACAACCGGATGATCTCAATATCTTTGAATTGATTTGAAAGTTCGGAAAGTTCACGGATCAGATGTTGCGGTTCACCGCAGGAGGAGCCGATAAACACTCGCTGTCCCGGTCTGATTTGGCTCAGGGCTTCTCGGGCGCGGCGTTTGTTTTCAATGTACTTGTCCGCCCAATAGGATGTTCGGGCCATGATTACTCCCTCTTTGCTCAGTGCACTTTTGCAAGCCTGGAAATCGAAATTAGCCTATTTGGGTTTGATTGGCAAGCGTAACCTTGCGGGGCTGCAGCATTATTTCTTGACTCGATATATTCTTTTGAATATATTCAGATTTTTATACATTGTAATTATGTTAACCCTTTATAAAGACACTAAAAATATAGGCCAGGAATGAATGCACTCAAATCACTTAGCCGCTGGATAGATGAAATCAACGAACGGATCGGCCGGTTGGTAGCCTGGGTCAGCCTCGGGCTGGTGCTTGTCATTTTTGCCGACGTGGTCATGCGCTACCTGTTCAACAACAGCTATGTTTTCACCCAGGAGCTGGAATGGCACCTTTTTGCTTTTATTTTTTTAATCGGGGCCGGCTACACCCTGCTCCACGATGGCCACGTGAGGGTCGACATAATTTATCAGCGCCTGGGGTTAAAAGGCCGGGCCTGGATTAATTTAGGCGGTGTCCTTCTGTTTCTGATTCCCGGTTGTGTCATGGTCATAATGACCTCCTGGAAATTTATGTTGAACTCCTATGCGATCCTGGAAGGATCTCCGGACCCCGGGGGCATCCCTTGGCGTTTTATTGTCAAAAGCTTTATACCGGCCGGCTTTTTTTTATTATTATTACAGGGGATTTCCCTGGGAATTCACAGCCTGTTGCAGATATTGGGAATCGAAACTGAAGAGAGGAAGGAATCCTGATGGAATATTTGGCGGGGTGGATGTTTCTGGCGCTGACCATTTTGTTGATGATCGGATTCCCGGTGACTTTTACACTGCTGGGTACGGCCCTGGTATTTGGTTTGATCGGGTTTGGATGGGATTTTTTTAATTTGTTGCCCCTGCGTATCTGGGGCCGCATGACCAATATAACCCTGATTGCCGTCCCGCTGTTTGTTTTCATGGGGGTTATGCTGGAACGATCCGGCCTGGCCGAGGAACTGCTGGATACCATGGGTCTTCTTTTCGGCCGCCTGCGAGGCGGACTGGCGATCTCGGTGGTGGTCGTCGGTGCCCTGTTGGGTGCCTCCACCGGCATTGTCGGTGCCACCGTCGTCACCATGGGCCTGCTGGCGGTGCCGACCATGCTGCGCCGCGGCTATCAAAAAGAGCTGGCTTGCGGCACGGTGTCCGCTTCCGGCACCCTGGGCCAGATTATTCCCCCCAGCATTGTACTGGTTCTTATCGGCGATATTGTCGGGGTGTCGGTAGGAGACCTTTTTATGGGCGCTGTCCTGCCCGGTATGCTCCTGGTGGGGCTGTTCATCGTCTACATCCTGATCGTTTCCTTTCTGCGGCCCGGAGTTGCACCGGCCATATCAAAGGCAGAACTGGCAGCCATATCTCCCAGACAACTGGCCGCCCGTATCGGCATAGCCCTGTTGCCCCCCATGTTCCTGATCGTGTCCGTGCTGGGATCGATTTTCGCGGGCATCGCCTCCCCTACCGAGGCAGCGGCCGTGGGCGCTGTGGGAGCTACTCTCTTGACGATTATAAACAAAAAATTCAATCTGGAGCTCCTGCAGGCGGTGATGCGCTCCACCGTCAAATTGACCTGTATGGTCTTTATAATTCTGTGCGGAGCGGCGGCCTTTGGCCTCGTTTTCCGGGGCCTGGGTGGTGACCATCTGGTGCGGGGATTTCTGGGTGGCATCGCCCACAAGTACAGCCACGGCGCCGTGCTGGCCATCGTGATGGCCCTTATCTTTTTCATTGGCTTTTTTCTTGATTTTATCGAAATCACATTTATCCACGTACCGGTCCTGGCACCCATCATGATTGATTTCGGATACGATCCGATCTGGTTCTGCATCCTTCTGGCGGTTAACCTGCAAACATCTTTTTTAACACCACCGTTCGGATTCTCACTCTTTTATCTGAAAGCCGTCACCCCACCCGAAATCACCACGGGACACATCTACCGGGGCATCATACCGTTTGTTTTATTCCAGCTTATCGGGCTGGCTATCGTTGTATTTTTTCCGCAGTTGGCCACCTGGTTACCTCATTTGGTCTTCGGACCTTAATATTGCTCTTAAACTGTTAAGAAACCTTGACTAATTGTAAAAAAAAAATTAGGGTGGCAAACGTCTCTTATAGCCAAACGGAATTTTATACCGCTTTTCAAACTATTTCGCAAAAGGAGGTTATTCATGAAGCGACGTGATTTTCTGAAAAAGGCCGGTATCGGAGTGGCGGCTGCGGCCGCGGGTATCACCGGCCTGGTTGCATGTGCCAAGGAAGAGGAAGAAAAGAAGGAAGCAGCGGCTCCGGCGGTCGTAGCCAAGCCATCATACAAGTGGAGAATGACCAGCACCTGGCCCCCCAAACTCCCGGTCCTTCAGGAAGGTGCCGATCGAATCGCTCAACGCATCAAGGAGCTGTCCGACGGTCGACTGGAGATAGAGGTTTACGCCGGTGGTGAACTGATCCCGCCCCTGGAAACTTTCCAGGCCGTATCCGACGGAACGGTGGAGTGCGGCACCGGCGCTGCCTATTACTGGGCCGGTAAAGAACCCGCCTGCCAGTGGTTTGCGGCCGTTCCCTTCGGCATGAACGCCCAGGGCATGTCCGCCTGGTTTCACGGCGGAGACGGCCTGAAGCTGTGGGAAGAAACCTATGCGCCCTTTAACGTCATTCCCCGGCCCGGCGGCTCCACCGGTGTGCAGATGGGCGGATGGTTTAACAAGAAGATTGAAACCATTGATGATTACAAGGGGCTGAAAATGCGGATTCCCGGACTGGGCGGCAAAGTCGTGGCCAAGGCCGGCGGCACCGTGGTCCTGGTAGCGGGCGGAGAAATATTCACCAACCTCGAGCGCGGCGTCATTGATTCCACCGAATGGGTGGGACCCTATCACGATCTGAGAATGGGCTTTTACCAGGCCGCCAAGTATTATTATTATCCCGGCTGGCATGAGCCCGGGACCTACCTGGAATTTATCTTCAACAAGAAAGCCTACGAATCCCTGCCCATGGACCTGCAGCACATTGTTGACGCCGCCTGCGCCGAGGCTGAAGTATGGGCCCTGGCCCAATTTGATGCCAATAACGGCGCCGCCCTGCAGACCCTGATCAATGAACACAACGTGCAGGTGATCAAGTTCCCCGACGTGGTGCTCGATGCCCTGCGCCCCCTGGCGCTGGAAGTCGTCGAAGAAGAGGCGGCCAAATCAGCGGTAGCCACGAAAGTGAACGAATCCTTTAAAAAATTTCAAAAAGTCGTCGGCTCCTGGGGCAGCATTTCGGAAAAGGCTTACTATGACATCATTGCTCCGAAAAATCCTGCCTAGCTGTTAGCGATTTATTATTGATTTTCATTTCAAATGCCAGCCGGCGCAACCCGCCCGGCTGGTGTTTTTTTTGGTATGGATATTCTGAAACAAGCAATCGGGCAATTACTATCCCAGGCAGCGATCGCCTTGCTGGTCGCAGGCTGCGTTTTCTTCGGGTGCGCACAGAGGCCGGTTGCCAGCCAGTCCAGCACCGCAGATTGTATCGGTGAAGTATCGCGCCGAATCCGCCAGGCCCCGGAAAAAGAATACCTTCACACCCTTGACGGCCAGGCGGTAAGGTTGCAGGATTTCATCAATCAATGCCAGGACAGCGCACCGGATTGCATCCTGTTCGCCAAATTCTATCTCTGGGAACACGAGGTGAAATCCGTTGTCTCCATGGCCGGCAGCGGACCGGTCGAACACCGCATCAAAGTCTACTACAATCCATTGTCGAACTGCCGGCCGCAAGAAATTCACCCTGGCCGAACCCATGGAGATGTGGCTGAATTTTATGATGCCGGGGGTCAGTTTATGGGCTTGGCAGTTTACATGGGTCAGGGGCAGTATTTTTTACTGCATTATTCAAACTACCGGGGTACAAAAAATCCCTCTTGAATAAATCCCTAGCACTTCTGCGTCTTTATATATTTCCAGAATGAAACCGGTTAAATCCCAAAATCCAAATCACAAATAACAAACAAATTCCAATACCCAAATTTCAATGAATCAAACACACCCGATGAAGGCGGGATTACAGTAGCCCAAATTCAAGCAGGATGAATTTCAAAGCATTATCTGATTGCAGGATTCCGGCCTTCTATTGTGTGCGTTGTAATTCAAAAAAAGTGCCTAAATTTTGCCTGTCATGCCGGACTTGATCCGGCATCCAGAAATGCAACGTGCTGAAACCGCACTGGATTCCGGATCAAGTCCGGAATGACAACCGGAGTAATTTAAGAATAATTAGAAATTTTCACATTCGCATAAAACAGTGAAGAAAATACAACTCAATTCAGCAAGGCTGTTTTGGTCATTGGATATTGGTCCGCCGAAGGCGGAGGGATTTATTTGTAATTTGGTGCTTGTATTTTGGAATTTAGTACGTTTATTGCCTGTCTTCTTCCTGCGCCCCCTCGATCAACCCTGGCGCATCCGGCTGGGGCGTTTCCTGAACCTTGCGCAGTTTACGTTCTATGGCCCGCGTGCGCACCTCGGCTTGACCGATGGTGTTGCTGGCTTCTTTTAGTTTCTGTTTGGTTCTGGCCAGGACATCGCCGAATTTTCCAAATTCGGTTTTGACCACCGCCAGCAATTCCCAAACTTCACTGGAGCGTTTTTCGATGGCCAGGGTCCGAAATCCCATCTGCAGACTGTTGAGCAGCGCTGCCAGGGTCGTGGGACCGGTAACCACAATCCGGTAATCGCGCTGCAGGGTATCGCACAACCCCGGTTGTCGCAGCACCTCGGCATACAATCCCTCTGTCGGTAAAAACATAATCCCGAAATCAGTGGTATGGGGCGGATCAATATATTTTTCCTTGATATATTTGGCTTCGGCCTTGATGCGTATTGCCAGATTTTTAATCGATTTTTCAGACAGCTCCTTATCAGCGGCCTCCTGGGCATCGATCAGGCGCTGGTAATCTTCCTGGGGAAATTTGGAATCAATCGGCATCCAGACAATCTTTTCTTTGTCAGCATCCTGGCCGGGTAACTTAATGGCAAATTCCACCCGATCGTTGCTGTTCTTTTTAGTGGCCACATTGACATCATACTGATCCGGGGTCAAAATCTGTTCCAGAATATGGCTTAAGCGAATCTCACCCCAGGTCCCGCGGGTTTTGACATTGGTCAACACTTTTTTCAAGTCACCCACGCCGGTGGCCAGGGTTCGCATTTCTCCCAGCCCCTTGTAAACCTGCTCCAAACGCTCACTGACCTGCTTGAAGG
>Ga0210112_1000027_pt1 | contig 38424 bp, 31 predicted proteins | sample Joice_ThreeSqC_D_FD_184875 | JGI IMG/M metagenome (GOLD analysis project Ga0210112, IMG submission 184875) | Wetland microbial communities from San Francisco Bay, California, USA, that impact long-term carbon sequestration - Joice_ThreeSqC_D2... | ecosystem: Environmental > Aquatic > Marine >... | reverse complement strand
TGGTGTTGTCGATGGCATTGGAATTCTGTAAGAATTGTCTCAGGGAGCCCTGGATGGTGCGGTTAGCGCTGCCGTCATCGTCGACATCATCGCGCTCGGTCACCACGGCATTGAAGCTGAAGCCGAAGTTGACCCCGGTGGCATTGGCTGATAGCACGATGCGGGTGACATGCTCGGCTGTGGCCAGGTCGGCCACGGTGATAGGGGCCGTGATATTGTCGGAGGTGTTGTTGTCCTGTCCGCCGTAGCAGGCCCCGGCCGCACCCAGCACGTCGGTCCCACCGGCACCGTTATCGCAGCGGGCTCCAGCCGTGCCGTAGGTTTGTTCGGCCCAGACATCCCCTAAAGCAAAGCCGCCGTTATAACCACCCCGGGGGATGATGGTCCTGGAATCCACAGCCACCCAGTAGGTGGCTGGAGTTAAGCCAGTAAAGGCATAGGCACCGCCCCCGCTGGTGGTAGTGGAACTGACATAGGTGTCATCGCTGCTGTCCGGCAGGTTGTCACCGCCGTCCCGGAAGAGGGCTACGGTGACGTTATCCCGGGCAACCTGATCGGCCATGTTAGCGTCCCCGTTAACATCCTCATAGACATTACCGGAAATGGTATCGCCGGCGCCGGCTGGTGCATTGGTTTCATCCGCGCCGATTTCCCATTGAGTGCTGATGGGGCGGGTGTCGCCATCGATGTCATCCGTAAAGCTGCCCGAAAGATCGGTTCCGGCATCGATGGCGTCTGATCCGGCGATCAGGTGAAAATCCCAGTTGGCCTCATCCCCTGCAGTATTGTTCACGAATTGTAGATCGGGATCCTTGCCGGTTATTGAACCGGTTCCCGTCGCTGAAGTATCCTCGGAGAGGTTATAAGACTGCGTGCCCCCTCTGAAGTCGTCGGACGTATTGCCCATCGAGATGCTGTTTCGCACCGTGAGGGTTCCGGCGTCTTCGTCGATTCCCCTCCCGGTGATACCGTATACGGTGCAATTTTCGACAATCGCCGCAGCGGTTGCCTGATTCAGGCGAATGCCGGTGCTTTGACCGTCATAGATAATGCAGTTGCGCGCAGTGAAGCTGCTGTTGGCCGATCCCTTGATGCCGTAAGAGGCATCGCCGGTAATGTAGTCGTGAATCAACAGATGGTCGAAGGTCACGTTTGTTGCGTTTTCGACATTGGCGGCCGCGCGTCCGTCGGAGCCGCCGGTTCGTATAAGCTCGAACCATTCGAAGCGGGTGTAATCGTCGCTGGCCCTGAAACCGGCCGAGGTATTCCCTCCATCAAAAATAACGCCGGTGCCCGCCGTGCCGTTGTGGCGTTGGCCTTCAGCCACCGTCAGGGTCATGTAATGGGTGCTGTCGGTTGTCGAATCGTCTATGGCAACGAATTGGGTAAAGGTGCCATCGGCATAGGCCACGCCCACCTCGCGACGATTTTCTCCGACCAGGTCCCCGTCGCGGTCATCTTCCCAGGACGGCAGGGTGTTGTAAGCGCGGCTGATGGAGTAGATCTGATTGGAGAGGGAGCTCACCGCGGTTTCCTGGGCCGTCACCTGACTGGCCGTGTCGCGGGAGAGGATGTAAAAGGTGGTCGTGCCGATGACGAGCTCATCGCCGACCCCGATGTTGGTCGGCAGCGTTGCACCGCTGAAGGTAACGGTACTGGAATTGGCAGTGATGGAAGCGGTGCCGGCCGAATAGAGCACGGCCGCGTTGGTGCCGATGGAGCGATAATTGACAGTATAGGCCGGGTTGGCGGTTGTCACCGTCCAACTGTTGTTGTCGGGGGCATCCCCATCGGCGTCTCCTTCGGTCGTCGCCTGTGCTGCATCAGCTGTGCCGGAGTCATCCACCGTGGAGATGAAGTCCAGACCGGCATCCGGAGCCCCCGGGGCATTGGCATTGAAAAGCACCGTGATGGTGTCGCTGCTGACCACTTTGGCCGTCAGGTCCACACTGATGAGATTTCCGGCTGTGTTATTGGTATATGCCACCGGGGTGCCGCCGACAAGCACGTTGCTTACGGTGGGCGCCCCGTAGGTTCCCGGAACGGTAATTTCTTCACGATCAACACCGCTGTCGGCGATACCCAAGGTGACCAGAATGTCATAGGTGAACGCTTTGGCGGTGGCGCCGGTGGTTGCGTCATTGGGGGAGATTTCAGCTATGGCTGATGTAACCGCAGGGATGCTGGCACCGGATCCGGCCGCCCACAGCAGCGATCGCAATACGAGGGTCTGGGTGGTGGTGGTCCAGAGCGAGAAGTCGTCGTCTGTGTAAATCCCGACGCGGCGGGAGGGAGCGGAACTGGTGTCGCAAAGTTCGCTGTTCGTGTCATAAACCACAAGGGCGGCCTGGGTGGGTTGTCCTGCCATCTGAATCAGGACCTGGGCGCCGGCCCCCAGGGTATCCCCCCAACCGAGGCTCCCGGTACCGCTATAGGCGGCAAAGACACCGATCCGAGGGGCTGGGTAATATAGTGGCTGTTGTCGACCAGATTTACGTCGGTCCCGTCGGTCTGAGTAATGCTGCCGGAACAATTAAGGAGCTGATTGTCCCAGCTGGGGATGTTGGCCATGACAACTCCAACGGTCAGATCGCGGGTCTTGTCGCCCAGTGCCCCGGACCCCGCCGAGGTTGAGACATAGACCGCGTCAATGTTGTTGGCGGTGATGGCCGGGTTGTAATCTGGGTCATCCTCGTCGGCGTAGAAAACGGTTAAACCGGTGCTTTCCAGGTAGGCCCTGATGGCCTGATCCGAGGCATTCGGGTTGCCGGGGGTGTCGACGATCATCAAAATGTTGGCACTGGCGGAAAAGGCCGCGCCAGGGTTGAATAGACCGATCCCAAGGATTAATATTATGATTAATATTGGGTGTCTATTCATTAAATTATTTCATCTCCAGGTTATCAATCAGCGAAAATGGACGGTTAAATAAGAAGCCTTTTTGAATTCTGAACTATTTATTTGTATATACAAATAGTTATGCAAACCCCATTTTCGATCTGATTTGATCTCTGATCGGTCGCCTCCTTTCTCAGACCTGCGTCTGTCTTGCCCCCAGATTAAATTATCGACAACTATCTGAAAAACTTTAGGATATTTCAAGATCTGTGCCAAAAGACAAAATTCGAAAAATAGGGTCACTGAGATTTTAAAATCATTATGATTTTAAACAGCGGGCAGGTGTGTTTGGCCGAGCGGCAATCATGGTAAAATTAACAATTAAAACAATTAGTTATGGAATAATTCTCAGTATCAAAGAAAGATTCGAATGATCTCGGCCCCTACTCAACGGTGGCGGTCATCCGGCCAATTCCAGCAGGCTTGTATTCTTCATGGGGATGATTATTATCTGATAAATCGAATTCCTGTCAAAAATCCGTTATCAAATCTTGACTGTCACCCAAAATCCAAACACAGGAGTTGGAAATGACCGAATTGGCAAACTACGACGTTATTATCCTGGGAACCGGACCGGCCGGTTTGCAGGCCGCGATTCATGCGGCCCGCAAAAAAGCATCCGTCCTCGTCCTGGGCAAAGAAACCAAAAGCAGCCTATTTCATGCCCATGTGGAAAATTTTTGCTGTCTGTTCAATGTGTCCGGCGAAGATATGCTTGCCGTCGGAAGCCAGCAGGCAGCCAATTTTGGGGCCGAGATGCTCGAAGAGGATGTGCTCAAGGTAGCCCCCGACGGCTCGTTTTTTAAGGTGGTCACCGAAAGCGGGCAGGAGCTACAAACCAAAACCCTGATCGTGGCCACGGGAACAGCCCGCACTAAGCTGGGTGTTGCCGGTGAAAAAGAATATCTGGGCAAAGGCGTCAGTTATTGTGTGGAGTGCGATGCCAATTTTTACAAGGGTGAGGAGGTTGCGGTGGTCGGCGGTGCCAGTGCCGCTGTTTCCGGTGCATTGACCCTGCTGGGCTATGCCAGGACCGTTCATCTGGTTTGCGGTGAGCTGGAAGTTAGTGACGTTTTAAAAACCCAGCTGAAACAAAGTTCCGTCGTCATCCATCAGAATGCGAAAGTCAAAGAAATCGTCGGACAAACCAGCGTGGAAGCAATCAGTTTGGACGACGGATCTAAACTTGAGGTCAGCGGGGTGTTCATCGAACTGGGGGCCAAGGGCGTCATGGAGCTGGCCACCCATCTTGGCGTTCGGCTCGATGACGAGATGAAATACATCGACACCAACAAAAAGATGGAAACCAATATTCCCGGCGTATTTGCGGCCGGCGACATCTGCGGTCCCCCCTGGCAGATGGCCAAAGCCGTCGGCGAAGGCTGTGTGGCCGGCCTGAATGCAGCCACCTACGCAAAAAAGCTATCCGCTTGAGCGGATAGCTTTAAGTTATTGGTTAATCCGCCGGAGGCGGATTCGTTATTGGTCAGCCGTGGATTCTAATTCCTAATAACTTATAACGAATATCGATTAACGACATCCCGGCTAGGCTGAGGCCGGTGTTTGTGCACCAGTCTTTGCCTGGGACAGGTGCTCTACGTTGCGTAGACGGATATTGCTGGCGGCTTTCTGGGCGGCTTCGGCCTGGGGTGATTTACTTCCGGCCAGCTCGTCTAAAAATGCTTCCGATTTTGGGCCGCCGATATTGCCAAGGGTGGTAATGGCAGCTGACAGGACCGCGGATTGATCCGGACCGGAAGATTTTTTGATGCGCTTTAGCAGGCCCTTTTTTTGTTCCGAAGATCGGTTGGCCATTTCAAGAATGGTATCTTCGGCTTCCTCGCCATTGGGTATGTCGCTTATTCCTCCAAGGGCCCTGATCAGCTGAGCAACCTTGCGGTAATGTCCGACGGCTTCTTCTTTGTCTTCAGGCGCCTGGACGGTAATCAGCCCCAACAGTTTTTTAATCGAACCTTCAGAAACAGGGGATAGATCGGTGAGACCATTCATGGCGCGCCAGCGCACCTTGTCATCGGCGTCGCCCAATGCCGTCAGGACGACATCTTCCGCATCGGCGGCTTTCAAAGAAATTACCACATTCAGGGCTTCGTCACGCACCCTTGGTTGCTCATGGTGCAAAAGTTTACGGGCGTGCTCAATATCTTTCTCATTTTTGCCGACATGACCGAGCAGCATCAGCGCGTTTCTAATTAGAAACCATTTTTGCTTGGGGTCATCCAGCACTTTAAATATCCAGTCTCTGACCCGGTCGCCTTTTTGGGTGAGGGCGTCCATGGCGTTTTTGCGGGCGCCGCGATTCTCGCTGTCGGAAAGGACTTTGCTCAAAATTTGAATGCCCTGGGTGCCCAATAAATCGGTGATTTTGTCAATCAAGGACCGCTGGGATTCATCCGCATTTTCGTAGCCGGTTACCATCTCATCCGTGAGCTCTTTGAACACGAATCCGATCGGGTTGGCGGGCAGGCCGGGCGCAGTTATGAATAGATCACTGGTGTTGGCGGCTTTAGCCATCGCTTTGGTGAGATAAAACGTGGTCTGCCAATCGGATTTTTCTATCAAGGCCGGCAGAATGCGGCGCATAAGCTTTACCATAATGGCAGCGTCATCGGAGGTGGTGATATTCAGTATCCGGTTGGCATAGCTGCGGATATGGCCTGTCACATCTTTGGCCATTTTTTCGGTATTGACCAGATATTGTACGTCAGAGGGAAGCTCGTCAAAAGCTAATACCTGATTTAAATACAGCTCCTCCAAAAAGCTCTGGGCACCGCTGACATCTTCAAGCACCAGGCGTCGCGCAACCCATTTTAAAATTCTTTTGACACCTGCAAAGCGGTTTTCCAGCGTGGCGTTGTCCGGATTGTCAACTTTCATTTCCCGCAGGCGATCGAGCTCTTGATAAATATAGCGTGAAGTCGGCAGCAGTGAATTCAACGGGAAGCCGTCGATGATGACTTGTTCGATATCTTCCGTCTCGAGGTCTTCGACGTGCTGGGCGATGATGTAGCAATTAATAATGAGATCTTTGAGAAATTCCGGATGCTTCAGTGGGCGCAGGATGTCCTGGATGATCTGCAGTTTCATGGTGCGGATGCCCTCATGGTCTTTGCTTTTAAACAGGGGCATCACCTTTAGGTCCTTGGCCAGGCGTTGAATGGCCATCTCAACCCGGAAGGGAAGATTTAACTCCAGCAGAATCAAATCATCCACAAAAACTGTGGAAATTTCGGTGATCCCGTGATCAATCAAAGCATGGGACAGAAGCTCGCCGATTTTATCTTTCTCGCCTGTATCCACCTTGGGATCACTCATGATATCCACAAAGCGGTCAAAATGTTCCGAGGTAATATCTTTTTTGATGGCAAAGCTGACGATGCCCTTGCGTTTAAAATATTCCCGCAGCTTGGGCACGAAAAGCTCGGCCATGCTCGATCCGACCAGCGTTCTCACGTTTACGGGTTCATCCAGGATACCGGTAATCAGGATATCGCTGTGCTCCCGGGTTTCCTCGTGTGTGATCATTATTTCGCTGGAATCTCCCAAACATTTTTTGAAGGCTTCGTATAGACCTTGCTTGGCGCCTTCCGAACCGGGATGGTCAGAGGCGTAATATCCGCTGCGCAGCATGGCCTTTGTCAGGTCCATGAGAAATTCACCGGAAGGCTTTACCTTCTCACGGTCTGCCTGGCTGAGCTGTTTTTTTTCAGTGACCGCTGCAGCGGCAATCTGAGCGCTCGACTCCTTTTCTCTGGCGGCCTCTTCCTGGGCAATGGCCTCTCGGATCCAATCCATGGTCAAAGCGTTATCTGCGGCGGGTTCGGATGCTGGTTCCGGATCTGCGGCAACTTCTGAGGTTGTTTTTTCGGTGATGGGTTTTTTGGTATCATCTTCGCCTGCATCCGGAACCGGGGGTGGGGTTTTATCTGGGCCGGTCGACGCCGGCAAATTAAGCAGCATACGGTAATAGGTGTTGGAACTCAGGGCCCCGTTTAGTTTCTGGAGAGCGACTTCCGGTCCTCCGATCAGACCGACGACCATTCCGGCAGGTTTTTTGAGCTGAGCAGCGGTTTGCTCGTCGAGGGTTTTAATGACACCCCCTTCGACGGTCAGCACCTCTTCAATATCGGGAACCGAAATATTTAAAGATATTCTGGCGTTCAGGGGCAGGGGGGTTTTCGTAGGAAGAAAAATCTTACCCTTACATAACCGCTCATAGTCTTTGAAGAATCGCTCGGCCGAAAGATAGTTGAGTTTGATCGCTTTTGTCGCCAAAATATCCTCTTTGGCAAAATGATTATAGAGTATTTATATGATAAAAGGTGCCTGAACCAGAGGAAACGGGTTGCACCCTCTTGGAAATCATCATAATATTTTGTCGAGCGATGGTGTGACGCCTTTCGAAGCAGGTTCGGTCTTTGAATGCAAGGCTATCAAAAAATTCTATATTTTCTGATAATTATAGCCGACAGTGTCAAAACTGTCAATCAATATAGAGGGGATACGACATGTCAACAAAAAAGCTAGCGGAAAGAAAAGATGTTCCGGATGAGAATAAATGGGTTCTGGCACCGTTATTTGAAACCGATGGGGCCTGGGAACAATTATTTTCGGAGGTTGAGAAGGCGTTGGAGCGCTATGGTGACTACCGTGGGCGGCTCAAGGACGCCGTTGGTCTTTTCAAAGAAGCCATTGAATTTCATCTGGGACTGAACCGCAGGATTGAGAGACTGTATACCTATGCCCATCTTAAAAGCGATGAGGATAAATCCAACCAGTTTTATTTAGGGCTGCACCAGAGAGCGCTGAATGTCTATACGCGTGCTTCGGAATTGGCAAGCTTTATGACACCCGAAATTCAATCGATGCCGGATAAGGTTGTAAATCATTACCTGGCAGATAAATCCCTGGGCGAATATAAATTTTATCTGGAAAAAATTTTGCGCTACAAACCCCATACCCGCAGCGAGTCAGAAGAACAGATTCTGGCCATGAGTCGGGAGCTTGCCGGTGCCCCGTCACAGATCTTCGGTCAGCTGGACAACGTGGATTTGAAATTTGGGACCGTCGCCGATGAGAGTGGAAATGAAATAGAATTGAGCCATGGGAATTTTACAACCTTCTTAATCAACCCCCGTCGTGACATCCGCAAAAAGGTGTTTTTCCAATATTATCAGGCCTACCATGATCATCGACACACCCTGGCGGCCATCCTGGCCCATTCGGTTAAAAAAGACCTCTTCGACAGTCGGGCCAGAAATTTCGAAAACTGCCGGGCTTCAGCTCTCTTCAATGACAACATCCCGCAAGCGGTGTATGACAATCTTATCGAGACCGTAAAAGGCAACCTCGCGCCGCTTTTTAAATATTTGAAGTTCCGGCAGACGGTTTTAGGACTCAAGGAGCTTCATTTCTATGATACCTATGTACCGATTATCGCCGATGTCCAGTTCCACATGCCTTACAAAGAGGCTGTGGAAGTGTGCGCCAGGGCCATGCGGCCACTGGGAGATGAATATAGCTGCATTCTCAAAGACGGGCTTTTATCCGGCTGGGTGGACCGCTATGAGAACCGGGGGAAGAGAAGCGGCGCTTATTCCTCGGGCTGTTATGATTCACCGCCTTATATTTTGCTCAACTACGAGGAAAATAATATTAACAGCCTTTACACCCTGGCCCACGAAGCGGGGCATTCCATGCATTCGTATTTCTCCAAAAAGCACCAGCCCTACGTGGACCATGATTATGCGATCTTTGTGGCGGAGGTGGCCTCCACTTTCAATGAAGATCTTCTCAGCCGATATTTGCTGGGGTTTTACAAAGATGATCCGAAAATGCAGGCCTACATTCTGAACCGGGAAATTGACAACATCCGGGCCACGCTTTTCAGGCAGACCATGTTTGCCGAGTTTGAAAAGACTATCCACGCGATTGGTGAAGCCAATTCACCCTTGACGCTGGATGTGATGACCGAAACATACCGTCAGCTGCTTGAAACCTATTTCGGCGACACCCTGGTGCTTGATCCCGAGCTATCCCTCGAGTGCCTGCGAATTCCGCATTTCTACTCTGCTTTTTATGTTTACAAATATGCCACCGGAGTATCGGCGGCCATGGCGCTGGCGGACAAAGTCGTCAACGAGGGGGACACCGCCCGTCAGGTCTATCTGGATTTTTTGAAACTCGGCGGCAGCCAATTTCCTCTGGATGAACTGCTGGCAGCCAGCGTCGACATGGGTTCGCCGGAGCCGGTCAAAAGAGCGATCAACCAATTTAGCGGGTTGGTCGATGAGCTAGTTCAAATTTATACCGCCGGCGCTAGTGCTTGAAAACCTCTTTGTGCAGGTTGAACTGCTTCATTTTGCTGTACAGGCCCCTGGGGTGGATACCTGCGATCCGGGCCGCCTGACCCACGCGGCCCCCCGTTTTGGTGAGTACGCGTTCAAGATAAATTCGCTCAACCTGAGCCATGATTTCTTTTTGGAGCTCCGGCAGCGTTTTTTGCAACCAATCGGTTCCACCCAAATTCCCATTTGGCATAAGCGTTGCCAGTGCCGAAGAATCTCCATGGAAGACGTTGGGCAGTTCTTCCATGCCGATCTCATCGGTTTTGCTAAGCAGCATGGCGCGCTCAATCACATTCATCAGTTCGCGCACATTTCCCGGCCAATCATAGTTGCAGAGGGCCTGCATGGCTTTATTGGAGAAACCGCTTATTTCGCGACCGATTTTATACCGGAAATATGTCGTGAATCGCCGGGTCATCGTTGGAATATCTTCCTTGCGATCCCGCAGCGGGGGAATCGTCAGCATCAAAACCCCCAGCCGGTAGTAAAGGTCCTGACGGAAATTCCCCGCAGCAATGGCCTCTTCCAGGTTCTGGTTCGTTGCAGCGATAACGCGCACATCCAATTCAATCGTGTTTTCCCCCCCGATGGGCTTGACTTCATAATCCTGTAAGATACTCAGCAGCTTTGTCTGCAGATGCAGGGGCATTTCCCCGATTTCATCTAGAAAAATGGTTCCGCCGTGGGCCAGTTCAAAGGCCCCCCGGCGGTATCGAATCGCACCTGTAAATGCGCCCTGCTCGTGTCCGAACAACTCGCTTTCAAGCAACTGCTCGGGCATTGCGGCCGTATTGACCGAAATAAAGGGACCGACAGAGCGGGGGCTTTGGGCGTGGATGGCTTTGGCCAGATGCTCTTTGCCGACCCCGGTCTCGCCGGTGAGCAGAATGGGTGAATCGCTTGGAATCACCTGATGAACGTCTTCCATGAAAATCCGCATGGCCTGACTTTCAGTAACGAAATCAGTTATTTTGGGCTCGGAAACGCCCCGGCGATCATAGCGTTTGCGCTGGATGAATTGGCGCCGGGATTCCAGGGCGGATTCGATGGCCTGGAATATTCTCATCTTTGATATGCCCGCATAAAGTACAACATCAGCGCCGGCGGCTGCCAGACGGGCATGTTCTTCCGGGGAATCACTTTCATGAATAATGACGGTTGTGGGATTCTCGGGCAGCTCATTAAGAATTGAGATACCATTATCGATGGGTTTGATGATAAATGCGGCGCTGATAATAATGACATCACACCCGCTGTGCAACACCTTGTGCCAGACCGACCGCGGGGGATTGAATGTTTCCACCCGCGTATCGGTGTCCGAGAGTTTACGCTTCAAATGCCCTTGCAGGCCGCTTTCCTTAACCGCCAATCCAACGCGAATAATCACCGGGACCTCCCTTCATCGGAATTCAATTGCCTTTTTCGCTGGTTTGACACCATGCACAGTGATGATACTATCAGTATTAATTTACCGGTTTTCTAACCGACGAGCATGGCAACAAGCTTTACTGGTTCACATAACTCCTTGTCATTGTTTTCTAAACAGGGTCAATCGAGCCTATTGAAGACGCCTTCGACCTTCTCCAGCAATTATCCTCCTTATTACGGTATTCTATTACCTTAATCAACAAAAATCAGAAATATTTTTCTTATTTATGACTTAAAGCACTCTTGTACTTTCCTGGGCTAATCTTAAATACGCAAATATATTAGTATGTTAAAAGTTTTTTAAATTTTTGGCACAAAACCTGCTTAGCAGCCATTAAATGTTCCGAAATACGGAATGCTGATACCAGGGGTTGTCGAGATAAACCTTTTCAGGCAGGAACCTAAACCAGAAACGGAGAAAAATATGCACAATCTGCAAGCGGTTGAACACATGTCATGGAAACAGAATCCGAAAATTGTACGGGCTGCCATCCAGCCACAGGTATGGGGAATTGCTTCGTCTATCGACATTTATAATTGTGAACCTCAATTAATCCGAAGTCCCACAGCTATCCGGCGTTTTGTTGCCGAACTTTGTGACTTAATCGAAATGAAACGTTTCGGCGAAACCCAGGTGGTGCATTTCGGTGAAGATGAGCGCGTGGCCGGGTACTCCATGGTGCAGCTTATCGAAACTTCCCTGATATCGGCCCACTTTGCCAACCAGACGAATACAACCTACCTGGATGTTTTCAGCTGCAAAGAGTACGCCCCTGAAGCTGTCAGAGAATTTTCGCAAACCTATTTCGGCGGCAGCCACAGCACATTGAACGTCACATTACGTCATTAACCAGGAGGGCCCTCATGCTCAAAATAAGCGAACATAAAGATTTCTTCCAGGTCAAAGAGCTATGGCAGCGCCACTGGCCCCAGGAATGCCTGTTTGATTTGTGGCCGGTCAGAGCGTGCTTTCAATCCCAATTCAACCACAGCCCGCACTTCATTGTTGCCAGTCAGAACGGGCAATTCCAGGGCATGCTGGCTTTAAGCTGGATCGATGAAGAACAGTGTTTCGGGCATTTCCCGGGTGAACTCTGGCAGGGCAAAACATGGCTGGAGCAAAACAGGGTGCTGGCCGGCGAACCGGAGGTTTTTAATGCACTGCTTGATCACATTCCGTTGGCTTTCAAGATTCGATACCTGAGCTCGGATTCCTTTCCGGCTCCTGAATCTTCAGCCTCCGTTGATGAGGTCGGTTATCTTTTCTATCCCTCCCAATACGCCTATTCCTTTCAGGAATACCTGCAGTGCTTTTCGGGCAAATCGCGCAAAAAAATTCGTCGTGAACTGGACTGTCTCCAAAAACCCGGTGTATGCTACCGCTATGATCAACCGGCCGATATCGACATAATGTTTCGCATGAACCTGGATAACTTCGGGGACCAATCCTATTTTGCCGATGCCCGTTTTTTGAAATCATTTGAGCGCCTTTTCGCCTGGCTGCATGACAATCATCTGCTGCGGGTGACCACCGTTCAAATTGGGGGCCGAGTTGCCGCCGTGGATGTCGGAGCCATATGGAACTCGCGCTATGTCGTTTTGGCGGGCGGCACCGATTCCAATTTTCCAGGCGTAGCCAAATTGATCAACTTTCATCATATTGAATGGGCCTGCCATCAGCGTTTATCGGAGGTGGACTTTCTCTGCGGCGATTTTAACTGGAAAAACAGGTTTCACCTGAGCCCCCGGCCGCTCTACCAAATATCGCAGCGGCAGGAAATAGAGGATTGGTCGGCTGATTTTATCGAACAGAGAGCAGCCTGTGCCGCGTGAGCCGAAAGTTCTGGTCGTCGGTACAACCGCGGACTACATTGATTGGATTCGAAGCAGCTGTCCCGGCCGCGCTGTGTTTCTCACCGATCCCAAAGTGCGCCGGCAGGCGCAAGAGCCGTGTCCGGCGGCGGCCGAAGAGATCCTGTGCGATCTATCCGATTATGACCGCAGCCGGCAGGTGATTCAGGGACACCTGGACCAAAATGGATTCAGGCTGGAGGGCGTCGCCTGCTATGACTGCGAATCGATGGAGCTGGCCGCGCATCTGGGGCAGTCATACGATTTGCCCTATCCTTCCATTCAGGCCGTCAACAACTGCCGCAACAAATTTCTTTCGAAAACCCTCTGGCAGGCAAACGATCTCCACACCCCAAAGGCTCGAATCATCCGGTCGGAGACCGAGGCGGCGCATTTTTTTCAGGAGTTCGGGGGGCCGTGTGTCTTAAAGCCGCTAAGCGGCAGCGGCAGTGAACTGATCTATCGCTGCGACAGCATCCCGGAATGCGAGCATAACTATCGCGAAATCCGAATCGGTTTGACCCGCCGCGGGGACAATCGGCTTTTTAGGTCCCTATCAGCGCCGGAGCCCGATATTCTGGCCGAAGAATTCATTGCCGGCAACGAATACAGCTGCGATTTTGTAATCGATAAAGGGCGGGTTGAAATTATTCGGATTACGCGCAAGATTATATCTTCGGAAGGGCCCTTCGGAACAGCGCTGGGTTATCTGCTGCCCGGCATTTTGCCCGCTGAAACCGATGAACCTGAATTATGTCAAACCCTTTTCCGGAGTGCGGCGGCATTGGGACTTGAGCGAGCGATCTGTATGCTGGATTTTATGATCGATCATGGCTGGATCGTTCTGCTGGAGATGGCGCCCAGGCCGGGCGGAGATTGCCTGCCGTTTTTACTGCGCCACAGTTTCCATCTGGATGTTTTGAAATTGCTGTTGGATTTCTCACGGCAGCGCCCCTTGCGATTGAACCGAATATCAGAATTGCGCCCGTCGGTTGGATTGCGCCTGCATGCCCGCCAAAGCGGAATTTTAAAAAAAGTCGACAGCCATCACCTGCAAAGTGATGCCCGCCTCCGTGAGATCCATTTGACACGTCAACCGGGACACCTGATCAAAATGCCCCCGGATGACTATGACTCCTGGCTTTTGGGACACATTATCTTTGAACCGGATGGCGATAGCGAAGTGGAATCGCAGTGCCTGGCCTTGTTAGATAAGCTAATCGTGGAGATTGAGTAAGTTTTGAAGAGAGTGAACCCATCAGATTTGAGCCAACAACTCAGCGAAGTCGTGAGCCGAACCACCCCGCTGTTGCCGCCCGATGAGCTGCGTGCCTATGTGCAATACCATTTTGACCGGCGGGATTTTTACCTGCAGGTCATTGAAAAGCATCCGGCCCCCCTCTACCTTCAAGAGTCATCAATTTTAAGGGATCGCGCCGGGCGGCTGAAGCGTGCTTTCCAAAAGCTTTTGCCCGCAGTTGAATTTTATTATGCCGTCAAAAGCAATAACCACCGTGATATTGCCCGGATTTTGCTCGAAGTTGAATTTGGTCTCGATGTTTCCAGCGGGCTTGAGCTGCAAATGGCTTTGGATCTTGGCGCGCGCGACATTATCTTCAGCGGTCCCGGAAAAACGGATAAAGAGCTGCACCTGGCGGTTGCGCATGCCGATCAGGTAGTGATTCTGATCGACAGTTTCGGTGAGCTGCGCCGGCTGGAAAGCATTGCAGCCGGGTTGAATCAAAATATCCGCTGCGGGGTGCGCCTGACCGTCAATCCGAATGGCCTGTGGCGCAAATTCGGCATTGTTCCCCAGGAGTTGCCGGCCTTTTATGATGAGGTCTGCCGCTGTGACCACATTCAACTGCGCGGGCTGCAATTTCACTCCAGCTGGAATCTTTCACCCGGACCTCAGATTGCCTTTATCCGATCACTCGGCAAGCTGCTGGCGGATATGCCCGTTGGGTTTAAAACCCGAATTGAGTTTATCGATATCGGTGGTGGCTACTGGCCGGGACAGGGCGAATGGCTGCAGGCCGCAGGGACCCCCGAAGGCAAACTGCTCGAGGCCCTCGGAAACCGGGCCGGCGCGGTTGAAACCCATTACCGTCTGCCGGCCGATCCCATTGAAGGATTCGCCGCGGGACTCAGTGCGGCAATTTGCGAGCACCTTTTCCCGGTCGTGACTTGCAGAATCTGTCTGGAGCCGGGACGCTGGATATGCAACGATGCAGTCCAATTGCTGATTTCAGTTGTCGATAAAAAGGCAGCGGATCTGGTCATCACCGATGCCGGCACAAACACGGTCGGCTGGGAACGCTTCGAGAGCGATTATTGTCCCATCTTGAATCTAACGCGCCCATCGCTTAATGAACAACCCTGCCACATCCTTGGCTCATTGTGCACCCCCCATGACATCTGGGGCTACATGTACTTTGGTGATGATATCCGAACCGGCGACATCTTGCTGATTCCGTCCCAGGGAGCCTATACTTACAGTCTCAGGCAAAATTTTATCAAACCGCTGCCGGCTGTTGTTACGATTTAGCATCCTTTGCGGGCCGATTTGAGGTGGAGTACAGATGGATATCGAACCACTCGCCGGCCGGGAGCACTTCCCGGCCATTTCAAGATCTGCCTATCTCAACGCCGCCTCGATTGCTTTGATGTATAAAGGCGCCAGTGAGGCGGCCGTTGCCTGGCAGAGAGACCTGGCACAAAACGGCACCCTTTGTTTTGATGAAGCCGCCGAGCAAAATGTTTTTTCAAGTTTGCACGAAGTGTTCGCCAAGCTCATAGGAGCCGAGTCCCGGGATATCGCCGTAGGATCTAGCTTTAGCGAACTGGTTGCTTCATTGGCCTGGGCAATGATGCCCGCCGGGGGCAAAAATATCGTGGGGGTCGATGTGGTTTTTCCGAGCACGATCTATCCCTGGCTGCGGGTGGCCCATACCACCGGCTGTGAAATCCGCTTTTTGCCTACCACAGACTACTATGCCGACCAGGAAGAGCTGGCGGGGCTCATCGATGACAATACTGCGGTTGTTGCTGTCTCCCACGTTGAGTTCGGCAGCGGTCAACGGTATGATCTGCGCCGGCTGTCAGAAGTTGCCCATTCACACGGGGCACTGCTGGTCGTGGATGCCACCCAGTCAGCCGGAGCGATCCCCATCGATGTAAACCGTGACAGTGTCGACGTTCTGGTTGCAGCCGGCTACAAATGGCTCTGCGGCCCCTTTGGTGCAGCTGTCATGTATGTTGCGCCGCACCTGCAAACCCGCTTTGAACCCGGACTGGCCGGTTTTCGAAGCCACAAAGACATGTGGGACCTACGGGCCGATCGTATCCAATATCATGATGACGCCGGCCGGTTCGAATTCGGCACTATGGCTTATGGTTGCGCCCTGGGATTGGGCAAAGCCGTTGAATTTATTCTCAGGCTGGGGGCAGATGCTATATTCGAGCATGACCTGAAGCTTAGAGCGCGGTTGGTCGAAGGCTTAAAACAACTTGGCGCCCAGCTGTTGAGTCCTTCTAACGAGAAAGAGTGCAGCGCCATCGTCAGCGCGCGTTTTCCGGACTTTTCTTCACGCACGCTTGTAGATTTTTTGAAAGAACAGGGTGTCATCGTGTCTCCACGGGCAGATTTCGTACGGTTTTCTCCCCATCTTTATAACAGCTCTGATGATATAGATCTTGCATTAGAAGTATTGCACCGGGCCCATGAATCTATTTGACAAACAGATCTGCCATTACATTGCCTTAATCCTCCTTATCTTTCCTATTTTCCGTGGAAGAAGATGTCTCCTGGTTTGCAGAAACACCACCGGATAGGCATTTAAGGGCCTATTTCGGTATAGTGTCAGAACCACTGGAAAATGATCTGAAACGGTATTATATTGTTACCATCGTACACTATCTGCACTGGACCGGACCAGTGTATTTTAATCTGTTCCGGCCGTTTCACCATCTGGTTGTGGCCCGGATGGCGCGGGCCGGGGCATACTCTAATTGAGCGCCAGACGCTCAATTAGAAGTTATTAGTTATCGGTTAAATAGTTATAAGAAATCGGCAAAAATCTCATTCTAGGATGGCAAAGGTATTAAATGGGGGGAAAAGAATGCAGAAAACATTTTTTTCTATTTTAGCAATATTGTTTATTGCGTCGACGGCTACCGCCGGCAATGGGTTAATCAGTGTTAAGAGTTCAAACGATGTAAAGGCCACAGCGGATCGTTTAGAAAACGTTTTAAACCAGAAGGGCATGACCGTATTCATCCGAATTGATCATGCCGCCGGTGCTGCCAAGGTGGGCCAAAAGTTGCGGCCCACAGAATTGGTTGTTTTTGGTAATCCAAAGGTCGGCACACCGCTTATCCAGTGCAGTCAAAGTGTTGCCATTGACCTGCCTCAAAAAGCGCTCATCTGGCAAGATGATAAAGGGCAGGTGTGGCTGTCTTATAATGATCCAAATTATCTGGCCCAGAGGCACGGACTTACCGAATGCGCTGAAGTTATCAAAAAAGTTGAAAATGCCTTGAGCAATTTTGCCAAAGCGGCCACCATGCCCTAAAGAAATTGCCGGCCTAAGGACAGGAACAATTTTATGAACCTGGACAAACTTCCTGCTTCAGGGGATAGATGAGGAGAGGCGCAATGATTTTTGGTTTTCTTTTATTTCCGGATTTAGAAGAACTTGACCTGGTCGGACCCTGGGAAATGGTTGCCATGTGGAGCCAGTATGCCGATGGTCCTGAAAAATGCCTGATGATTGCTGAAACAAAGGAGCCTGTGCGCTGCTCAAACGGGATGATCATCCAACCCCATGTAGCGTTTGAAGATGCACCAAAATTAGATTACCTGTTAATACCCGGAGGCTTTGGGACAAGGGATCAGGTCGAAAATCAAAACTTGATCCGTTTCGTTTCAAAACAGGCCAAAAACTGCAAGGCGATCCTGTCTGTCTGCACGGGTTCTTTTATTTTACATGCCTGCGGACTGTTGAAGGGTAAAAAAGCAACCACCCACTGGTTATCGCTTAAGCAGTTGCGGGAATTAGAAGACGTTGAAGTTGTCGAAGAGCGAATCGTTAAAGACGGCCATCTCTGGACATCTTCCGGGGTGTCGGCCGGAATTGACCTGGCCCTGGAGTTTATCAACCATGAGGCCGGGGACAGCACCGCCGGCAGTGTCCAATCTTTTGCCGAGTATTATCCATCCGGCAAAAATTACGGCACCTTTCACAAAGATCCCAAAGCACCCGGCTATCTGACCAGGGAATCTTGAGCCCTAAATGATCTATTGAAAGATCCCCAAAAAATAGTCATTGCAACCTGTGGAACGCGGGGTGATATCCAACCGTTGATTGCTCTGGCCCGGGCATTAACCAGTCGGGGACACGAAGCCCTCATCGCGGCTCCCCCGGAGCAAGGGGTCCGGGTTGAGGATTGCGGATGCGCCTTTCAAGCCCTGGGAAGCGACTTCACCCAAATGCTGAGCCGCCATCCCCAGGTGCATACCCTAAAGCCGGTGAAGGATTTTCTCGCTTTCCTGCGGCTCGAAATTCGAAAGCAGCTATCCCAGCTGCCGGCTATTATAGATGGCGCGGATCTTGTCCTGGGAGCTTCCCTTTGCCTGGGTCTTCATTCGGCTGCTGAATTAAAGGGCATTCCGTATGGATATGTTGCCATGGCACCTCAAATACTGCCATCGGCCCACCATCCCTTTGTTGCCTTGAAATCTCACAATCTGCCGCCATGGCTAAACCGGCTATCCTGGGCAATGGCCCGGATACTGGACAGGATGAACTTTACAGCGCTGATTAACAAAGAACGCCGCCGTTTGAAACTGGCGCCTGTTAAAGACATCCTGGACCACGTCATCGGAGAGCATGTGATGGTGGCATCGGACCCGGTTATTGCCGAAGTACCGCCGGATGTTGGATTGGACTGCTTCCAGACCGGTTATCTGCATCTGCAGGCCAATAAAAAGATTTCTGAGCGACTCGAAGCGTTTCTGGCGACGGGGCCGGCACCCATTTACTTCGGGTTTGGAAGCATGTCAACCCGTGGGCAGGAAGCCCTGGTTGCCTTAATCCGGGCAAGCCTGGGGCTTACCGGACAGCGTGGAATCCTATCCGGTTTCCGTTTTGACGAGACCTGCTTTGCGGATTCGAAAAATTGTATTTTTGTCGATGAGGTTCCGCATCCTTTACTGTTTACCCGTCTGGCCGCGGTGGTGCACCACGGCGGTTCGGGAACCACGGCCGCCGCAGCCCTGGCAGGCGTGCCCCAGATCATTGTACCTCATATTCTCGATCAATATTACTGGGGGGAAAGAGTTTATCGCTGCGGACTGGGTCCCAAACCTTTACGAAGGTCTCAGTTGACAGCCGAGCGGCTCTCAAAAGCCATCAGCGAATGTGTCTCCGGACAAAGGTACTACGGTCGCGCCTCCGAGATTGCTGAAGCTGTTAAAAAGCAGGACAGCCGGAGGCTGGCTGTTGCGTATATTGAGACAACCTACTTCAACACGGATAGTTAGACCTCAGAGGGCAGGGCGCTTATAGCGGTATAAACAAAAAATATGCTATTCCGTGCTGTCCGGTTCCGGTTCGTCAGTCGTTATATCCGACTTGTCGGGTACCATCTGAATCTTCAGCGGTTGGTCGGCATCAAAATGGACATCGCGCTGGGGGAATGAAATGACAATGCCGGCCTTGCGGAACTCGCGGTCAATGGCTTTGTGCAGTTCATGCTGGACGGGCAGGCGGTGGTCGATGTTGCTGATAAATAACCGCAGCTCGAAATCAAGGCTGTTGTCCCCGAAACCTAGAAAATAGGCGCTGGGTTTGGGATCCTTAAGTACCATTGGATTTTCGTTGAGCACTTTTACCAATAACTTTTCGGCCAGCTCGGTGTCGGAGCCGTAGGCAATACCAACTTTGATCTTAAAGCGGGTGACGGGGTCCGATAGGGACCAGTTGATCAGCTGGCCGGTGATGAATTCCTTGTTGGGCACAATCAATTCCTTGCGGTCCCAGTCAATAATGGTGGTGGCCCGAATGCGAATCCGCGACACCGTGCCGTTGACCTCCCCGATGGTCACCGTGTCCCCGACCCTGAAGGGTCTTTCAAACAAAACGATCAGGCCGCAGATGAAATTGGCCACGATTTCCTGCAAACCGAACCCGAGGCCGACACCCAGGGCCGCCACCAGCCATTGAACACTCGACCATCTGAACCCGATGGTGTTGACGGCCAGGAGAATGCCAATGGCCGTAATCGCGTAGCGGCAAAGAGTGGTAAAGGCATAGCGCGCACCGGCGTCCACGGGAAGCCGGTTGAGAATCGTGATTTCAAGCAACCCCGGCAGGTTTTTTGAGGCAATGATCGTGAAGACGACCACCACGACAGCCATTAGCAGATTGGCCAGGTTGATCGGTATCTGGGCCGCAACGCCGTTGACCGCCTCACTGTAGCTCCAGAGCTGAACGTTCTGCAAGATGCCGAAAGCGGGGAAAACAGGCTCCCAGATGGCCCATAACCCGATGGCGACAAGTATAAACATGACGGTTCGCAGGAAGGCCTGGGTCTGGTCGCTAATTTCGGCCAGGCCGATTTCAGGTTCGGGGAGAATCGGCTTGCTCTCCTCATCAGCCGGCGAAGGATGGCCATCTGCGCGTTTCTGACGGTCTGCTTCGCGCTGCGCCTCCCACTTGCGCCGGGCTTCCCGGATGGCCAACCTGCGACTGGCCAGAGACAACCACCGCAGCGCCAGGCTGTTTAACACGACCAGCGTCATCGCCAGCAATGCGGTGTAGCGACTTAAATCCCGAAACTCCAGAGCCGAAAGAAAATAGCCGCTGGCCGCCAGGGCAGCCAGGAAAAGCGGTAACCCCACGGCCAGCGGCCACCCGACATATCGCAAACGCGCCAGCCAGCCGCTGGGATAAGTCTTTAGCAAGGCTGTAACGATGCCGCCTGAAAACCGCAGAATTCGGCCCAAAAACGCTGAGACGGCAACCATCTGAATAATCAATGCCAGTTTCGCCATTGAATCGGAGGATTCGAATTCTTTGCCATTGGCCATTGCGGAAACCAAAAATCCCATTAACACCACCACCGGCGTAAACCACCACAGATTTTTTCGCAGGGTCTGCCGGATCGATTCATTCCATTTAAAATGAACATGGGCCAGGCCCTTGTGCCGGCAGACATTGTAGAAAAATCTGAGTCCGGCTAACATTCCGGCGGCCGTCATCAAGCCGGTGGCGACAGCACGGGTAAATTGCTGTATTCCAGGCAATTGCAGCAGTTGCCAGCCCACAAACATTATTAAAAAAGGAAAGCCCACGGACAGATAGACCGTCAAGGCCAGTACCCGAAGGGTTAAAGAAAAACTGTCCTGGCGTTGCTGGTTGACCCTTTCGGCCGTTCTGGATATCTCGCGCCGCGCCCGCCTGCGCCCGAACAGAAGCGCGGCACTGATCAACAATACCAGGGCCCACAGGCCCGGATTCGTCCCGAAGGAAGCTGCCGCATCCGAGACGGTCCGGCGCCAGCGGGCGGGATCAACCAGCTCCTGTATGACCGCAAGGCTGTTTTGCAGGTCGCTAAAGCTGACGATACTGGAACTTCGAATCCACACCAGATGGGTGTCAAGAAAATCGGCATACGCTTCCGCCTCTGAAACCAGTTGCTGTTCTGCAATCTCCAGGTTTTGCAGGTCTTTGAAATAACGGTTGTAGGCGGCCTGCAATTTTTCCAGGAGCTGGCGTCGATCCGTGAGAAGATTGCGGACAGTCGGTCTCAGGGTTTCAGCTTTGTCGGGCGTTAAGTAAACCAGCGAATCGATAATTTGGTCGGTCAGGGAGTTGAGGTCGATAATCTCCCGGCGCTGGCCATCGAGTCGGAGTTGAGCTTCGCGGATTTTGCCCATTGTTTGCCTCCGTTCGGCGGAACTCCGACGATATTTATCGGCGCTGGGCAGCATCTGGCGCTGGCGGCGCAACGCCAGGCCGATGGTCTCGGTTAATACCAGGGTCTTGACTCTTTCAGTTGCCAGTGCAAAGTCGTCTTCTATTTCCTTCAGGCGATTGGTAACATCCTCAAGAGCTTTGGCGACGGCTGTTTCCTGGCGGCCTACCTCTTCCAGCTCCGCGCTGAGGGCGATATTGATGTCGTATTCAGTCTTCACCTCCGCGGCCGCTTCCGGGGTCTTATCCCTGGCTTCTGTGGTCTCTTGCCTTTCTTTGGCGGCTTCCTTTTGAGATTTTTCGGCGGCCTGGGCCTGCCACTCCTTTACCAGAATCTCGCGCCTGGCAACTTCCCGGGCGGCCAGGTCCCTTTCGGCCGTCGCCAGGGACACCAGTATTTCATGGCCATTTAGTTGCTGTTCATACAATTTGATTTCCGCCGCCAGCTTGAGCTGCTCTGCACGAAGCATGAGTCGCCGGGATTCGGTGATGGCGGCAAGCTCGTTGTCAGGAACCGGGCTTTGCAATTCTTCGTTTACTTGATTGAGACGTGCTCTAGCAGCGGTAGCATTCTTTGGAAGCTGCTCCAGAAAATCCTTTTGTTGGCTTAATTGATCATTCCAGCCGGCAAGACGATCCTTGGCCGCGACAAGCTGCGCCATTTCCCGCTGTACCATCTGTTCCAGCTGAAGAGAATTTTTTTCCGAGGCCGGCCCTTTAACCGTTTCCGGCGGCGGTTGGGCCAGTTCAGATTGAATCGTTTTAATTCGTTGCGGTGCGGTTTTTATCTGCCCGGAGAGGACCTCGGATTGCCGGGCTAATTCATCGAGCAGTTGACGAAAGCCAATTGCCTGGTCGAGCATCTGGAGCGCACTGTCTTTACCGGCTTTATCCAGGTCCTGGGAGGCCTCCAGCTCAGATCGTTTCAGCCGAAGTTTATCCAGGGACAGGTCAGCTATGGATTGTGAGGTTACCACAAGCGGTTGGGATGAAGTCCCGGACGGTGCGTTTTGTCCGGTGACAAAAGAAGGGTTCAGGATTGCCCCCAGCTGAATCAGGACGACCATTAAGCCTAAATGGCGAATTATCGAATTACGAGACATTTTATTTCTCCCCGACTGCATAGATAGCAAATACTCAATTTTTAAGTCAGATTATAGCGTCTGATTTTAAAAAGGAAAGGTCTAATTTAGTCCGCCGGCGGATAAAGGTTTAATTCTCCGCCCCTTGGGGCGGTGATAAATATTGCGATTGATACCCCGCTACTTGCGGCGGGGTAGTTCATTAATGGGCTTGACCGGCTGAGCTAGGATAATTAAGTTGGGGTAGGTTTTATTTATATGATAAATAAATGGGGGTACACCATGAAAACAGGGCTTATATTAGTAGATATTCAAAACGACTATTTTGCAGGGGGTCGGATGGAGCTGGTGGGAATTTCAGAAGCCGGTCAAAAGGCCGCTGAACTGCTATCCGTTTTCCGTGAAAACAACTGGCGGACCTTTCACATCCAGCATTTAGCGGCCCGCAAAGGGGCGACCTTTTTTTTGCCGGACACAGAAGGAGCTGAGATTCATGATTGTATCAAGCCGCTTTCTGATGAGACGGTCATCCAAAAGTTTTATCCAAACAGTTTTAGAGAGACCGCGCTTCTGGAAGAACTTAAAAAAAATCAGATCGGACAGGTAGTGATCTGCGGCGCCATGAGCCATATGTGCATTGATGCCACCACCCGCGCGGCCTTTGATTTGGGGTTCAAGTGCATGGTCATTCAGGATGCCTGCGCCACACGCAATCTTGAATTCGGGGGCAAAACCATTGCTGCCGAGCAAGTCCATGGTTCATTCATGGCGGCATTGGGGTCCGCTTATGCCGGGGTTTTAACGCTAGAGGAATTTACGTCCAACCAATTAAATCCTTGACATTTTAGCCAAATCCGATATTACCGGTCCAAAAGCGGCTGATTAATTGCTGTCCTGGAAGTCTATTCCAATTTGTTATAGCGGTTGTCAAAAAAACGTTCCGCTATTCGAACGGTTTTTTCTACAACCACTTATACCAGCCTTCCGTATTTCGGAACTTATTTTTTGAAAAGCGGTATAAATCGGCCCTTCACGCATCTCATCGAAATTTGACCCTGTTTGACGCACCAATCATGTTCCAACCCTTGTTTAGCCCGGGAAAAAGTTTGTGATGTTCTATGATCAACCCTTATATTCTTAATGAAAGGAGTAGCCAATGCAACTGGATATGCATTTTTACGGAATCTATGCCCTGGCGCGTGCCGCGGGAATTAAACCTGATTCGGCCTATACCATCGCCTATGCCTCCCAGTTTGTAGACGATGCGCTCGACGGCGAAGTCAGCATTTTAGCCAATAACACGGCTGTCTACCCGATCATTACCTCCCATATACCCATGGATTATAAAAATACGGTTTTGAGAGATCAGTGGAAGGTCTGGGTGGCGTTTCATTTTTTACCGGGTAATATGAGCACGGCACGGTCTTTTTACGACAAAATGGTCTGCCTCAAGGCTACGGAAAGCAAACCGGCAGCGATGATTCTCCAACACGCCCTCAGTCATAAAACGAAGCCCTTTGGTCTTCATCTGGCCGGAATCACCGCCCATGTTTATGCCGATACGTTTGCTCATTACGGCTTTGTTGGGTTGAGCTGCGGCTGGAACAAAGTCAAAAGTGAGTCCGTTACCTCGCGAAAATCCCATAGCGATCGGATTCTGAAATACATTAAAGAAAAGTTCGAAACCTTCAAGATAAGAATTGCCGGAACCTTCGCCCAGACGGTCCCCGTCGGGCACGGCGCGGTAGCAACTTATCCTGATCGTCCTTATTTGAAATGGCAGTATCTTCCCGAAGATGGTCGGGGCTTGGTTAAAAGAGAAAACCCCAGGGACTATCTTAAGGCCTGCGAACTGCTCTATGGTTTTTTTGTGGAGTTTTTAAAAGACAACGCTGAACACGGTACGCCGGACCAGCGCGGCTGGAACAGCATAAAACCAACCCTGGAGAATATCCTCAGCAAGGAAGGTAAAAAGGAGGAGCGTATCGATCAATGGCGGGAGGCCATATCCGGCAATGCTCTTTTTCAGGCCACCCAGAAAGACAAAAAGGTAAATTACTCTGAGGATTTATGGCAGTATTACCGGATCAGCGGCCATCTGGAAGCTCAGGGGAGTCTGGACGACTGTGATGCGAGTCATTTTATCCATGCTGCCTGGAGGCACCGCAACTATGTACTTTACGAACTATTGCCTGAAGTGGATATTGTAGCCGGTTAAGCCATCCGGAGACGTGTTCGAGGATCAAATGTATTTGACCGGATAAATGCCTTTTCATCCGGATAATATTAAAGACAACTTCAAGGGGGCCACACAATCGCGGAATATATCGTAAAGCCGGGTGATACCCTTTCGAAAATTGCGACCGGGAAATTAGGCTCAGCCGGCCAGTGGCGCGTCATTGCAGAGCTGAACGGAATCATCAACCCGGACCGCATACGGGTGGGACAGCGGTTGCAATTGCCGGGGACCGTGGCCGAAGTGCCCAGTGTTGTAAATACCTCCGAAGGCGTTCAAGCGGTCAGCAAAGAGCGGGTTAGAATCAGTGTCGAAGACAGAGTCGTTTATGCGACCCTGATAGCCAAACCGGAAAAAATTTTTGTGGGTCGCTTACACCGCAAAGGCCTGTATCGCATAGGTTTGCATGATCCCGAAAATTTTATTGCCAATCATCGCATAAAATTGCAGGAAGTAAATCTGAACGACTCCGAGATGAATGTAATATTTGCGACTTCTGAAAATGAGGGCAATTTGGATGCCGTTAATACCTGGGATAATCAATTTCTGAGCTTCGGTATGTTCCAGTGGACGGCGGGTGGCGCCGGCAAACCCGGTGAACTGCCGGCACTGCTGAAAATTATAAAGGACAGCCATCCGGATAATTTTCAACATTACTGGGGGCAGTTCGGGCTGGATGTGGTCGAGGTCGGTCTCAAAACAGGCTGGTTCAGTTATCGCGGGAAAAAGCTGATTTCGGCGGTAGATAAATCCATGCTGCGAGAGCATATTTGGGCCTATCGCTTTGCCCGGGCAGGTGCCGACATCGAAGTCCAGGCTGCTCAGATACGACATGCCGCCAATCGTATCAAGCAATTTCTTTATGTCAACTCTTCTAAACTAAACGGACATTCGTTGGCTGACCTGATAACTTCGGAATACGGTGTCGCCTTGCTGTTGGATAACCACGTCAACCGTCCGGGGTATGTGCATAGCTGTATGGTTGCGGCCCTGGACCGCAGCAACCTGTCAGCCGAAGAATTATCCCGGGGGAGTGATGAAGATGAACAGCTGGTTATTAAAAACTATCTGGATGTTCGTGAGACTTATGGCAAGTATCCCATGACGGATGCAAGACAGCGCGCTTCCGTAACACGGGGCTATGTGGTGGACGGTATCATTTCCGCCCGCAGGGGGTCATTGGTATCGGATACAGTGGCTTAGTCTCTTAATTTATAGTTTTTGCATTAAGTAACAAATCTTTTTATCACGAAGGTACGAAAACAAGAAAGTGAAAAGAAAATTTCGTGCTTTCCAGATTTCGTGTTTTCGTGATTAGATTTTTCTTTTTTGTTCTGGCTTTTCTGGATTGGGTTATACTTGGCGGAAATTCTTTTAACGGTGATAAAAGGAGAGAATATGAGCGATCAAGTTGTTTATACGTCTAAGTCGAGGATTGAACGGGTAAGGGGACCGCTGCGGCGCGCTTATTTACCAAAGGTCAAAGAACCGGTGTTTTTCGGCGTGCATTCCGAGATTGCCGAGCATTACGGGGTCGATCCCAATGTTCATGAGCCCCAGGCGACAACCCTGGATTATGTAGTGGCCTCGGCGGCCGGTTGACTGACCGGAACATTTGGCGGCGCGCTGGAAGCGCGCAAAATTCCGGCCGGCGAAGGGTTTCTAACCTCGGAGGTAAAGGGGGAAATCGAATTGGACGGTAAGGTTATGGTGATCAAACGCATCCATGTTGCCTACGCGCTAAAATTAAAACCGGAGCAGCGTGAGACTGCAGAAAAAGTGCACGGGTTTCACATGGATTATTGTCCGGTGGCCCGCACCATTAAAGACTGTGTGGATATTACGACGGAACTGAATATGGAAGATGTTTAGGGCTTGCTGCTTACCATTGCACTCCAGAGACCAGAAACCAGTGACCGGTGACCAGTGAGCAGTGACCAGCGGCCCGAAAGGGGAGAATTGCATGAGCGAATTAATCGAGCTCGAACAACACGACACCATCACCCAAGTGGCCCTGAATCGGCCTCAGGCATACAACGCCTTCAACTACGAGATGGTTTCACAACTGGCAAATCATTTGACGGCCCTGGCCGGAGATGACCGGGTGCGGGGCGTGGTCATAACCGGAAGGGGTAAAGCCTTTTGCGCCGGAGGAGACCTGAAGTGGGCCCTCAACAATTCGAATGGACCTGCGGCGGCTTTCCATAGACTGGCTGCCCAGTTTCATCTGGCAATTCTTGAAATTCGCAGGATGAAAAAGCCGGTGGTGGCGGCCATCAACGGGGTGGCGGCCGGTGGCGGGTTCTCCCTGGCACTGGCCTGCGATTTTAGGGTCATGGACCAATCCGCTGCTTTAAATCAGGCCTATACGTCGGCCGGATTATGTATTGACGGCGGCGGTACCTTCACCCTGCCAAGACTGGTAGGGTATGCCCGGGCCATTGAGATTGCGGCCTTTGATAAACCGATTGCATCCGCCCAGGCATTTGACTGGGGGCTGGTGACCAAAGTGGCGGCGGACGGGCAGGCGCTGAGTGAGGCCATGGCGCTGGCGCAGGATCTGGCCCAAAGATCTTTAAACTCTTTTGCCTGGACCAAAAAGCTCATCACGGATTCTTTTAACACCTCCTTTGAAACCCAGATAGAAATCGAAAGAGCAGCCCTTGAAGCGTGTGCCGTGCACCCCGACGGCCAGGAGGGGTTAACCGCTTTCTCTGAAAAGCGCCAACCGGAGTTTGCCAAATATTGAAATGAATCGCCCGGTTCCGTCCCGGCAGTTTGCTTCAGCCAAGTTCTTTGCAGCAGTGGGAGCAATCCATGCAAATCAGTTCTCAATTTGTGGGTACGCCTTTAAAACCCTATCAATCCCAAATTACCTGGCGGGACACCATGAACTATGCCGCGGCCATTAATGACGGCAACCCGCAGTATTTCGACGATGAGCGCAACGCAGGCATCATCGCCCCCCCCATGTTTGCCGTGGCGGCCACCTGGCCGGTTGCCGGGAACATTCCGGATCATATCGAAGCAGACACTTTTTCCCGGGAAATACTGTTATCCCAGGTGCACTATACCGAGCACATCCGTTTTCATCGTCCGCTCATCCCGGGGCAGACACTTTCCATAGAGGGCCGGGTTGCAGCAATTATGCCCCATCGTGCCGGCACCCATATAGTCATACGCTTCGAAGCGTTTGACCAAAACCATGCGCCGGTGTTTACCGAACATAACGGCGCAATGATGCGGGGGGTTAAATGCGATGACAGCGGTAGCGGCTTAGAGACGCTTCCGTCGGTTCCGGACAGGGGCACTGAAGATCGGCTGCGATGGGAGCTATGTATAGCGATAGATCCGCTGCTGCCCTTTGTCTATGATGGATGCACCAACATTGTCTTTCCGATACATACTTCCAAGAAATTTGCCCATCAGATGGGGCTTCCTGGAATCATACTCCAGGGAACCGCAACCCTGGCTTTGGCGGTCAGCGAAATAATTAACCGGGAGGCGGACGGCAATCCATCAAAGCTAAAGGAGATCTATTGCCGATTTTCCGGCATGGTTCTGCCGGGCTCCGAAATTCGATTGCAGGTATATGGCAGCAGGGCCGGTAACCATGCCGGCGCAATATTTTTTGACGTTATCAACCAGGAAGGTGAAAAGGCCATCAGTCATGGGTATGCCCTGCTGGTTGAAAATGAGGACTTAACGTGAAATGAATTCTATCTTTCAGGCGGTTACCGACCAACCGCAACCCGCTTTTGATGTTGCTAGGCTCTTTGGGATTTGATATGTTCGCAATTTAAGTGGTTGTAGAAAAAAACGTTCCAATGACGGAACGTTTTTTTAATAACCGCTATAACAGGCTGTCCTGGAGCATTATTTCTAAATGGTAGACGTTGATCGAAATAAAGTATCATTTATTTTCATGGGCATTCTGGTACTGGTGGCCGTGGGGGTCGTGCTCAAGTATGCCGGGGCCGCCATCCTTCCGTTGATTATTGCCTGGCTGTTTTCCTTTCTGATCGGCCCGGTGGTCAATTTCATGACCGACAGGAAAGTCCCGGCGACCCTGGCGGTTTTTATCGTCCTGATCCTTCTGGTGGGCGTGATCTATCTGTCGGGCACCTTTTTGTATAGCCGGATTTCGGCCTTTGCCGCGGCTTATCCGAAATATCATTCGCGGATGACCGAGTTGATCGCCGCCTTAACGAGCCGGCTGGATCTGGGCTTTGATCCCCTTGCAGGCATCAACTGGGGACAGAGTGTCGGCAGTTTTCTGGTGACATTGTCCGGGTCAATTTTTTCCTTTGCTTCCAAGCTGGTGCTGGTGGTCATTTTTTTGTTTTTCATCCTGCTGGGAAAGCCCTTTTTCAAGTACAAAATTCTCAAATCTTTTTCCGATGACAAAGCCAACCAGTTAAGCCGGATTACCTTTTCGATCACCGGCCAGATCCGGCGATATTTATCCTGGCAATTTTTGATCAGTTTCTGCACCGGATGCCTGGTGTGGCTGGCCCTCTCATTGATCGGCGTCGATTTTGCGGTTACCTGGGGCGCGCTGGCTTTTTTTCTGAATTTCATTCCTACTGTCGGTTCCATTGCCGCGTCCATCCCTCCCATCCTGCTGGCCCTGATACAGTTTTATCCCAGTTTCTGGCCCGGTGTTATTACCTTTTTTGCACTTTTAACCATCCAGCTGAGCATCGGCAATGGCATTGCCCCGAAAGTTTTGGGTGATCAGTTGAATCTCAGTCCGGTGGTTATCCTGCTGTCGCTGCTATTCTGGGGCTGGCTGTGGGGAATTGTCGGCGCACTGCTCTCGATTCCGATTACAGCCGCCATTAAAATTGTGTGTGAGAATATTGAACCCCTGCAGCCCATCAGTGTGATGATGGGATCGGGAAAAAGCTATCAGCGGGAGTTTAAGAAATTAGAAAAAAAATTCCCGGAAGTCAGCGACCTCATCAATCCCCCGCAAGACAATTAACTTCAAGTTTACAATCCTTGTAGTTTCGAAACCGGTCTCATTCTAATTGCCTGGCACGCTGTCGCTGGTCTCTGGTTACTGGTGACCGACTGCCAGAAACTGGAACCAGAGACGAGAAACCAGCGGCCAGTAGCGAGGTTACTCCCATCCCGCTTCTTTTTTCAGGGACCTCAATGTTTGAACGAGGCAGACTTTCAAGGTATCGTTGACGCCCTGGCCGGTCATGGCGCTGGCTGGGAAGGCCGGGGCCTTGAGTTGGCGGTTGTAAGCGTGCTGCATTTCCTCGATGGACAACAGGGGCAGGCCTTCATTGGCAAGATCTCTTTTGTTCCACTGCATGACCAGCGGGATTTTCATGATATTCAAACCATAACCGTGTAAATTTTCGGCGAGATTCTTGAGGGAAAGCACATTTTTTTCATGGCGGATCTTCAAGGAATCGGCAACGAAAACGATACCATCGACCCCTTTTAATACCAGTTTGCGGGTGGAATTGTATTTCACCTGGCCGGGAACGGTATACATCTGAAACCTTACATCGCACCCCTTTATTTTGCCGGCATCCATGGGGACAAAATCAAAAAAAATGGTCAGATCGCCTTTGGTTTTGATCGAAACCATTTCATCGGTCATTAATTTGCGACTATTTTTAAATACATATTCCAGATTGGTCGTCTTTCCGCATCTGCCCGGGCCGTAGTACACGATTTTGCATTCAACTTCCCTTTTTTTTAGATTTATGATCGCCATTTTTTAGATGCCCGGGTACTCGTATTCATAATTATTGTAATTAATAATTATAGAAAGCCGCATCAGCGGTGTCAAGCAACAAGTCATAACATATTGTTTTGAAAACATAAATATTTATTGGCGTTCGGGGCGAGCAAAAACTCCGGGAAGGGTCCAACCCGCTGGTAATTTATGAATATAATAATAAAAAAGCAGGAGCGGGACGAGTGCCCCACATCCTGCTTAATGTTTACCTGTCCTGATGCCAGAAAGATTATTTTGTATATTCACAACTCCGGGAAGCCGCCACATCGGTTTCAACAGCTTCTTTATCGGCGATTTCCAGAGATTTGTCGAGAATAGCGATGGCTTCATCGATCTGGTCCTCGGTAATGATCAGCGGTGGCGTGATGACCAGGGTATCGTACCAGAACGACAGGTACAGCCCGTTTTGCATGGCGTCGCCGCTGATCTTGCCCGTCATCAGGGCTTTGCCACTGAATTTGTCCGGTTTGGTGTCAAATGGCTCTTTGGTTTTGCGGTTTTTCACAATTTCAAGGGCCCAAAAGTGGCCGACACCCCTGACATCACCGATGCATACATGCTTGTCAGCCAACTCATATAGTCTTTTTTTCATATGCTCGCTGGCGCGTTGCGGTAATCCGGAGTCCATCAATTTGATGTGCTCGGAAATAGCTGCCGGAATGGCGGAGGCCGCCAGGGCGTGATACGCAAAAGTGTGTCCGTGGCAGAAAACTTCCTCATCGAAAAAGTTTGCGACCTTGTCGGATGACGCGGTAATGGCTACCGGCGTGTAAGCCGCGCTGGCCCCTTTGGCCGTGGTCAGAATGTCGGGCAGGACATTCCAGTGTTCAATCGCAAAGATTTTGCCGGTGCGGAACCAGCCGGACATGACTTCATCGCAGACCAGCAAAACGTTATGTTCATCACAGATCTGACGCAGGATCGGGTAATATTCCGGCGGCGGGATCATTCTGCCGTTGGTGCCCACAATCGGTTCGACGATCATAGCAGCCACATTGCCTTCTTCCTTGATCATATAGTCCACATACCTGGCACATTGCACATTGCATTCCGGATAGGTAATGCCGAAAGGACAGCGGTAGCAGTAGTTGTCCGGTGCAAAAACAACGCCATCCACCACGGTGCGTGCCAGTTCGGCATACCAGCGCCGCGGATCTCCGGTTAAGGATTGTCCGACTGCGGTTGCGCCATGATAAGAGTGGTAGCGGGAAATCACCTTATATGACGGAAATTTTGATTGTCGCACCATTTTCATTGCAGCTTCATTGGCCGCCGTTCCACTGGTGGAAAAAAAGAATTTACTGAGTTCTTTCGGGAACACCGAGCGCAGGGCTTCGACGGCCTCTATTTGAATTTCCGTGATAAAGCCGGGGGCAATGTAAGGCAATTTTTCGGCCTGCTTGACGATGGCTTCAATCACGACCTTGTTTTTATGGCCGAGATTTGAACACATCAACTGCGATGAAAAATCAATATAGCGTTTACCCTTATGGTCGTAAAAATAAATTCCTTCCGCATCGGTGATCAGCAGCGGGGTCTTCCATGTTTTCTGGCGGTTCCAGGTGCCATAGGTATGAGCCGTCATCTCCTTGATTCTTTCGATTACGTCGGTCATGTCTTTTCCTCCTTTTAATTAACCATGCCGCTGGTTGATCCTTTTTTGAGACAGCTTCTATGATTACAATGAAGCCAGCTTCTCGCGGTGGGCTTTATGTTTTTTGCCTAGTGCTTTTAAGGCGCGGGACACATCCGGCTGGGCCTTGATTTTTGCTGCCGCCTCGGTGTAATAGCGTTCGGCTCTGTCAGTCAGCCGTTTGGCCGTGGCCAGCGCATCTTCAACACTCATGCCGCCCGCCATTGCGCATTCCTCGCAATACGGTGCCCGGGTAAAATCTCTAATGGGTTCAAGAATCATCTCGGTGACATTTTCACGGCGTGTCCGTTGAACCGCTTTAACATTTTTGCCGCTGTCATCGGCAAATTGTGCAAACATTTCCCTGTAATCTGCACATGCCGGATTTTCGGCCACAGCCGCAAAAAATTCCTGATCCTGCTTTTCCAGATTCTCAGCGAAATTGAGAATGCTTCCGAAATTTTCAAGAGGCATGGTATTCCTCCTTGTGTCGTGTTGCGAGTTTCGCGTTACGAGTTGGGGGTTTCGCCTTGTGCGACAATATCTGAACAGTCAGCAGCTCGACCGCGTACCCCGCACCCCGTAACGCGTAACGCGTCTAGAACCAGCGTTGAATGACCACCTTAGTATCGGTGAAAAAGTTAAAAATTTCCTGGCCATGGCCCTTGGTGTCGCCGAACATGGAATCGCCGGCCCCGCCAAACGGGAAGAAACTCATGGGAGCTGCGATACCAATATTGATGCCGACCATGCTCGGTTTGACTCGATATTTGAATTTACGTGCAACCGCACCGCTGCTGGTATAAATACAGGCGGCATTGCCGAATCCGCGGGTGTTGATCAAATCGATGACTTCATCCAGATCTTTTGCCCGGACGACGCTGACCACCGGACCAAAAATTTCTTCGCGGCAAATCGTCATGTCGGCTTTGACGTTGTCAAAAAGGGTGGGACCAACAAAGAAACCGTTCGGATATTCGTCAACCTGAAAGCCGCGGCCGTCCAATACGAGGTCTGCGCCCTCTTCAATTCCTTTTTCAATATATCCCAGTACCCTTTCTTTGTGAGCGGCACTGACTACCGGGCCCATAGCCGTTGCTTCATCCAATCCGCTGCCGACTTTCATGGCTTTGGCGGCGGCCGTAAATTTTTCTACCAGTTCATCGGCGATGTCGCCAACGGGCACCAGTACCGAGCCGGATAGGCATCTCTGCCCACTGCAGCCGTAAAATGATGTGAGCAGGGAGGGCATCCCGGCATCCAGACTGGCGTCGGGCATGACGGCGACAATGTTTTTTGCTCCTCCCAGTGCCTGGCAGCGCTTGCCGGTTTCGCCGCAGCGCTGGTAAATGTATCTCGCTGTCGGTGTTGCGCCCACAAAAGAAATGCCTTCAATATCCGGATGATCCAGCAAACCGTTGACCACATCACGGGATCCGTGAACCATGTTTACAACACCCTCCGGAAATCCGATTTCATCGATAATTTCAAAAATCTTGGTCTGGGTCATGGGCACCTGCTCAGACGGCTTGACGATAAAGGTGTTGCCGGTGACCAGAGCGTAAGGCAAAAACCACCAGGCAACCATTCCGGGAAAGTTGTAGGGAACGATTGCCGCAAAAACCCCCAGGGGCTGCCGATGACCGTAACAGTCGATATCGGTGGCTATATCCTCCAGGGTATAACCGCACATCAGGGTGGTGACACCGGTGGCATGTTCGATATTTTCGATCATGCGTCGCACTTCACCCCGGGCCTCATCGATGCATTTGCCCTGCTCGGTGGTCAGAACGGCGGCAATTTCTTCAAAATTTTCTTCAAAAGCATCTTTTAGCCTGAAAAGATAACGGGCGCGGGTCAATGGCGGAGTGGTGCGCCAATCCCAGTAAGCATCTTTGGCGGCTTTGACCGCTTTGTCAACATCCTCTTTGGTTCCATAGGCAACCTGGGCGATTTTTTCGGCTGTGGCCGGATTGCGAACATCTCCCAAAGTTGTTGAGTTGGATTCGACCCATTCCCCGTTGATGTAGTTTTTCATTAATGGTAGTGACATACCCTTTCCTCCTTTATTGGGTTTAGAAAAAGTGGTGATATTGGTAATTTGAAAGAAAAAAATAGACAGACCAATTGTGAATGAATTGATAAACCTGCCTTAGCAATATAAGGCCACTTTAGGCAAATCAAATTTTCTTGTCAAGAAATTATTTATATTTTCTGCGAAAAATATAAATAATTTGGTAAAAATATACGAAATTAGGACTTTTTTAAATCTAATTATTCGTTATCAATCACTTTTTGGGTTGTTTTTTTAATTTTCTAATGGTAGAAGGGTATATGGAAGGGGGAATCATGAAGCGCAATAATTCATCCAATAAAAAGAAAATGCTGGATCAGATAGATTGCCAGATGATCGAGCTGCTGCAAAAAGACGGCCGGATATCCAATACCGATATCGCCAAGGAAATCGGTCTTTCGGAAGCAACGGTCAGGACCCGTTTAAACCGATTGATTCAGGAGGGATATATCCAGATTGTGGCGGTGAGTAATCCGATCAAACTTGGCTTTAAAATTGTCGGCAATATTCGGATCCATGTTGAAATTAAGAAAATGGAAAAGATTATTAAAGAGTTAAAGAAACTCAAACCATTGTGGTTTATTGTTCAAACAACTGGTGGTACCGGGATCGACACAGAGTTTGTCGTTAAATCGCTGGATGAATTAAATGAATTGATTTTTGAAAAAATAAACAAAATTGATGGGATTGTCCGGACGGATACATCCCTGTTTCTGAATTATATTAAGCGGCAGTACGACTGGGGAACAGCCCTGGACTAAACTGGCCCTAAAACAATCATATCTTGATCGGGGGCTGCGTTGCGATTCGTTTTAAATCAGCAGCTCATCCGCCTCCGGCGGACTCCGCTTTTGAACCGAATCGCGCCTTGCCCGCAATCAAGATCTAATAGTTTTAGAGCCAGTTTACTATATTCTTATTTTTTGTCCTAGGAAGAAAAGGCTATAAATTGCTGTTTTTTTGCGAAAGCATAAGATTAACCAGGAAACGAGCAATATTTTCGATGAGTCCGCCGGAGGCGGACACAAGGGTTTTATCCTGAGGCTTACGACACAAGTACGTCGAAGGTTATAAAACCCGCGGAGAATCCCGCCTACGGCGGGAGGAATAGGGCCATTTCCCTTTTAGTTTATGCGCCGCCGAGGCCGTATTCTTTTTCACCCATCACGCCCCAAACGCGTTTCCACTTATCGTTCAGTTGACAAATTTTTTCTTCGATCCCTTCTTTGGGTCCGGCCCAGTCCGCCGGGCATTCGCGTGATAACCATTCAATGCGTTGATTCAGGTCATCGACAATTTCGTGAAGCTCGGCCAAAGTTGACCCCACTTTTTCTTTGTCTCCGGCAGCCAACGAATCTGTTTTGCGGATGACGTCGTATAGTTTGGCTTTCCAGCCGGCGAGTTCGATTCCAACACTGTCGCAGTAGACCTTGGCATCCATCCTTTTTTCCTCCTTTTAAAGGTTCTTTTCATAAAACCTAAATCTGAATCTGAGGATGTCAATCGCTGGATAGAAGGTATTCGTGTTTAGGCTTTCTTTAACAGCGTGTTTTCGATGGACTGAATCCACTGAGGCGGATAGGGCACTTTAAAAGCGGCGGTGTCTTTTGCATTTTCTTCGTTGATAAAATCGATTTTGACCAGGGACATATGCAGATCGACCCCTTTGTGGGTGCGGTCGTGGTACACCCGGGCGATACGGTTGCCGGGAATCTCCAGTTCTATTTTTTTCACCCGGCTGCGGTAAAACAGGCTGCCCGGCAGCAGCAGCAGGAAACCGGAACTACGGCGCGGTTTACCGGGTTCGGTAGCTCTGCCGAAGTAGTTGACGCCGAAGCTCATGGCCCGCAGCTTCTGGCTGCCGAAGCGCTTCTCGATCCATTTGCGGTCCCGCCAGCGGATGATGGCAATGTAGCCAAGAATACCGAAAAATATCAGGGCAATGACGATCCACTGCTGGTGTTTGATGATATCGAGCATAATCAAACTTTCCGTTTCTACTTAAATCCGGATAGATAGGCGATCAGCTTTTTTCGGGTCATATTGTGCCGGTAGCCGCCGGTGCTGCCCATGGCGGCCAGAATGGAATCGGCTATTTGCGCATCGGTCTTTTTTCTTTTGCGCAGGGACCGGATTTTGTCGGCGTTCTGTTCGATCAGTTGCTGAAATCCTTCCTGGTCCCGGGAGAAGAACACAAAAAACCCCAGGATGAATACCAGGACCGAAGAGGTGACCGCCACGTAAACGTCGTTGGCCGGATTCGGGATGAGCGGACGCAGCAGACTGTCCGGGTTGCCCGTGTTCAGCAGCGAATACATTGCCACCAACCCGATCAAAACCATCAGGACGTAAATCGTGTGTAATAGAAAGCGAGGCAAATTTTGAATATCCCGCGCCAAAAGTGACAGGGGGTCTTCAGAGCATCGAAGACCCCACCGGAATCCATTTTATAAAAGGAGAGGGGAAAATATTAATTTCCCCTCTCGGCTTAACAATTGATCGAAGTTACACCGGGCGCATTTCGCCTTCTTTCATGGCCGCCCACTGCGCTTCGGCTTCCTCCCAGGCTTCTTCGGAAGCATCCCGTTCCCAGGCTTCCAGGCCTCTTTCGGCCCGGGTGGCACCCGGTAGGAAGTTGTCGAGGATAATTCCGACGATGGCGGTCACCGCCATTCCGGTACTCAGGATAGCCTGAAAAATATTACCGATAACATTGAGCGCGCTGCCCTGTGTTCCCCAGGCAATGGCGCCGCTGACGATCTGACCGGTACCGACGTCGAAGTGGGGGGTGAACCAGAAAGGCACACTCAGGCCCGCAAAAAATGACAGGCCGATGATAAACAGGTTACGTGAATTGTTCAGGTTGACAATTTGCAGGTTGGAAAGACCGACGGAAGCGATCATTCCAAAAAGACCGACAAACATGGCGCCCACAACCGGCATGGGCAGGGTCGCGAGGATGGCACCGAACTTGCCGACGATCGGGATAACCAGCATGACCGCTGCACCGCAGCGGATCACCCGGCGGCTGGCGACCTTGGTCAAGCCGATGGAACCGATATTTTCCGAATAGGTCGTGGTACCGTTAGCGGTCTGGAGGATACCGGCCACCAGGCAGCCGAGACCCTCGGCGCCGAGGCCCCGCGAAATCATCCGGCCGGTGGGAACCGGCGCTTCGGAGATGCGCGCGCAGGCCATGTAGTCACCGATGGATTCGATCATGGAGGCCAGGTACCCGGCCAGCATCCCGAATACGCCGGCCCACAGCACGGAGCTGCCCCAATCGGGCATACCCCACTTGAACGGGATCATGGGCTGAAAACTGATCCAGTCGGCGGCGGCGACCAGGCCGAGTTTGCCGGCCAGGTTGGCGGCGTTGCCGTCCGGTATCAGGCCGGCGACCGTGCCGATCAGAGAAGCCAGCCAGCCGGTGGCAATGGCCAGCAGGACCGGAAAGAGCAGAAAGACCTTCGATTTATGGGAAAACACCTGTGAATACAGGATCAAAGCAACCAGGGTGATCAGCGAGATGATCCAGTTGCTGGCCATCCAGGGGGCGCCGATGCCGAACAGGGCCAGACCGATCATGGCAATGGTGGGGCCGATGACGATCGGGCTGATGATCTTGCGCACCTGGCCCATAATGCCGGTGTAGCCCAGCACAATTTCAACCACCGAGGCGATCATGATGGCGCCGGCGATATTCTGGATCTGAAGCTGCCACAGGGGCAGGTCGCCTTTGGCGCCCTGAGCCGCTACCATGCCGATAATGGCAAAGGTTGGCCCTAAGAACGAAAAGGTTCCGCCCTGGACTACCGGCAGTTTGTTGCCCAGGGGCGACTGCTGGATCAGGGTGCACAGCCCGGAGGTGAAAAATATGGTCGAAATCAACAAAGCCAGCTGATGCGGCGGCATGCCGATGGCACCGCCGACGATAAAGGGAATGAGTACGGTGGCACCGAACATGGTCAGGTACTGCTGGATCCCGAGCAGGACGGCCAAACCCCACTTGGGTTTGCTGCCGATCGGATACACTATCCAATGGTCCTTTTTTTCTTCGCTCATTATCTGATCTCCTTAAATTTTTTTATTTACCGCGATTATCGGGTTGCCTGAAA
>Ga0210112_1000026_pt1 | contig 38859 bp, 42 predicted proteins | sample Joice_ThreeSqC_D_FD_184875 | JGI IMG/M metagenome (GOLD analysis project Ga0210112, IMG submission 184875) | Wetland microbial communities from San Francisco Bay, California, USA, that impact long-term carbon sequestration - Joice_ThreeSqC_D2... | ecosystem: Environmental > Aquatic > Marine >... | reverse complement strand
TTCAGGTCCATGCCGCCGCCGTGGATATCGAAGTGATCGCCCAGCTGACGGGTCGACATGGCCGAGCATTCGATATGCCAGCCCGGTCGCCCGCCGCCCCAGGGTGACTGCCAGCTGGGCTCGCCCGGCTTGGCCTGTTTCCATAATACGAAATCCAGCGGATCGCGTTTGGCCTCGTCGACCTCGATGCGCGCACCCGCCTGCAGGTCTGCAAGCTGCTTGCCGGACAGCCTGCCGTATCGGGCGAAGCTGCCGACGGCATAATAGACATCACCGTTGCCGCCCTGGTAGGCATGGCCGCCCTCCACCAGTTTCGCGATCATGGCGATGATGTCATCCATCGACTCAGTGGCCTTCGGCTCGAGGTCCGGACGGGTAACGCCGAGTGCATCCGCGTCCTCGTTCATGATGTCGATAAAGCGCGCGGTCAGGGCATGGAAATCCTCGCCGTTTTCCTGCGCGCGCAGGATGATCTTGTCGTCGATATCGGTGATGTTGCGCACGTAGGTCACCGCATAGCCCAGTTCCCTGAGATAGCGCACGACCACGTCGAACACCACCATGACCCGCGCATGCCCGAGGTGACAGTAGTCATACACGGTCATGCCGCAGACGTACATCCTTACCTTGCCTTCGTCGATAGGCACAAAGATATCTTTCTGATTGGTAAGGCTGTTGTAGATTTTCAGCATTCCGGGGTCCCAGTGTGTCACTTGCAAGGCAGCTATCTGTTCCTGTCCCGGACGACCACAGGCAGGTGACCGGCAAGGGAACCAATCAGTACGCGGCAACCGCAATCCGGAGCGAGCGGGCAAGGTTCTGTCGCCACCCTTGTAATGAGTGCCAGAGCTTATATCATTGGCACCCTCGCACATCAACCGGAGCACTATGATGAAATACCTGCATGGCCTGCTGCTCGCAGTCAGCATCGGTCTGGCGCCGACAAGCGCATACACCCAGGATAATCACTCAGACAAAGAAGGAAACAGCATGGTCAAGGTCACAATGGATACCAGCATGGGTGTCATCAAGCTTGAACTGGACGCCGGCAAGGCACCGCTCACGGTCGCCAATTTCGTCGAGTATGCAAAATCCGGTTTTTATGACAACACCGTTTTCCACCGCGTCATACCCGGATTCATGATCCAGGGCGGCGGCTTTGAACCGGACATGAAGCAGAAAACCACCCGGGCATCGATCAGGAACGAGGCCAGCAACGGCCTGAAGAACAAGGCCGGCACCATCGCCATGGCGCGCACCAGTGATCCGCACTCGGCCACCGCGCAGTTCTTCATCAGCTGTGTGGACAATGCTTTCCTGGACTTCAAGTCAGAGACACCGCAGGGCTGGGGCTACACCGTGTTCGGCAAGGTCGTCGATGGCATGGACACGGTCACCAGGATCGAAAAGGTCCGCACCGGCGTCAGCCACGGCATGCGTGACGTGCCGGTCGAGGCGGTCGTCATCAGGAAGGTGACCATCGAGGAGTAGGCATGACGGCCGCCGCCGCCATGCCCTGCACCCTGTTCATCTCGGATCTGCACCTGGATCCGGAGCGGCCGGCGATCACCGCCCTGTTTCTCGATCTTCTGGCGACGCGTGGCAGGTACGCCGATGCGCTGTACATCCTGGGCGACCTGTTCGAGGCGTGGATCGGCGACGATGATGATTCGGAGCTGAACCAGGCCGTGTGCCGTGAGCTGTCAGGCTGTGCGGACTCCGGCACCACCGTGTTCGTCATGCACGGCAACCGGGATTTCCTGCTCGGCAAACGCTTCGCGCAGCAGGCGCATTGCGTGATGCTGGACGATCCCGCACGCATCGACCTGTACGGCACCCCCACCCTGCTCATGCACGGCGATCTGCTGTGCACGGATGACACCGAGTACCAGGCCTTCAGGACACTGGCACGCAGCGCGGCATGGCAGGAAGAGCTGCTGGCGAAGACGCTCGCGGAACGCCGGGCGATCGCCGAGGAAATGCGCCGGGTAAGCCGCGAGAAGACCGGCGGCAAGCCGGAATCCATCATGGATGTCAACCCGGCTGCCGTCATCGGCCACATGACAGGACACGGCGTCACCCGGCTGATTCACGGCCATACCCACCGCCCCGCCGTGCACGATCTGGTTATCGAAGGCAAGGCCGCGCAGCGCATCGTACTGGGAGACTGGTACGAACAGGGCAGCATGCTCGAATGCACGCCGGCGGGCTGTGAGCTGCAGGTGCTTAATGCACGGCAGGCCTCATAGTCCGTCACTGTCCAGTGAAACGCGGCGGTATCCTTCCGGCAGCTCGAACAGGCCAGGGTCGACCTGCTGTGCGGCACGGTAATTGACCAGCGACCGCTGGTAGCCGGCGCCGTCCCATTCCTGGATTGGCAGCCCGTGCCGCAGATGCCGGTCAGGCGTGTAGGCGTAGCGGGACAGAAAGCATGGCGTCTGCATTTCGACAGGAACGGATTGCAGGCTGCCCAGCTGGCGATTGCCGAGCACCCGGGCGTAGTCGGCGAGACCGGCCACGGCCTCTTCCAGCAGGCCTGGCACGGCAGCGACCCGGTAGCAGGTCGTGTCGTTGGCCGTAAAGCTGACCATCAGCGGCCGCTTGCCCGCGATCGTTGGCGCCGCGTCATCCTCTTCGATCACCTCGTCGAGCCTGATATCGTCCGGCAGACGTCGTTCATGGGCGCGATACTCGATCACCACGATACTCCGTTCCTCGTGGCTGACGCTGTACAGGTTCCGGGTCGCGCGGTCCAGCAGCACGAAATCCCCGTTGTCATCATCGTCGTCGATACGCACAAACCCCGTGCTTACCACAATCCTGACCGGGTAGATATCGGTACCCGGCTCCTTCTCCTCATACCAGAGCAGGCTGGCCGTGAGGGGCGCTGCAGCGTCCCCGGTGGCGGCCGCGCTGGTCGCCGGCAGCAACACGCCGGCGACACAGAAAGCCAGCAGCAGGACAATCATTCTGTCGATAATCACAATCCCTCCCCGTCGCTAGTCTCGAGCATGAAGATCTCGGCGGCGTCGAACCCGGCCTGGCGACGTGCCGCGGTGTTCAGCGGTTTCCTGACGGGGCCCAGCCGGTATTCGCGCCACAGGCGCTGAAAAGTCTGCGCCGGATCCAGTGCACGCAGCCAGCAGAGGTATCTGAACCAGTACGAACCGATTTTCACGTGCCCGATCTCATCCGCCAGTATCCGTTCCAGGAGGCTGGCGCTGTCTTCATCACCGGCCTGCTTGAGGCGCGCGATCATCCCCGGTGTAACGTCCAGGCCGCGGGCCTCCAGCACCCGCGGCACCAGCGCCATGCGAACCAGTGCGTCATGCGCGGTCTTTTCCGCCATCTCCCAAAGACCGTCATGCGCGGGGAAATCGCCATAGGCATAACCCAGCGCGTGCAGGCGGGTGCACAGCATATCAAAATGCAGCGCCTCCTCACCGGCCACGTGACTCCAGTCCAGGTAGAAGCGCCCGGGCAGGCCGCGGAAACGGCACACCGCATCCCAGGCCAGGTTGATGGCATTGAACTCGATATGGGCCAGCGCATGCAGGAAGGCCGCGCGCCCTTCCGGCGTACCCAGCTTGCGCCGCACCAGGCAGGTATGGTGCACCAGCGCCGGCCGCTGCGGCCGCCCCGGCAGCAACCCCGTTGCCGGGGCGTCCGTGGCCGGCGGTGTGCAACCGCCGCGCGCGCACAGGCTGGCCACGCGCAAGGTTCTGGCGACCTTGTCGGCCGGTTGCACGGCCTCGAGACAGCCGCGCGCCAGTACGAGCAGATCTTCCATCACGGCGATCAGTCGGGCAGTCTCAGTCCAATTACCATATCCATCACGTTCGTGCCGGTCGGACCGGTCACCAGCACGTCGCCGGCCGCCGCCAGGCAGCTGCCGGCATCCGCCCGCCGTAAACTGCCAGCCGCGTCGAATCCACGCGCGGCGGCGCGGCTCACGGTCAGGCTGTCGACTATGGCGCCGGCCGCCGGCGTGGAGCCGTCATCGCCGTCGGTGCCGGCGGCAAGCAACAGTATAGCCGGATGACCCTGCAGCGCGAGCGCGGCGGCCAGGGCGAGGTGCTGGTTGCGGCCGCCCTTGCCCGGCTGTTCCGGCAGCACAACCGTGGTCTCCCCACCCCAGAGACAGATGCCCGGTGCGGACGCGCGCAGCTGCCGAACGATGCGCCGCGCGGCGGTCTCTGCCGGACCGGCAAGTGGTTCGCGCATGACCCGTACCGGGTAACCCAGTGTCCTGGCACAATCCGCGCCCGCCTGGAGCGCGCCGGCGAGGCTAGCGACCACGTGGTGGGGAATCCTGCCGGGCATATGCTGCACGTCCGTGGTCGCTGGCAACACCAGCCAGTCCGGCAAGCCAGGCAGTTCCGTTGCCCGCCCCGGTTGCGGATACAGCGGTCCTGAACCGATGATTGCCGGATCATCGTCCGGCACATCGGATATCAGCAGCGCGCGCGCCGGCCGGTCGTCCAGCCATGCCAGCAACCGGCCACCCTTGAGCGCGGACAATGCCTGCCGGACCCGGTTCATGGCGCGGATATCCAGCCCGCTGCCCAGCAGCCAGCGGTTGGCTCGGCGCAGCAGCGCGAGACTGACACCGTCGGGCAGCACCTCGACCAGACTGGAGGCGCCGCCCGACAGCAGGAACAGTACCGGCAGCCCCGCAGGCAGGCCGGTGAGAAATTGCAGCAACCGTGTGCCGGCCGTGAGGCTGTGCGCATCCGGCAGCGGATGTCCGCCCTGCAGGCAGGTGATCCGTGCATCCTGCGCCAGACTGGCATCGAAGTGACCGGCTTTGCTGATCAGCAGTGCACCCGCCAGTCGTCCGCCGAGCGTCTCACGGGCGCCGGCCAGCATCGCGGGCGCCGCCTTGCCGATGGCAATGACGGCGACGTCACCGGGCGGCGGATGTTCAGCGAGATATTGCCTGACGACCGTGCGGCCGTCGACGGCTGCCAGCGCCGCGCGAAAGCTGGCTTCGAGGTGCTGCCGCGCCGCTGTATGCGCCGCCCGGTTCATGCGTGGCGTGTGCGGGCAGCGCGCCGGGCTGCGCCGTTCAGTTCCTCACGGCGGCGAAACCACGCTCCAGGTCGGCACGCAGATCTTCCACCGCCTCCAGGCCGACCGCCAGACGGATCAGTCCATCGGAGATCCCTGCCTGCGCACGCTGTTCGGGTGTCAGGCGCCCGTGCGTCGTGGTCGCCGGATGGGTAACCGTGCTCTTGGCATCGCCCAGGTTGGCGGTAATCGAGAATACGCGGGTGGCATCGATGAAGGCCCAGGCATCCCGCTGGCCGCCCTTGAGTTCGAACGACAGTACGCCGCCGAAGCCCCGCTGCTGCTGTTTTGCCAGTTCGTGCTGCGGGTGAGAGGCCAGCCCCGGATGGTAGACGCGCGCCACGGCCGGCTGCTGCTCCAGCCAGGCGGCCAGCGCCAGCGCGTTCTCGCAGTGCGCGCGCATGCGCAGCGACAGGGTTTCCAGTCCCTTCAGAAACACCCATGCGTTGAACGGACTCATGGAGGGACCGGCGGTACGCAGAAACCCGTACACCTCCTTGCCGACCTGTTCGGCGTTGCCGACGACGGCACCGCCAATGCAGCGACCCTGGCCGTCCAGGAACTTGGTCGCCGAGTGGATCACGATATCGGCGCCGAGTTCGAGCGGACGCTGAAGGGCCGGCGTGCAGAAGCAGTTGTCCACCGCCAGCACGCAGTCGTGTGCACGGGCAAGTGCCGCCAGGGCCCGGATGTCCGCCAGCTCGGTGAGCGGGTTGGATGGCGTTTCCAGGAACAGCAGCCGGGTCTGCGGACGAACGGCCGCCTCCCAGGCGGACGGGTCGGCCAGCTCGACGAAGGTCGTCTCGATGCCGAAGCGTGCCAGATAGGTGGTGAACAGCATGGTGGTCGTACCGAAGATGCTGCGCGAGGCGACGATGTGATCGCCGGCCTTCAGTAATCCGCCGCAGGTAGCGAGAATCGCGGCCATACCGGATGCCGTTGCCACGCAACTTGCACCGCCTTCCAGCGACGCCAGGCGCTCCTCGAAGTTGCGCACCGTCGGATTGGTGAAGCGCGAATAGATATTGCCGGGTGATTCCCCGGAAAAGCGCGCGGCCGCTTCCGCGGCGCTGGCGAACACGTAACTGGAGGTGGGGAAAATCGGCTCCGCATGCTCGCCCTCTGCGGTACGATGCTGGCCGCTGCGTACCGCACGCGTCTCGAACTGGTACTCATCGTATGACATGGCTCATCGCCCTCTCGTGAAACAACGAAATTTTCCGCGGGCGCAAAAAAACCCGCTTGCAGTACGCAGTCGCAGGTGCCGTCTCTTTAGCTGCATTTCTCAGGCGCCCGCAAGCTGAAATCAAATCGGCGCATTTCACGTCGAGCGTAGTTGACCGCCAGCAGGCTGTCAACACGGCCAGGCGCAGGATTCAGGCGGTATTGTGCAGGTCGATCACCTCATCGTCCTTGTCGCGGCGCCCCTTCTTGGCAGCATCGTTGCGCAGGGTTTGCAGATCACTCAGGTAATCGCCACTGACGTCGCCGGTCACATATTCGCCGGTGAAAACCGAGTCATCGAAGCGCCTGATATTCGAATTGCCCTTGCCTACCGCCTTGACCAGATCCTCGAGATCCTGGAACAACAGCCAGTCGGCACCGATGGCCGCCCCGACTTCCTCCTCGGTACGCCCCGCGGCAATCAGCTCGTCGCTGCTCGGCATATCGATGCCGTAGACATTCTGGTAGCGCACCGGCGGTGCCGCCGAGGCGAAATAGACCTTGCTGGCACCGGCGTCGCGCGCCATGTCGATGATCTGCGAGGACGTGGTGCCGCGCACGATCGAGTCATCCACCAGCAGCACGTTCTTGTCGCGGAATTCCAGGTCGATGGCATTCAGCTTCTGGCGCACGGATTTCTTGCGCTGTTGCTGGCCGGGCATGATGAAGGTGCGGCCGATATAGCGGTTCTTGATAAAACCCTCGCGGTATTTGACGCCGAGGTTGTTGGCCAGTTGCAGAGCCGAGGTGCGGCTGGTGTCGGGTATCGGTATGACGACGTCGATATCGTGGTCGGGCCACACCCGGCGGATCTTGTCGGCCAGCTTGTCGCCCATGCGCAGACGCGCCTTGTAGACGGAAATGCGGTCGATGATGGAATCCGGTCTCGCCAGGTAGACGTATTCGAAGATGCACGGTGACAACATCGCATGCTCGGCGCACTGTTTGCGGTGCAGCTGGCCATCCAGCGTAACGACAATCGCCTCGCCGGGCGCCACGTCGTCGATCAGCTCGAAATCGAGCGCATCCAGCGCGACACTTTCGGATGCCATCATGTAATCGGTGCCATCCGGTGTCTTGCGCTTGCCGTAAACAATCGGACGTATACCACAGGGATCACGGAATGCCACAACGCCGTAACCGGTGATCATCGCCACCGCTGCGTACGCGCCACGACAGCGACGATGAACGCCGGCAACCGCATTGAAGACATCGTTGACGTCAATCTTCAGCTTGGCGTGCTGTTGCAGTTCGTGTGCAAACACGTTGAGCAGCACCTCGGAATCGGAGTCGGTGTTGATCTGCCGCAGGTCTTCCTGGAACAGTTCCTGCTTCAGTTTGTTGGCATTGATGAGATTGCCGTTATGGGCAAGGCTGATGCCATAGGGCGAATTGACATAAAACGGCTGCGCCTCGGCGGAACTCTCGCAGCCGGCTGTCGGATAGCGCACATGGCCAATGCCCATGTTGCCGCGCAGACGGCGCATGTGACGGGTATGGAAAACGTCCCGCACCAGGCCGTTGTCCTTGCACAGGTGGAGCCTGCCGCCTTCTCCGGTAATGATACCGGCAGCATCCTGGCCGCGATGCTGCAGCACGGTAAGCCCGTCGTAGATGGCCTGGTTGACCGGAGTGTGGGCAACCAGGCCTATGATGCCGCACATACTGGAACCCCTGAGGTGCCTACGACCGGGTCGCTAGGCGTAGTTGATGTTGCTGGCAATCTCTGCGGGCAGGAAGTTGCGCATCCACAGCGCAAACTCTTCGAAGTAACCGAGAAACTGTGAGTCCTGCCACCAGGAATCGTGCGGGAACGGCGTCAGGCCGGCCAGCAGCACCAGGATCGCGACGATGACGCCACCGCGCGCGATGCCGAATACGATTCCGAGCATCTTGTCGGTGCCGGTCAAGCCGGTTCGTGACACCAGCTTGCTGGCGAGATAGTTGACCACTGCACCCAGCAACAGGACGCACACGAACAGCAAGGCGAAGGCGGTGATCTTCTGTGCCGATGCAAGCGTGATCCACTGCGACAGCCACTCGGCAAAGGGTTCGTAGAACGACATGGCGACCCACAGGGCAACCAGCCAGGTCGCCAGTGCCAGCGCTTCCTTGACGAAGCCCCGAAACAGACTCAGGATGGCTGACAGCACGATCAGCGCCAGTATCACTATATCAATCCAGGCTATTGCCATATCGACCTCGTACTCCAAGTATAGGTGCTGTCCGCATACCGGCATCGGTGCGGGATCCGGCCAGGCAGACATTTTAGCAGATAAACGCCGGAAATCGCCATGTTCACGTTACCCCGCTGCCGCGGGCAGTTCGATGACGATACCCTTGAGCTGCTGGTCCGTGGCCAGTTTTTTCAACAGTGTTTCCGCACGATCGCGCCCCTGCTCGGGCCCGACCAGGACGCGATAGCTGCTGCTCTTGCCGGTGGCGATTTGCTGTAAATGGGCGCTGTAGCCGGATTTTGCCAGGCGCTCGCGCAGCGCGGCGGCATTGGACTGCTGACTGAAACTTCCGACCTGTGCATACCAGCCGTCGGCGAGCGCGGCAGACGCCGGCGGCCTGTGTGCCTTGGGGGCAACCGTCTGCGCCGGTGCCACGGCCGGCTCGGGCTCCCTGACCACCGCCGGGGCTGCCGCTGTCACGTCCTTGCTGTCCTCCTCCGCCGTGGCGGACTGCGCATTTGCGGGCGACGCCGTGACCGGCCCGGCCCCGGATTGCGGTTCGCTATCCGGCAGTGGCAGCTCCATATCCGTGCGAAAATCCAGTGGCGGTGGCTGCGGGATAGTCTGGTTGCGCGGCGCCCATTCGTCCCCCGGGCCCTCGAGGATGATGGGGATGAATATGACAGCCAGCGAGACCAGCACGACCGCACCGACCAGTCTTTGCTTGAGTTGCTGCTCCATGGAAACTCCGTGCTGTAATGATTACCGGGTAGCCGCTGAGTGCGAGCCGGAAACTATACCTGACAAGACAGTGCCTCTGCCACGGTGATGAAGGAACCGCTCACCACGATCCTGTCGGCAGGCGCGGCGTTGTCGGTGGCGTGCGCCAGGGCCGCCGCAACGCTGTCGAACAGCAGGATTTCCCTGTCGTTTCCGGAGGCGGCGATACGTTGTTTGAGCATCCCGGACGAAAGTCCGCGTGCCACATCGAGACTGGCAAGGCACCAGCAATCGACACAGCAATCCAGCGCGGCGGCAAAGGCGGCGGCATTCTTGTCCGACAGCATGCCCAGCACCAGCCAGGTGCGGCCGCTGGCGGGACTGGCCTGGAGCTGGCTGGCCAGCATGCCGGCACTGTCCGGATTGTGTGCCACGTCGAGCACGAGCTGCGGCGGACCGGGAAGCACCTGGAAACGGCCGGCAAGCCGGACCGTACACAGGCCCTGTTCAAGCGCGTCACGGCTTACCGGCAAGCGGTCGTTCAGCAGGTCAATGACCGCCAGCACCCCGGCAGCATTATCCAGCTGCCGCTCCCCGACCAGGGCGGGCAACGGCAGCGCCTCAAGCACCCTGCCCCAGCCCATCCAGTCCCAGCCCCGACCGGTGCGCCTGTGTGTGAACTGCCCGCCCAGTGCATACCAGGACGCACCGGCAGCAGCTGCAGCCAGCTCCAGGCTGGCCGGTGGCGAGGGATCGGCACAGACGGCCGGGCGACCACCGCGCAGAATGCCCGCCTTCTCCCGGCCGATGGATTCACGATCATTGCCCAGCCAGGCAACGTGGTCGAGACCGATTGCGGTTACCAGCGCGACATCGGCATCGAGGATATTCACGGCATCCAGGCGGCCGCCCATGCCAACCTCCAGCAGCGCGATATCGAGACCCGCCGCGCTGAACAGTTGCAGGGCCGCAAGCGTGCCGAACTCGAAATAGGTCAGGGATATTTCGTCACGCGCCCGGTCGACCCGCTCGAACGCCGCGCATAATTCGGCATCGGTGGCCTCGTGGCCGGCAATACGGATGCGCTCGTTGTAGCGCAGCAAATGGGGCGAGGTGTAGCTGCCCGTGCGGTAGTCGGCAGAGCGGTAGATGGCTTCGAGCAGGGCGACGCTTGAACCCTTGCCATTGGTCCCGGCCACACTGACGACCGTAAAAGCGGGCTGCAGCAGGCCCAGGCGACCGGCCACCGCGGCAACCCGCTCCAGGCCAAGGTCGATCTTGTGCGGATGCAGGCCGTCCTGCCAGGCCAGCCAGTCGGCGAGAGTATGGAAACGTGGCATCGGGTGCTGGCCTGGCCGGCGGGAACCGGCGTCGGGAGTGCACTTGCCGGTCAGACGGTGCGGCGCGTTTGCGGCACGAATCAGTCGGCCGGGACCGGCTGCCGGGTGAGGATGTTCAGGATGCCGGCGATGCGTTCACTCATTTCGCGGCGATCGATGATCATGTCGATGGCGCCGTGCGTGAGCAGGAACTCGCTGCGCTGGAAGCCTTCCGGAAGCGTTTCGCGCACGGTCTGCTCGATCACCCGTGGGCCGGCAAAGCCGATCAGGGCGCGCGGTTCGGCGACGTTGATATCGCCTAGCATGGCAAAACTGGCCGACACGCCGCCCATGGTCGGGTCGGTCAGCACGGAGATATACGGAATACCCGCCTCGGAAAGTCTGGCCAGCGCCGCGCTGGTCTTCGCCATCTGCATGAGCGAGAACAGCGCCTCCTGCATGCGCGCCCCGCCGCTGGCGGAAAAACAGACCAGCGGCCGTTTCTCCTTGAGGCACAGCTCGACGGCACGTACGAAACGCTCGCCGACCACCGCACCCATGGAGCCGCCCATGAACCTGAATTCGAACGCCACGGCCACCACGGGCAAGCCCCGCAGCGTGCCCTTCATGGCAATCAGGGCATCGGTCTCGCCGGTCTCTTTCTGGGCGGCGTTAAGACGGTCGCGATACTTCTTGCTGTCCTTGAACTTGAGCACGTCCACCGGCTCAATGGTCTTGCCGATTTCCTTGCCGGAATCATCGTCCAGGAACATGCTCAGGCGCAGCCGTGCCCCGATGCGCATGTGGTGACTGCACTTGGGGCAGACATCGAAGTTGCGCTCCAGCTCCGAGCGATACAGCACCGCACTGCAGCCGTCGCACTTGATCCACAGGCCTTCCGGCACGGTGCGCTTGTTGCCGCCGACCGTGCGGATCTTGGACGGGACGAGTTTACTGAACCAGCTCATGGCAGGAATTGTACATGGCGTGATGTCGAGAGGAAATTCCGCGGCAGCCGTCAGGTACCGGCATCGATGGCGGCGCGCATGTCACTGAGGATAGCTGCCAGCGCCGCGGGTATGCTGTCCGGTTTATCGAGCAACTCAGGTATCCTGCCGACCAGGGCGCTGCCGACCACGACAGCATCCGCTATGGCCGCGACCCGGGCGGCCGATGCGGCGTCCCGGATACCGAAACCGACCCCGATCGGCAGGCGGGTATACCTGCGCAGTTCCTGAAGTTTGCTCTCCACCGCGTTGACGTCAAGGCGGTTGGCGCCGGTGACCCCCTTGAACGAGACGTAATAGAGAAATCCGCTCGCCATCTCGCTGACCAGCCGCATGCGCTGTTCATTGCTGGTCGGGGCCAGCAGGAAAATGGTGTCGATGTCATACTTGCGCAATGCACCCACCAGTTCGCCGGCCTCTTCCGGCGGCAGGTCCACCGTCAGCACGCCGTCAACGCCGGCCTCCGCGGCCGCGCCGGCGAATGCTTCGTAACCCCATACCTCGATCGGGTTGAGATAACCCATCAGGATGACCGGCGTCGACATGTCCTGGCGGCGGAATTCACTGACCATGTCGAGCACCCGGTGCAGCGTGACGTGGTGTTCCAGCGCCCGCTCGCAGGCGGCCTGGATGACCGGCCCGTCGGCCATGGGATCGGAAAACGGCACACCGACTTCGAGCAGGTCCGCGCCGGCGCCGACCAGCGCGTGCAGCAACGGCACCGTGACATCCGGCAGCGGATCGCCCGCCGTGACATAGGGAATAAGCGCCTTGCGCCGTTGCTGACCAAGCCGGGTAAAGCAGTCTGCAATGCGACTCATATTCTGATCCCTTCCAGTGCGGCCACCGTATGCACGTCCTTGTCGCCGCGCCCGGACAGGTTGACAACCACTGTCTGGTCCCGGCCCATGCCGGCCGCCAGCTTCACCGCATGGGCCAGTGCGTGGCTGGACTCCAGCGCCGGCATGATGCCCTCGACGCGCGTCAGCTGATGAAACGCCTGCATGGCCTCGCTGTCGGTGATCGAGGCATACTGCGCGCGACCGGTGTCCTTCAGCCAGGCGTGCTCGGGACCGACGCCCGGATAGTCCAGACCGGCCGAGATGGAATGCGTTTCGATGATCTGGCCGTCGCTGTCTTCCATCAGGTAGGTCCGGTTGCCGTGCAGCACGCCCGGACTGCCGGCACAGAGCGGCGCGGCATGGCGGCCGGTGTCGATGCCGTCGCCGCCGCCCTCGACGCCATGCAGGGCGACGGAGGTGTCGCCGATGAACGGGTGGAACATGCCGATGGCATTGGAACCGCCGCCAACGCAGGCGACCAGGGCATCCGGCAAGCGGCCGGTCATCTCCAGCATCTGCTGGCGAGTCTCGCGGCCGATGACCGCCTGGAAATCGCGCACCATGACCGGGTACGGGTGCGGCCCCGCCACCGTGCCGATGATGTAGAAGGTGTTGTCGACATTGGTGACCCAGTCTCGCAGCGCCTCGTTCAGGGCATCCTTGAGGGTCTTCGAGCCGGAACTGACCGGAACGACCGTCGCGCCGAGCAGGCGCATGCGGTAGACGTTGATGGCCTGGCGCCGGATGTCCTCCTCGCCCATATAGACGACGCACTCCATGCCCATGCGCGCCGCCACCGTGGCGGCGGCAACACCGTGCTGGCCGGCGCCAGTCTCGGCGATGATGCGGGTCTTGCCCATGCGCCTGGCCAGCAGTGCCTGCCCTACCGTGTTGTTGATCTTGTGGGCACCGGTGTGGTTAAGGTCCTCGCGCTTGAGGAATATGCGCGCGCCGCCAACCTGTGCGCTTAGCCGCGCTGCGAAATACAGCGGCGACGGACGTCCGACGAAATGCGCCAGGTCGGAATCCAGTTCCGCCTGGAATTCCGGATCCAGCAGGTATTTCCGGTAGGCGTCCTCCAGTTCGATCAGTGGCGGCATCAGGGTTTCGGCCACGAAGCGGCCACCGTAGATCCCGAAGTGTCCGCGTTCGTCCGGCAGGGTCCCGCTGCCTGCGGCCTGCTCACCCGCCTGTGTCTGTTTCACCGCTTGCCACTCCTTTCATGAATGCATTGATCTTGTCGGCGGACTTGATACCCCTGGCATGCTCGACGCCACTGCTGACATCCACCGCATAGGGCCTGGTCGCCCGGATTGCCGCCGCAACGTTGTCCGGCGTCAGCCCGCCCGCCAGGATCACCGGCCCGGGCGCGCCGGCCGGAACCCGGTTCCAGTCGAAGGTCTCACCGCCGCCGCCGTGGATTGCCGGCTGCCAGGCATCCAGCAGGAAACCGGCGGCATCCGGGTACTGTGCCATGACCGCGACTGTGTCTACCCCGGGTTGCATGGCGATCGACTTGATGAACGGTACGCCATAGCGATTACAGTCCGGGTTGGTCTCCTGACCATGAAATTGCAACAGACCCAGGGGCACCCGTGCAAGTACCTCGCTTATCGAATCCTCCGGGGCATTCACGAACAGGCCGGTCACGGTAACAAACGGCGCTACCGCGCGGGCAATGCTGCGCGCCGTATCCAGGCTTACGCAACGCGGGCTCCGGGGGTAAAACACCAGCCCGATGGCATCGGCGCCACTGTCCACCACCGCGACAGCGTCCTCCAGCCGGGTGATGCCGCATATTTTAACGCGCGTGCGCATACCTACCATCCGAAGCTGTCATCCTGCCTGATAAATGTAACAGAATCCGTTACCCGAGAGTGGGTTATCGCATCAATTCTGGTCGAACACAGGCAGCCAGCCGGCCGCTGGCAGCTTAAAGCGGTCCAGGTAGACGACGTTGACAAGGTACAGACCGCCAGCCGGCGCGTTGACCCCGCCCGCAGTCCGGTCACGGGCCGCGAGCAGCTGTGCGACCCACTCCGGCGTCTGTTCTCCACGCCCGACCGCGATCAGCACGCCGGCGATACAGCGCACCATGTGGTGCAGGAAGGCGTTGGCCACGACATCGATGTAGACACAGTGTCCGGAACGCGCGACATCCAGCCGGTAGATCGTACGCACCGGGCTCTTCGCCTGGCAGGCCGCCGCGCGGAAGGAGGTGAAATCGTGCGTGCCCAGCAGGTGTCGGGCCGCCAGCTGCATGCGTTCCACGTGCAGGGGCAGTCGCTCCCAGCAGACCCGGCTGCGCAGCAGGGCCGGCGCGGACGGCCGGTCGAGGATAACGTAACGATAGTGACGCCGGCGTGCCGTATAACGCGCATGGAATTCGTCATCCAGTTCCGCTGCCCACTGGATACGAATGTCAGCGGGCAGGTTCGAATTGGCGCCGCGCACCCAGTTGTCAGTCCCGCGCCGGGCGCTGCTGTCGAAATGGATCACCTGGCCGGTTGCATGCACGCCGGTATCGGTGCGCCCGGCACATACCACACGGATTGCTTCATCCGCCACGCTGGAGATTGCCTGTTCCACGCAACCCTGCACCGTGCGTCCGTCGTTCTGGCTCTGCCAGCCGAGAAACGCCGTTCCGTCATACTCGATGCCCAGCGCGATACGCATGTTTGTCGTGGAACCGGATGAGTGCCTCAGCTCGCAACCGGGACCGGTATGCGATCCCTGGACGTGTGCCGGGATGCCCGCATAAGTGCGGTACAAGGCCTTGTGGGCTCGTGCCTGTACGGCAGGGGATCAGCCAATTTGCGAATATATTTTCTCGGCTTCCTGCTTCTGTACCGTATTGCCCTCTTCCATGACTTCGCCGAGGATACTGCGTGCACTGTCCTTGTCGTCCATATCGATGTAGGCACGGGCCAGGTCGAGCTTGGTTGTGACCTCATCCTCGCTGGCGAGCGTGCCATCAAGGCTGTCTTCGTCTTCCAGCTCGTCCAGGCCATACTCGATCGTTTCCGGCAGGCCGTCGACACGACCCCGGTCCACACCGGGGTCAGTAGCGAAATCATCAGCAGAGGCCCCGGATGCCACGTCCCTGCCTGACAGATTCGTGTCGAAGTCGATACTGTTGTCCTGCCGCTGCTCGAAGTCGATAGTGTTGTCCTGCTCCGGCGCACCGGCACGATACAGATCGTTGTGTGGTGCCATGGTATAGCCCATTGACGCCACCTTTATCCAGCGCTCGTCGTCTTCCGACACCCCATCCCGGAAATCACTCGCCGCCTGTTCAAATGCCGCCGTATTGCCGGCGATATGGTAAACCTCCAGCAACTTGACCCTGATGGCATCATTGTCCGGCTCCCGCTGAAGCGCAGCCTGCAGGACATCCTCCGCCTGCTGGATCCGGCCGTAGGCAAGATACACCTCGGACTCCGTTATCGGATCATTTTCGGCAGTTTCATGGGAAACATGCTCCACAGGCTCAGGCACGGATTCCTCGACATCGACATCGAACTCCGGCTGCGGCCAGTCGCGGTCGGGCTTGCCGGCCTGGCTGGCCAGCCGACTCTCCAGTGTCAGGTCATCATCAAACAGGTCATCCGTATTTTTCTGGCGGTTCGCAAGCCACAGGAAGCCACCCAGCAACAGCGCCACCAGGATCCCAGCGCCTGCCAGAATCGGATTGTCCATGACCTTGCTCACGATACCTGCCGTCGTGACAGCCGGGGCCTCGGCTACCGCGGCACCGGTGTCCGCCTCGGCGGTATCCGTCGTGTCGGCGGCGGCCGTCTGCGCCGCGGCCTGCTCAGCCGCCGTGTCCGGCGTAGCAACGGCGCCGTCCGCGCCCGCGACTTCGTTCTGCAGGCCGGCAAGTGCATTGTCCTTCAGCTCCAGCAGGCGCTTCATGGTTTCAATCTGTTCTTCGAGCTCGTCGACGCGCGACTGCAGCTCGCGCGACTGGGCCTTGCCGGCTTCAGCCTCTTCCGTCGCCAGCGCCAGCTGCTGGGTCAGATCCGCGACACTGCCTGACTTGCCCGAGGCGGTCTCTGGGTCACCGGGCATGGCGGCGCCCTCGACCGCGTCACCTTCCGGCGCCACCAGCTGCAGGCGTGCGCGTGCCGCGTCAGCCTGTGCCGTTGCCGGCACCACGCCGGCGTCCGGCGCCTCCGCGGCTGGCGATGTCTCGGTAGCCTCGCTGTCGGATTTCCATTCGTTGTACTGGCGCCGCGTCTCGGCCAGCGCCTCGCGGGCGCTGAAGGCAACGATTTCGTCACGTTCCGGTACCTTCAGGGTCGAACCGGCCCTGAGCTGGTTCATGTTGCCGTTAAGGAAGGCCTCCGGATTCGCGCGCAGCAGGGCCAGCATCATCTGATGCATGGTAATACCATTGTCGGGCCTGACCCGCTCGGCAATGGACCAGAGCGTTTCGCTGCGCCGGATCGGGCCGTATTCGTCAGTCGCCGCGGGGGCTACCGTCACAGTGGCCGGCGCCGCGGACGGGCGTGCAACCGGTGGGCGCGGCTGGCGCACCGGTGCCGGCGTGGCGGGCCGGGTGGCCGCCTGTGCGACCGGCGCAGGCGGCACTGCCGGGGTCGCCGGCATGGTCACGGGTGGATCGATCAGCACCGTATACTGGCGCAGCAGGCGCCCGTTCGGCCAATCCAGTTGCAACAGGAATTCCAGGTACGGTTCACGCACCGGGTCGGTACTGGTTACGCGCACCACGGCATTGCCGGACTGCGCCTGCTCCACGGTGAATTTGAAATTTGCCAGCACCGCCGCCTTGGTCAGCCCGGCACGCTGATGCGCCTCGAGCGATGCCAGTGATACCTTGATCGTCTCGATGGGGGTTCCGGCCGAAGATGTCAGATTTATGACGGCCTGCATCGGCTGATTGAGTGCCGATTGCATATTGATCTCGCCAAGCCCAAGGGCAAACAAACGGGGTGCTGTTAATACCAGCAAGGCCGCGAGAACAGCCATTTTTCTGAACATACCTGAATCCCCTTCTGGTTGACTCATCCTGAGAAGCCAGTTCCACATCAACAGGTTGTTGGCATGGTGGCAGACTATAACTTACAAATACTCTTTAACCAATATTTCAGCGATCTGGACACTGTTGAGGGCAGCGCCCTTGCGTACATTGTCGGCGACAATCCAGAGATCCAAACCCTGAGGGTGAGAAATATCCTCGCGGATGCGCCCGACGAACACCGGATCCTGACCTGCCGCCTCCGCCACCGCCGTCGGCCAGCCGCCGTCCCGGCGCTCGTCGAGCACGACAACACCGGGGGCCTGCTGCAGCAGATCCCGCGCCTGTTCGTACGTAAGCTTGCGACGGGTTTCGATGTGTACGGCCTCGGAGTGCCCGTAGAACACCGGTACCCGCACCGCGGTCGGGTTCACCCGGATCGATTCGTCGCCCATGATCTTGCGGGTCTCCCAGACCATTTTCATCTCTTCCTTGGTGTAGCCGTTGTCCTGAAAGACGTCGATCTGCGGCAGCACGTTGAAGGCAATCTGGCGCGGGTAGACTTGCGGCTCGACCTGCCGTCCATTGAGCAATTCGGCCGTCTGCCTGGCCAGTTCCTCGATCGCCTCCTTGCCGGTGCCGGACACGGCCTGGTAAGTGCAAACGTTGATGCGCTCGATGCCGGCGGCGTCATGCAACGGCTTCAGTGCGACCAGCATCTGGATGGTCGAGCAATTCGGGTTGGCGATGATGCCGCGTGACTTGTAGCCGGCGATGGCATGTGGATTGACCTCCGGTACCACCAGCGGTATGTCGTCGTCATAGCGGAACTGCGAGGTGTTGTCGATCACCACACAGCCGGCCTGCGCCGCAAGCGGCGCAAACTGCGCGGAGATGGACGCCCCGGCCGAGAACAGACCGATCTGCACCTGAGAGAAATCGAAGCTAGCCAGGTCCTGCACGGTGAGATGCTTGCCCCTGAAGGAGATTTTCCTGCCGGCAGAGCGCTCGCTGGCAAGGGGATACACATTGTTGACCGGAAAATTCCGCTGCTCGAGGATTTCCAGCATGACTTCGCCCACCGCACCGGTTGCACCGACGACCGCGACATCAAATTTTGCTGACATGGCTGTTGAACCTGTTGAGTTTAGACCTGTTAAACCTGCAATGCCGCTACCACGGCATCACCCATTTCCCGCGTGCCGACCGTACGCGTACCCGGCGAGGCAATATCCGGTGTCCGCAGGCCATCGTCCAGCACGCGGCTGACCGCCTGCTCGATGTGCCCCGCCAGCGCCGGCTGATCGAGGCTGTAGCGCAGCATCATCGCCAGCGACAGGATCGTCGCGAGCGGGTTGGCCACACCCTGACCGGCGATATCCGGCGCCGACCCGTGGATCGGTTCATACATACCCTTGCCGGCACTGTCCAGCGAGGCCGACGGCAGCATGCCGATGGAGCCGGTCAGCATGGCGGCGGCGTCCGAGAGGATGTCTCCGAACATGTTGGACGTCACCATGACGTCGAACTGCTTCGGCGCGCGCACCAGTTGCATGGCGGCATTGTCAACATACATGTGGCTCAGCTCTACGTCCGTGAACTCCTGCGCGGTCCGCACCACCACCTCGCGCCACAGCTCGCTGCATTCCAGCACGTTGGCCTTGTCGACCGAGCACAGCCGCTGCGAGCGCTTGCGCGCGGTCTCGAACGCCACCCGCGCGATACGCTCGATCTCGGACTCGCTGTAGACCAGGGTGTTGAACCCCTCGCGCTGGCCATCATCGCGGGTGCGGATGCCGCGCGGTTTGCCAAAATAGATGCCGCCGGTCAGTTCGCGCACGATCATGATATCCAGGCCGCTGACGATTTCCGGCTTCAGGGTCGAGGCCTGGGCCAGCTGCGGATACAGGATCGCCGGTCGCAGGTTGGCAAACAGGCCGAGCGCGGAACGCAGCCCGAGCAGCCCCTGTTCCGGCCGCAGCGCACGCTCCAGCTTTTCCCAGCGCGGTCCCCCGACCGCGCCGAGCAGGATGGCGTTGGCCGCGCGCACCAGTTCCAGCGTCGCCGCCGGCAGCGGGTGCCCGTGTGCGTCATAGCCCGCGCCACCCACCGGCGCGTGCTCGATTTCGGCACCCAGGCCGTATTCTGAACACAGTACGGCCAGCACCTTTTCCGCCTCGGCGATAATCTCCGGACCAATGCCATCACCGGCCAATATAGCTATTTTACTTATCATTACAGTTAGTTATAATGTTTTTCATGAATCTTCATTAAACAGCCACGGCGCTTTGCTCCGGCGCTGTGCCTCGAATGCGCGTATCGCGTCGGCATGTTGCAGGGTCAGACCGATATCATCCAGGCCGCGTATCAGGCAGTCCTTGCGAAAGCTGTCCACCTCAAAGCCGAGCTCGCCCTGGTCGGGGGTGCGTATGCGCTGCGCTGCCAGATCCACCTCCAGGCGATAGCCTGGCGTCGCTTCGACAGCGCGAAACAGCCGCTCGACCGTGTCGGTATCCAGCACGATGGGCAGCACGCCGTTCTTGAAGCAGTTGTTGAAAAAGATGTCCGCAAAGCTGGGGGCAATCACCACGCGAAAACCGTAGTCCAGCAACGCCCATACCGCGTGCTCGCGCGACGACCCGCAGCCGAAGTTCTCCCGGGCCAGCAGTATACGTGCGTCCTGGTATCGCTGTGCGTTCAGTACGAAGTCGGGATTCAGCGGCCGCGCACTGTTGTCCATGCCCGGTTCGCCATGATCCAGGTAGCGCCATTCATCGAACAGGTTCGGTCCGAAACCGCTGCGCCTGATCGACTTCAGGAACTGCTTGGGAATGATGGCGTCGGTATCTACGTTGGGCCGGTCCAGCGGCGCCGCGATGCCTGCAATAACGGTAAATTTCTCCATGTCTGGTTCCCGGGTCAATCCGTATCGGTACTGACATTGGCAAAATGACCGGTCACGGCGGCCAGCGCGGCCATGGCGGGACTGACCAGGTGCGTGCGTCCGCCCTGCCCCTGGCGCCCCTCGAAGTTGCGGTTCGAGGTCGATGCGCAGCGTTCGCCCGCTTGCAGCCGGTCCGCGTTCATGGCGAGACACATCGAACAACCCGGCTCGCGCCACTCGAATCCGGCCGCCTTGAAGATCCCGTCCAGCCCCTCGGCCTCGGCCTGGCGTTTCACCAGGCCGGAGCCTGGCACCACCAGCGCCTGCTTGATGCCCGGCGCCACCCGACGTCCGCGGATGACGGCCGCCGCGGTGCGCAGGTCCTCGATGCGTGCATTGGTGCAGGAGCCGATGAACACGTGATCCGGGCGGATGTCGGTGATCGCCATGCCAGGCTGCAGGTCCATGTAGGCCAACGCCTTGCGCATCCCCTCGCGCCGGACGCTGTCGGGCTCATCGGCGGGGTCGGGCACGACACCGTCGACGGACACCACCATTTCGGGCGAGGTACCCCAGGTCACCTGGGGGGCTATGTCCACGGCATCCAGCACCACGGTCTGGTCGAACACCGCGGCGGTATCGCTGTGCAGCTCGCGCCAGGCCGCTACCGCCTGATCCCACAACGCACCTCCGGGCGCATAGGGGCGGCCCTTCAGGTAATCGATGGTGGTGTCGTCTACCGCGATCATGCCGGCGCGCGCGCCGGCCTCGATGGCCATGTTGCAGACCGTCATGCGCCCTTCCATCGACAGGCCCCGGATGGCGCTGCCGCCGAACTCGATGGAATAGCCGTTGCCGCCGGCGGTGCCGATCCGGCCGATGATCGCAAGCACGACATCCTTGGCGGACACGCCCGGCGCGAGTGTGCCCTCAACACGCACCAGCAGGGTCTTCGTCTTGCGCAGGATCAGGCACTGGGTGGCCAGCACGTGCTCGACATCGGAGGTGCCGATGCCGAACGCCAGCGCGCCGAAGGCGCCGTGCGTCGAGGTATGCGAGTCGCCGCACACCACGGTCATGCCCGGCAGCGTGGCGCCCTGCTCCGGGCCGATCACGTGCACGATGCCCTGGCGCGGGTCGTTCATGGTGAATTCGGTGATGCCGAAATCCGTGCAATTCCGGTCTAGGGTCTCCACCTGCAGGCGCGATACTGGGTCGGCGATGCCCGCACTGCGGCCCGTGGTGGGCACATTATGGTCGGGCACCGCGAGGATCGAGCGGGTGCGCCACGGCACACGTCCGGCCAGGCGCAGGCCCTCGAAGGCCTGCGGCGAGGTGACCTCGTGCACCAGGTGCCGGTCGATATAGATCAGCGCCGTGCCATCGGCGTCCTGGCGCACGCAGTGCGCATCCCAGAGCTTGTCATACAGGGTCTTGCCAGACATCGAATCAGAACCGCAATCGGGATCAGTAAAGCACTGGATTATATTAGGATGCAGCGGATGAAGCCATCATGCGGTTCAAATGCCCTGCCCGGAACGAATACCGCAGAACACCACGACCAATGCCACCAGGCTGGCGCCCGCGGCCATCAGGTACATGGCCTGCGCGCCCATGCCGGTCCACAGATAGCCGCTGAGCAGGCTACCGAGCGCGCCGCCGGCACCGAAACTGATACTGCTGTAGAGCGCCTGGCCGCGCCCCTGATGTGCCCCGGTAAACAGCCTGTGCACCATGAATATGGCCACGGCATGGTACAGGCCAAAACTCGCGGCGTGCAGGGTCTGCGCGCATACCATGACCGGCAGACGATCGGGGAATCCGGCAATCAGCAACCAGCGCAGCGTGGTCAGGCTGACCGCCGCCAGCAGCAGCCGGCGCGCACCGAAGCGCGGCAACAGCTTCGGCATGACCAGGAAGACACCGATTTCCGCAAGCACGCCCAGCGCCCACAGCTGGCCGATCAGTGCCGTCGAATAGCCATAATTACCCAGGTAAATGCTGAAGAAGGCATAGTACGGGCCATGGCTGGCCTGCATCAGAAAGCATACGGCAAGCAGCGACACCACCACAGGCCGGCGCAGTACGTCGCGCAGCCGTTCCTGGTCCAGCGGCAGGTGACCGGCGGCGGACTCCGGCACAATCAGGCTGCTCAGCCAGATCAGCATGAACAACACAGCCAGCACCTGCGGCAGGCGGCCGGTGCCGAACGCATCGAGCAAGGGACCCAGTGCCACCACCGTCAAAATGAAGCCGACCGAGCCCCACAGCCGGATGCCGCTGTAGCGATGCGTCTCGCCACCGAGGTGATTCATGGTGGTGGCCTCGAATTGCGGCAGGGCGGCATTCCAGAAAAAACTGAAGGCGATCATCACCAGTGCCAGCCACCAGAAACCGCTGGCGATGAACACGCCCGTGAAGCTCAGTGCCGCCAGCAGCGACGCGCTGCGGACGATCGTCATGCGGTGACCGGTATGATCGGCGACCCAGCCCCACACATTGGGTGCCACGATCTTGGTAGCCATGAGGATGGCAACCAGCTGGCCGATCTGGGTGACGGAAAAATCGAGTGACTTGAGATACAGGCCCCAGTATGGCACCAGGGCACCCAGCGAGGCGAAATAGAACAGGTAGAAACCTGACAACCGCCAATAGATCATGGCACGGGGCAATACTGTCCGGTCACCCGCTCAGGCGGCTAGTCAGACGTACTTGCCGGTACGACCGGCGTAGTCGAAGCGACGTCCTGGTTCTGCGCCCGGTGCCGCAGCACATGATCCATCAGCACGATTGCCAGCATGGCCTCGGCAATCGGCGTGGCGCGAATGCCGACACAGGGATCGTGGCGACCCGTGGTAACCACCTCGACCGGCCTGCCACCGACATCGACCGTCCGGCCCGGAATGCGGATGCTCGAGGTCGGTTTCAGGGCGATGCTGGCAACGATGTCCTGGCCGCTGGAGATGCCGCCCAGCACACCACCGGCATGATTGGAAAGGAAACCGGCCGGTGTGATCTCGTCGCGGTGCTCGGTCCCTTTCTGTTCCACGCACGCGAAACCGGCACCGATCTCGACTCCCTTGACGGCATTGATGCTCATCAGGGCATGGGCGATATCGGCATCGAGACGGTCGAAGATCGGCTCACCCAGCCCGGGTGGCACACCGCTGGCCACCACGTTGATGCGCGCGCCGACGGAGTTGCCTTCCTTGCGCAACGCATCCATGTAGGCTTCCAGCTCGCCGACACGCGCCGGGTCCGGCGAGAAAAACGGGTTCTCCTCAACTGTCGACCAGTCCTTCAGTTCCAGCGTGATGGGTCCAAGCTGGGCCAGGTAGCCGCGAATCGTGATGCCATGGCGCTCGCGCAGGTATTTCCTCGCAATCGCGCCGGCCGCCACGCGCATGGCCGTCTCGCGTGCCGAGGAACGGCCGCCGCCGCGGTAATCGCGCAGGCCGTATTTCTGCTGGTAGGTGTAGTCGGCATGACCGGGCCGGAACCGGTCCATGATCCGGGAATAGTCCTTGGACTTCTGGTCGGTGTTGTTAATGAGCAGGCCGATCGGCGTCCCGGTGGTGTGTCCCTCGAACACCCCGGAGAGGATCTGTACGGCATCGGCCTCGCGGCGCTGGGTGGTATGCCGTGACTTGCCAGGCTTGCGCCGGTCGAGATCGACCTGCAGGTCCGCCGCGCACAGTTCCAGCCCCGGCGGACAGCCATCGACGATGCAGCCCAGTGCCGGCCCGTGACTCTCGCCAAACCCGGTAACGACAAACAATTTTCCGAAGCTGTTGCCAGACATCAGATTATTGTAACGACTCCTGTCCCGGGCGTCGCCACTTTCTTGCTAACCCGTAACTTGCATCAGTATCCGGGCAGACTCCCAGAAACATCACCGTATTGGTGAGGGTTACACGCTGGTTTACGGCCGGGTATGCGGAAGCCCGCCGCCGACTGCCGCCATAAGGGGTTAAAGCCGGGCACGACCCGACCGATAGCGTTTCTGTCCTTGTCCGTTATTGATTTTAAGGAGCGCACCGTGGCACAACCGCACACACTCAGGGGCTCGCAGGTAGGCAACTATCTTGGTCAGCCAATCTACGAAACCATCACTTCGCGGAACGGAACCTATATCTTCGACCGGATCGCAGAGAACATCGATGGCGAATTTCCGCTGGACCAGCTGAAAGAGGATGAGCTGCTGATCAGGCCAGGCCTGATCTACCGCCCGGTCAGGTAGCCTGGCGTCAGTCTGAGCCAACGTCCAGACCCTCCCTGTGGGTCTGGTTGATCAGGTACAACAGGCGGATACAGGGCAGCTCCTTTTCAGTATATTTTTTCACGACACGCATCAGTGGCAGGTCGTGCCGGCCGAACTGGTAACTGCCGTCCGCCATGGCGGCACGCATCCTGCGCAGTTCCTTCAACAATACCTCGACATAACCGAGGTTGTGCTCGACCTCATCGAAATCAAATCCAGCCGCTTCCAGGATATCCTCGAGTTCGAGGATCGTCTGTTTGACCAGAGAGGCATATTCTTCCGGCGTTCCGGGTCGTGTGCTCATGGCTGTGTCTTCCCCGTCCGTCTGTATCAGTCAGTCGCGCGTGCGCTGGCTGCCTGTTCGAATACCGCCTGGTGTTGTTCCAGCTGGCCACGCTCCAGCAGAAACACCCCGTCGCCGCCATAGGCAAACTCCAGCCACGTGAACGGGATATCCGGGAACCGCCCCACCAGGATATCCTGGGTATTGCCGACTTCGACGACCAGGATGCCTGACGAAGTCAGATGACGCGCCGCGTTGCACAGGATACGCACCACAATATCCAGTCCGTCATCCCCGGCAACCAGCCCGAGCGCCGGTTCGTGCCGGAATTCCGCGGCCAGCCCCTCCATCTCATCGCGCGGGACGTAGGGCGGGTTGGATACGATGATGTCATAGCGCTGGTCTTCAAGGGACGAGAACACATCGGACTGTAGCACGTTGACTCGCCCTCCCAGGCCATGCCGGACGACATTGATTTTTGCCACCTCCAGCGCATCGGGAGACAGGTCGGTCAGGGCAACCGATGCAGCCGGAAAATACCGCGCACAGGCAATGCCAATGCAGCCGCTGCCGGTACACAGATCCAGTATCCGCTGTACGCCGGCCGGGTTCACCCAGGGGGTGAACTGCGCCTCGATCAGTTCCGCCAGCGGTGAGCGGGGCACCAGCACCCGCTCGTCGACCAGGAACGGCAACCCGGCAAACCAGGCCTCCCCGATGAGGTAGGCTGCCGGCTTGCGTGTCGCGATACGGCGTTCCAACAGGTCGATGGCACGCTCGCGTTCGACATCTGTCAGCACGCGATCGAGTACCTCCCCGGGCTGATCGTAGCCGATATGCAGGGCATGCTGTACCAGTGACGCAGCCTCGTCCAGTGAATTGTCGGTACCGTGAAAAAAACCGAGACCGGCCGCATCGAGATACCCGGCACCACGCCGAATGAGATCACGCGCGGTCCGTGCGGTATTCAGTGCGCCGCGGATGCCGGCCCCGCGTGAATCGACGTCTGTCATGATGTATCGCTGCCCGCTCTGTGGAATAATCGCGGCCCATGAACAGTTTCAACAGTCCGGGCCGTCTCCTGGTGGCCGCGATTATAGCCGCAATAGCCGTTGGCGCCGGAATCTGGTCGGCACGCTCCCTGCTCAGGCATTCCGCACCGGACACTGCGCTGTCCGCCACCCGTTTCCCGGTCGCCCGTCCCTTGGGACCGTTCGAGCTGATCGATCATCACGGCAAGCGCTTCGACAATCAGTCACTGCAGGGGCACTGGACCTTCCTGTTTTTTGGCTACACGCACTGTCCGGACGTCTGCCCGACCACCCTGTCCGTGCTGAATGGTGTCGCGCACAGGCTGGCCGATAGCGGCGCCAGCGCGCGTTTTGCCTTCGTGACAGTTGACCCGCAACGCGACACGCCGGAACAGCTGGCCAGGTTTGTCACCTATTTCAACGGCGACTTTATCGGCGTCACCGGCAAGGAAGAAGGTATTGAACAGCTCACCAGGCAGCTTGGCATCGTGTACATGCAGGTCGCGAACGAGGCCAATCCGGACAGCTACCTCGTGGATCATACCGCCAGTGTGTTCCTGATCGACCCGGACGGCCGCTACCACGCGGTGTTCACTCCGCCGCTCGATGCCGACGCCATCAGCACGAATTTCCTCAAGATGCGCGAGGCCTACCCGTGAAAACAGCAACCCCGACAATGCACCTTGGCGGACTGGTATTGTGCTGGTTTCTTGCCTGCGTGGCGCATGCCGATACCACCCTGCAGGTAATCGATCCATGGATCAGGGAGGCACCGCCAACGGCTGCCGTGCACGCGGCCTACATGACCCTCGTGAATAACAGTAACCAGGCCGTACTGATTGATTCGGTCACCAGCCCGGACTTCGCCAGCGCGGAGGTCCATCGCAGCTGGGTTGAGGACGGCATCGCCCATATGCAGCCGGTCAGCCAGCTCGAGGTGCCTGCCTCCGGCACGCTGGTGCTGGAACCCGGCGGTTATCACCTGATGCTGTTCGATGCACAACGTCCGCTGCAGGCGGGTGACACCGTAACCCTGCTGCTGCACCGGGCCGATGACAACTGCATATTGGTGAAAGCTCCGGTCATGCGCAGCAACGACACCGGCCACCACCAGCACTAGGCGCGGATGGCCGCTGCATGACCGACCATGAGGCCGGCCTGCTGGACAGGCTCAAGTCCTGGCCGCTGGCACTGTTACCCCACCAGCTGTTGTCACACGTGGTGCGCCGCGCCACCCGCTGGCGTGTGGCATGGTGGAAGAACCTGCTGATCCACGCATTCATACGCCATTTCAGGGTCAACATGGGCGAGGCGGAACAGGCTGATGCCGGTGCCTACCCGGACTTCAACAGTTTTTTCACGCGCGCCCTCCGCACCGGTGTTCGCCAGCAGCCGGATGATCCGGACGCCATTGCCTGCCCGGTCGATGGCCGTGTCAGCCAGGCCGGTGCGATCGCGGACGACCGGGTTCTGCAGGCCAAGGGCCATGACTACTCGCTGACCGCCCTGCTGGGAGACGATGCGGCACGGGCGACGCAGTTCGCCGGCGGCCACTTCGCCACGCTCTATCTGTCACCCCGGGACTATCACCGCATTCACATGCCCTGCGCCGGCAAGCTGCTCGAGACGACCTACATACCCGGGCGTCTGTACAGTGTGGCACCGCACACCACGCGGGCCATACCCGGCCTGTTCGCACGCAACGAGCGGCTGGTCGTGCTGTTCGAAACACCGGCAGGCCCGATGGCCATGGTGCTGGTCGGGGCCATCTTCGTCTCCTGCATGGAGACCGTATGGGGCGGCATCGTCAACCCGCGGCGCCGCATGGCATTACAGACCACGCGTTTTGATGAACCCGGCTGCACGCCGGTCACACTCGGGCGCGGCGCCGAAATGGGACGTTTCAACATGGGTTCGACGGTTATCCTGGTCTACGGGCCGGGGCAGATGGCCTGGACGGAGCCACTGCTGCCCGGGCAGGCCGTCCGCACGGGCCAGACCATCGGCCACTGGTTACCCGGATAACGGCCCCATCCCTGTTAACCAAAACCGCGGTTCCGCGTTAGCTGTCACTGAGACAACCAATACAGGAGCTGCACCATGAAGATCCGTTCACTCATCACTTCGACGCTGCTGGCTGCCGGCCTTGGCCTCGGCATCACGGCCCCGGCGCAGGCTCACGACAGCAGTTTCTCGCTTTGGCGGCTTTACGACTATGGCCATTATCCGCGCATTTACCACGGCTGGTATTCTGGTGACCGGCGTCACCACAGGCACTTCAGGGAACACTCGAACTGGTATCACTGGCGCGATCATGACGACGACCGCCACGACCGGGGACGGGATCACGACGGATACGATGGCCATGACGGGCATCGCGGTCACTGAGACTCGCAGCAGGCGTGCTTCGGGTATACTGGATGCCAGGCGCGACCATACGCCGGTGCAGGGACGCATCGACGTCCTGGCCATCACCCGCTCGGTGCTGACGCGCATGCACAGTCTGCGCGATACCGCCAGCCTCAACACCCCTGGGAATGCCTTGGACAGATCAGCTGACAACAACCGTGCGCTGGAGTCGTTCTTTGCAGAGCACGAGGATAAGGCCTTTTACGTCGCCTATGCGGCGCTCTGGGACAGGGAGGCGGCCTTGGACGCCGTCCAGGAGAGCATGCTGCGACTGGTCCAGTATTACCGGCACAAGACAGCGGACGAGTGGCCTGCGCTGTTCCGCACCATTCTCAACAGCCGCATCAACGATATTCGTCGCAAGCGGCTGCTTGAACAGGGCAAACACAAGCTGGTGTCACTCACCGGACTGTTTCGTGGCAACCGCGACGATGAAAATGACAACAGCGAATTCGAGTTGCCGGCGCAGGAGCGGACCGACGGAGTAACCGCCCCGGAGGTCGAATACATTGCGCAGGAACTCAGGCAGCACATCACGCAGGCCCTGCACTCCCTGTCGGAAAGGCAGCGCCAGGTCTTCATTCTGCGGGAATGGCGTGGTATGAGTATAACCGAGACCGCCACGACGCTGGGCTGCTCGGAAAACAGCATCAAGCAGCACCATTTTCGGGCAATGCGTGAACTACGCAAAAAACTGGCAGAGGTATGGGATTATGCACAGTCAACAGCATCCTGACACGGAACAACTGGATCGCCTGCGTGCCGGTCTGCTGGATGACGGGCCGGACGAGAAATCCCTGCTGCAAGACCATCTTGCGCAGTGCGATATCTGCCAGGCACGCTTCGGCAGCTGGGAACAGCTCGGACCCGGCGCACTGGGGCCGGAACTCGAGCCGGTGGCGCTCAAGCGTGACTTGCGCGCCGCCAGACTCCGCGCCCTAGACAGCAGCGCACCGCGACACAGGCACGCGCTCGCGCCCTACGCGACGGCTGCACTCCTGTTGATCGCTGTCATGGTCGGCATATGGTCAGGCCAGAACTGGCTGCAGACACAGCCGCAAGTGACCGTGCAGGCAGCACACGAGGTACCGGATATCTACGAGGACCTGGACTTTTATCTCTGGCTCGCCAACCAGAAAGACGCGGAGTCCGATTCACACACCGACAACCCGAACAACACCTGACATGAAAGCCACGAAAGTCATCGGCGCTGCAACATTCGCCCTGTATCTCACCTGCGGGATGCAAGCTGTTCTTGCCGACAACGGCATCCCCTGGAACAGCCTGAGCCGGAGCGAGCAGTCCGTGCTCAGCAAACACCAGGGAGAATGGTCACGCCTGAGCGGTCAGGAACAGCGTCGGCTGGTGAGCGGCGCAAGAAAATACCTGGAGTTGCCGCCAGATCAGCGCAAGGCGGTCGAGGACAAGCGCAATCAATACAAAAAGATGTCTCCCGAGGAACGGGAGCAGCTGCGCGACAAGTACAGCAAGCAGAAAAAATACCGCTGAGCCGTCCCCGCCAGTACGCCGGGCCGGCGATACCGCGGGCCGGACATCTCTGGTATGCTTCGCAGCCATTTTCAAGGGCACGCAGGCAAGACCCTCATCATGCAACCCATGCTCAACATCGCGGTTCGCGCCGCACGCAATGCAGGCAATATCATCGTCAGGAGCCTGGACCGTCTCGACAGTCTTGCCATACACACCAAGGACCGCAACGATTTCGTAACCGAGGTAGACCAGCACGCGGAACGCGAAATAATTGGCACCCTGCGCAAGGCCTATCCCAATCATGGCATCCTGGCCGAGGAAAGCGGCAAACATGACGGTGACGAGTTCCAGTGGATCATCGACCCGCTCGACGGGACAACAAATTTCCTGCACGGTTTTCCGCAATTCGCCGTTTCGATCGCGCTACGCCACCGCGGCAGGCTGGAACAGGCGGTGGTCTACAATCCGTTGAGCCAGGAACTGTTCACCGCGTCGCGCGGCGCCGGCGCCCAGCTCAATGACCGGCGTATCCGCGTCAGCACCCGCAGAAGTCTGGAAGGCGCGTTGCTGGGTACCGGCTTTCCATTCAAGGCCCAGCAGTATCTCGACCCTTACCTCGATATGTTCCGTGCCCTGTTCCCGCAATCAGCGGGCATCCGGCGCGCGGGCTCGGCGGCACTCGACCTGGCGTTCGTCGCCGCCGGCCGGCTGGACGGCTTCTGGGAGATCGGCCTGAATATATGGGACATGGCTGCGGGTGTCCTGCTCATCCAGGAGGCCGGCGGCCTGTGCAGCGATTTTGTCGCCGGACACGACTACTTCGACAACGGCAATCTGGTGGCTGCCAACCCGAAGGTCTTTGCAGAAATCCTCAAGGCCATCCGCCCGCACGTAACACCCGACCTCGCTGCCCGGCACCTGCCCTTGCGCCCGTCGTGAACATCGCCCCGCACCTGCCGCGCTCAAGCGCCGCAAGCCGGTGCCGATGCCATCAGGAACGAAGCTGAAATTGTGGCTTACCCTGAAGCGGTATCGGACGAAGCGAGGATCCCGGTATGCAGAACAGAAAGCAGGACCGAAGAATCAACGGCGCAGCACTGGAAACAATCATGCAGGACGTACTCAGGGGCATGCAGGAATTCACCCGCGACGCCTGCAGCGGGTGTGATGCGGCGAATCTGGAAATACTCGGCGTGGAGGAAGCCGGCGACGCATCCGTCCTGACGGCCGACGTGCTCCCGTTTCGTTCCCCTCGCGAGTACGCCGGGCCGGACTGACGCCGGCATCCCGCGCTGTCCGCTCAGGGTTGCGCCCCGCTCCTGTCATCTTCCGGCTTGCTGACCATCAGGTCTGCCTTGCTGACACCCAGCGCAAGGGCGATCGCGCTCGCCACGTAAACCGACGAATAGGTACCGACCAGGATGCCCAGGATCAGTGCCAGCGAGAAATTGTGTATCGTTTTTCCGCCAAAGAAGTACAGAGCGACCAGCACCAGCAGCGTCGTCAGGCCCGTCATGATGGTACGCGACATGGTCTGGTTGATGGCGATATTGATGATCTCGTATGAACTGGCCTTGCGGATGCGGCGGAAATTCTCGCGGATGCGGTCATAGACCACGATGGTGTCATTGAGCGAATAACCGATCACCGCCAGTATGGCCGCCAGCACCGTCAGGTCGAATTCGTACTGGAATAACGAGAATACACCAAGGATGATGACCACGTCGTGCGCGGTTGCAATGATGGCACCCGGGGCAAAACGCCACTGGAAGCGCACGATAATGTAGATAAAAATTCCGATCAGGGCGTAGATCATCGCCAGCCCGCCCTGCTCCGCCAGTTCCGCTCCGATCTGAGGGCCAACGAATTCCACGCGGCGCATTTCCACGGCCGGGTTCTGCGCCCGCAGTGCCTGCATAGCGTTCTCGCTGAGTTTCGCACTCTCCTTGCCCGGCTCCGGCGCCAGCCTGATGAGCACGTCGGTGGATGCGCCGAAATGCTGCGCCTGTGCCTGCGGGAAGCCACCCTTTTCCAGCGCATCGCGCACGTCCTCAAGCACAACTGCCTCCGGATAACCGACCTCGACCAGGGTACCGCCGGTAAAGTCGATACCAAAATTAAGTCCGCGCGTGGCCAGCGACCAGATTGTCAGCAGCACCAGCAGGGCGGAAGTCACACCGACGAAGTAGCGGATCTTCAGAAAATCGATGCTGGAGGTTTTCTTGAACAGTTCCATTTTTGGTCGTCCTCGCGCTGCCTAGATCATGAGCCGGGCGTTGCGACGCCCGCCATACAACAGGTTAATAACAGCACGTGTACCCATGATTGCGGTGAACATGGAGGTAAGAATGCCGATGGAGAGCGTCACCGCGAAACCCTTGACCGGACCGGAACCGAAGCTGAGCAGCACGACGGCGGCAATCAGGGTGGTGATATTGGAATCGGCGATGGTCGAGAAGGCCTTCTCGTAACCGGCCTGGATACTGGCCTGCGGACTGTTACCGTTGCGCAATTCTTCCCGGATGCGCTCGAAGATCAGCACGTTCGCATCGACCGCCATGCCGACGGTTAGCACGATGCCGGCAATGCCCGGCAGAGTCAACGTCGCCTGCAACATCGACAGCACGGCAATGGTAAGGACCACATTCATGGCCAGCGCGAGGTTCGCGACCATCCCGAACACCCGGTAGTACACTGTCATGAACACAAGCACCAGGCAAAAGCCGATCAGCACGGACATGAACCCCTGCTCGATGTTGTCCTTGCCCAGGCTCGGACCGATAGTGCGTTCCTCGATGATCTCTATCGGCGCAGCCAGCGCACCCGACCTTAGCACCAGCGCCAGTTCATGCGCTTCTTTCGGGCTGTCAAGACCGGTGGTCTGAAAGCGCTTGCTGAACACGTCCCGAATCGTCGCGACACTGACGACCTCCTCAACCTTGACGGCCTTCTTGACCGGTTTACCGTCTACCAGCGAAGTCTCCGTCTTGTTTTCGATAAACACCACGGCCATTGGCTTGCCGACATTTTCCTTGGTGAACTTCAGCATGCTCCTGGCGCCCTTGGCATCCAGGGTAACGGATACCATCGGTGACCCACTTTGCGGATCGAAGCCGGAACGGGCATTGACGATCTGGTTGCCGGTCGCGATGACCGATTTTTTCAGCAGCACCGGGGTGCCATTCCGTTCGTAGTAGAGCCGCGATCCTGCCGGCACCTTGCCGGCCACAGCCCGCTCGACGTCATGTTCGATGTCCACGGCACGGTACTCGAGCGTAGCTGTTGCCCCGAGTATGCGCTTGGCCTGGGCGGTGTCCTGCACACCCGGCAACTGCACGACGATGCGCTGTGTACCCTGCTGCTGGATGACCGGTTCGGCGACGCCGAGTTCGTTGACGCGGTTGCGCAGGGTCAGGATATTCTGCTGCAGGGCGAACTCCTGGATCTCCCTGACCTCCTGTTCCGGCGGCCTGATGCTCAGGCCGCTCTTGCCTGCCTCGTCCAGCGGCTCGACCAGCAGTGCAGGGAAGTCTTTCCTGATGGCACTGCGCGCGGCGTCAGCATCCTGCTGATCCTTGAACTCGATGCGAATCGAGGACCTCTCGACACGCAGCAAGGAGTAGCGCAGCTTGGCCTCCCGCAGCAGGGTACGGAAATCATTCGCATAGCTCTCGACGGCCTGCTTGAATGCCGCATCCATGTCGACCTCGAGCAGAAAGTGCACGCCACCGCGGAGGTCCAGACCCAGGTACATGGGCAGGGCATTGAGTTTTTCCAGCCAGGCCGGTGTGGAAGGTGCCAGATTGAGCGCGACCACATAATCATTCCCGAGTGCAGCCTTGACGAAGTCAACGGCCTTGAGCTGGGCCTCGGTATCGTTGAAGCGTACCAGTATCCGGCCGACTTCCTGTTCGGTTTTTTTCACCGCTATGCCGGCCTTTTGCAGTGCGCCCGTCACGGTACGGATTGACGACTCGTTGACCTCGGCCTTGCGGGTACCGGAAATCTGCAGCGCGGGGTCCTCGCCATAGAGATTCGGCACGGCATAGAGAGTACCCACCACCATGATGCTGATGATAAGCAGGTATTTCCAGAGTGGGTACCGGTTCATATTCTTCTGTTTCCCTGTTCGGTCCTACAGCCCCTTGATGGTTCCCTTGGGCATGAGGTTGGCGATCGCGTTGCGTTGCACCTTGACAGTGACACCTTCGGTGATATCCAGTTCGATGAAATTGTCGCCCACTTTCGAGATACGGCCCAGCAGCCCGCCATTGGTGACCACCTCATCACCCTTGGCCAGCGCCTCGACCATCTGCTTGTGTTCCTTCGCCTTCTTGGACTGCGGGCGAATCAGCAAAAAATAAAACACGACAAAGATAAAGATCAGCGGCAGAAAGCTCATCAGGGGATCACCCTGGCCCTGCGCCGCCGCCAGTGCGTCAGATATAAAAAAATCCATGGCTGCTCCTCAATCAATCCGGTTCCGTTCAGCCGGTGGTCGTGCCTGCTCGCACCGGCGACCGGCCAAACCAGCGCATTATGACACAGCGCCACGCCTGGCGTAAAAATCCTTGCGGAATTCGGCCAGCGCCCGCTGCCCGATGGCCGCCCGCAGCCCGGCCATCAGGTTCTGATAGTAGGTCATGTTATGGATGGTATTCAGCCGCGCACCGAGAATCTCGTTGCACTTGTCCAGATGATGCAGGTAGGCCCTGCTGTAATTCCGGCAGGTATAACAACGGCATGTGTCGTCCGGCGGCCGGGTATCCGTGCGATTGGCGCTGTTGCGTATCCGCACCACGCCCTCGCGCACGTACAGGTGCCCGTTGCGGGCATTGCGCGTGGGCAGTACGCAGTCGAACATGTCGATGCCGTGGCAGACAGCCTCCACGATATCCTCCGGCGTACCCACGCCCATCAGGTAGCGCGGTGAGTTAACCGGCATCTGCGGCATGATCCCCGCCAGCACGGCCTCGCGCTCCTCCTTGCCCTCACCCACCGACAGGCCACCCAGTGCATAGCCGTCGAAGCCGATTTCCAGCAGACCGCCCAGCGACTCCGCACGCAAGCCGGGATACATCCCGCCCTGCACGATCCCGAACAGGGCAGCGGGGTTGTCGGCGTGCGCCGCTCGGCTGCGGCGAGCCCAGCGCAGTGACAGTTCCATGGACTCGCGCGCTTCGGCCTCGGTCGCCGGGTACGGCGTACATTCGTCGAAGACCATCACGATATCGGCACCCAGTTCGCGCTGCACCTGCATGGATTCCTCGGGACCGAGGAATACCCGGTCGCCGTTGACCGGGGAACTGAAGGTCACGCCCTGCTCGGTGATCTTGCGCAGTGCACCCAGACTGAATACCTGGAAGCCGCCGGAATCGGTCAGGATGGGGCCGTCCCAGTGCATGAAATCGTGCAGTGTGCCATGTTGCCGGATTATACCGGTGCCGGGACGCAGCATCAGGTGGAAGGTGTTGCCGAGAATGATCTCCGCCCCGCTGGCACGCACTTCCTCGGGCGTCATCGCCTTGACCGTGCCATAGGTGCCCACCGGCATGAACGCCGGGGTCTGCACCGTCCCGCGTGCGAACTCGAGAGTCCCGCGCCGGGCCGCACCGTCGCTGTGGGTACAGGTAAATTTCAAGTGGCCCCCGCACCCCTGGCGCATTCATCCCGTGCGGATATGAACATGGCATCGCCGTAGCTGAAAAACCGGTACCCCGCGGCAACGGCATGCCGGTAGGCGCGCATGATGCGCGCATGGCCGGCAAATGCGCAGACCAGCATGAGCAGGGTCGATTCCGGCAGATGAAAGTTTGTCAGCATGGCATCCACGGCCCTGAACCGGTAGCCCGGCCTGATAAACAGTGCCGTCTCGCCCGTGCCGGACTCCAGACGGCCATTCCTGTACGCTGATTCCAGCGTGCGCACCACCGTGGTACCAATGGCAACCACACGCCCGCCGCGCTGCCTCGCGGAAGCGATCCGTTCACAGGTTGCGGAGTCGAGCTCGAAGACCTCGCGGTGCATGACGTGCTCGTCCAGGTTTTCCGAACGTACCGGCTGGAAGGTTCCGGCACCGACATGCAGGGTCACGAATGCCGACTCGATCCCCCGGTCGGCGAGCCGCTGCATGACAGCCCTGTCGAAATGCAGCCCGGCCGTCGGCGCCGCTATCGCGCCAGGCCTGTCCGCGTACACGGTCTGGTAGCGCTCGTGGTCAGCCGCATCGTCCGGGCGCCTGATGTAGGGCGGCAGCGGTATATGCCCGTGCGCCTCCAGCAGGTCCAGTAATTCCACGCTGTCAGGAAAGGACAATTCGAACAGGTCGCCGGCACGCCCCGTCACTTCGACCTCGAAGGCATCGGCGAAGTACAGACGACTGCCCGGGTGCGGTGACTTGCTGGCGCGCACATGCGCCAGCGCCCTGTGTGGTGCCGTTATGCGCTCCACCAGCACCTCGACCCGGCCACCGGAATCCTTGTTGCCCAGCAACCGCGCCGGGATGACCCGGGCGTTATTGAACACCACGATATCTGCCGGCTGCAGCAGATCCGGGAAATCACCGAAGCGGCAATCATCGAGCCGGTCTTCGCGCGGGTCGACGCACAGCAGACGACTGTCGCTGCGGACCGGGCAGGGTCGCAACGCTATCAACCCTGGGGGGAGTTCGTAGCTGAAGTCCTTACGTTGCATGGCGCGGCATGTTAGCACAGGATTTTGCTGTTGCTGCTTGCCCGGCTGCGCGGATTCCCCGATACTAGCGGGCCTTGCAGGCGCCATGACCGCAAGGCATGCCGAGGTGGTGAAACTGGTAGACGCACTGGACTCAAAATCCAGCGGAGGCAACTCCATGCGGGTTCGATTCCCGCCCTCGGCACCATACGATCGGCCCGGAGCGGGATATCAGCGTGAAACGGGCACCAGCCATGCAAACACGAGCGTCGCCAGCAGCAACGTCAGCAGCAACGTGCGCAGCCGGCAGGGATTGCTGCCGGCCCGTGCATCCAGCCCGTGGAATCCGAACACATACCGGTCGATCATGTGCTGGTCGTCTGCACGCCGCCTGCGGTCCTTGAGTACCCGCCGATCACCGGAACCGCTGTTGCAGCGGGGGCAGCTACCGCTGCGCCTGTCGGAGCGGCGCTCGTCCACCCGCACACGTGCCTCGATATAGCGCTGGTAATCATCCCAGCTGGACAGATTCAGCATTTCACGCGGCAACAGGCCGGTAAGGGTCTTCGCCGGCGACCAGGTTGCGAGGTCCCGGCTCAGTTCATCTTCGAGCCGGATGCGACCCAGCAGTATATAGCGGGTTATCTCACAGGCCGGGAACGGTCCGCGTACCACCCCCTCGCGACGCGTGTACCAGGCCCTAGTTTCTCCCTGCCGTTTCATGACCGAGCCGTATGCAGCCGTCAGTCACTCAGCCACTCTCCCATGCGCGCACGCAGGCGAATCAGCGCCTGGCCATGGATCTGGCAGACCCGCGATTCGCTGACACCGAGAATCTCGCCGATTTCGCGCAGATTCAATTCCTCGTCGTAGTACAGTGCCATCACGAGCCGCTCACGTTCCGGGAGGCCCTTGATCTCGTCGGCAAGGCCCTGCTTGAAGTCGCTCTTTTGCAGGTTTTCCAGTGGCTGATCGACATGACGCCCGGATTGCGGCATGCCTTCCTCGCCCAGCATGCCGGGATCCTCGAAACTGAAAATACGGCAACCGGTGGAATCCTGCAGTATCTTGTGATATTCCTCGAGGCTGATACCCATTTCCCCTGCAACCTCGACATCGCGTGCATCACGCCCCTTGTCGTTTTCAATCTTGCGTACCGCCTCGGCAACCTCACGCGCCTTGCGATGCACCGACCGGGGGGTCCAGTCGGTACGCCTGATTTCATCGAGCATCGCACCGCGAATGCGGATGCCGGCATAGGTCTCGAAACTCGCGCCCTGTTCGGGATCGAATTTCCTGGATGCCTCTATCAGGCCGATCATTCCTGCCTGGATAAGGTCGTCGGCCTGGACACTGGCAGGCAAACGGCTCATCAAGTGATATGCGATCCTCTTTACCAGAGGCTCGTGCAATACGACCAGTTCATTGCTGGATGCAAACTCCGCGCCCGCCTTCGCTGCGTTCCCTTTCATGACCTCACCTCCATTTCCCTGTTTTCGTTTTGAATAAGACGTTCAACAAAAAATTCAAGATGCCCGCCTGCATACAGCTGGCGTGGCCATTTCATGATCTGCGTGGCAAGATTTTTCAGCGCCATTGCGGAGCGACTGCGGGGAAATGCGCTCAGCACCGTCTGGCGCTGCGCGACCGCCAGTTGCATAAATTCATCGCGCGGAACGTAGCCGCAGCAGGAAAGCACCAGGTCATGGTTGTCGGAAAAGCACTCGACCAGTCGCGTGAACAGTTCGCCTGCTTCACCCGACGATGCGACCATATTTGGCAACACATGAAATCGGCAAATCCCGTGTGCCATGTGCAGGGTATCGATCAGTGCGGCGGCGTCCCTGATCGAGGCCGGCTCGTTGCAAATCACCACCACGATATCGGTCGCTGCCCGGCAGAAACTGGTGACGATCTCGGTGATGCCTGTTGCCGTATCAATAATGAGGGTATCGATCGGCTCATCCAGGTCGCTGAATGCGCGCATCAGTCCCGCACATTCGCTGACCCCGAGTTCGGCGAGCTGTTTTTCTCCCGATGCGGCAGGAATCAGCAGCATGCCTCCAGGCCCGCTCGTCATGATTTCACCGAGCGACTTGTTGCCATTGAGCACGTCATACAGGGTGTAGTCGACATCAAGTCCGAGCAGTGCGTCTATATTTGCCATGCCGAGATCGGCATCGAGCAACAGGGTGCACCGACCTTCGCTGCTCAGGGCCTGTGCAACATTCACGGCGATGCTGGACTTGCCCGTGCCACCCTTGCCGCCGGTGAACGCTATAACCTGCACCGGCGGATGTACGATCGATTTCGGAAGATCGTCGAGGCAGCCAAGCTTGATGTCATCTATTTGCATGGGATTTGCCATGGCTGCAGTGGATAGAGAAAGACTTTTGCATCTGCGATACCTGTTGCTGATTCACGGGTGAGTTCTGCATGCAACACAGATAGCAACTTGCGTACCAACATCGCCAATAGCCGGCAATCG
>Ga0210112_1000025_pt1 | contig 38869 bp, 66 predicted proteins | sample Joice_ThreeSqC_D_FD_184875 | JGI IMG/M metagenome (GOLD analysis project Ga0210112, IMG submission 184875) | Wetland microbial communities from San Francisco Bay, California, USA, that impact long-term carbon sequestration - Joice_ThreeSqC_D2... | ecosystem: Environmental > Aquatic > Marine >... | reverse complement strand
TAAATCCCGAAAAAGGGAGTTTAAATCCCGAAAAAGGGAGTTTAAATCCCGAAAAAGGGAGTTTACATAATTAAAGGTAACCTTTTAATATAAAAATTACTTCTTTTAATCATGGTGATTTAGTTATATAATGTCTATATTAAAAATTGGAGGAATAATAATGCATGATAAGGAATTTAGAATAAAAATAAGTAATAATTTATTGCAAAAGAATAAGTATGAGTTAAATATATATACACAAAAATTAATTATGCTTTTAATATATAACAAGAAAAAAGAAATTATAAATGATAATGAAATTTATAATCATGACGGAGATTTTGACGAAGCTAAGATTGGGCTAGTTTTGGATAGTGTAATTGAAGAACCAACGACTTTAAATTTTACAGATTTAAAAAGTTTATTTGGCAATAAAAAAAATATTTCATTTAGAGAAATAGAAAAACAATTTATAACATTTAACGGTTCTATTCAATGGATAGAAAATAATCAAATCAAAAAAATTATTCCTATTAATAGATTTGTAAATGTTGACGAAAATAAAAAAGAAATGAAATTTTTTTTAAATCCTACAATTAAGGATTATATTTTATCAATAGAATCTAAATGGGCTGAAATAGATATTAATATTTATTTACAGTTATCCTCTAAATATCAGATTAGATTATATGAATATTTATGTTTATATGATTGTGTTAAAAGTAATAAAACAAACTTTATGAGAAAAAGAACTTTAGAAGATATAAGAAATTTTTTCGGGATCCCAGACGCTTATAAAATGAATAAAATAAATGAAAAAGTATTAAATCCAGCTATAAAAGCATTAAATAAAATATATGCTGAAAATGGGCAAAAGATAAATTTAGTTTGCTTAAAACTAGATCAGAATAAACCAAGAAATATTACTCATTTAAGAATTGATATAAATAAAATAAAGGAGGAAGCTAAGAATGTTATATAATTGTGAACACTGCGGAAAACCTTTTGATTATCCTATTATTGAAAAGTCACCGTCTAGAATTAAAAATATGTGGATTTTAATTATTTGTGGATTTTTTACATGTGGTTTAGGATGGCTATTGTTACCAGCGGCAATAATAAAAGTTCATGATATAAAAAAATGTCCTCATTGTTTAAAAAAAATAAAATAAAATTATAAAAAAAACGACTGTAGATACTATTAAATATACAGTTGTTTTTTTATATGTTATAATTAACATTAATAAACCATGATAGCCCATGGAAAAAGGCGAAATAAAAGTCGAGAAAAAACTCGGAAAAATTGGAGGAATAAAAATGGCAAAATATATAAAAGTTGATGATAAAATCTTGGAAAAATTAAAGGCTGATGAAAACTACAAAAATGATATTAAAGTAGATGATTCAATCGACGAAAAAAATGTAATAACAAAATCAAGATTTAACGAAATCAACGATAAATACAAAGCAGAAGCCGCAAAAAACGAAACTTTACAAAAACAGGTTGACGAAACTAAAACTATGCTTGAAGGAAGCCAAGAATATAAAGAAAAGTATGAAAGTTTAAACGAAAAATATTCTAGTGAAATTGAAGCTAAAAACAAGGAAATAACAAATACCTCAAAAAGGTATTTAATAGATCAAAAATTGAGGGAATCAGGGGCAAGACATACCAGATTATTACTAAAAGAAATCGACCTTGACAAAATAACTGTTGAGAATGACAACTTATTAGGATTTGATAACACTTTAGAAAGTCTTAAAAAGGATTATTCTGATATGTTTGAAACTAGACAAAGCACAAATAATTTACCAGGTGGAAATAATAATTCTAATAATAATGATGGCGAAGAATTTAATAATATCGATTGGTCGGCGAAAGCTAAAGAATATTTAGGTTAATAATAAGAAAGAGGTGTAAACGTATGGCTGATGAAGCTAAAAACATAAACACAAATAATGAGGAAGTTAAGGAAGCTAAGAAACCAGTAAAAAAAACAACTAAGAAAGTAAAATCTTTAAAAGATAAAGTTTGCGAAATTCTAAATATTACAGAAGTTTCAGACAAAGAAAGAATACAAGGTGGAGTTTGTAAATTTTTTGATTTGGGAAATATTCCTTCAAGTTTATTAGTTCCAACTGGGCAATATAAACGAAATGAAAAAGGTGAAGATATTCCCTTGTATGGTAAAAAGTTTGTTATCGAAAGAGAAAAAATAGTAAGAGAAGTAAAAACAAAATTAAAATCGGGACTAGGCGAAGATTATAAAAGATTAACTGTTGAGATAAAAATGTTTAAGCCAAAGTTTGGAGCAACTCGAAATAGATGTTTTTTCAAAGTTGGAATTTATGTTTATGGTCCTGATTTCCCAAGAATTATAAAACAAATTGGGAAAAATAAAAATATAAAAATAATAAATTAATGTTAGGAGTGAATTTAAATGGCTCATAGTTTTTCATATCCTTTAAGCTATATAAAAGAATATAACGAAAGACTTGAAGGTGCTTTCAAAATGGCGAGTGTAACAAGTAATTTGGATGCTGGACCAGGAACTTTTAAACAATCAGATATAGACAATAAGACTGTATATATCAGGAGTACTACAATTGACGGATTATCAAGTTATTCTCGTACCTCTGGATATGTCGCTGGTGATATTGCAGTGGCTTGGAATAGTCATACATTTTCCCAAGATAGAGGGCGAAATTATCAGATTGATGCAGTTGATGAAGTTGAATTAGGACTTGAATTAATGCGTGTAGGTAGCGACGTTCAAAGGTTGCATGTAGCCCCAGAAATAGATGCGTATCGATTCGAAGCGGTTTGTTCTGCTTGTGGTATAGATGTAAATGCGGACTTGACTTATGATACTGTTATTTCCGCAATTGATGAAGCGATAAAAACCTTATTTGATGCTGAAGTACCAGAAGAAGGGCGTGTATTATACGTAAGTAGTGCGGTACATAAATTAATGAAAGAATCTGGTGTATTCGATTATGTAAGGGACGTAGGAAGCGGAAACACTAATATATCAAGAAACATAGAAACATATGAAGGTATGATGGTTAAAAAAGTTCCTGCTTCAAGATTTTACACCAATTTTGATTTTGAAACTTCAACTGGTGACGGTTCATTTTCAGCCGCAAGTGGAAGTTATAAAATTAATTTTGCAATTGTTTCTGAAAGATATGTTTTGGGAATTAAAAAGCATGAAGTTCCAAAGGTAGTAAAAGCCGAAAACATATATCAATATGATTCTAATTTTTATTGCTTTAGACTATTGCATGATTGCTTTGTACCAAATGACAAAGTATCGGCGGTATATGTTCATTGTGTGGCGTCTGCCGAAGCTTAAAGTTTAAAAATTATAATATATAGAAAGGTTGGTTAAATGTTAGAAAAAATAATAAAATATTATGCCAGAGTTTCAGATTCGGCGATAGAAAACCTTAAAAAAGAAAAAAAATATCAATTTAGAAAACAATTAACCAACCATTCATTATTAAAGGTTGTGGAATCTCATTATGAAAGTATAACAAATAGTGAGGAAGCTAAGAAATTAATCAAAGAATATACAAAAAGTATGAATAATATGTATATTCCAGCAAGAAACGAATATAATAAAACATTAAAATTATTAAAAGCTACTAAAGACCCGATTGCAAAGCAAAAAATTATTGATATGTATGCTGAAACTGGGATACATGGATTTACAGCAAAAAATGGCGACAAATGGAACATTGAAACATATAGTAATATGGCGACTACTCATTTTAATAATGAATTAGTCAGATTATCAGTTTTAGAAAATTTAAAACCTAGTGAAAAAGTAAAAGTTTCCACAAGTAAAAAACCTTGTGAAAAATGTATCCCTTATGAAAATAAAATTTTGACTTTGTATCAATTAGAGGAAGCTAAGAAAAAAGGACTTTTTCATGTACGGTGCAAACATTTTATTACAAAGGTTGTGTGAATAAATGGATAGTTATATTGGTGCTAAAATTATAAATGCTGAATTATCAACATTAAATGAATATAGAATGAAAAAATATGGTAAAGATAATGCGGTGCTATCAGAGGAAGGAAATAATATAAAAGGTTATATTGTTGTTTATCCTCCAATTGGTGCTGATAATGAGCCATATATAAGTTGGAGTCCGAAAGAAGTTTTTGAAAAAGCTTATCGTTTGATTGAAGATTCAGAAAAAGGTTTAATGTTAAGTTCACCATATGAGGACTGATAAATTATGGAAAGAACTAAAAAAGAACTTGAAAATTTAATATTACCTAATTTAGTAACAGAAACTCTTTTAAGAAAGTGGCAAAGAAAATTAAAAGGGTCATTAACAGAAGAACACAGACAAAAATGTTTATATTTTATTAAACTGTATAAATTAAAGGAGTGAATTTAAATGGCTTTGACTGAAAAAGGAATGATTGAAGAAATAACCAAATCATTAACTTTATATGGAACTAAAAATTATTTGGCTGTAACTGTTGATTTATCAGAAGAAACATATAATACAGTTGCAACACATGAAATTTTAACAGTAACAGGACTTGTAAGATTAAGAATTTTACCTGTTGTAACTGTTACTGGTGATGATACAACCGGGGATACTTCTAATATTTCACTAGGGCATGAGGCTGATACTGATAATTTTATTGCCGCAACTGATGTTGACGACTTAGCCGCTGGTGAATTATGGTTTGATGCTACGCCAACCGAGGTAACAATTGATTTTTCGAGTATTATAGATAAAATAGTAAATGGTGTAGATATTGGATATGAGATAACAGGCGAAGCGGCAACCGCCGGAACTATTGTATTTCATTGTTGGTGGGAACCACTTGATGCAAATGGAAATGTTGTTGCTGGTGATGGTTCTGCAATGGTGTAATATTATGATGGAAAACAATTTACAAGAATTTTTGACCAGATTTAGATTTAATAAAAGAGAATTTTTAAATTCCGCTGGTGAATTCGGTAAAAAGAAAATGGACCATCATGTGGCAGTTGATACAGGTTATTTAAAGAGTAGAAATAAATTTGAAACAAATGGAGTTGATATTTTGCAATTTATGAATGATACTGATTATGCAGGATATCAAGAATTAGGAACCTCGAGAATGAGACCTCATCCATTTGTAAGACCTTGTGTTTTTAATTATATTCCAAAATACCAACAATTATCAAAAATATTAGGTCGTGGCTTGTGATAATAAATTTAGAATGGGGATGATGTAAATGATGTCATTAGTAAAACTTATGGAATATATAAAGGCTAGAATTGAAGACGTTATAAGTTCTGGAATAGATGTATATTCTGAGGAAGCGGATGCAGATGCAGATTTCCCTTATGTAGTTTTTAAATTACCCAGTTCTAATATGGAAACATTATATAAGGATAAATGGGTATTAGAGATTGATTTTTGGGATAATACAGGAAATTCAACTAATATCGGAATTGCTTCCGAAGCTGTAAAAGATTCCTTACATGGCTCATATCAAACAGAGTCAGAAGGATTTTTTAGAAGTTATAAAATATTTGAGGGAATTATTCCAGATGATACACCAAAAATAAAACGAATTCAACATAGATATGAATTGCATTTATATTAAGCAAAGGAGGAATTTACATGGCAATAGGAACATTTAAAAGTTCATCCCCGGCAGTAGACGGAAGTGGCACTGTATTTAGTGAATGTTATTTATATGCTAATTGGGGACTCCCCGAAAAAAAAGAACTTGGCATTATAAAAGGAAAATGTAAAGCAGATATCGAAAGAGCTATAACCATTCACAATTCAAACGGTCATTATGGACTTGTACTGGATGAAAATGGCGTACCTTTAGTAAGTACAGATAAATTTACAGGTAAAATAAGTGCTGATTTAGTCGCTTTGAAGGCAGAAAACAAAAAAAGGCTAAATTGGTGCGAAGATTCAACAAATACGGTTGATTCTATTTGGGAGGATAACGATTGGGGCGGTACTGGTGGTACTTATGCGGAGGAATCAACATTAGTTAACAATGGTTTATTATCAGCTAAAATGACTGCAAATACTGATACTTATGGAATACATACCGTTTTTAGTTCAGCAAAAGACCTAACTATTTTTGATAATGGTGAAACTTCTGTTTCCGCTGACTATATAGGATTTAGTATCTATATAGCTAGTCAAGATTTAACAGATTTAGATGCCGCCGCATTAAGATTATATTTCCATAGTGATGCTGAAGGAACATTAACGAATGCATATTACAAAGATATTGCAGTTGCTGACTTAGTTTCAGATTCTTGGAATAATTTTTTAATTGCAAAATCTTCATTTACTCAAGTTTCATCTGGTGATTGGGCAAATGTTACAGGAATAAGTCTTGTAATAGCTGGGACACCATCTGCTGAAGTTATAGCATATATTGACTCTATATCATTAATTCAAGCTGATACACAATCAGAAATATTGCCAGTCAATGGCGGTTATGGTATTACCTGTACAGATGAATCAACTTATTATGAATTAATAGGTAGAATTAATATAGAAAATGATGAATATTACCATAATGTAGCTATTATAACTTCTACACATGACGGGCTACCCATAGTAATTGTTTTTGATAATTCATTAATAGTAAATGATTTAGAGTTGTCAATGGCTGGTAATACTGAAGAAGTAGTCACACCAATGGAATTTGTTCCTCATTATGGAGACGAAAAAGAAGACGAAGTCCCTATAAAATTTTACTTTTATACATCTGGAACAGTAGCGGAGGTGATTGCATAATGGTTAAAAATACATGGACGCCGTCGGTTGCATTAAGTAAAGATATTTTGCTCGGGCATGGTAAAATATTTAAAGACCTTGACGAAGTTACAGAAACAGAACTAGGACCAACTATGGGAGGTTGCAAATATAAGGCTGGTAGGACTTTAAAACTTATAGAATATGATGGAGCATATGGACCTAAAAAGGGAATGCAAAAAGTTGAAGTCTGGAAACCTCAATTAATTATTAATCAATTAAAGATAGATTATTTAAATTCTTTTTATGGTATTCCTCATACAGTTTCAGATGGAACAGATGTAAACGGAAATACTTATAAAAAAGTTATATTTAGATTAAACTGGTTATCAACTGATGTTTTAACTAATTTAGCTTTTGTTGGTGAAAAGCACGACGGTTCACCAATTACTATTTATTTATATAAAGCAATGGATATTACGCCAACCATATCATATGAATTTGGTGAAAAAGGTGAAATTATAACAGAAAGGACTTTCGAAGGTGCATATGCGAGTACTACACCAACTACACCACCTTTTAAAGTTAAACAAACAAATCCTACTTAAAGAAAGTGAGAGTGTAAAAAATGGATGCAAATAAAGAAAAAGATATGATAAATCGTTTAACAGATAATCAGAAAATAAGACAACTAACTATAAAGGAATTAGCAATAGTAAGTGATATTTCAAGATTAATGGGATTAAAAATTTATCAAGGATTTTTTATGAAATATTGCATAAAAATATATGGAGATAAAACATTAACAGTTAAGCAAAAACAAGTTATATTAGCTACTGATGTTTTAACATTTATACAAGATAATTGGGGAAAAGCTTATAATGAAATTATAAAATTGATTTCATTACATAAAGAAAAATCTATTGAAGAAATTGAAAAATATACAATAGATGATTTGATAACATATGTTTTTGAATTAATCGAAGCTATAACACCAATTAGATTACTTAAAAAATTAGGAATGAATATTGATGATATCAAAGGTTTATTTAAATTTTCTGATAAGGATTTAGAAAGTGTTAAGTCGTTAATAAAAAAATGATAACTTTTAAAGATGTAATAAATGTTTGTAACATTTTAAATGATAATATAGATTCTTTAAATTTTAATTTTAAATTTAAACCTGTATACAATGATATTGATTTTATAATTTATGATTATTTGGATTCATTCATTCTTGAAAATATTAAAATATTACAAAATACAGATTTAAAAACCTGGAATATTGATGATATTTTAAAAGTATTTTTTGAAATAATATTAACATTAAAGAATGATAATGGTGAAGATGAACCTATTAATAAATCAGTGAATGATATAATCAATATCATTCATTCTTTTATTAAAAATGTATCAAATAATTTTTCAGAAGAAGAAATAGACAATATGTTTATGAAAGTTTATAAAGATTTTAATTATTATAATATTCTTTTATCTAAAGAATTTAAAAAAGCATATAAAATTTATAAAAAAGGTGTAAAAGATTATTATGATAAAGAAATTGAAGATAAATTATTTAAACTATATATTTCTGCCTCTGAAAATGGGTCATTTGAAGGAAGTTTCCAAGAATACAAAAGAAAACATAAAATTAGCAATATGACACAATCAGAAAAAGATAAAATATCAAAAAAGATTGATGAAAAATTTACAAAAGTAAATAAAAATATAAAGCAAGTTTTTAAGGTGGGATAAGATATGATAATAACATTGTCAAAAGTAAAAACCTTATTACAAATATCAAATAACACTTATGATACTTTGATAAAAAGTTTAATTCCATTGGTTGAAGAAACAATAGTAGATTACTGTAATAACTATTTTATTGATAAAGATTTAGAATTAGACGGTCTTAGACTTCCTAAAGTATATATGCATAATAAAAATTTAGAATTTGTAAATAGTACGAATAGTATAGACAATAGTGTAACAGATTTAACATCATATGATTTTAATGTTGGCGATTCTATAAGAGTATTTAATAGTAAGTTTAATAATCAAAGTTTTACTATAGAAAGTATAAGTACCGGAAGTATTGTTTTAAATGATATTGATACAATCAAAAATGAATCGGGTAATATAGTATTGGTTGCAAGATTAGAATATCCAAAACCATTAGAAATTACAGCGGCTCAAATGATAAAATTTAATATGTCTAAAATAACCCCTGGTATGGCGGCAGAGACTATAGATGTTTATTCGTATACATTAGGCGAATCGATATCAGGTTATCCGAAACTTATTATAAATACTTTAAATAATTATAGAAAACTTTACCTTGATAGAATCTATGAAGATTCATTCATTGGAAGATTAACATGATAGAAGATTTTTATATTTCTTGTACTCGTAAGAGACCAAACAGAACATATGATGCTAAAGGAGAACCTATTGAAACATTGTCATCGACATTAATTAATGGTTATAAATGTACACAATCGTTTATTAGACAGGTAACAGCTGGTAAACAATTATATAAGGCACAATATAAATTTTTAACTGACGATTTTGATATAAAATTCGGTGACATAATTAATTATGAAGGTATAGACTATCAGGTTGTATCAGACACAGAAAATACCAGTCACTTAAACCATCATGCACTGGTCTATATTGAAAAATTTAGCAATGTTACAAGATAAGGTGGTGAAATAATGGAAATTTTTAGAGTTTTCGGAACCATGTTACTTAGGGAAGAAGGCGACATAGAAGGGCGTATTTCCGAAACTACAAAATCAGCCGAAGGGCTTGACGTTGCTTTTGGTGCTGTTGGGAAAACATTAGGTATTGCTGGGGCAGCAATAGGTATTTTAGGAGGGATTATAACTGCCGCGTTATTAGTCCCATTAGGTAAATCAATTAAGGTTGCAGATGAATTTGTTGATACTTTAGGAGATTTGAAAGCTTCTACAGGTACAACGGAAAATGCGACAAATGATTTGGGAAAATCCTTAAAAAATGTATATAAGGCTGGATATGGCGACGATATTCGGGACGTTGCGGAAGCTATGAAACAAGTAAAACAGCAAACAGGATTAACAGGAAAAGCACTGGAAGATCAAACAAAAAGCATAATAACACTATCTAAAAAAATGGATGTTGATTATGGTGAAGCAGTTAAAACCGTTGACAATCTTACAAAAAATTTAAATATAACTAGTGAAGAAGCTTTTGAGCTTATTGTTCAAGGTTGGGAAAACGGATTAAATGCAAATGGTGACTATTTAGATGTATTAAATGAATATGCTGTACAAATAAGAAAAGCCGGATTAACTACAGATGAATTTTTTAGTATAATGGTTGCTGGTCATGAAAACGGTGTTTTTTCATTAGATAAATTAATAGATGCACAAAAAGAATTTAATATTCGTTCTATAGATGGAAGTAAAGCAACATTACAAGCCTATGACGATTTAGATATTAGTTATAAAAAATATTCAAAATCAATTGCTAAAGGTGGCGAAGAAGGTAAAAAAGCACAGCAAAAAATAATACAAGCTTTATTAGATGAAAAAGACCAGGTAAAACAAAATGAAATTGGGGTCGCTCTATTTGGTACAATGTGGGAAGATTTAGGAGCTAAAGGAATATCAAGTTTGTTAGGTATAGATAATGGAATGGATAAAACTAAAAATCATATGGAAGAACTAAATAAAACCAATTTTGATAGTTTAAAAGAAGCTTTTGAAGTAATAGGGAGAACCTTAGAAGTTGAAATATTATTACCAGTTTCAGAAAAAATCGTTCCTGTATTAGTAGACGGAATTAAAAAAATAAAAGATAAAGCAATAGATTTAAAAGATTCTATACAGTCTAAATTTAAACCATTATTTGATTTTTTAAATAAAAATGCTGACGATGCAAAAAAAGCAATTGAAGGTTTATTTGAATTTATGATAAATGGAAATTTTGATCAAAGTTTTGATAAAATGAGAGAATCGTTAAAAAATATATTTCCAAATGTGGATATTGATAATTTTATATTGAAACTTGCTGGATTAAGAGAAACTATTGAAAGAATAATTGAAAAGATTTCAGATTTGTGGGATTCTAAAAGTATGCAAAATTATATTTTAATTTTGGAATCGGCAATGCCACGTATTGAAGAAATGATAGGAAATGTAATAAACGCATATTTTGATTTTATGAAAGCAGTTGACGAATTTTCACAGACTCCATTGTTTGACGAATTAATTAAATCTGTAGAAAGATTAATATTAGTAACATTGCCTTCCTTAATAGGAGGGTTTGAATTATTTTTAGGAATAGGCACAGTATTTTATAATACTGCATCCCTTATTGTTAAAGCTATTGACTGGGTAGGAAATACTTTTTTAGTTGTTAAGGCAAAAATAAAACCAGTTACAGATTTTTTAATACATGTAGGTAAAACTATATTAGACGGATTATTATATTGGTTTTATAAATTATATGATGCTCTAGTAGGTCATTCAATCGTGCCAGATTTAGTAAATGGAATAATAAATTGGTTTAGTAAATTACCAGGAAAAATTATAGGTCTTATAAGTAATTTAGTATCACAGGGAATAAATAAATTTAATAGTTTAAAAGATAATGCAATAAATACAATAAAAAATATGATAACTGGATTAATAAATAAATTTTCAGATTTAGTATCAAAAGGTAGGGAAAAATTTGAAGATTTTAAAAAGACTATTACCAAAAAATTAAAATCTATTAATTTATATGACATAGGGGCTAATATTGTACAGGGGTTAATAAACGGATTAGGTAGTTTATTACAAAGCGTAAAAAATAAAGCTGGTGAAATTGCTAAAGCGGTTGAGGGCGCATTAAGAGACAAATTAAAATTAAAGTCACCATCAAAAGTCATGTATGGTATTGGTTTAAATATAGTTGAAGGTTTAAATTTAGGATTAAAAGATAATAGCGGAATATCAAAAATAAAACAAGCCAGTGATATAATATATAATAATCTAACACCACAAAAAAATAATATATCAAGTGTTAATAGCTCAACACAAGATACTATTAATATAAATATGACAATAGACCCTAAAAACATAAAAGATTTAAATGACTTTTTATCTATTATAGATATGTTAAAAGGGGTAAAAAAATATCAAACTATGATGTAATAAGGAGGTGATAAAATGGGTTGGCATTATTCAAACGGTGGGGCAACTACATATACATACAGTTTATTAAATACTTATAACCAACATTGTGCCGCTATAGGTGGTTTAACACCTGGAACAGCTATAATAAAATTGAAAGTAAGAGCCGCCGGATACACTGGCGCAGTTCAAACTCGATTAGTAGCTTGGGGACCTGGCAATGTAGCTGTAACACAATCTAGCACGTTTACAATGGCTGATGGTAGTTCATCGGTACAATACACATATGAGAAAAGTGTATCCGCTCATATAATGCAAGGTGATACTGTTTGGGTTGGTGTTTATCGTAATCCTTCTGGTTCTCATGTAATGGGGGTTACTTCTGGAAGCGGTAATGGATATAGAAAAACTAATACTAATAGTTTTCCGTCTGTCTTATCAATGTCAGGATACAACACAGATTCAAACAGTGAGCCATATGTTGGCGTTTTTATGATAGCTGTTCCAAATGACCCAACAGGAGCAACTGTAATAAGAAATTCAGATACAAGCCACACAATAAATTGGACTCGACCAGCAAGTGATGATAGACCAGTTTACACTCAATATTTACAAAGATGGGATAATGTAAGTAATAATTGGTATACCGTAAAGACTGTAACAACAGATTATTTTGTTAATGGAACTCATAGTTATACTGATAATACAACAGTATCCAATAGACAATATCGCTATAGAATGAGATCATATAATGATGCTGGTTATTCTGACTATGATTATACAAATTATATACATACCACTCCATCAAAACCGACAAATGTATCGGCGGCTCGTATTGGTTCAAGTGTAAAAATAACATGGACTGATAATTCATACCAAGAAGATTTATTTAGAATACAGAGAAGAGAATCAACCGATGGCGGTGAAACTTGGGGAAGTTGGACAAACCTTGATACTGTTGGAACTGGTATAACAGAGTATAGCGATTTGTCACCATATGCATATGGACAATATAGAGTACAAGCGGAAGAGGGTACATATCAAAGTACTTTATACTCTGGATATAATGAATCAGGAGATGTTGTAACATTATCGCAACCAGATGCGCCAACTGGTTTATCTGCTGATATTGGAATAGGAGAAGAAGATAAATTATTTAGTTGGAATCATAATCCAACTGATAATACAGCACAAACTAAATTTAGTCTTAGGATAAAAGTCTCAGGGGGACTTTATCCTAAAGAAATAGAATCTTTCAAAGATTATAATGATTGGTCATTAACTGGTTCAGATATAGCCGATTTAATCCAAGGACCATTCCCAAATCAAGGAATTTATATGGCTGATGCAGACGATACAGAGTCATATGTTGGTATGTATAAAAATATATCATCAATTGATTTAACACAATTTGACGATGCAAGTGCATCAACTACAGCGGATTTAATAGTTTTTACTGTATACATTTTTGATGTAACTTACTATACTAATTTATCAATTAAATTAGGGGATGATAATTCAAATTGTTTTTATACAGAAGTTGATCCTTCAGTTGACTTAGTAAATGGATGGAATCAGATATCAGTTGCAAAATCGGCATTTACGACTGCTGGTAGCCCAAGCGGCTGGGACGACATAACATATATAAGAATTGAATTATACGCACTTGATAATAGTGCATATAACAGTTATATTGTTTCGCAATATCTACAATTGATAAAAATAACTGATTTTAGTAATTATGCTGGTGAATATTTTATACAATATAATGAAATAGAATCGGAAACAGAAGCATTAAATATTGTTGCAAATAGTTTTAAAAATGGAAATACCTATGATTGGCAAGTAAAGACTTGGGGTGAATATGGTACAAGTTCAGATTGGAGTAATACAGCAACATATTTTGCAGTATCACGACCAATAGCTGTTATAACTTCACCTACAGATTCTTCTAATTATGGATTCTCGCAATTAACAATTGATTGGAATTATACACAAGTAGAAGGCGAATCACAAATACAATTTTTAGTAACTTTATATGACTCAACTGGTGCGCTATTAGAAAGTTATTACGAATCAAGTAATGTTGCTAATGGTGGCAGTGATAGCTACACGTTTCCTTATACTTTAGAAAATGAACAAACTTATAGAGTTACTTTGCAAGTTCAAAGTGAGAATGAATTTTGGAGTGAAGAAACCGAAACAGAATTTACAACTGAATTTTTACAACCAACAAAACCAAGTTTTTCTTTGTCGTTAGATAGAAATACTGGTTCTATTGACATAGATATTACAAATCCTGAAATAATTACAGAATACAATAATAATAGTACTCAAGATACTTATATTGATTCTGATAATTCAGGGGTAAATTATAATGATAATGGGCAATTACAACTAGAAGATGATACATCTGTCGGTACAACAGTAAAAATGATATTATTAGATTTTGATTTATCTTTCTTTGTTGGAAAAACTATAGTTTCCGCTGACTTACAATTATTTAGAAAAACAACATTAACACCAGGTATAAGTAGCAAAGTTAATTATATAAAAACCAGTTTTGATGAAACCTTAGTTACATATGGAACAGTACCGACGTTAGATACAACAGATTATGACGATCATAGCCATATAACCGGAGAAATTGAAATGTGGGATTTAAAATTATTATTAGATGATATTGCAGACGAAACAATTACAGATTTTCAAGGAATTGCAATAGTTCCAACGACTACAGACGGAAGTGTTGATGAATTCTATGATAGTACTATTGAAGGCAGTGAGCCTGTAATAACTATTGAAATTTCTCCGCTAAATGCTGAAACTGATTATAATCGTGTTTATAGAAGTATTGATGGTGGTGAATGGTTATTAGTAGAAGATGAAGTCCCAATAAATACGATTGTTAGAGATCATATACCAACGGTAGGAGGAAACAATAATTATTATGTACAATCCATAAGTAGTACACCATCAAGTAATAATAGTGACGAAGTCAATTTAGATGTATTATTAACAGGTGCATTTTTTATAAATGGTGGTAATAATTTTGAATCTTATGTAAAACTAGATGGTGATGTTTCATTAACCGAAAATAGAAATAGGGAAGAAAAAGCCAAACAGTATTTAGGCAGGACTTATCCTGTAAAATATCAAGGTGATAATATAAACCATTCTTTTAATTTTAGTGCTTATTGTATTGACTCAAAAAGATCAGATTTAATTGATATAATAGAATCTATTGGTGATATATTTTATAGGGATTGGCGGAGTAATTGGTGTTATATTATGCTTAATGGTACTAAATTCACAATAAAAGACCCACAAGCATATATATTTAGTACAACCATGATAAGAGTAGAAAAGGCAGAGTGATTTTATATGAGTAATATATTTGATAATGGAGGATTAGAAACGTTTAAATTTTCATTATTAACTTTACAGGATGGCATATATAAACATAGTCAGTTTATAACTGACTATGTTGAAACAGCAAACATAAAAATCGATTTTGAACAAAATATTATTACTGGTGCTGATTTTGAAATTAAGCACTTATCAGAAATAAATTATTTAAAAGATTTAATAAAACCCTGGTATTGTTTAACTGTTAATGGATTTACTTACGAAATTCCATTAGGTAATTATATGTTGCTATCACCAACAAAAAATCTCAATACAGGTGAGATAAGTAGATCAATAAGCGGATATGATTTATTGATGGCACTAGAACAGGATAAAACATTGGTTAGTCAAACTTTTTCAGAAGGAACTAATGTAGTTTCGGCAATAGAATCGTTATTATCTTCAGTTGGTACTTGGGTTATATATAATATAGAACCCAGTAACGAGACGTTATCAGAAGATGTAAGTTATGAGTTGGGAAGATCAAAACTATTTATAATAAATAGTTTACTTAATATGATTAACTATTATCCCTTGTGGGTTACTGGAAATGGGGTGTTTAAAGGTATTCCTTGGAGTCCAACTCCAAATATAGCCCATATTTTTCAAGATAATAATAGATCATTATACGAAGATGATATAGATTTAGATGTTGATTATAGTGATGGATACAATATTGTTAAAATTATAGTAAACCAGCTTCAAGAAGATACAGAACCATTGGAAGCTACTTTATCTATGGAAGACGAAGGATTACAAAATCATCCATTTAGTTATACAAGTATTGGAAGATATGTGACTAAAATATTTCAATCTGAAGCAGTAAGCCAAGATTATGTTGATTTACGTGCTAGACGAGAATTGAGAAAAATGTTAGAACTAGAGGAAGCTATTAATTATAAACATGCTTATGTTACTCCAAGATTAAACGATGGAATACCTTGGCAAGGAGATGCATACAGATTTAAAAATACAAACTTAGGGTTAGATTATATTTATAAGATTATAAAACAATCTTATAAATTAGAAACAGGTGTTAGTGTCAAATCAATCATTAGGAGGGTTAAACTATATGTCTGATATATTAGATACATTAAAATATTTAGTTAATAAAAAAGTAGAAGAAATATTATTTACTGGTACTGTATATAGTTTAGACCCGTTACAGATTAAATTTATTCCTTCTGACGACCCGATTAAAGTTAGATCATTAAATATTAATGGTTTAAAAATAGGCTCAAATGTATTAATGATAAAATATCTCAATAAGTTTGTTATTATTGGTGTTATTGGTTATGTAATACAGTCATATTGTTTATTAACTAGAAGTACAACTCAAAGTATCCCTAGTGCTAGTTATACATATTTAGATTTTAGTTCTGGAACTACTAGCGAAGACCCAGAAAGCATGTTTGATGGAACTAATAAAATTATAATACCGGTTAATGGAGTCTATAATGTTAATGTCGGATATAGATGGCAAGACTCAACGACATCAACAATACGAATTACAGAATTTCTTTTAAATGGTAATGTAATATATACCATTGCCGGGAGACCAGATGCAAATGGTCGTTATGGAGTAAATTTAAGTTTAAACTTAAATTTATCTACAGATGATTATATACAAATTCGTGTATACCATGCAACAGGCAGTGCTATCAATGTTGGTCCTCATACTTCTTCATATGGTAATACATATTTTAGTGTTGTACCAATAAAAATATAAATAAATTATAAAAGGAGATAAAAATAATATGAAAAAATTAATTAGTTTTATACTTATAATAGTCTTTTTATTTTCATTCATAACTTTGTCTTATGCCGATACAAAATATGAATATAAGGTATTTTTTAAGAAAATAACACCTATTGACCAAATAGATAATCAACCAAAATATGATACAAATGTTACAATTGATGGAAATAAAATTAATGTAGGTGATTCAATAACTACATTAAATCCATATTGTATAATCGATATGAAAAGTTATGAAAATGATATTTTAGTTTATTCTGGTTACAGTGAAAAATTCTTAAAAAAAGGATTAAAGATATTATTTATAAAAGTTGAAAAACAAAATGAACTTGGAGACTATGATAATTTATATTATTGGTTTTATTTTGTAGTTAGCAGATATGAAATAATATCTACACCAACACCAACTATTACAGATAAACCAACTATAACACCAATAATTACTTTACCAGTTACACCACCAGAACCCACAGAAACAATTATAACACCTATTTTAAATCCTACTATTTCCCCAATATTACCTAGCAATGAATCTAGCAATTTTGTACTTAGCAATATTAAAAATAAATCTAGCAAGTCAATTGCTAATAATAAAACTTTGCCACAAACAGGAGAAGAAAAACCTACTTTTATGCTAGTTAGTGGCAGTTTTGTATTATTGCTAGGAACAATATTTTTAATTAGCAAGGTTAAAAAGAAATTATAATTTACTGTATTTAATTTGTACTTAGCAATGTTATACCTGGCAAGAATTTTTACTTAGCAATTTGTAATTAGCAATTTGTAATTAGCAAAAAAATATACCTAGCAAAGATATTAAAAATTTTGCTAGGTATAAATATTTGTATTTAGCAATTAATAAATTACTAAATTTGTAATCTTCCAATCTTTACCTCTTTTTTCAGAAATAGCCATAAATGGTCTAGCTTTAATATATGGAACCAAATCAATTTTTTTGTAATATTTGTTAATGTCTTCATGTTTATCGATTTTAATTTTTAATATAACTTTGTATAGATCAAAATCTATATTTTCAATATTATATTTGTGTGCTTCTAAACATTTTACTTCCTTTTCAAAATCTTCTATTTGTTGATATGTATTAAACATGTCTTTTTGCAAACTTTCTTGATAACTTACATATAAATAAACATCTTTTTTCATTATCGTATACCATCCTTTGCGTGTGAAATAGGCGTTTTATTTTCTTTTTCTATCTTTAATAGTTCACCTAAAATATGTTTTTTTTCTCTTTTTAAATCTAATATAGTTTTTACTAATATTTGATTTATTAGTTTTAAACTTTCATTTTCTTGTATAATTTCGTCATGACAAATTTTTAATTCTTCATGTGTCATTTCTCTTTGATTCATTAATATCCCTCACTTTTTAAAATTGGAAATTTTTCTTTTAAAATTTCCTTTTTGGATTCAATTTCTTTTATTAATTCATTTTCTTTTATATCAAAAACTATTTTTAAGGATTCAAAAACCATTAAAACATGTGCCATTTCTTCAATAATACCTATTCTTTCTTTATTATTATCAAGATTTTTAGATATTATCATAGTTAAATTTAAACTTAATTCTAATAATTCTTCAATAGATTTTTTTATTTGGTATTCATCCCCAAAAAAATTTACTAGATTTTGATAAAACCAAGACGAAGGTATTTCTTTTTCTAAATTAGAAATTACAATCTTGCCTTTTTTTGCTAACATCATAAAATCATATACATTTTTAAATCCATGACCAGCAAAAAAATCATTTATTAATTCTATTTCTAATGTTGGATTTACTTTTTGGTCCATATTGTTTATTCTCCTTTTTAAGTTTAATAATAATCATCGCAACTATTATATATTTTCTTAGCTTCCTTTCTAAAATATTCGTCTCGAGTTAATTTGCTATCAGGATAAAAATTATTTATTTGCTTTAATTTACCATAATATTTATCAGTATCAAAATTATGACCTAAATATAATTTTCTTAGCTTCGCTTTAGTAAAATCGTGATTGTGTCTGTTATGTTCCTTCCCAATTGCAAACGTAGAAGCCCATGGCGTACCATTTGGACTGAAATATAAATAAAGCGGTCTAAAAAATGGTTTATTAATTGAAAAGCTAGGGAATGGCAATCTAAAACATATATAACCGTATTTTTTTGTTCTGATATTTATTCCCCAGTGCATGGCGTTATGACCATGTATTGTTAATTTTCCTATTGATATATGACTACCTAAATACTTATCAAAAAAATACTCTAAAGTCCTTTCATATTTCAATTGCCTTATCCTCCAAGTCTAAATTTTTATTATTCATTTTCATTCCCCATATCTTCATATTCAACAACTAATATTGATTTTAAAGTCCAAAATAGACTTAATTCCATTGCTTTTATTGCTTCTTCTAAATATGATTCGTCCAAACCATAATTAATTATTTTTGCTGATAGATTTTTAAAATCCATCCTTATATCTTCAATCTTTATAACCTGATCGTTGTCAGGTTTAATATTGGTTAAACTTTTCATTGTTTTAAATAACAAATTTGCTTTGTTATATTTTTCTTTATCAGCCATTTTTTAATCATCCTCCATATTAATTTTTTTTAATAATAATCCTTCGGTTGTTTCAATTATTTTTACATAATTTCCAGGATTCATTTTTAAATTTTCCGCAAATTTAAAAGGAATATTACATATTAATGATTGGGAACTTTTTTTCCCTTGATATAATTTTCTTATTACAAAACCTTTATAATTTTTTCTAAGCAATTTCATTGATTTTACCTCCAAACTTATTTAATAAAATTAGTATATCATTATTATTAATCATAGTCAATCGAGTATTAATACTTTGTGGATAAATCTGTGGAAACTGTTAATAAAATAAATATTGACTTATATATCTTTTGTGCGTATAATAGATATATAATAAATTATGGAGGTTACAAAATGTCTAAAGAATTAACTAAGAAAAAAAATATTACTATTTATCCAAGTACAGAAGAAATTTTAAAAAAATTATCAGAAAAATATAAATTATCTGATAGTCGAGTTATTGATATAGCAATACACAAATTATTCAATGAAAAAAAGGAAGTGCTTTAAATGGCAGAAAAAAAATATTATTGGTTAAAATTACCCTTTGATTTTTTTAAAGATAGAACATTAAAAAAATTAATGAAATTATCAGGTGGAGCTACTTATATATTAATTTATCAAAAATTATTATTGCTAAGTCTTGAAAATGAAGGAAAAATATTTTTTGAAAATGTTGAAGAATCATTTATAGAGGAAATGAGTCTTGAATTAGATGAAACAATCGAAGATATGCAAATAGCTCTAGGATTTTTACATAAAAATAATTTAATAGAACAATTAGACGAATATACTTATTATATGACTAGAGTTGCCGAAATGATAGGAAGCGAGACAGATGCCGCAAGAAGAAAAAGAAAAAGTAGGGCAAAAAATATTGTTACATTGTCACAACCAAACGTGACAAAGTCACAACTAAATGTGACAAAGTCACAAGAGGTCACAAAATGTCACATAGAGAAAGAGAAAGAGAAAGAGAAAGAAAAAGAGAAAGATATAAATAAAGAAAATAACTGTATTAAATATGACTATGATATTCAATTAGAATGGTTTGATACAGTTTGGAAGTTATACCCTCGCAAAGAAGGAAAACATAAAATACTTAGAAGCAAAGCAAAATTAAAAGAACTCTATGAAGATAAAGAAAATGTCAAGTCCGCAACAATTAATTATGCTAACAAAGTAAAAAATACTGAAAAACAGTTTATAAAATTAGGCTCGACTTTTTATAATGGTGATTATATAGATTTTATTAAGCAAGACGATCAAAACGAATATTTAAAGAAAAAATACGGTATATAGGAGGAAAACACATGCAAATAATAGATTATTTAGGGAATTATAAGAAAAAAGGTTCTGAACTTATGTTTGAAACTTGCCCATTTTGCAAAGGTGGGAAAAATAATGATAAATGGAAATTTTTTCTCAATGTCGACAAGGAAACATATTATTGTCAAAGAGGTAAATGTAATGAGTATGGTCATATTTCGCAATTATATGCCCATTATGGAGTAGAATATAAAAAAGACAATAATAACAACTATAATAAAAAAAATGAGTTTAAAGGGGCAAAAATGGAAAATAAAAAGCATAAAGAATATAAAGTATTTAATGATAATTATGAATTGATAAAAGAAAATAGTAAAGGATTTAAATATTTACAGTTAAGAAAATTAAAGCAAGAAACAATCAAACATTTTAACATAAAAGAAGATAGAAAAGGAAATATAGTCTTCCCTTTCTATCAAAAAAACAAACTTACGTGTATAAAATATAGAATACCACAAAAACCGGGAAAAGGTCAAATAAAAACCTGGCAAGAAAAAGGTGGCAAAGAAATACTTTTTAATTATGATAATTTAGATTTTAGTAAACCACTTATTATAACTGAGGGGGAAATTGACTGTATGTGTGCATATCAGTCAGGATATGAAAATGTTACCAGTGTACCATTTGGAACTAATGACTGGGCTTGGATTGACAACCATTGGGACGACTTAGAAAAAGTACCTTACTTTGTAATACTTGGTGATAATGATGAAGCTGGGGAAAAGTTTATAAATGAAAGCATATCAAAATTAGGGGTAAATAGAGTAAAAACTGTTAAAAATCCTTACAATGATATAAATGAATTTTTATATCGAGAAAACGAAAAAAATTTAAAAGAATTAATTGATAATGCTGAATTACCTCCAATCGATGGACTTATAAATGTAAAAGAAATAGGAAAATTTAAAATAGATAAAGAAAATAGAATTGATACTGGCTTCCAATCAATAAATAAAGTAATTGGTGGTTGGCTACCTGGGCAATTTGTTCTTCTTACAGGTAAAAGAGGTAACGGAAAAAGTACCTTTGCAAGTCAAACAATAGTAGAAGCTGTGACATCTGGATTTAATGCCTGTATGTATTCAGGAGAACTAAGTCCTGAACAGGTTAAAAACTGGCTGTTTTTTCAAATTTTAGGCGAAAATGTAGGGATGGAATATGACGAATTCAGAGGAAAAAAAGTTGAAATTGTGCCAGATGAATATTGGGAACAATTAAATAATATGATAGATAACAAATTATTTCTATATGATAATACAGTTCTAGAGCGTAAGGGATTAGATGAGGGGTCAATATTGAAAATATTTGAATATGCTTACAAGCGGAATAACTGTAGATTATTTTTGGTTGATAACTTAATGACAGCCAGAAATCAATTTGACGGACAAAATAATTACTATAAATCACAAGGTGAATTTATAGGGAAATTTAAACAATTTGCTAATGATTTTGGAGTTACTGTAATCTTTGTGGCTCACCCAAAAAAGACAGACAATGTTGCAGATTTTAAAAATGATGATGTTGCCGGGAGTTCTGAGAATACAGACCGACCCGATGTAGTTTTAAATATTCAAAGAGTAGACGAAGAAGATTTAGACAAAGCTGGTTGTAAAACACTTATACATATAAATAAAAACAGATTGTTTGGAGATTTAGCACATTTAAAATTTGACTTTATATCAAAATGTAAACAATTTGTTGAGCCTAATAAATTTCCAAAAACATATATTAACCTGGAAAACATTCCAGAAAAAGAACCAGAAGCAGACATTAAAAATTTAGAAATTGAAAATAATTTACCTTGGGAATAGGAGGAAATATTGATGAAATATGAATTTTATTGTGATTCAAACGAAAAAAATAAAATGAATTTAATTATAAATTTAAATAAAATAGTATCTGATATTAAAAGAGGTGAAAAGGCTTTTAATAATAATGACTTAGAAATTAAATATTTAAAAAATGATTTAGGGCAAAAAAGTTTATTTAATAATGAAAAAGATACTAAAATTATAGTAAAAAAAGCAAAATTAAAAGAATTAGAAGATAAAAAAGAAGAATTTTTAAATGCTATATTTGATTTATATGATAAATACAGTAAAATTGCTGTAGAATTAGAGGAAAAATTTAAATTAAAACAAGATGCCAATTTTTATATATATGGAATAAATTTATTTGAACATGTAAAAGATTTTAAAATTATTAAAGTTGACAATTGAATGTTAAAATGTTAAAATTATAATATGATTATGCTTAGTAATTTTATTAATTAGATTTTTAGTCTTTTTTAGAATAGTTACAGACTTTAAAGAAAACTATTCCACGAGGGCAAAGATTTTAATAACGTTTTAAAACGCCCTAAGTAAATATAAAATGTTATGGTTGGCGGAGGGTAAAGTTGGTTGTGTTAGGATTTGGGATGTTGGAATTATCCATGGATTAGCTATCCAATATATTTATATATCCGGGTTCGATTCCCGGCGGTCCTTTACTTGCAAGGCAGTTAGTACAAGTTGCGAAAACTTGTTAACATAAGACCTTAACAAATAGAGGGGTAGTCATCCCCTCAACTTTTAATCAGTATATACAAATGGTGTAAAGGTCTTAACAATTTGGTTAAGATAGAGCTTACATGCTAGATACTAGTTAATACAGCGTAAATAGAATTGACGAATTCAAGAATGCATAGTAAATGAAAAAGTTTGAAAATTATTGCATCGCTCAGCTTACACTGTTTGTATATACTGATAATAAATATTTCATAAGATATTAAATGAGGCGGTAATATGAATGATAAAAATAATAATAAATTTGATGATAGGATAACAATAGAAATATCAAGAAAACTTAAAAATGAGGTCAAAAAATTTTGCATAGATAATAATACGACTATGAAAGATTTAATTATCAAATTATTATTAAAAAAAATAAATATCAAAAAGGAGTTATTATGATAGAAAAATTACAAAGTGAGATTGAAAAATTAAAAAATGAAGTTGAAAGTATTGCGGCTTTGCTTAATTCTATTAATGAGAAGGGGCAAAAAGCTATAAATGAAATTACTTTAAATAATATCGATTTAAGGGCAATAGAATTGATAGAAAAAATTGTTATAAATAAAATGTCTATAGAAGATATCGAAAAATTAAAAAAAGATACTAAAAAACTTGTTGCGGAAAATCAAAATATATATAATAAAGGTAAAGATGATTATAATAAATTTTATGGATTTCTTATTAATAAGAAAAATGAATTAAGTATGAAAGAAACAGAATTTAGAAAAGCTGTTAACAATGATATAATTGATAATAATAAAAAATATTCTCTTAATGTAGATAAGCTGAAACAGGTAAAAGGTAAAATGTAGGTTCCTATCCTGTATAGGTTTATATAGATAGTGGTATTGGATTTATTCTAATTAATATTATAATAAAATCCAATACTGCAATATGATTTATAGTTTAATGGAAGAACTCTACCAGTTAGTAAATTAATGTTTTAATAAGACCATATTGGAATGTAAATTATTGGAATATAAATGATTGGAATGTAAATGTTAGTAAATTAATTAAAAAAATCCCTGGGTTATGGGAAAAAATAAATTGAAAGCTGGTGGCGGTCTTAGGTTTGATTCCTGAGTAAATCCTTTTATTGAAATGATGCAGTGTTGCCAAAAACCTATGATAAATAAATAAATAAATTTATCATAGGTTATATTTTATATATAAAATCAAAGGAGAATTGAAAAATTATGAAAAAAATAATGATAAGCCAACCAATGGCAGGAAAGACAGAAGCAGAAATAAAGGAAACTAGAGAAAAGGCAATTAAATTATTCAAAGAAAAAGGGTATGAATTTATAAATACTTTATTTACTGACGAATGGTATTCTAATGAAAAAATGAAGGAAAGAGGAGTTATTCAAATACCTTTATGTTTTTTGGCAAAAAGCCTTGAAAATATGAGTTTATGTAATGCAGTTTATTTCTGTAAAGGTTGGGAAAATGCTAGAGGCTGTAAAATAGAACACAACGTTGTGAAAGAATACGGATTAGAAATATTATATGAAAGGTCTTGAAGAAATGGAAAGAAGTTTAACGAATCAATCACCAACTATGAAGCAATTAGGAAGAATTAAAGAATTAAGAAAATCATGTATAGATTTTTCAAAAGAAATAGTTGCTTTATGTCCAGATGGAGAATATAAAACATTAGCAAAAAGAAATTTAGAATTAACTTTAATGTGGGCTATTAAATCAATTATATTAGATTTAGATTGAGATTAAGGAGTGAATTAAATGTTTTTGAATGAAAAAGATAATTTTCCACCAAATCAATGCGACTATTGGTTTTTAAAATATGAGGAATGGGGAGCTTGGTATTCTGGTGATCCTGAACAATTATTAAGATTTTATACAAGATTAGCATCTGAAAATTATGGATAACCAAATTATAAACATGATTAATAAAAATATTGAAAATCTGAGAGCTGAAACCATGGAAGGATTCAAACAGGTAAACAAAAAGCTTGATGATATGGTTAGTAAAGAACAATGCCAATCAAATAGAAATAATTGTAATAAAAAAGCTGAATGGTCAATAAAAAGAATTACCGCCGTAAGTGGGGCGATAACTGGAATTTTGACCGCCTCGGGAACGTTAATTTTAATTATAGCTAAAATTTTTGGTTATATAGGGTAAAAATAAGAATTAGGAGGGAATTTAAATGAGTAATTTGCAAAACAGACTTAAAAGTAAAATTGTATGGATTAGTATTATATCAACTGTATTATTATTATTTAATCAATTTGGAATACTTGATAATTTACAGTTAGAAACATTAAAAAATGCAACAGATGTTGTTTTATCTGCTTTAGTTGTTTTTGGTATTTTAAACAATCCTAAAACACCAGATAAATTTTAAGAATTTATAAAGAAAGGGTTGATATTATGGGTAGTATAAATGGTATATTGTATCATTCTAAACAGATAAAATATAATAGGACACCAAAAACAAGAAATAAAAAGGATATTAAAGCGATTGTTGTTCACTATACCGCCAATTATAACAATGGTGCTAATGGTGCTAAACATTTTGAATATTTCAATAGTGCTAATCGTAATAGTTCGGCTGATGTATTCATTGATGATAATTCAATATGGAAAATCAACGACTGGACAAAATATTATAGCTGGGCTATAGGTGACGGAAAAGGTAAGTACGGTTATACAAATTCAAATACAATAAGTATAGAAATGTGTGTTAATAAAGACGGTAACTTTGCAAAGACCGTTGAAAATACTATAAAATACATTAGACATTTGCATTCTGAAGGTTATACAAAAGAATTAATTAGACATTATGACGCTTCGAGGAAATTGTGTCCTATAATGTTTGTTGATTTGACAATATCCGGGAATAACAAAGCATATACAGACTTTAGAAATAACGTTTTTGCGAAGGAGGTAAAGCCAGTGGCTAAAGATATTTTTGATTATCCTGATAGTTTAAAATGGTTGCACGATAAGAAGTTTATTACAGGTACTAATTATAATTCTAGTAAACAATTCAATTGTGAACAGATTGCAACTATTTTAAAACGTGTCTATACAGATTTAAAACAAAATGTACAGGACCCGCCAAAAGGTAAAATTTATAAAAATGAATTTTTACAGTGGTTATATGATAAGAAGTTTATTACAGGTACTAAGTATATGACAACTAAGGATTTGAGTTATTTTAATTGCGAACAGATCGCAATTATTCTAAAAAGATTATATACAGATGTTAAGGGGTAATATGATATAATTTTGATATTGTCTTTTTTGTTCTTTGTAATATACCGTAAAAAACTAGCTAAAAATTTTAGCTGGTTTTTTTATTGCTTATTAATTGGAAAAAAATCATCCCTTTGATGCCTCGGATCATAAATTAAAAAGTCTATCTGAAGCGTATTTTTTTTCTGAAACCAGCTAATAAGTTAATTATTAAAAATTAGTGTGCATGACTTATTTTACCATAAATGTAAATACAGATTTATTTAAAAATAACTTGACTTTGGATTAATAATCCTATATAATATAATCATATCTTAACAAGTATTACGAAAGGAGGATTAATATGTGTGATAAGTACAAGCCCGTTGGTGGGGGTCCGCTAGAATCGGATTATAAGACAGAAAAAGAACAACCAAACATAAGACCTGTATCTAAAATACCAAAGATAAAAAACGAAAATAGCAAAGTTGACAAAATAGTTATAACACCGGAAAAAAAATCTAAATGGTTGTAAAAATAGGGGCTACATAGCCCCTAAAATATAAGGAGAAATTATGAATAGAACACAATGGTTTGTGAGACAATTTATCCTGAGAGGGTATACTGTCGAAGATATAGCCAAAGAATTAAATATACAAACAAATAGTTTGTATAAAAAAATGAATGGGAGAAATGGATTCTCAGAAAAAGATTGTAAAAAAATTATGGAATTATTAGATAAGAAATTTGAAGAAATTTTTATTTAAAAAGGAGAGTTTTTTATGGATAGAATAACAATAGTAGGTATGAGACATAATGTAAATAATTGGGAAGGCTGTACATCACATTGGAATTTATTTGAATCAACAGTAAAACTAAAAAAAGAACCAAATAATAAATTTGATAAAAATGCAATTGCAGTATATATTGATAAACAAAAAATTGGGTATGTTTCAAAAGATACACAAAAAAAAGCAAAAATAAATAAAAAGTATAAAATAGTGAGTTTAGGATATTATGATATGACAGGAAAAGAGATATAAAATAAATTTTTAAAAAAGGAGACTAAAAAATTATGAAATTTAAGGTTAATGATAAGGTGGTTATTACTGCCAAAGAAGACGAATTAATAGCTGGAATACATAACTTCGATACTGACGAGGCATTAATACATAACTTTGGATATAAAGTAAATTATTGTAGATTCTGGGATGATGAATTAAAAGGAACTATTAAAAAAATTGGAATAAATAATTTTTTCTTAATAGAAGATTCTGAAGTTATAGGCAAAATTTATGTCTTCAATAATACTTATGGGGAAATGAAGAAATGTTAAATGTTCAAAGCTCGAAGGAAAAACGAATGTTTTATTTTAATTATTTTGTGGAGGAGGTGAAATCATGAATTTAAAAAAAATAAACTCTTTAGGTCAAAAAGTATCAAAAATAACTAAAATAGTATCAGATGTTAATGCAGTTAATGAAGCAGTAAATGGAAATTTAAATCCTGGAAAAAGAAAAATTAAAAATAAAGTTAAGAATAAAATTTGGAATAAAATAGGAGGAAAATAAATGTTAAGAATAATTTTTTATAGATTTATAAGTTTAGTTGTAGCTTGGTTATTTATCATAATAAATGGAATTATAAGGGATTCAGAAGAAACCAGGCAAAAGGCAAAAAAAATAAAAGAAATTTTTGGAGAAAAAAGAATGACTTTATTAAATATTTATATGTTCTTTTTAGTACCTGAATTAATAGTATTTTTAATGATTTTTTCAGATATTAAATTTATTATTAAAGGTGATGATTTTATTAATTGAAAGGAGAAATAAAAAAAATATGAATCTAAATACTGATATTTGCCCCTATTGTGGGGCAAAAGTCATATTTGCAGATAGTAAGATGGTATATGGTAAAAGCCATGGAATGATATATATTTGCAGTAAATATCCTAAATGTGATTCTTACGTTGGGGTTCATAAAAATACTTGTGTGCCATTGGGTACACTAGCAAATAAAGAACTAAGAAAATATAGAGGTATAGCACATTTGTATTTTGATACATTATGGAAAAATAAAAAATCAGGAACCAGAATAAAAGCATATAAATGGTTATCTGAAAAAATGAATATATCCGTTCCAGATACACACATAGGATATTTTAACATTGATCAGTGTAAAACTGTAATCAAAATATGTAAACCATATGCGGAAAATATTTTAAATAAATCAAAAAATGACTTGACTTTGGATTAATAATCCTATATAATATAATCATAGTCAATCAATGATTAATTTAAAGGAGACGATACCATGAATAAATATAAAAGTGTTATAACTAGCCTAATAATGAAAAAAGCTCACAAACTAACTAAAGATATGATTAAGGTTGATAATACTATAGATTATAGATTACAGTTATCAATCAATATAAAATATTTTTTACAAGTAGAGAAAGAAAGTTGGAAAATAAATCAAGAAAATAAATTATTAAGACAGAAAGCTTTAAATTGGGTTGAACAATATGTTAAGCATGGTAGAAACATCCATAGTGAAGAAATGAAAAATTTATTAAATAAAATGAATTATGATTTAAACATAAGACATTTCTATTGGGGACAAAGTTATAATAAATGGCATTTAGCTAATAGTCTAGTTTGCCATTATAGAAGAAATATAAAACTGTGGGCTTAGTCCCACTAAAAAGGAGAATGATAAAAAATGACAGGAGAAAATTTTAAAAGATTTCATTATTGTAATAAGAAAAAAACAATTATAACTATTTCAAAATCAAAAGAAATGGAAATCAGATCAGAAATACAAAACTTAAAAAATCAATTAGATAAAGAATATTTAGACCTAAATATTCCAGATGAATATTTAAATATGAAGGAAACAAAAATAAATAATTTGCTTGATAAATTATATCAATAAAAAAGGAGAATGATAAAAAATGGCTGAAAAAAATTTAAGTATTTACGAAAAAATATCGATTATGCAAGATAGGATTAAAGTTAATAAATCAAGTAGAAATACTTTTGCTGATTTCAATTACAGAACTATTCAAGATATTTTTAGCGAACTAAAACCACTATTAAAGGAATTAAATTTAGTAATTACCTTTGGAGCTGGAAAGCTCGAAGGTGACAAATACACACTAACTTTAGATTTAATTGACTTCAAATCTGAAAATATGCACGATTACACAGCTACAGGCGAAATTTACATTGATAGAAATAAAAAGAAAATGGATTTGTCGCAGATGGTTTTATCGGCTAAAACTTTCTTAAAAAAATCATTGCTCGAAGATTTATTATTAATCAATGAGGATGACGACCCGGATTCTCATAATAATACAGATAATAATAATTTTCGTGACAATTCTAAAACAAATCAAGAATCAAATACCAGCAATGACAACAAAGGAACTGGAAAGACTAGAACAAATAATACAGGTGACAAAAAAGTTTCTGAGGCACAATTGAAAAGGCTTTATGCTATTTCAATGAAAAGAAAAATTGATGTTAATTATATGGATGAATTAATCAAAAAAGCATTTAATCTTGATAAAAAGGAAAATTGGTTAATGTCGGATTACTCAAAATTTATGGAATATTATGATGGAGACCAGAAAAAAAATGTTAAAGGTCATAGCAACGAAGAAACTATAAGTATGTTAATAAAAAAAGATAATTCTAAAAAAAAGTAGTAAGTTATTGTGAATGTGGGGGTAAAATTCATATTATGATTGTTAATGGTATTACTTCACATGGAATTTGTGAAACCTGTTTAAAAAATATAGTTTTACCCTCTTATGCCATAAGCTATTGGTTAAAAGATTATGATAAAAATTATATTTGTGAGGTGTAAAAATGAATAATTTAATAAAAATATCTGAAAATAAAGAATTAAAAATGGAATTATACACTAATAAAGAAGGATTTAATAAAATACAGGAAAAGTTTGATATTGATGTAGGCTTTATATTTTTACCTGGATATATAAGAGTTGCAGGTGGTTTAAAAGGTCCTGGACTTTATGAAATTTATATTCAAGGGGCTATTATAGAAAATATATATTTAATTAGAATAATAAAATAAAAATAAAGGAGAATAAAATCTTATGAAAAGATCGATTAAAAGAAAGATTAATAGAAAAAATGTTGTTAAAAGCGAAATAATCCCTATATATTCAAGAAGTTTAGCAAGAAACAAAATGAAAAGAAAATCTGGTACAAATGAGATAAAAACAGATTGGAGAGCTAAAAGAATAAAAGAAATAGGAGCAAAAGAATTTTTAGTAGAATTTAAAAATACTACTAGAAAGCATATTAGATTAAAAGAAATATATGAAGCATAAAAAAATTGGGGGTTAATTCCCCCAGGAGGTAATTAAAATGAATGAAGCAATATGTTTAGTTTCTGAAAATGAAGAAAATATAAATATTAAGAAAATAATACCTTTAACAAAATTAAAGGAAGTGAATGAAATAGACGATAATTTCAGATTGGAATATAGATTTTATGATACCGAAAATAAAATTTGGTATAAATTATCTGTAAAAAAAATATAAAGGAGAATGAAAAATAATGGCAAAAATAACTTTTAGATTAGGACCTGGAAGAGATAAAACAAATGTAAGAATAGCAAAATCTTATTATCCATATAAATTTATAGAGTATTTAAAAACAAAAAGCGATTTTGAATATAAAGGAACAAACAGAATAAATCATGTTTTTGTTTACTTGGGAACTGTAGAAAATGCAGAATTCAACTTGAAAGCTCATTATACAGTATTTAAAAATATGAATAAAAAATTAAATCAACATTTTATTGAAGAAAAAAATAAAGGAGAATTAAAAATTATGAATAAAAAAGAATTTATTGGAAAAGTGGCATTTAATGTATTACAAATAGTAAGAAAATATAATAATGAAGATCAAATAGAAAACTGGAACGATTTAAATCAAGAAAGAAAAAACCAGGTTTTAAAAACGGTTGAAGCGGTTTTTAATAATCCTAAAATAACCGCTTATGATATGCACGACGAATGGGAAAAAGCTAAATTAGATAATGGCTGGAAATATGCACCTGTTACAGACAGATCAAAAAAACTTCATAGCTGTTTAGTACCATTTGAAGCATTAAATATTTTTCAAAAAATGAAGGACGATATATTTATTGAAACTGTAAAACAATTAATAAGCTTAGAGGTTAACGAGCTGAATAATAATTAATGTTTAGGGGCTATTTAAAGCACCATAAAGGAGGAAATATGTATAAGGAAGATAATAAAGAAGTAATAAAAATTATAAATGAAATAAGAAAGGATTTAAAAGAATTAAGATTAATAGTAAAAGAAATGTTTGAAAAAGATGAAAAAGAGACTAGATAATTTGATTCAATTAGATATTCTTTTTCTAAAATATTTGATAAAGGGAATGATAAATAATGATTAATGATAAGAAAAATGAAAATGAAATTTTAAAAGAAAGTTTAGCAGTACAAAAGAAAAGAGTTAAAATTTTAATGGCTGATAATGAAGCATTAAGAGAAAATAATAAAATTTTATTAGATCAAAGAAACGAATATATGGAACTTGTAGAACAGTTTGAAAATGAAATCAAAGAATTTAAAAGAGCTGAAAAACTAGATTTATTAAAAAAAGCTTTTGTAGAAGGGGTTAAAAGCAATACTACAACATTAAAAATAGTTACATGCAAAAATTGTAGTTGCAAAGAAGTTACAATGACAAAAGAATTAATTGATTCTGGGCTATGCTCGACTTGTTATAAGAAATTAAATATTTAAAATGGTATATAATGGAAATAACCTAAGGAAGGGGTGAAATAATGGAGAATTCAGGTGCATCAAAAACATTTACTTGCAAGTCTTGTGGTTGTTTGGTAATTACAACCATAAAAGAATTAATTGACAGCGAACTATGTTCAGACTGTAAGAAAAAGAAATAATAACTTGAAGGAGAAAAAATTATGATGGATTCTTATAAATGTGAAATTTGCAAAGAAGTATTAGTAGAAAGTATTTGCGATTATCAAAAATTTACAAATGATGACGAATTCCCTATTTGTAACGAATGTTTTAAAGAAATGATCGAAAATGAAGAACTTATTGAATCTGATAATGGGGAATATGAATTTACAAAAAAAGGACTTAATGTAAGATTAAAAAAAATCGAAAAAGAATTAGATTCTTTAATAAGGTATGAAAGAAGATATATAAAAGAATTAGAAGAATATAATAAATAATAAATGGGGGAATAATCCCCCAGTAAGGAGATAAAATGAAAAATAAAATAAAAGAAATAATATTAGATTTATTAGAAAGAAACAAATTTGTAAATTTTGTAGATATTGAAAATGAATTAGAAAAAAATAATATTAATTTTGAAGGGTCTGAAGTTATAAACCCTATAAATTATAAAAATATTTATCATTGGATAAATATATCAATTGATTTTGCTGATAGCATAATTGATTTAAAAAACGAAAAAATAATAACATTTACAGGTTGCCCGAGTAGTATATATTTTCTAAGTGGGAAATTATTAAAATTTCCCATAGCAACAAAAAAAGAACAATATAAAATACCTCATTGGTTACCAGTAATAATATCAAAAAATAAATAAATTTTGGGGATAATTCCCCCGGGAGGTATATTATGAAAAAATATATAAATAAAAAATGTACATCAATAACAACTGTAATGAATAATGAAGATGATAGAATAATTATACATTTTAACAAAGAATATAGGGAAAAAATTAGATTGAATTATGACGGTGCATTAAGTTGTCGTTTATATGAATTAAATGAATTAATTAATAAAAATATAGACTATATTAGAGTATTTAAGGATTCTGTAGTTATTGAATCGGATGATTTAGTTTTTAATATTCCAGTAACAATTACAAGTGTTATATGGATAAATAGCAAAGAAAGAGTCAGAATTTATTAAAAAAAGGCGGTGTATTACATGAAAAATATAATTGATTTATTTTTTCTTTATGAAACTAAAGACATGAAAAACGTAAAAATAGAAAGACAATTGAAAAAAGTACAAGAAAATATTTTAAAAAGGATAGATTATTCAAAATATACTAAACAATTTATAAATGAATTTATAGAAATGTATGATAACGAACAATTGTATAAGGTAATGAGATTAATACAGTTAGAAATCCAAAAAAGACACAGAAAGGAATTAAACAATGAACTCTGATATATTAAGATTTGAAGAATTTCTTTTTGAAATAGAAGTTAATATAGATACTCAAGAAAAAAATAATTTTTGGATAACTGATTTTTTTGAGAAAAATAATATAAAAACTTCAAAAATACATTTAGATGCTGGGGATTATACATTTAAATTATTTGGTTTTCCATATGAAGTTTATATTGAGAGAAAAAATTCTTTAAATGAATTGTCGGGCAATTTAAAACCTGGTAAAAATAATAGAGACAGATTTTATAAGGAATTTGATAAAATAAAAAATTGTGAAAAGTATTTATTGGTTGAAAATGATAATATTGATAATTTGATATCTGGTACATATGGAACAGGATTTAATCAGAATAGTTATACAGCAAATTTAATATTATTATTGAAACGATATAATATACAGTTATTTTTTATCAATAGATATAATATGGGGTTGTGGATTTTAAAATTATTTTATTATCATTATTATGAAATTATGAAAGGATTTGTAAAAGATGTAATTGATGTAAATAATTGGAGAGACAACTCGAATGATTAATAGGTAGGGGCGTAAAGCTCTTACTTCTTTTTTTATGATATAATTTAAGTAAAGGAGGTATTGACATGACAAAAAAAGACAATAAATTAACTGAAAAACAAAAGTTATTCTGCCAATTTTATATAAAGAATTTTAATGCGACTCAGGCATATATAAAAGCTTATCAATGCCAGTATTCGACTGCACATGTCGAAGGTTCTAGGACCCTATCAAACCCTAACATAAAAAAAGAAATTACTCGATTAAAAAGAGAAAAAAATAAAAAATTATTCGTTAATTCAAATGACATTTTAGATCAAATAATAAAGATTGCATTTTCTGATTTGGGCGATTTTGTCGAATGGGGTTCAAAAGAGGAATATGTTATTGGAGAATTCGGACCGATAAAAGACCCGGAAACAAAAGAATTCTTGACTCAAATTAAAAGTTATGTTGAATTAAAAGACAGTAAATTTGTTGATACTTCTTTAATTCAAGAAATTAGTCAAGGAAAAGACGGGATAAAAATTAAATTGAAAGATACTAAATGGGCAATTGATTATCTCGTTAAACATTTCGATATGTTTACCGAGGAATGGAAACGTAAGATTGAGGAAGCTAAGTTGGATATTCTTAAAAAGAATAACAATTACGAAGAGAATCCACCAGAGATTGAATTTATTGATGATATCCCGGAGGTGAATTCTAATGATTGCAGTAAAAACAGCGAAGAAAAAAACTAAAACTAAAGTAAAATTAACTAACTGTATTGGTCATGATTATTATGAAATGTACCATCATATTAAAAATGATAGATATATGCATTATTTAATGAAGGGTGGACGTGGTTCTTTAAAGTCTGCTTTTGCCTGTATAATGACTATATATTTAATGACTAAAGATTTTAAAGAAGGAAGGACGACTCATGCAGTAGCACTAAGAAAAGTACATAATACAATCCCAGATTCAATTTATTCGACTCTTATGTGGGCTATTGATTTATTACAGGTAGGTCATTTATGGCACACTACAAAATCACCTTTAAAAATTTGGTGCGGTGAAAATACAATCCTGTTTAGGGGTTGTGCAAATCAGGAAGACCACAAAAAAATAAAAAGTATAAAATTTAAAAAAGGATATTGCAAATATGCTTTATTTGAAGAATTATGCGAATTTAACGGTATGGATGAAGTTAACAGTATTAATCAATCATTATTTAGGGGAACAGATGAAGCTATTGCTTTTTATATGTATAATCCCCCGGCATCCAAAAACAACTGGGTTAACAAGGAAGCTAAGAAAAAAGTAAAAAATAGATTTGTTCATCACTCAACATATTTAGAAGTTGAAAAATACAATCCTGAATGGCTTGGGACTGTATTTATAAAGGAAGCTAAGAACACGAAAGAAAATAATCCACGTGGTTATAAACATATGTATCTGGGGGAAGAGATCGGCGAAGGGATAGAAATATATCCACCTTTGACTATTGATAATCCTGAAGGTTTAGTAGAATATCGAACAATTACAAATGAAGAAATAAAAGATTGTGTAAAATTAGATAGAGGGTTTGATTTTGGAGCTACCCACGCAAGTTGTTATAGTGGAGTTTATTATAATAAGGAAAAAGATTGGATTTATGTTGTTGAAGAAGTTTATTTATATGGCGCTTCAAATAATCTCTTAGCTTCCTCAGTATATAATAAATGTGGAAGTAGCTATATTATTGGTGACAGTGCAAATAAAAATTTAATTTCAGAATTAAATATGTTAGGTTTAAATATCGGTAAATGTAAAAAAGGACCTGACTCATTAACGCATGGTATAATGTGGTTAAGAGGAAGAGCCAGGATTATTATTGATAAAAAGAGAACGCCAAATATTGCTAATGATTTTGAGTCTTACGAGTTTAAAAAAGATAAAGAAGGTAATATCATTCATGATTTTCATGAAATGCATGAACCGGACGGCTGTGCTAGTGTTAGATATGCTTTACAAAAATATATATTAAATCATAAATTGAAATTTGGTGTAATAAGATTATAATATTTTAAAAAATAAAGGGGTTATTATGAACAGATCACTAAAAGAAAAATTTGAAGAATTTAAATTATTGACTGGATGTCCAGATTCATATTTAAAAGAATTAGAAAAAGAAGTTTATAATTCTAAGCTTCCTATAAATTTAATTCAATTATTAGATAAAAAAATTTGGGATTGTAAAAATATTTATAATGAAACTTTAGATCACAAATGTAATAAAATAAGAAAAGCATTATCAAGAAAATCAATTTTGGAAATATTAATAGAAGTTTTTAGAATAGATAAATTTGCAAATTTATTAAAAAGGAAGCTAAGAAATTATTAAAATAAAAAAAAATAGGGTCCCCCCTACCCTATTATTTATTCAAAAATGATAAAAAAGGGGTATAATTTTCGAGATAGGGGAGAGAGGAAAATGTCTGAACTGATAAAAGTTATATTTGAAATAATAAAAAGAAGAAAAGAAGATATTTCAATTTTTATTTTAACAGAGGAAGAAGTTGACTTAGTTGACTTCTCAAAATTAAAGGAAGCTAAGAATGAGGAATACAAAAAAGAATTTCCAATTTATATGGGAACAGAAAAAATAAATTAGAATTAGGTGGTGAAAAAAAAATGAATGTTAAAGAATTGATTAAGAAAGACCAGGATAAAAAAGAATATAGATACACAGCAAGAAAATATTATAAATATAATCCAGAGTCAGAACGAGGAGAAATAACAAGTTTTTTTAATGGCAAAATTCACACAACTAAAGTTGATAAAATGTTGTATACAAATTTTTTTAGATTATTAGTAAATCAAAAAATAAATTATATATTGGCAAAAGAACCAGAAATAAAAGAAAGTAATATTATTACAGTTGTTAAAATATCTGATATGTTAGAGGAAGCATTATTAAATGCAAGTTTGGATTCTAGAGCCTGGTTATTTTTATATGTTGAAAATAATCAGTTGGATTGGATATTTGTTCATGATAGCGAAATAATACCGATTTATGATAAATATAATAAAAATATAGAAGCTGTAATTAGATATTATAAAACACCTGGAAACGAAAAAATAATTACCGTTGAAACATGGACTTTAACAGGTGTAAAAATAGAGTATTTACAAAAAGATTCTATAATTAAAACAGAAGAAAGAACACATTGGGTTGATAATACATTTTTCAGAGGTGAATTAATAAATTCTGAAGGTAAAAACTTGCCTTTTATCCCTTTTATCCCTCTATTTAATAATAGGGATAAAAATTCAGATTTAAGGGGAGGAATTCAAGAATTATTAGATTTTTATAATTCGATATCTACCGGACTAGTTGATAATATTGATCGTTTCCAAGAAGCAATTACAAAACTAAAAGGCTTTTCTGCTGATTCTGATGAAATGGAATTAATAGAAAAGAACATGAGAAAATATAAACAAGTTGCTATCCCTAACGAAAATGGCGACGTGGAATTTATGAAAATCGAAATCCCTATTGAAGCCAGGAAATTAATTTTAGAAATGTTGAAAGAAAATATATTTAAAATTGGACAGGGGTTAGACCCGGATAGATTAGCCGGAGAGTCAAACATAACAAATGTTGTAATTAAATCTCGGTATTCTGCTTTAGATATGAAAGCAAATGGTACTGAAAAACAACTAAAATTATTTTATGAAAAGTTTATTAATTGTTTAAATTTGTTTTATAGATTAAATATTGACCCAAGTATTACTTTTAATAGATCAATGATTTTTAATGAGGGTGAAGTAATAGACAACTGTATTAAATCCATGGACTTATTAGATTTGGAAACTATATTAGAAAATCATCCTTGGGTTACAGATGTTAAAAAAGTAATGGCAAGAATTAAAGCAGAAAAAGAAGATAATTTTCAAAGACAGCAAGACCTTATTAAAAATAATATAACTAAAGAATCTAATATGAATACAAATGATTTAACTAATCAAGAATAAGGAAGCTTAGAATTTAATTCCCTCGAATTTGGGGGTTTTATTTTTTTAACTGTATTTATTCTTAGCTTCCTCTAAATTAAATATTCTATATAATTTATAATCCTGTTGTTGATACAGTTATTTTTTTAAAACCCAAAAAATAAAAAAGTCAATTGCAAAATTGACCTCTTTAAATACTTTTTAAATACTTTTTAAATACTTTTGACGAGACGGTTTAAATTTAGTTGTATTGATGGATTGCTCAAAAGATAAATCCCGAAAAAGGGAGTTTAAATCCCGAAAAAGGGAGTTTAAATCCCGAAAAAGGGAGTTTAAATCCCGAAAAAGGGAGTTTACATAATTAAAGGTAACCTTTTAATATAAAAATTA